>Ga0207683_10000909_pt1 | contig 27226 bp, 28 predicted proteins | sample KBSM73metaG_FD_184333 | JGI IMG/M metagenome (GOLD analysis project Ga0207683, IMG submission 184333) | Miscanthus rhizosphere microbial communities from Kellogg Biological Station, Michigan, USA - KBS M7-3 metaG (SPAdes) (version 2) | ecosystem: Host-associated > Plants > Roots > Rhizosphere >... | reverse complement strand
ACGGATGGCAGCTCGTGCTCACGTGGATCATGGCGGGGATCCGGTGCTCGACCATCTTCTCGTAGAGCGGATACCAGTGACGGTCGGTGAGCGGCGGGCTCGTCCAGTGGCCGCCCGAGGGATCGGGATTCAGGTTGATGCCGACGAAGCCGTATTCCTTGACGCAGCGCTCGAGCTCCGGAATGCAGGTCGCCGGATCGACGCCGGGCGACTGCGGCAGCATCGCCGCCGCCGCGAAGCGGTCGGGGAAGAGCGCACTCACGCGATGACAGAGCTCGTTGCAGATCGCCGCCCACGCCGCCGAGGTCTCGAAGCCGCCGATGTGGTGCGCCATGAAGCTGGCGCGGGGGCTGAAGACCGTCAGGTCGATGCCGCGCTCGTCCATCTTCTTCAGCTGGTTGAGCTCGATCGACTCGCGCAGCTCGTCGTCGCTGATCTTCAGCGCCGAAGGCGAAGGCACGCTCGCCGGATCGGCGAGGCTCGCGATCTGCCGGTCGCGCCAGAGGCCGAGCGTCGGAGGCGCGGTCGTGTAGTGGCCGTGGACGTCGATGATCATGGTGCTCTCACGAAAGGGTCGAGGGAGGAATCGGTGGCTTCGCGGCGAGGCGCGTCGCTCAGGCCGTGGCGACGCTTGATCTCCGCCGCGGCGGGCGAGGTCATGAAGGCGAGCAGCGCCGTGGCGGCGTCAGCCCGGGTCGAATGGGGGGACACGGCGCCGACGAAGGTCGTGACGATCGCCAGCGCCGGCGGCAGGAGCCCGAGCAGCTCGATGTCGGGCTCGTTGTGCAGCTCGCTCAGTTGCTGAAAGCCGAGCTCGGCCCGGCCGCTCGCAAGCAGCGAGGCTACGGGCGTGCCGGGCGGCGCCTGCACCAGGCGCTCGCGCAAGCGCTCGGCCATGCCCCAGCGCTCGAAGAGCTTGAGCAAGGCCATTCCGCTCGGTCCGGTCGAGTAGGCGATGCGGGGGGCGGCGAGCACTGCCGCGCGCAGGGCGGTTTCGGAGCCGATCTCGGGATGCGGCCAGCCGCGCGTCACGGCGACGGCGACGGACGAGGCGGCAATCACCGTCCGACCCTCGGCGACGACGTGGCCAGCCGCGGCCAGCTCGGCGATCGCCCTCTGGTCGAGCACCACGAGATCGAAGCGCTCGCCGGCGCGAACCCGGCGGGCCGCTTCGACGCCGCCGACGGATTCGAACCGTGCCGCTGCGCCGCCCGCCCGCGCCCAGGCCAGGCAGAGGTCGGCGAGCAGCTTGCGCGTCGCCATCGACGAAATTCCCGTCAGGCTGTCGCGCGCGAGCGGAGCGGCGTTCGCCATCACCGACCCTCGGCAGGCTTGGCGTCCCAGGCCAGCGTCCCGGCGTCCTTGCCGGCCACTGAGTAGAGCGCGTTCGGAGCGTTGCGCGTGCGCATGAAGTCCTCCAGCGATTCGCCGCGCATCGCCGCGTAGACATGCAGGTTGGACACGCCGACCACGGCGGCGAGCTTCTCGAGCACGAAGAAGATGGCGCCGTAGTGCATCAGGCCGCGCCAGTCGCGCCGGGCAACGAGATCGCGCTCGACGGCGCTGAGCCCGGCGCGCTCGAACTCGGCCTCGGGGGCGGCGAGGAAGGCGGCGCGCCGCTCGGGGACGACCAGGTCGTGCAGGAACCGGTTCAGCCGGTAGGCGCGGACGCTGCGCTCGATCGTGAACGGATAGCTGCCCTCCAGCCGCTCGATGCCGGCGAGCTGCTCGCCGGAACGGTCGGGCACGGCCCTCGCTTCGGCGGCAGCTTGCTCGCCCGCGACATCCTCGTAGATCGCGGTCGCGATCGCCGTCATCGACGGCAGGTAATAGCTCCAGTGCAGGCAGCGGATGCGCGGCGCCATCGCCCCGCGCAAGACCAGCCACATGATGATCTCCGCGCCTTCGACGCCGCCGAGCTCGGCGTACTCGGCATGGGTCATCGCCGCCAGCCGCTCCGGCTCGGCCTCGAAGAGCTCGAGGAAGCGCTCGTCCCACGCCGGGTTGTTGAAGCCGGCGCGCTCGCCGTGCACCTGATGCGAGAGGCCGCCGGTGGCGACGATCGCCACCCTGAGCGCCTCGGGATAGGTCTCGATCGCCCGGCGCAGCGCCTGGCCGAGGCGAAAGCAGCGCCGCGCCGTCGGGATCGGAAACTGCAGCACGCCGACCTGCAGCGGCACGAGCCGGACGGGCCAGCCGCCTGCATGCGGCAGGAGCATCGAGAGCGGCGAGAAGCAGCCGTGGTCGAGCGCCCGATCCTGGAAGAACGAAAGGTCGAACTCGTCGGCGGTCAGCGACCGGCCGAGGTGCGCCGCGAACTTCGGATCGCCGGCGATCGGCGGCAGGTCGCGCGGGCCGCCGCCCTCGTCGGCCACCGCCCAGCGCTCGCCGACGCCGAGCGCGAACGCCGAGTAGTGGTCGAAGAAGAACGAGGTGACGTGGTCGTTGTAGACGAAGAGCAGCATGTCGGGCCGTTGCTGCTCGAGCCAGGCGCGCAGCGGCGCGAAGTTGGCGAAGATCGGCGCCCAGACCGGGTCGTCGCGCTTGTCGCGATCGAAGGCGAAGCCGATGGTGGGCGTGTGCGAAGCGGCGATGCCGCCGACGAAGATGGCCATGCGCCAGTTTCGCCCGCGGCCATTTCGAGTGGCGTGAGTTCGCCCTTCGCTGCCATCAGACTTTCTTATGCCCCCGGGTTAACCCGAAAAGACACCCACGGCACGCCGGACGAGATTCGAGGCGTGATCCTGCAGCGACCGCCAGGCGAACCCGAACGACTCGACGACGCCGCCCTTGCCATCAACCTTCGCCATCTGCGTGCGCTGGCGGCGGTGGCGGCGGCGGGGAGCATCGCCGCTGCGGCCGAGGGCCTCTGCCGTGTCTCGTCGGCGGTAACGCGCTCGATCGCCGAGCTCGAACGCAGCCTCGGCCGGCCGCTGTTCGAGCGCCGGGCGCGCGGCATGGCGATCAACAGTTACGGCGAGCTGGTGCTGGCACGGGCGCGGCGCATCGAGCGCGAGTTCGAAGCGGCCCGCGAGCAGCTGGCGGCGCGGGCGGGCGTCAAGGCATCGACCGAGGTCCATTCCCTGTTCGCCGCGATCCTCAACGGCCGCCGCCTCGCCGTCATCGCCAGCCTCGCCGACCGGCGCAGCATGCCGGCAGTGGCGCGCGAGTTCGGCCTCAGCCAGCCGGCGATCAGCGCGGCCTTGAAGGATCTCGAAAGCCGGCTGGGGCTCGCCCTCTTCGAACGCTCCGCCCGCGGCCTCCGCGCGACGCCGGCGGGCGAGATCGTCGCCTTCCACTTCAAGCGGGTGCTGGCCGAGCTGCGCCACATCGTCCCCGACATCGCCGCGAGCGAGGGCCGACTGCAGGGGCGGGTTCGCGTCGGCGCGCTGCCGCTCGGTCGCACGCAGGTGCTGCCGCTGGCCATCGCCTCGCTTCTGGCCCGCCATCCTTATCTGCACGTCGGCACCGACGAGAGCCCGTACGACACGCTGGCGGCGTCGCTGCGCAGCGGCGACATCGACTTCATCCTCGGCGCGCTGCGCAGCGGCGCGGCCGCGAAGGAACTGCAGCAGGAGCCTCTGTTCGAGGACCGCATGGCGCTCGTCTGCCGGGCCGGGCATCCGCTGGCCCGTGCCGCCCGGATCGATTTCGACCTCCTGCGCCGGGGCGCCTGGGTGCTGTCGCGCCGCGGCGCGCCGGCGCGCGACCTGCTGGAGCGGTTCTTCCTCGCGGCCGGTCAGGCGCCGCCGATCCCGGCGGTCGAGACCGGCGACCTCGCCGTGCTGCGCGGCCTTCTCCTCGAGAGCGACATGGTGACGGCGATCTCGGCGCACCAGCTGCGCTACGAGATCCGCGACCAGACGCTGATCGTCCTCGATTTCCCGCTCGACGGGACGCGCCGGGAGATCGGCATCGCCCAGCGCCAGGGCTGTTCGCCCTCGCCCGGGGCGCGGGCCCTGATGGACGAGATCCGCGGCCTGGTCGCGGGGTCTGCGGATTTCCGCATGCGCGAGGTCGCCGAACCCGCCCGCGCGGCCCGAGGCCGATCCACGAAAGGCGCCGGCGGCTAGCGCGCCGGTGACAGCGTCCGCACCAGCTCCAGCGCCCGGGCGACGTTGGCTTCGGGCGAGACGCCGCCCACCGCCGCGAGGATCGTCCCGTCGCGCTTGATGACGAAGGTCGTGCGCTCGGTGAAGCCGTGGTCGATCTCCTTGCCGCGCGTGTCGATCGCACCGCTCTTCGCGCCGCTCACCCGCAGGCCGAACGAGCGCGCGATCCTGCCGTCGCCGTCGGACGCGACCGCGAGCTTGCCGGCGCAGTAGGCGGGGTCGGCCGAGAACTCGTTCAGCCGCTCGATGCTGTCGAGCGAAACGCCGATCACCGTGGCGCCGGCGGCGGCGAACTGATCGGCGCGGGTCGAGAACTCGTGCGCCTGGACGTTGCACCCCACGGTGTAGGCCGAGGGATAGAAGTAGACGACCACCGGCCCCTTGGCCAGGCCGTCCTTCAAGGAATAGGTGAAGGGCTTGCCCGCCAGCGAGGCGGGGGCGCTGAACGCCGGGGCCGGATCGCCTGCGTTCAGGGCCGCGAACGCGGCCGTGGCCAGCGCCAGGGCGAGCGTGCCAACGATCGTGCGTAGTCTCATGAGCTCGTGACCTCCGTCAGGGATTCCGGGGTGCGGCCGCGCGGAGCTGCTCGCCGAGGGGCTTGAAGCGCCGCCGGTACTGCGCCGGCGAAAGCGCGACCTTACGCCGAAACAGCCGGCCGAAGAAGCTCGTGTCCTGATAGCCGACCTCGACCGCGATCGCCTCGATCGGCGCGTCGCTCGCCTCGAGCATCTGCTTGGCCTCCTCGAGCCGCAGCATGTGCTCGTATTCGAGCGGGCTCATGCCCGTGACCTGCGTGAAGCGGCGCTTGAAGGTGCGCTCCGGCAGCCCCGACAAGGCCACCATCTGCGTCACCGGCGACTCGACCGGGTAGTTCATCGCCGCCCATTCCTGGCAGCGCGAGATCACCGGGTCGCCGGACTGCACGCCATGCGTCAGCGAGGCGTAGGCCACCGGGCTCGTGGCGTTGAGATCCATGAGGTTGATGCGGGCCACCTGCATCGCCGCCTCGGGCCCGGCAAAGCGGGCGATGAGGTAGAGCACCAGAACGTGCCAGGCGACACCGCTGCCGGCCATCACCAGGCGCTGGCCTTGGCCGGCCACCACCAGGCCACGCTCGGCATGCCAGCGGGTGCGCGGATGCTCGCGCTTCAGCGTCTCGCAGTAGGCCCAGTGCGAGGTGGCGTCGAGATCGTTCAGCAGCCCGGTGCGCGCAAGCAGCACCGCACCCGAGCAGGCGGACGCGAGCACCGCGCCGGCAGCATGGCATCGGCTCAGCCAGGCCACGGCCGGGTCGTAGATGTCGCCGAGCGGCTGGCCGGGCATCACCGCCAGGTCCGTGATGCAGACGACGTCGGGGGGCGGGCACTCCGCAAAGCTCGTGTCGGCCTGGATGCGCACCCCGTTGGCGCCGACCAGGGGCTGCCCGTCGCGGCTGACGATCAGCGGCCGGAACAGCGGCGCTCCCGGCTCGCGGCCATGCAGCACCTGCCAGTCGCGGCCGGCGCTCGACAGGGCATCGTAGAAGCCGTACAGGGTCGCCGCGGTCACCTCGGGCAAGGCGAGCAGCGCGACGACGGTCGGCTCGGCAGGTGCAGCAGCCATGGCACGAATGTCCGGTTTGTTGCACGGAACACTTTAGTGGTTCCGGCGCCGGGCGGCCAGACTGCGCCCACCTCAGGAGCCCACCATGCCCACGCCACTCGATCTCTTGCTCGACCCCGCCACTCAGGTGCTGTTCGCCCTATATACCGGGCTGCTCTTGTGGGAGCTCGTCGCCCCCGCCCGGCCGCTGCCCAAGGTTCGCGGCTGGACCTTGCGTGCGCTCGCCGCCTTCGCGTTCTATTTCCTGGTGTCCTCCTACCTGCCGCTGCTGTGGCCCGAAACCCTGGCGCCGCTGCGCCTGTTCGACCTGGCCGGCGGGTCGACGGCAGCCGCGGTCGCTGCCGGCGCGCTCGGCTACGAGCTCGCCGCCTACGGATGGCACCGGGCGATGCATGCGTTCACGCCGCTCTGGCGGCTGTTCCACCAGATGCACCACAGCTCCGAGCGGCTGGACGTGGTCAGCGCGTTCTGGTTCAGCCCGCTCGACATGGTCGCCTGGACCCTGCTGCCCAGCGTGACGCTGACGATCCTCGGCGTGCCGCCGGCGGCCGCGACGCTGACGATCCTGATCGTCAGCTTCGTCTCGACCTTCCAGCACGCCAACGTGCGCACGCCGCGCTGGCTCGGCTACATCGTGCAGCGTCCGGAAAGCCACACGGTGCACCACGCCCGCGGGATCCACCGCCACAACTATGCCGACCTGCCGCTGTTCGACCTGCTGTTCGGCACCTTCCGCAATCCGCGCCGCCACGAGCACGAGACCGGCTTCTGGCACGGCGCCTCCGCCCGCGTGGCCGACATGCTGCTGCTGCGCGACGTCTCGGCGCGGCGCCGCTGAGCGGCAACCTCGACAAGGAGAATTCCGATGACACCCGCCCTTCGATCCATCCGCCTCGGCAACGGCGTCCGCCTGCACTATGCCGAGCAGGGCGACCCGGGCGGCGTCCCGGTGGTGATGCTGCACGGCATCACCGACTCGTGGCGCTCCTTCGAATCCGTGATGGCGCACCTGCCGGCGTCGCTGCGCGTCTTCGCCCTGAGCCAGCGCGGACACGGCGAGTCCGACCGCCCCGGCCGCTACCGCACCCGCGACTTCGCCGCCGATGCGGCGGGGTTCATCGAGACGCTCGGCCTCGCTCCCGCGCTCGTCGTCGGGCATTCGATGGGCAGCGCGAATGCGATGCGGCTCGCCATCGACCGACCCGACCTGCTCCGCGGCCTGGTCGCGGCGGGTGCCTTCGCGCGCTTCGGCGACAAGGCCGAGCTCGTCGAATTCCATCGCAGCACCATCACGCCGCTGCGCGACCCGATCGATCCGGACTTCGCCGCCGAGTGGCAGCGCAGCACGATGGCGCAGCCGGTGCCGCCGGCGTTCTTCGCCACGGTCGTGCGCGAATGCCTGCAGGCTCCGGCGGCGGTTTGGCGCGACGCGTTCGCAGCGCTGTTCGACGACGACTTCGCTGTCGAGATCGGTCGCATCGCCGTGCCCACGCTCGTCGTCTGGGGCGATCGCGACGCGATGTGTCCGCGCGGCGACCAGGAACGGATCGTCCGGGCGATCGCGGGCTCGCGCCTGCTCGCGTACGCGGGCGCGGGGCATGCGCTGCATTGGGAAGAGCCGGTACGCTTTGCCGACGATCTCGCCGCCTTCGCGAGCGCCCTGACTTCAACCGCCAACACCGAGGAGACTTTGCAATGACGACCCTGAACGATGACGCCACCGTCGCGGCCAGCCCCTCGCTCGCGCCGCGCGCCGGCCGTACCGCCCTCGTGGATGCCCGCGGCTGCCCGGTCGGCACGGGCTCGGCACGGGCGATCGAGCACGCCGAGAAGGGGCTGTGGCGCCTGCTGTCGTACTACGGCAATGCCCTGGACGACCTCGATGCGGCGATCGCCGAGGACCCGACCTGGGCGCTGGCGCATGTGATGCGGGCCAATGCGCTGCTGTCGATGACCGAGCATGGCCTCGGCCTCTTGGCTGCCGACAGCCTGCAGCGCGCCTCCGAGCTCGCGGCCGCCGGCCACGCCAACGAGCGCGAACGCCGCCACATCGCCGCCACCCGCCTTTGCGCCGCCGGCCAGTGGCAGCAGGCGTGCGATGCCTGGGAGCGGATCCTCCTCGATCACCCGCAGGACCTGGTGGCGCTGCAGATCGCGCATCTGTTCGACTTCTATCGCGGCGACGCCAGGAACCTGCAGCGACGCGTCGCCCGCGTGCTGCCCGAGTGGTCGCCGCAGGCGCCCCTGTACAGCTTCGTGCTCGGCATGCACGCCTTCGGCCTCGAGGAATGCAACCTCTACCCGCAGGCGCTGGACGCCGGCCATGCGGCGCTCGCGCTCGATGCGCGCGACCCGTGGGCGGTGCACGCGGTCACGCATGTGCACGAGATGCAGGGCCGGTACGACGAGGGCGCGCGCTTTCTCGCTTCGTGCAGCGACGACTGGTCGCCCGACAACGGCTTCGCGTTTCACAACTGGTGGCATCTGGCGCTCTTTCACCTCGAGCGCTGCGACACCGCCGGCGCGCTCGGCCTGCTGGACGAGCGGGTGATGCCGGGCGCCGAAGTCGCGCTGCAGCGCATCGACATCAGCGCCCTGCTCTGGCGCTTGCGGCTGATGGACGTCGACCTCGGCGAGCGCTGGAGCGCTAGCGCCGCCGGCTGGCCCGCCGCGCCGGAAGCGGGGCACTACGCCTTCAACGACCTGCATGCCGTGCTGTCGCTGGTCGGCGCCGGCCGGCTCGACGACGCTGCCCGGGTGATCGAGGCGGCGCGGACCCGCAGCCGCGAATCCTCGACCGTCGGCGCGATGTCGGCCGAGGTCGGCGTGCCGCTGATGACCGGCATCCTCAACCACGGGCGCGGTCGCCACGAAGAGGCCGTCGAGGCGCTGTGGTCGGTGCGCGATGTCTGCCACCGCTTCGGCGGCAGCCACGCGCAGCGCGACCTGGTCGATCAGACGCTGATGGATGCAGCGATCCGCGCCGGACGGCGGCCGCTGGCGCGGCACCTCCTCAACGAGCGGCTGGTGGCCAAGGCGCGCTCGCCGCTGACGCAGCACTGGGCGGCACGCGTCGGCTGAGGAGGGCTTGCCGGCTAGCCCCGGGCCGAAGAGTCGTTCAAGGCGACCGCGGCCCGCACGAGCGCCTTCAGGGCCTTCTCGTCCGGCTTGTCGCCTTCGTGGAAGTCGATGGCGCGCCTGACATTGCCTTCGAGACTGGAGTTGAACAGGCCGGTGGGATCCGGCAGCGAGGCGCCCTTCGCGAAGGTCATCTTCACGACCTTCTTGTAGGTCTCGCCGGTGCAGATCAGCCCTTTGTGCGACCAGACCGGAACGCTCCACTTCCATTCCTCGACCACCTCGGGGTCCGCCGCCTTGATCAGGGCGCGGAGGCGGGCGAGCATCGCGCCCCGCCAGTCGTCGAGCTCCTCGATCTTCGCGTCGATCAGCGCGGCGGCAGATTCGGCCGGGACGGCGCGCGGCGGACGCGGCGCCTTCGTTCTTGTCGCCATCGGTTTCGTGTGGGCCTTTGAAGTCGGCATCGCAGTTCCCGAAGAGCTGGATTCTCGGCCAGCCGCTATCGCACCGCGTCCGGCAATGGCTTCGCCCGCAGCACCCCTGCGGGGCGCACGAAGTTGCCGCCGCCGAGGTGATGCAGGGTCTGCAGCTCGACGTTGTCGTCGCGGAACGACCAGTGGCCGTTCGCGAAGATGCGTTCGTCGGCGGCGGCTGCCACCACCTCCGCGAAGCAGGTGTCGTAGGCGTCCTCGGCATGCGTTTCGCGGATCAGCCGACATTCGAGCCAGGCGGCGCAGCGCGCTTCGATCAGCGGCACGCCGAGCACCGGCCCGGCCCGGGCGACGATGCCGTGCCGGGCGAACTTGTCGACGTCCCGGCCGCTCTCGCCGCCGACAGCCCAGGTCAGGTCGACGAGCGCCGTCCCCGGCAGGCAGATGCCGAAGGCGCCGCTGGCGATCACCAGCTCCCGGGTGAAGGTGTGCTTGTCGATCACCACCGCGATGCGCGGCGGCGTGAACTCGACCGGCATCGACCAGGCGGCCGCCATGACGTTGCGGCGCGCGCCGGCGGCGCTCGTCACCAGCACGGTCGGCCCGTGGTTGATCAGGCGGCTGGCGTGCGCGAGGGCGACGGGACGAAAGGAGTCGGTCATGGCCGGCGGCGAGCGTACTCCTCGTCGACCCTGGACGCGCCAGGGTGGCGCCATGGCCGAGAATCGCCTCATGAACCCGCCAGCGAAGAAGCCTCCTGCGACCGGTGCGGCGGCGTCGGCCAGCGTCCGTCTGGGCTACGCCTTCTCCTCGCAGGGCCAAAGGGGAGCCGACCTGGACCAGCCGCTGTTCGCCGTGCTGGAGGCGGTGCGCGATGGCGGCTCGATCCGGGGCGCGGCGACGACGCTCGGCCGCTCCTACCGGCACGTCTGGGGCGCCGTCCGGGCCTGGGAGAAGGAGCTCGACCAGCCGCTGGTGATCTGGGCGCAAGGCGAGTCGGCGCGCTTGACCGACTTCGCCCACCGCCTGCTCTGGGCCGAACTGCGGGCACGCAAGCGCCTCCAGCCGCATATCGAGGCGCTGCGTGCCAACCTGGAGCAGGTCGTCGCTGAAGCGAGGGACGAGCGCGTCCAGCTGGTCACGGTCTGCGCCAGCCACGACCTGGCCCTGCCCCGCCTGCGCGAGCATGCAGCGCAGCAGGCCGAGCTGAGCCTCGACCTGCGCATCCAGGGCAGCATGGACAGCCTGCGTTCGCTCAATGCCGGTCGTTGCCTGGTCGCCGGGTTCCATGTCCCGGCGCTGAATGGCGCGGCGCCTGTCTTCGCCAAGGCGCTGAAGCCGCTTCTTCGGCCCGGCCTGCACAAGCTGATCGGATGCTCGCGCCGGACCCAGGGGCTGATGATGCGAAAGGAGCACGCCGAGGCCGTGCGGAGCGTGGCCGACCTCGCGAGGTCGCCGCTGCGCTTCGTCAACCGCCAGGTCGGCTCGGGCACCCGGCTGCTCATGGACCACCTGCTCGAGGAGCAGGGGCTGAAGCCGGACGACGTGGCGGGATACGAGAACGCGGTCGAAGAGTCGCACGTCGCGGTCGCGACCTGCGTCGCCAGCGGGGTCGCCGATATCGGCGCCGGCGTCGAGGCCGCGGCGCTCGAGTTCGGGCTCCACTTCGTTCCGCTGGTGGCGGAAGACTACTTCCTGGCCTGCCTCAAGCCGAACCTGGAGCATCCGGCGGTCCTGCGTCTGCGTGGACTGCTGGCGGGCGATGCCTGGGCTCGGCTCCTCGAGACGCTGCCGGGCTATGCCGGCGCCCGGGCGCCGGGCGCTGTCCTCAGCCTGACCGCCGAGCTGCCCTGGTGGCGATTCGCGAAGCCGAAGGGCCGCCGCACGCCCGCGGACGTTACCGGGCAATCTGCCGGCCCGACCTTGCAGACGATTTCGTAGGGCAATCTGCGGCCCCACGACGCCGTGCAGTTCGTGATGCCGCCGCGTATCGACGAGGGGATCGAATGAAAAGAAGAGCGTTCCACCGCACGCTGGCGGCACTACCGGTCGCCGCGGCCCTCGGTGCGACCGCGCAGTCGAAGCGGCCCTTGCGCGTGGCCTGGATGTCCACCGAGCGCAAGGACCGCCCGTCGCAGAACTACGCGGCCTTTCGCGACGGCATGCGCGAGCTCGGCTACGCCGAAGGCCGCGACCTGCAGATCGACGCCTGGTGGGGCGAAGGCTCGCGCGACCAAGTGGAAAGGGCGGTGCCCGAGATGCTGCGCACGCAGCCGGACGTGGTGCTCGCCTCCGGCGGGCTGGCGCTGGGCGCGCTGATCCGCACCGGCGTCAAGCTGCCGATCGTGTTCAGCGTCAGCGCCGATCCGGTCGTGGCCGGGTTCGTGCAGAGCTTCGCCCTCCCGGGCGGCAACATGACCGGCGTCAGCCTGTTCACGCTGGCGCTGGTGGGCAAGCGGCTGGAGTTGCTGAAGGAGATCCTGCCGAAAGCCAGCAAGGTGGCGCTGATCGCCAACCCGCAGCATCCGGGCGAGTCGCAGGAGCTCGACACGGCCCGGGCGGCGGCGGCCAAGCTCGGCCTTGCAGTCCGCTACTTCCCGTTGAACGGAGAGGCCGAGCTCGATGCCGCCTTCGCCGACATCGCGCGCCAGCGCGACGATGCGATCATCGCCTTCGCCGACGGCTTCACGATGAGCTTCGCTTCGCGCATCGCCGCGTTCTCGCTGAAGCAGCGGATTCCAGCCATCGACGGCTGGGCGGAGTTTGCGCAGCAGGGCAACCTGCTGATCTACGGCCCGGTCATCCAGGAAGTGCACCGCCGACTGGCCGTCTACGTCGACAAGATCGGCCGCGGCGCCAAGCCGGCGGACCTGCCGGTGGAACTGCCGACGAAGGTCGAGCTGGTCGTCAACCTGAAGACGGCACGGGCGATGGGCTTGACGATTCCCAATGCGGTGCTGTTGCGGGCCGACCAGGTGATCGAATGAGGAACTCCCCTCGCGTCACTTGACCGGCTCGGCCGGGCCGAGAACGAGCTGCCCGTCCCGCACCGGAATCTGCTTTCCGGGATCGGACGCCATGCGCACCGTCCCTTCCTTGCCTTCGAGCCGGTACGTCACGTCGTAGCCCAGGAACTTCACCGAGGTCTCGTTGACGGTCTTGCAGCGGGTCTCGGTCGAGGTCACGACATCCTTCTCCTGCATGTTCTTCTGCACCTGGTTGCCGGCGTAGCCGCCGGCGGCCGCGCCGGCGATGGTCGCCACCGTCTTGCCCTTCCCGCCGCCGATGGTGCTGCCCAGGAGCCCGCCGGCGACGCCGCCGACGATGGTGCCGGTGGCGCGGTGCGTGTCCTTCACGGGCGCCTGCTTCTGCACCACCACCTGCTCGCACTTCTCCCGCGGCGTGGTGATCGTCTCCTTGGCTTCCTTGACCGCGACGACCTCGGCAAACTTCGGCTTCGTCAAGGTGCGGTAGCCGGTGACGCCGCCCGCCCCCAGCACGACCATCGCGATACCGCCGATCACGATGCCCTTCAGCATCCCCTTGTCCATGGCAAGACCCTTCTCTCCAATGATGATGTTCGACACCGAATGCGGCGACGCTGCGATCGTGCCAAAGGTGGCTGGCGTCGCCGCGTAACAAGTGCCAACGTTGTATCAGGTCACCGGGGCGGCCCCGCCGCCGCGGCGCAAGCCGCGCAGATGCACGCCCGCCCGCGCGCCGCCGGCGGCACGCGCGCCAGCAACTCGTCGCTGAACGACACGTCCATGCACCAGCACGGCCGATCCGGGTCGCTGCCGCCGGCCATCGCGCAGCCATTGCCTTTGCCGCAAAGCGGGCAGATGTCCGGCGCCACCGGCTCCTGGTCCGCGGGCGGGAGCGCATCCTCGCGGCTCATGGCGCAGGCGCGAGGCGCGCGATCATCAGGTGATAGGTGTTGCGCAGCCCGACCTTCTCGAAGCCGCAGCTCTCGTAGAGGGCGATCGCCGGGTTCTCCGGATGGACGGTGAGCGCCACCTGCCTGCGACCGGCCGCCCGCGCCGCTTCCAGCGCGGCCTGCATCAGGCGGCGACCATGGCCCTGCCGGCGAAAGCGCGAGACGAGCGCAATGCCGAGCTGCGGCGTCTCGGTATCCACGTAGGCCAGGCCGATCTCCGGCGGCATGATCCGCATCCAGCAGGCGCCGATCGGCGCCACCTCGCCGTCGATCTCGCCGACCACGCCGAGGTCGCCGGCCCGGCCCCAGTTCTCGGCATAGATGCGCACGCTCGGATCGCGCAGCACCTCGCGCGGCCTCGGTGGCGCGGGTGGCGGGTTCCAGAGCGACACATGCAGCCACTCCCAGAGCATCGCCTGGTCCTGGACTCCGAGCGGGCGGATGCGCAGCACGCTCAGCCCTCCGGCGAGCGCACGTGCTCCGGCCGCACGCCCATGCCAAGCAGGCGGGCGAACAGCCGCTGCAGCGCCGGCACCGCCGTCAGCACCCGCATCGGCAGCGGCACCGCCAGCGGCTCGCCGGCGCGGCTGGCCATCACCGGCACCAGCACGTTGTTCTGGATCGCGACCTGCACCGCCTGGGTCGCCCGGGTGGGCCAGAGGCGGCGACGACGGACTTCGTCGAGGTCGTCTTCGGAAAGCGTCGCGCCGCTCTGCAGCTTCGCGGCGAGCAGGTTGGCGGCCGCGACCGCATCCTGGATCGCCAGGTTGATGCCGACGCCGCCCACCGGCGACATCGCATGCGCCGCATCGCCGATGCAGAGCAGCCCGGGCCGGGACCAGTCGAGGAGCCGGTCGACGGCGACGGTGAGCAGCTTGACATCGCTCCACGACCCGACGTCGCCGATGTGCGGCGCGAGCAGCGGCGCGGTCGCGACCACCTGCTCGCGGAACACCTCGATCGGCTGGCGCCGCAGGTCCTCGGCGCCTCCCTTGGGGATGACGAAGGCGCACTGCCAGTAGTCGCCCCGGTCGATGGTAACGACGAAGTGGCCCGGCGCGACCCGTGCCAGCGCCGAGTCCTCGCTGCTCGGGTCGCGGCCGACGCGAAACCAGAGCACGTCGATCGGCGCGCCGAGGTCCTCGACCGCCAGGCCAGCGGCGGCGCGCACGGTCGAGCTCCGGCCGTCGCAGCCGATCGTGCAATCGGCGCGGATCTCGAACGTGCCTTCGGGCGAGTTGCCGCGCACGCCGGCGATGCGGCCGTCGGGCCCGGTCAGGAGCCCGGTCGCCTCGGCCTGCATGCGGATCGCGAAGGCCGGCAGCTTCTTCGCCTCGCCCATCAGGAAGTCGAGGAACTCCCACTGCGGCATCATGGCGATGAAGGCATAGCGCTCGGGCAGGCCGCTGAAATCGCCGAGCTGGACCGCCTCGCTGCCGAAGATGCCACGCACCGCCCGCAGGCGCTGGTGCGGCCGCTGCAGGAAGGCGTCGAGCAGGCCGAGCTCGTCCATGATGCGCAGCGTCGACGGATGCACCGTGTCGCCGCGGAAATCGCGCAGGAAGTCGGCATGCTTCTCGAGCACCAGCGTCGGCACGCCGGCGCGGGCCAGCAGGAAGCCGAGCATCATGCCGGCCGGGCCGCCGCCGACGACGCAGCAGCGGGTGGTCGTCATGCCGGTCGCGCTGCCCATCGCCACGGCCACTTCGGCGCTGGATGCCGCCTAGCGGCGCTCCTCGGCCTGTGCGCGCAGCGCGGCGACGAAGGCCGCATGCGCGGCGCGGTCCACCGGCCGATGGCGCACCACCGTGCCCGCCGGGTACTTGCCGAGAAAGTTGCCGTTCTTCAGGTCGCGCGCCGGCCGGATCGGCCGCGGCACGAAGCCGCCGCCGCAGTTCGGGCAGGTGCCGAGCAGCACCCCCTCGACGCAAGCGGCGCAGAAGGTGCACTCGAAGCTGCAGATCCGCGCCTCGACCGCGTCGGCGGGCAGCGGCCGGTTGCAGTTTTCGCAGGTGGGGCGAAGTTCGAGCATGTGATGAAGCGTAGCAAGCTGCGGCGCCGGCGTCACTTGCCCTTGCGCGCCTTCTGGACTTTGCGCCAGTAGTCGAACTCTTCCTCGTGAAACTCGATGTCGAGCTCGGCGACGCGCGCCCCGAGCCGCTCCTGGACATCGGCGACCGCCTTGTTGTAGACCAGGGGCCCGATCTCGTCGAGAAAGAAGCCGAGCAGCGCCGACGCGGCGATGTTGCCGATCTTCTCCTCCATGTTCTCCTGGAAGTAGCGCTCGATCGACGCCACCGCCTGCTGGCGGGCTTCCCTCGCAATCTCGATCGTCATGGCAAGCGTCCTCGCAGCGGGTTCGCAGGCATTCTGGCGCCACCTCAGCCCGGTCGCATCGGCTTGCTCAGGAACGGCGAGCCGGCGAGCGCGAACCGCCACGGCAGATCCTTCGACTTGCTGATGCCGATGCGCGTGCCCGAGGCGACGCGGCGCAGGTCGTCCTCGGCCCGCGGCGCGATGCGAAACGGCTGCCGGTCGAGCCTGAGGCCGTTGAGCGCGTGGGTGACGCCGAGCGCCTGGCAGAGCCGGCCGGGCCCCGAGCAGAGCAGGCGCAGGTCATCGAGGCCGCGACGCTCGCGCATCCGCGCGATGCCGTGGGTCGGCTCGAGGGCGCGGATCAGCACCCCGGCACCGTGGCCCGCCGGCATGCAGACGAAGTTGAGGCACCAGTGCAGCCCGTACGAGCGGTAGACGTAGGCCCGGCCGGGCGCGCCGAACATCACCGCGTTGCGCGGCGTGACGCCGCCGAAGCTGTGCGAGGCCGGATCGCTCTCGTCGTAGGCCTCGGTCTCGACGATCCGCCCGCCGACGCCATCGACGAACACGCTGGCGCCGATCAGCGCCTGGGCGACTTCGGCGGAGGAGGCATGGAAGTCGATGCGGGCCATCGATCAAGGATAGCGAGGGGTGCTCGATAGAATTCGCGCCTTCTCCGCGCTCGCCGTTCCCGTGTCCGATCGCCGCAAGGTCCTGCCGCAATACCTCTTGCCCAAGCGCGGCCTGACCGCCTTCGCCGGCCGGGTCGCCTCGCGCGAGCGCGGCGCGACCACGACCCGGCTGGTCCGCTGGTTCGTGCGCAAGTACGGCGTCGACATGAGCGAGGCGGCCGAGCCGGAAGTCGCCGCCTATGCCAGCTTCAACGACTTCTTCACCCGCGCCCTGCGCGAGGGCGTGCGGCCGCTCGCCGATGCCGACCTGATCTGCCCGGTCGACGGCACGATCAGCCAGTTCGGCCGGATCGAGCAGGACCAGATCCTCCAGGCCAAGGGCCACCGCTACTCGACCACGGCGCTGGTCGGCGGCGACCACGCGCTCGCCGAGCAGTTCCACGACGGCAGCTTCGCCACGCTCTACCTCAGCCCGAAGGACTACCACCGGATCCACATGCCGTGCGACGGCGTGCTGAGCCGGATGATCCACGTGCCCGGCGCGCTGTTCTCGGTCAATCCGACCACGGCGCGGGGCGTGCCGGGGCTGTTCGCGCGCAACGAGCGGGTCGTCTGCGTGTTCGAGTCCGCCACGGTCGGCCGGTTCGTGCTCGCCCTCGTCGGCGCCACCATCGTCGGCAGCATGGCCACGGTCTGGCACGGCACGATCGACCGGCCGCGCACCCGGCGCGTGCGCGACTGGCCCTACGCCGCCGACCAGGTGGTGCTGAAGCGCGGCGAGGAGATGGGGCGCTTCATGCTCGGCTCGACCGTGGTGATGCTGTTCGCCAGGGACGCGGACCTGGCCTTCAATCCGCTCTGGGAGCCCGGCCGAGCGATCCGCCTCGGCGAAGCGATGGCGAGCGTGGCGCCGCGGTCCGCGGCCCGCACCTGAGGCCACCGATGCATGCCGCCTTCATCGACGCCAATCCCGCGCTGCGGGCGATCGCCGAGCGTCTCGGCCCCACCGTCCCCGGCCTGACGCTCTCGTTCGGCCACCCCGGCATCCTGCCGGCGGCCCTGCCCGAGGCGCTGGCGGGCGCCGGGATCGCGGTCATCGACCACACCGCGTTCCCGATCGAGATCGCCCGCCGCTGCACCGGGCTCACCGACGTGGTCTTCCTCGGCACCGGCGCGCGCAGCTACATGGACCCGGAAGCGCTCGCCGGGATCGGCGTCGCGGTCCACATCATCAAGGGCTACGGCGACACCGCGGTGGCGGAGTGCGCGATCGGCCTGCTGTTCGCCGCGGCCCGGGGCTTCGCGGCGATGGACCGCGGCATGCGCGCCGGCCAGTGGCTGCGCACCGAGGGATCGCAGCTCGGCGGCAAGACGCTCGGCCTGGTCGGCTTCGGCGGCATCGCTGCCGAGACGGCGCGGATGGCCTTGGGGCTCGGCATGCAGGTGCTGGCCTGGAACCGCACGCCGAAGGCCCATCCCGGGGTCGAGTTCGTTCCGATCGGGCGACTGCTCGGCGAGAGCGACGCGGTCTCGATGCACCTGCTGCTGAACGACGAGACCCGCGGCTTTCTCTCGCGCGAGCGGATCGCGGCGATGCGTCGCGGCGCCCTGCTGGTCAACACCGCGCGCGGCGCCCTGGTCGACGAGGCGGCGATGATCGAGGCGCTGGCCTCGGGCCAGCTCGGCCACGCCGCGCTCGACGTGTTCGAGGTCGAACCGCTGCCCGCGGGCCACGTACTGACGACGCTGCCCAACGTCACCCTCTCGGCGCATTCCGGCTTTCGCACCCCCGAGGCGAACCAGCGCCTGATCGAGGCGGCGTTCGACCACTGCCGGCGCATCGTCGGCAAGACGCCGACCTAGAAGTCGTACTTGACCCGCATCGTGAACATGTTGCCGCGCCGGGCGTCGATCTTGCCGGCGAGGTAGGCCGCCTGCCAGTTGACCTTGCCCGGCCCGAGCGGCACCGTGCCGAAGAGGGCCGGGCCGGCACGATGCGACTGCTGGTCCTGCGGCAGCCAGTCGTCCCAGGGACCGAGCTCGCCGAAGCCCTGCGCGCCGAAGTGCAGCCAGCGGTTCCAGCGATAGCGCAGCTGCCACTGGTAGCTCAGCTCGGTCGGCCCGGCGAGCGAATGGAAGCCGCGCTGGAAGAAGAGGTCGAGGTTGAGCTGGGTCCGGTCGATGTCGGTCTGGAACACCGGGCCGATCTCGAGCGCGTAGCCCGAGGCCGGGTTCTGCGGCCGCACCAGCTGGGTGTGCACCGCCAGGTCGAAGGGGTACTGGCCCTGCGTCAGCAGCACGTCGTTCTGCCAGTTCAGCGTTTGCAGATGGGTGGCGAACTTCGACGAGGAGATCCAGCTCGCGAACAGCTCGGTGTACCAGCGGCCGTTGACGTTCCAGCCCAGGCCGGCCTCGGGCCAGAGGATGGTCAGGTTGCCGGCGTCCGGCTGCACCGTCCAGTAGCGGAAGTCGAGCGTGACCACGCCGGGATCGTCGTAGACGGTGACGACGTAGTAGCCGGGATTGACGACACCTGCTGCTTCCGCGCCGACGGCGGCAGCCAGCGCGAGGAGCGCGACGGCGAAGCGGCGCAGGAGGGAGTCCAGGCGCATCAATGCAGCACCGCGCTGTCGCCGGCGCGCGTCACCCGCAGCGCCGCGGCGGCGGCCGACCATTGCAGGAACTCGTCGACCGGCATCGGCCGGCCCATGTAGTAGCCCTGCGCCAGGTCGCAGCGCAGCTCGCGCAGCATGTTCCAGACCTGGACGTTCTCCACCCCCTCGGCGACGACGGCGATGCCGAGGTTGTGCGCCAGGTCGATGGTCGAGCGGACGATGACGGCGTCGTCGGCATCGGTCTGCATGTCGCGGACGAACGACTGGTCGATCTTCAGCTCGTCGACCGGCAGGCGCTTGAGGTAGGCGAGCGACGAGTAGCCGGTGCCGAAGTCGTCGATCGAGAGCTTGAAGCCGATCGCGCTCAGGCGGTCGAGCGTGACCAGGGCGCGCTCGGGGTCGTCCATCATCGCGCTCTCGGTGATCTCGAGGCAGAAGCCCCTCGCCGGCACTCGGCGCCGCGCCAGCACCCCCTCGAACTTCTGCGCCAGGTCCTGGTCGAGCAGGTCGCGGGTCGAGAGGTTGACGGAGAGCACCAGCTCGATGCCCTCGTCGCTCAGCTGCCGCCACTGGCGCGCGGCCTCCTCGAACACCCACATCGTCAGGGTGTGGATGAAGCCGCTCTGCTCGGCGAAGGGAATGAATTCCGCCGGCGACACCAGGCCGCGCTGCGGATGCTGCCAGCGCACCAGCGCCTCGGCGCCGGCCACCAGCCCGCTCTCGAGGGCGAGCTTGGGCTGCAGGTAGAGGCGCAGCTCGCCCTGCTCCACCGCCTGGCGCAGCTCGGTGATGAGCGTCAGCATCTGCGCGCTGGCGACATCGACCGAGGGGTCGTAGAGCAGCGGCCCGCTGCCCCGGCTCTTGGCCGCGTACATCGCCACCTCGGCGCGGTTGAGGAGCGCGTCGCCGTCCTCCGCGTGCTGCGGCCAGCAGGCCACGCCGATCGCCGCGCCCATGTCGACGTTGTGCTCCTCGAGCGCCAGCGGCGCGTGGAACGACTGCTCGATGCGGCGCGCGACCGCGAGCGCCAGCTCGGGCTCGCCGGCGCGCAGCAGCACGCCGAACTCGTCGCCGCTCAGCCGGGCGACCAGGTCGCCTTCGCGCACCAGCTGGCGGTTGAGCCGCTCGGCCACCTGCACCAGCAGCAGGTCGCCGATGCGGTAGCCGAGGACGTCGTTGACATGCTTGAACCGGTTCAGGTCGAGCATCACGATCGCCACCGCACTGCCCGGCGCGGCCGCGGCGATCGCCTCGTTCACCGCCTCGCGAAAGCGGGCCCGGTTCGGCAGGCCGGTCAGGCTGTCCCAGTAGGCGAGCTTGAGGATCTGCGCCTGGTTCTCGGCGATGTTCTGGCGCATCCGCTCGAACGACTGCGACAGCTCGCCGATCTCGTCGTGGCGCTGCAGGCCGAGCATCGGCGTGCGGTAGTCGCCGCGGCCGAGGCGCTCGGCGGCATCGGCCAGGCCGCGCAGCGGCGTGGTGACGCGGCGCGCCGTGAAGAAGCTGCCGAACGCGAACACGACGATGCCGAGCAGGGTGATGCCGATCAGCGCCAGCTGCAGGTCGCGCGGCAGCCGCACCGCCTCGTCGACCGAGAGCGAGACCAGGGCGCGGACGCCGGCGGCGGTATCGGTCTCGCGGCCGACGCCCAGGGTGCGGGCGCGTACGCCGAGCTCCTCGCCGCCGACGGCGACGCTGCTCATCGCCGCCTCACCGGTGTCGTCGAGCCAGGGCTGGCCGGCCAGGCTGGCAGCGCGCATGGCGTCGAGGCTGGTCAGGCTCACCGCCCACGGCTCGGCCGCGGAGGCGCGCGCCAGCAGCGTGAGGTCGAGGGCCGCCAGGCGCTGCATGTCGGCGATCAACTGGCCGTCGAGCGGAAAGTCCATCAGCACCCAGCCGACGATCAAGGGCGCTCGCACCGGGACCAGCACTGCCTGGTACGGCCGGCCGGCGCGCAGGGTGATGGCGCTCGCCTGGCCGGAGGCGGCCGACTGGGTGGCCAGCCGCTCGGCCAGGGGAATGAGGTGGCGGGCCTCGCTCGTGGTCGTCGCACGCAGGCTGAAGTCGGTGGCGAGCAGCGCCACCTCGGTGGCGCCGATGCGGGCGCCGTGGTTGGCGAGCACCGAGACGATGGTCTCGGCATCGTTCGAGGCGACGGCCTCGCGAAAGCCGTAGTCCGCGGCGAGGAGCCGCGCGCCGTGGAGCAGGGTCTGGGCCCGGCGGTCGAGCAGGTTCTGCAGCAGCCGCTCGCCGGCGCGAAGCTTTTCCGGCAGCACCCGATGCGCGTGCTCGGCGAGGCTGGCGCGCAGCGCCATGAAGCTCGCCACCTGCACCGCCAGCAAGAGGCCGAGGAAGAGGACGATGATCCGCCCGCCGATCGAGCGCTGCCACCAGGGGCTCATCGTCCCGGCCCGACGAGATTGAGCGCGGCCCGCTGCTCCAGGTCGGTGCTGCCGACGGCCAGCGGGCTCGAGGTCGGCGGCGCCCCCTCGGCGAGCGCCGAGTGCCAGACCCGCAGCTGGTAGTTGCCGGGCGGGACGCCCTCGATCCGCGCCTTGCCCGAAGCGGCGCTGCGGGCGTAGAGGGGCGTATCGACCACCACCACCCAGGCCACCATCTGGTCGTGGATGTTGCAGCCGAGGACGGCGATGCCGGGCTTGTCGAACACCACCGGCGCGTTCGGCACGCCGGCGTAGAGCTTCAGCTCGAAGGTCTTGACCGGCGAGAACGAGTAGACGTGGTGCCGCACCGTGTCGTCGTTCGGAAAGGAGACGGGCGTGCCGACCGTCACCACCGAGACCTGCGGCGCGAACTGGCGCTTCACCTGGACGATCTGCACCCCGGCCAGCGGCGCGACCGGCAGCTTGCCCGTGGCCGGCTCGAGCAGGACGACGGCGTCGTGCAGGGGCCTGCCGGCCTGGTCGCTGACCGAGACGCTGACCGAGGCCGACTGCACCCCACCGCAGGCGGCGGCAAGGGCGAGGGCCGTGGCAAGGACGGGCAGGCAGCGGGGCACGGGAGCAACCTCGGGAACGGGCAGGCGGGATCGGCCGGGGCGGAACGAACTCCCGGAACGTCTCGATGTCGGCCGATTCCGGGCCGACTTGAACGCCGCCGGCGCGCTGCAGGCGGGGCGCCGGCATTCCGCCACGCGCCAGGGGGCGAGCGACTAGGCCAGGGCTTCCATCTCGCGCAGGTCGCGGCCGCGCGTCTCGGTGCAGTAGCGCAGCACCAGCACCAGGGCCAAGACCACCGGCAACAGCGTCAGCGCCGCCCCGAGCGCCAGCCCGGGAATCAGGCCGACGAGGCCGAGCGCCTGTGCCGCCAGGCCGCCGGCCTTGGTGCAGGCGGCGACCCAGCCGGTGGCGCGGCCGCGGACCCGCAGCGGATAGCTCTCGGCCGCATAGGGCAGCAGCATGGCGATGATTCCGTTGATGCCGACGATCAGCACCGCAACCGGCAGCACCGGGCTGGCGTTGCCCGGCGAGGCGAGCTCCAGGTAGACGATGCCGACGAGGCCGAGCGCGGTGAGCGCGATCGAGCCGACCAGCGCCCCCTTGCTGCTCCAGCGGCCGTAGAGCGCGGCGGCGACGAACACCGTCGGCACCGCGATCAGCGCCGAGGCCGCGAGCAGCTGGCTGGACACTGCCACGCTGTAGCCCTTGGCGACGAGCAGCGCCGGCATCCACAGCAGCAGGCCGAAGTTGATCAGGCCCCAGGCGATCGCGGCGATGGAGAGCGCCCAGGTCCGCGCGACGTAGCTCTGCGGCAGGTGGGCGACCGTGGCGATCGTGCTCTCGACCTGCTCGACTGCGGCGACGCCGACATCGCGCACCGTGCAGCCGAAGTTGCGCAGCACCGCATGGGCCTCGGCGACGCGGCCGATGGCAAGCAGGAACTTCGGCGACTCGGGCACGTAGGCGTTGAGGAAGATCAGGATCAGGCCGGTCGGCAGGTTGAGGAACCAGAGGACGCGCCAGCCGAAGATCGGCTGCAGCCAGGCCGAGAGCGCGCTCGCCGCGAGGTAGCCGCCGACCGCGCCGAGCCCGCCCACCAGCACCAGCGCCCAGCCGCGCTGCTTCGAGGGCATGGTCTCGGCGAGCAGCGCATAGGTCACCGGCAGCATGCCGCCGGCCGCCGCGCCCATGAGGAAGCACATGCCGACGTTCCACCAGAGCGAGGGCATGGAGCCGCAGATCGAGGTGCCGACGAACATCACGGCCGAGAGCAGGATCGAGGCGCGCCGGCCGTAGAGATCGGCGAGCCAGCCCCAGAGCACCGAGCCCACGACCGTGCCGCATAGCGCCGCGAACGGCAGCCAGGCGACCGTCGCAGACGACACCGCGTATTCGCTGCGCATGCCCGGGACGACGAAACCGAGGCTGGCCGGCTTCATCACGTCGATGACGAGGGCGACCGTCAGCACGATCATCAGGCGCCAGTGCGCCCGGCCCAGCGGGACGTCCTCCGGCGCGCTGATCGCCAGCGCGTGCGCCGGGCCGGCGCCGGCCGGGTCGAGCTTCTTCGGCAGCAGGCCGTAGCCGGCGACCGCCAGCCCGGCGACGATCAGCGCCATGCCCCAGAGCATCTCGGCGTCCATGGGCATGTCGGCGAGGCGAAAGCCATCGTGCCTTCCCATCCAGAACATCGGCAGGTGCAGCAGCACGCCGATCGTCACGGCGATGCAGCCGGCGGCGAAGGCCCAGAGGTGGCGGCGGTCGGCCAGGACGGCGGGAGCGGCGGTCAGGGAATTTCCTTCGGGCGCAGGGGCGCGCAGAGTCTAAGGGACCCTTGCCGCGGCCGGGCGCTGTAGGTGGATGCCGACACCACCTTGGGCAGCCCTGGGCTTGAATCGACCGGCGCGGCGGCGCGACCATGGGTCATTAGTTCAAAGAGTGAGTTGCTCCATGCCCCACGCCATCTGGAAAGGCGCCATCAGCTTCGGCCTCGTCTACGTGCCGGTCGCCCTCTACCCCGCCTCCGAGGAGAGCGGCATCGATTTCGACTGGCTCGACAGGCGCACCCACGATCCGGTCGGCTACAAGCGGATCAACAAGCGCACCGGCAAGGAAATGAAGAGCGAGGACATCGTCAAGGGCATCAAGCAGGACAACGGCGAGTACGTGATCCTGAGCGAGGCCGAGATCCGCGAGGCTTATCCGAAGTCGATGCAGACGATCGCGATCGAGGCCTTCGTCAAGGCCGGCGAGATCTCGTTCACCCAGCTCGAGCGCCCCTACTTCACCGCGCCGGTCGGCAAGGGCGACAAGGTCTACGCACTGCTGCGCGAGGCCATGCGCGAGGCCGGCGTCATCGGCATCGCCAGGGTCGTGCTGCACACCAAGGAGCGGCTCGCGGCACTGGTTCCCGACGGCGAGGCGCTGATGCTCAACACCATCCGCTGGGCGAGCGAGATCCGGTCTCGCGACGCGCTCGAGTTCCCGCCCGCCGGCAAGGGCAAGCTGAAGGAAGGCGAGCTCAAGATGGCGCGCCAGCTCATCGGCGACATGACCTCGCCGTGGAAGCCGGAGGCCTACGACGACAAGTTCACCGCCGCGATCCACGCCCTGGCGGCGCAGCGGGTCAAGGCCGGCGACACCGAGAAGGTCACGCCGATCGAGACCGACGACGTGCCGTCGGCAAGCAACGTCGTCGACCTGACCGAGCTGCTGCGCCGTAGCCTGGATACGCGCAAGCCGCCCGCCACCACGAAGAAGGCTGCGACTGGCAAGGCCGCGGCAGGCAACGGCAGCGGCAAGGGCGACGCCGGCAACGCCGCGAAGTCGAAGGGCGCGGCGGCGAAGGGCCCGCCGCGCAAGAGCGCCGCGGGACGGACGGTGTCCACCGGCGCAGCGGCGAAGAAGGCCTCGCGCCAGCGCGCCGCCTGAGCCGTTGCCGCGCGGCCGTCCCGATCCCCACTAGGATCGGGCATGCGCTTCGGCCCGGTCGTCCTGCTGCTCCTTCTCTCCGTCGCCTCTACGGCACGGGCCGACGACGACGAGCCGCGGACGACGCCCTACCGGCCGAGCGTCTCGACCCCGGCCGCCTTGTCGGCGCCCGGCTGGCTCGAGATCGAGGCCGGCTGGCAGCACAACCACACCGACGACAGCCGGCGCGACAGCATCCCGCTCAGCTTCAAGGTCGCCTTCGATCCCGACTGGGGCATCCGCCTCGGCAACGAGGCCTGGGTGCGGCAACGCTCCGACGCCGGCGAGCGGAGCGGCTTCGGCGACACCAGCCTGGTGCTGAAGCGCCGCTTCGGCATCGACGACGACCAGGCCTTCGGCCTCGAAGGGAGCGTCACGGTGCCCACCGGCAAGAACGGCATCGGCTTCGGCAGCGGCAAGCCCGACTACGCGGTCAACGCGATCTACAGCGGCGACTTCGGCGCCTGGCACACCGACCTCAACCTGCTGGCGGCGCGGCTCGGCCAGCCGGACCCGGGCGCCTCGCGGACCCTGTGGCTGTTCGCGGGCTCGCTCTCGCGCCAGCTCGACGACCGCTGGGCGGTGGTCGGCGAATACGCCGACACCCGCCAGAGCGGCGCCGAAGACTCGCGCCAGTTGCTGCTCGCCGCGAGCTACAACCTGAGCAAGCGGATGACGCTCGATGCCGGCGCGGCGCGCAGCGTCCGCCGGGGCGACTCCACCTGGTCGGCCTTCACCGGCCTCACCTGGCTCGCGGCGCGACTGTTCTAAGTCCAGCGATGGGAAGGCCTCGGGCACGGGGCGGCCCCCTCCGCTCATGTCCCCCGAAGGCCGCTTGCGGCGGCCTTCTCCTCCTAATACTTCGCTGCGGGGGCCACCCCATGCCCGAGGCCTTCGCGCGATGGTCGCCAGGCGGTTCGGCGGTGGCGGATCGGGGCGGCGGGGCGCTCTGCGCGGTGCGAAGTATTAGGAGGAGAGCCGCGGCGCAGCCGCGGATCGGGGGACATGAGCGGAGCAGAGCGCCCCGCCGCCCCCATCCATCCAACCCTTCGACACCGCAATCGACGACCGAACGGATTCGCTTGGATTGGGGGGCTTTCCCCACCCCACGGTTTGCGCTAGCGTCCTTGCTCCTATTCACTCCATCGGGAGCGCGCCATGGCCGACGCCAAGATCTATGTCCAGGTCAACAAGTTCGCCGTCAAGGACATCTTCGACTCGAAGCACAAGGCGAAGGCGATCACTGCCATGCAGCAGGCGGCCGAAAGCGCGATCAAGGGCAAGCTCACGACCGACGCGCCCAAGGACAAGGCCGCGAAGGGCTGGAGTCTCGACGGCAGCCTGGTCTCGCTCGCTCCGGACAAGGCGGGCAAGAAGCTCGAGGCCAAGGTGTCGATGTCGATCTCGACCTGGCCGGGCAAGTCGATCAAGGCCATGCCGTCGGGCACCGCGGCGCTGCCGATCCCCAGTGCCGACAAGATCGACGCCGGCGACGTCGAGGCGGTGGCCGAGGGCGCCGTCGTCTCGGCGATGAAGTCGGCGACCAAGTACATGGAGTCGACCGCGCCCTGAGGGCGGGAGCGCCGCTGCCTCAGAGCCACTTCGCCTTGCGGAAGCGCCACCAGACGAAAGCGCAGGCGCCGGCGATGATCGCCAGCGCCGCGGGGTAGCCCCAGGCGAGCTTGAGCTCGGGCATGTGCTCGAAGTTCATGCCCCAGATGCCGGCGAACGCGGTCGCCACCGCGAAGATGCCGGCATAGGCGGCGAGCCGCTTGGTGATCTCGCTCTCCTCGATCGTCACCATCGAGAGATTCACCTGCATGGCGATGGCGATCGTGTCGCGCAGCGAGTCGAGCGAGGCGTTCATGCGCGCCAGGTGGTCGTAGACGTCGCGGAAGTACTCGCGGTTGTCGCTGCAGACCTGCGGCACCCGGCCGGCGATCAGCTTGGCCACGGCCTCCTGGAGGGGCGCCACGGCGTGCTTGAAGACGCCGATCCGGCGCTTCAGCGCATAGAGCTGCTCGATGTTGGCGCGGCCCAGGCGCGGCTCGAAGATCTGCTCCTCGACGACCTCGAGGTCGGTCTCGAGGGCATCGATGATCGGAAAGTAGCGGTCGACCACCGCGTCCATCAGCGCATAGAACACGAACGCCGGGCCGTGCTTGAGCAGGTGCGGCTCGCGCTCGGCGCGCGCACGCACGCCGAGGAATCCCTGCTGGGTGCGGTTGCGGCAGGAGAGCACGAAGTTCGTGCCGACGAAGATGTCCACCTCGCCGATCACGAGATCGTCGGTCGGGCCGATCTCCACCGTGTGCAGCACGGCGAACAGGGTGTCGTCGTACTCCTCGATCTTCGGCCGCTGGTGGCCGTGGCGGGCGTCCTCGATCGCCAGCTCGTGCAGGCCGAACTCCTCCTGCATCTTCGAGAGCTCCTCGGGGCTCGCATCCTTGAGCGCGACCCAGACGAAGCAGCCGGGCTGGACGAGATAGTCGCTGATGTCGTCGATCGGGATGTCGCCGAGCTTCGAGCCGTCCTTGTAGGCCACGCAGTTGATGAGCATGGTGCGGCGCTTCCTC
>Ga0207683_10000907_pt1 | contig 27236 bp, 26 predicted proteins | sample KBSM73metaG_FD_184333 | JGI IMG/M metagenome (GOLD analysis project Ga0207683, IMG submission 184333) | Miscanthus rhizosphere microbial communities from Kellogg Biological Station, Michigan, USA - KBS M7-3 metaG (SPAdes) (version 2) | ecosystem: Host-associated > Plants > Roots > Rhizosphere >... | reverse complement strand
CACGGCGTCGCCTGCGAGAGCCTCGCTGCGAGAACCCCGTCCCCGCCGAAGCGCTGGTACGCGTCATGCACGCGCAACGGAAGGCACTCCTTCGCTCCGGCTTGCTCGAAGCTGAAGAGCTGGACGAGCGTGTCGGCGTCGACGTCGGCCTCCGACCGGATGCCGGGCCCGAGCTCGCGGTTCATGAAGGTCGTCGCGCAGTCGGGGTCGTCGCAGCCGCGGACGGTGACGGACCGGCCTGTGTCGTTCACGAGCCTGAGCGTCACCGTCTTCGTCGTCTCGCCGCCGAGCGCCGCCGCGAGCACGAACCCGACGAAGATCGCGAGCGCGGCCAGGACGCCGATGCCGATCGCGACCTTCGCGCCGCCGGTGAGCGCGAGGCGGGTGTGCTCCTCCGGCGCCTGGAGGTCGGGATAGGGGTCGAGCCAGGGCTCGTGTTGCGCCCGCGCGCGGCGTCGCGATTCCTGGCGGAGGTTCTGCTTGACGGCGTAGACGAGGTTCTGGCGCGCGATCCGTGTCCGGTCGTCCGCGCCGTCGACCAGGGCCGCCATGTCGAGGACGTGCTCCAGGCCCTCGGCGTCGTGGTGCTTCAGGTAGCCGCGCCGCGCGCGGTCGAGGCCAGTGACGGCTCGGCGCCCGTCTCCGCGGTCGAGCGCGGCTCGGGCCTCGCCTAGATCGCGGTCGGGACTGGCGGCCACGCTGGGGACGAAACGTATCCCTTTCGTGACGATCTCGACACACACGCGCGCGACGGGCCCGGCTACGTTCGAGCCATGGACGAGGCACGGGCGGTTCTGCGGCGCCTTCGGCGGATCGAGGTGCTCGAGGCCGAGGGCGCGCCTGCGCGCGCGCTGCTCGCGGAGGTGCACGCGCTGGTCGATGAGGCCGACGCGTGGCTGGCGGTCGAAGAGTCGGGAACGGCGCGTGCCGAGGCGGCGCTCGAAGGCTGCCGCGAAGCGCTGGCGGAGCCCGCGGCCGCTCGATGAGCCCAAGCAGGGCGGGCATGATGGGGCGTGTCCTCGATCGCCTCGAGCTCGTCTGCGGCCGGCGGCTACCGCCAAGGCGTCCGCGCCGCGGTGGCCGTGGCGGCGACCGTCTGGTTCTTCGGCGCGTCGTTCGGGCTCGTCGCCCGCGCCGCGGGAATGGGCGTGGCGGCGCCGCTGGTGCTGTCCGCGACGACGTTCGCAGGCTCCGCCCAGTTCGCACTCACGTCGATTCTCGCCGGGAGTGGCAGCGCGGTCGCGGCGATCGCGGCCGCCGTCCTCCTGAACGCGCGCTACGCGCCGATCTCGATCTCGGTCGCGCCGCTCTTCCACGGGCCCCGCCTCCGCCGCCTCGCTGAGTCACAACTGATCGTCGACGAGTCGTGGGCACTCTCGAGCCGCGGCGACGGCCGCTTCGACCGACGGCTCCTGATCGGCGCAGGCCTGCTCCTCTACGCCGCGTGGCTCTCCGGCACGGCGGTCGGGGTGTTCGCCGGCAAGGCGCTCGGCGACCCGAAGGCGCTCGGGCTCGACGGTGCGTTTCCGGCGCTGTTCCTGGCGCTGCTCGTCCCGCAACTGCGCTCGAGGAAGGCCACGCTGGCCGCGCTCCTTGGCGGTGCGATCGCGCTCGTGCTCACCCCGCTGACGCCGCCCGGCGTGCCGATCGTCGCGGCGAGCGCCGCCTGCCTGCTCGGCCTACGCCGCGACGAGGAGGCGGCGTGAGCACGGTCTGGCTCGTGGTCCTGGTCGTCGGAGTCGCGACGGTCGCCTTGAAGGCGACGGGGCCGGTGCTGCTCGGCGACCGGACGCTCCCGGAGCCGGTCGCGCGGGTCGTGTCGCTCCTCGCACCCGTGCTGCTCGCGGCGCTCGTCGTCACGCAGACGGTCGGCGGCGACAACGAACTCGTCCTCGACGCTCGGCTTGCCGGCGTCGGCGCTGGAGCGGCCGCGATCGCGGCCCGTGCGCCCCTGCCCGCGGTCGTGGTTGTCGCGGCCGCCGCGACCGCGCTCGTGCGGCTCGTCGCGTGAGCGGCGTCCTGCGCCGGGCGTACATTTCGAACCTCAGACCGGCCCGACCTGCAACCGCAGAAACAGCGGGAAACCCGCAGAGGTATCGCTAGCATGAGCGCGAAGAAAGGGGCTCGATGGGGCTCGCACGCCTGCTTCCGCGACCGGGAACCCGGACCGAAACCGCACAAGGCCCACCCATGGGCCGTGTGATCTCGTTCGCGAACCAAAAGGGCGGGGTCGCCAAGACGACGACCACGCTCAACCTCGGCGTCGCACTCGCCGAGCAGGGCCTGAAGGTCCTTCTCGTCGACCTGGACCCGCAGGGCAACCTGACCATGAGCCAGGGCCTCAACCCGGACACGATCGAGCGCTCGATGTTCGACGTGCTCGTCCACCGCCTGCCGATCCAGGAGGTCGTCCACCACACGGAGGTCGACCTCGCGGTGTCGTCGATCGACCTCGCCGGAGCCGAGCTCGCCCTCTCGAGCATGATCGGCCGCGAACGGGCGCTGGAGAAGGCAATCGCGCCCGTGAGAGAGAACTACGACTACGTCCTGATCGACACGCCTCCGTCACTCGGCCTGCTGACCATCAACGCGCTGGTGGCGTCGAACGGCGTGATCGTCCCCGTGCAGTGCGAGTACCTCTCGCTGCGCGGGCTCGTGCAGCTCGAGAACACGCTCTCGATGATCCGGGAGAACCTCAACCCGGACGTCGGGATCGAAGGGATCCTGCCCACGATGTACGACAAGCGCACGCTGCACTCGCGCGAGGCGGTGGAGATCCTGCAGGAGAACTTCGGCGACCTCGTCTTCGACACGAAGATCCGCAAGACCGTTCGCTATGCGGAGGCCCCGGTGAAGGGGACCTCCGTCCTGAAGTACGACCCGAGCGGCAACGCCGCCGAGGCGTACCGCCAGCTCGCGAAGGAGGTGCTCGATGGCGCGCAGGCGCGCGAGCATGCGTGAGGGCCCGCTCGCGGAGCTCTTCCGCGCGACCGAGGCGGCCCAGCGCCAAGCCGAGAAGGAGGGGCGCGAGCCCCAGGCCGAGCTGACGGAGTCCGAGCAGCAGGCAGCTGCGGCCCCGCCCGCTGAGGCGCCGGCCCCGCCGGCCGAGCCGAAGCCGACCCCGGTCGAGCCGCCCGAGCAGACCGTCGAGCACGTGCCAGAGTGGGAGGAAGCGGCTCCGCCGCCGCCTCCGCCGCCGCCGCCGTCCGAGCCGGTCCGGCTCCCCGAGCGTCCGCCCGAGCCCAAGCGCGAGGAGCCGCCACGCACCAGGCTCGAGCCGCTGCCCGAGCCGCCGCCGCGCCTCCACCGTGTCCCGGAGCCCGGCGCCTACATCGCGGTCATCCGCGTCGTCGGCGTGGGCGGGGCGGGCCTCAATGCGGTCAACCGGATGATCGACGCCGACATCTCGCAGGTCGAGTTTGTCGCCGTCAACACCGACATCCAGCAGCTCCAGACGAGCGACGCGCCCGTGAAGATCCACATCGGCCGCGAGCTGACGGAGGGGCTCGGCTCCGGCGCCGACCCCGACCTCGGCCGCCGTGCCGCAGAAGAAGCCTACGACCAGATCAAACGCGCGCTGCGCGGCTCGGACATGGTCTTCGTCACCGCGGGCGAGGGCGGCGGCACCGGCTCCGGCGCCGCACCGGTCGTCGCGCGGATCGCGAAGGAGCTCGGCGCGCTCACGGTCGGGATCGTCACGACGCCGTTCCAGTTCGAAGGGACACGCCGCCGGAAGCAAGCCGACGACGGCGTCGACACGCTGCGCGCCAACTGCGACACCGTGGTCGTCGTGCCGAACGAGCGGCTGCTCGAGGTGCTCGACCGCGAGACATCGATGCTCGACGCGTTCCGCATCGCCGACGACGTCCTTCGGCAGGGCGTCCAGGGCATCTGCGACCTGATCACGCTCCCCGGGCTGATCAACCTCGACTTCGCCGACGTGCGCACGATCATGAAGGACGCCGGCACGGCCCTGATGGGCATCGGCTTCTCGGCGACGGGCGACAACCGGGCGCGGGACGCGGCCGAACGGGCCCTGCGCTCACCGCTGATCGAGACCGACATCGGCGGCGCGAGAGGCATCCTGCTCTCGATCGCCGGCGGCGACGACCTGTCGCTGTTCGAGGTCAACGAGGCCGCCGAGGTGGTGCGCCAGGCCGCGACCGACGACACGAACATCATCTTCGGCGCGACCGTCGACGACCGTCTAACCGGGCAGGTCTGGGTGACCGTCGTCGCGACCGGTTTCGGCCAGCGCGCCGCGCAGCGGCGGGTCACCATGCGGGCCGAGGCGCGGGACGAGGACTCGCTGGAGCCGCCGAGCTTCCTGCAGAGCTAGCCTGCCCCGCTCCGTCGTCCTCTCGTTCTTCGACCCCGGAGAGGTGCCGACGATCGTCGCCGCCGTTCGCGCGGCGCCGTTCCCGCCGAAGACGCCGGTCTTCGTCGGCAGCTACGGGATCAGTCCGCGGATCGCCGAGCAGGTGCACGCGCTGCCCGGTGCGCGCTACGCGCCGATGTTCCACATCCAGCCGGGTTGGTTCTGGGAGCGCCGGCGGCTCGACGCGGATGCGGAGCGCAAGGTGCTCGCACGGAACCCGGGAGCGGAACGCCTCGCGGGGCCGCTTCCGGCGCTGAACGAGCTTCTTCGCCTGCCGACCGCGACGCGCATCACCTGGAGCGTCGAGCTGGGGGCGCGCTTCCGCGACGCTCTGCGGGCCGAGCCGGTCGCCGAGACGTGGCAGCTCGACGAGATCGTCGCCGAGTGCGCGGGGCCGTCGGGCCGGCCGTACCGTGAGCTGACGCGGGGCGTGCTGCGCGGCCTGACCTTCGGCCGGGCTGCGCTCGGCGACCGGGGCCGGCCCGGCCTCGTGTGGTGGGCGAAGAACGCCCGCACCCTTCCCTCGCGCGCGATCACCCCCGAGCTATCGGCCTTCTGGAAGATGATCGACCGCGCGTCGATCCACCTGATCGGCGAGGAGTACCCGGACTTCGCCGGCGACCCGCGCCGAGCCGCGCGAACGGCTGCGGCCGCGCACGAGGCGCTGCGCCGCGGCGGGCCGGTCCGGCAGAAGCTGGCGCGGAAGTACGCGTCGGGGCTGACCCCGGGCTTCCGGCTCGTGCAGGGCCTCGGCGGCAACACGCGCGGCCTGCCGTCCGCGGAGGCCGAGCAGTGGCGCGCCGCCTACCTGGGAGCGCGGGCGGACGCAGGGGTGTCGGGCTTCGCGGAGTTGGACCTCCGCTTCGAGAACCGCGCGCCGGCGATCGTGCGTGAGCTCATGCGCGAGCTTGCAGCGGTCGTCTAGCCCTGCTTGTTAGCCGGTGTCGCAGATCTCGGAGCGCGCGCCGACGACGGCAGTCGCGAGCGCGCGGCCCGCGCTGACGTGGAAGCGGAGCTGTAGCCGCCCCGGCTGGTCTGACGCCACGGTGGTCATCCCGTCTGCGCGCTGGCTGAGGCAGGCGTTCTCCGCGTGCCAGTACGGCGAGTAGCGCACGGCCAGTCGGTACGCGCCGGCGTGCGGCAGATCGACGGCGATGCGGGTCGCGGTGACGGCGAGCACCCGCCCGCCTTCGAGGATCGGCTTCGGCGACGGCACCTCGAAGATCCTCAGGTTGGGCCTCGCGTACACCTGCCGCAGGCCCGAGCGGCCCGAGCGGAGGAGGTCGGCCTCGCCGCGGGCGCTGTAGTCGGGCGGCGCCGAGGTCAGCACGACGTAGCGCACGCCGAGCCGACGCAGCCAGGCGAGGTACGCCGACGGCCCGAGCTCGTCGTAGAGCAGCTTGTTCTGCGGGAAGTCGTCCTGGCGGTAGCCGCCGCGCGCGATCGGGATCTGCGCCTCTGCCAGGTAGGCCGCGGCCCAGTGCCCGGTCGTGTCGACGACCTCGACCCGGTACGAGGGCGTCAGGTGCCCGCGCAGGTAGGAGATCGCCGGCGCCCAGTAAGCGCGCGTGGCGGCCGGGTCGCTCTGGCCGTGGACGATGTTGAAGACCGTCGGTGTCAGGTTCCACGCCACGGCCAGCGCGAACACGGCGAGCGTGATCGGCAGCGGCCGCCACCGCCGCAGCGAGAGGGTCAGCACGGCGATCGGAATCGCCAGGTACCGCAGCCGCAGCACGTTCTCTCCGATAGCGCTCGGGATCGCGAACGCGGCCAGGCAGGCGACGAGATAGACGATGAACATCGCGCGCAGCGGCTGTGCGCGCTCGACTCCCCAGGCCATCCAGATGCCGAGGCCGCAGAACGTGATCCCGGTCATCAGCTCCTGCCACGAGAACGGGTACTGGCCGTTGCCGGGAAACGCGCGCCAGAGTGCGACCTCGACGAGGCCGAACGCCGCGATCGTCGCCGCCGGCGCGACGAGCTTCCGCCGCTCCTCCCAGCGCGCGAGCCCGAAGCCGAGGAGCACGAGCGCGAGCAGCAGGAACGCGAGCGGGCTGGCGGCCAGCGTCAGGGCGGCGAGCACCGCGAAGCGCCACGTGCGTCGGCCCTGCAACGCCCAGATCGCGAGCAACGCGAGCGCCGCGCCGAGTGCGAACGGGAACGCCGCCGAGAAGACGACGCCGCACCAGACGACGGCGAACGTCCGGCTCGACCAGCGTGCGGTCGGCCCCCACTGGCGCGAGACGACGACCGCGAAGGCGAGCGCCGCGGTCGAGACGGTCGCAACGGCGAGCAGCTTGATGCCGAGCAGCGCCGCGAGCGGGTAGTAGAGGACGCTGTAGGTGACGAAGCTGTAGCGGCCCGCGTACCAGAAGTTGTTCCAGAGGGCGAAGCCGTCGTTCAGGAACAGGGTCCGTTGGTACGCGTGCTCGGCGAGGTCGGCACCGGGGGGGCCGAGCCAGACGAGGAGCGCTGCGAGGGCGGCTGCGCCCCCTGCGGCGAGGGTTGCCTCACGCAGGACGGGGGTCTCGCGGGTCACGCGCCTACGAGGATAACTGCAGCCCCGGAGTTAGCCTTCACGTATGCGAGGCGCCGTCGCCGCAGGTCATCCCCTCACCGCCGAAGCCGGCGCGCAGGTCCTCGCCGAGGGCGGGACCGCGGTCGACGCCTGCATCGCGGCCGCCTTCGTCTCGTGGGTCGCCGAGAGCACGCTGACCGGGCCCGGCGCGGGCGGCTTCATGCTCGTGCACCGCGCCAGCGATCGAACGACTCGCGTGCTCGACCACTTCGTCACCGTCCCGGGCCTCGGGCTGGCTCGCGGCGGGGTCACCGAGATGGACGAGGCCAGGATCGACTTCACGCCCGAGTCGTCGCAGTCGTTCCGCGTGGGGGAGGCTTCGAACGCCGTGCCGGGCGCGACCGCCGGGCTCGGCGAGGCGCACCGCCGCTTCGGCACGCTGCCGTGGCGCGTGCTGCTCGAGCCCGCAATCGCCCACGCGCGTCGAGGGGTCGAGCTGACGCCCGGGCAGGCGTACCTCCACGAGCTCCTCGACCCGATCCTCCGGCGCACCGACGAGGGCCGTGCCATGTACAGCTCGAACGGCGACTACCTCACCGTCGGCCAGCGGCTCGTGCTGCCCGACCTGGCCCTCACGCTCGAGCGCCTCGCGGAGGCCGGGCCCGGCGATCTCTACGGCGGCGAGCTCGCGCGCGCTCTCTCCGAGCATGTGCGCGCCGGAGGCGGCGAGATCACCGAGCGCGACCTGAGCGAGTTCCGCGTGATCGTGCGGCGGCCGGTGCGCGTCCCGTTCCTCGGCCACGAGTTCCGCTCGAACCCGCCGCCGTCCACCGGCGGCGTCCTGATCGGCCTGGGCCTCCGGCTGCTGGACAGCCTCGGCGGCGTAGCCGGCCCACCCGGCAGCGCAGAGGCCATGGCGCAGCTCGTCGAGATCATGCGCGAGCAGGAGACGGCTCGCGGCGGCCCGTTCGTGCGCGAGCTCTACCGCGGCGGACTCGCGCGCCGGCTGTTCGACGAGGGCGCGCTCGCGGCCACCGCACGGCGGATCCGCGGACGGCTGCCCGAGCTGCAGCGCGGGACGACGCACATCTCCGTGGTCGACGCGCAGGGGAACGCGGCGGCGCTCACCGCCTCGACGGGCGCCGGTTCGGGCGTGATCGTGCCCGGCACGGGCATCCAGCTGAACAACATGCTCGGCGAGTTCGACCTGGCGGCGACGGGCGGCCACCCGCGGCCCGGCGTTCGCTTCACGAGCGGCATGGCTCCGTCGCTCGTGCTGCGGGACGGGACGCCGCGGCTCGTGGTCGGCAGCGCCGGCTCCCTCCGCCTGCGCGGCGCGATCATGCAGATCGTCGTCAACGCGGTTGGCCACGGGCTCGGCATCTGGGATGCGATCGATCGGCCCCGTGTCCATTTCGAGGCGACCCACGTCCACACCGAAGGCGGCAACGACCCGGACGAGCTCGACCGGCTCGAGTCGTGGGGCTACGAGCTCGTGCGCTGGCGCGGGCGCAACCTGTTCTTCGGCGGGGCGGCCGGCGTCGAGATGCAGGAGGACGGAAGGCTCGCCGCGGCCGGCGATCCGCGGCGCGGCGGCGCGGGCGTCGTCGTCGAGTGAGCGGCTACGAGATCCGCGAGGCGCGACCGGGCGACGCGTCGGCGCTGGTGGAGCTGGCCCGCGCGGTTTCCGGTGAGCCGGGCGACTCGCTGCTCGCGACCGACGGCTGGCGCAGTGCGTCGGCCGAGCGCCGGTACCTTCGAGCGGTGCGCCGCTCGGGCCACGCGGCCGTCTTCGTCGCTGAGGTGTCCGAAGGGCTCGTGGGGCGGCTGTCGGTCTCGCGCGATCCGCATCCCGCGAGCCGCCACGTCGCCGATCTCGGCCTGATGGTCGCGGCGGGATACCGTCGCCGCGGGATCGGCCGCGCCCTGCTCGAGGCCGCTGCCGGGTGGGCGCGGCGGCACGGCGTCTCGAAGCTCGAGCTGCACGTCTTCCCGCACAACGAGCCGGCGATCGGGCTCTACGAGTCGTTCGGCTTCGTGCAGGAGGGCTACCGCCGCCGCCACTACCGCCGCGGAGAGGAGTACCTGGACGCGATCCTGATGGCGTTCGCCACACTGCCCGAGTGAGCAGCTTCGTCCACCACTACGGGCTCGCTGCGCTGTTCCTGATCGTGATGCTGGAGTCGTCCGGCGTGCCGCTGCCCGGCGAGACTGCGCTCGTTGCGGCGGGCGTGTTCGCACAGCGCGGGAACCTGAACATCGCGTCCGTGATCGCGGTCGCGGCGGTCGCGGCGATCGTCGGCGACAACATCGGCTACTGGATCGGGCGCACCGGCGGGCGCTCGGTGATCGAGCGCTGGAGCTTTGCGTCGGGCTCGCTGCCCTGGAGCGAGCGGTTCTTCCGGCGGCACGGGCCGAAGACGATCTTCCTGGCGCGGTTCTTCGCCGTGCTGCGTGTTACGGCGGCGTGGCTGGCGGGCATCTCCCGGATGCACTGGTGGACGTTCTTCCTCTGGAACGCGGCCGGCGGGATCTGCTGGGCCGCCCTCGTCGGCCTCGTCGCGTACTACGTCGGCCAGACCGCTGCGGACGCGATCTCGCACTACGGGCTGATCGGCGGCGCCGTCGTGATCGGCGTGGCGGTGGTCGGCCTCGTCGCCCTGCACTTCTGGCGCAAGCGGCTGGTGGAGCAGCCGTGAAGCTGCTCGTCGTCGCGATCGCGACGCTGGCGCTCTGCAGCGGCGCCCAGTCGGCCGCGCAGGCGGTGCCGCCCTTCAACCGGGTGGTCGTCGTCGTGATGGAGAACAAGGCGCGCTCGGAGGTGCTCGGCAACCGCGCGGCGCCGGCGTTCAACGCCTTCGCGCGCCGCGGCGCCGTGCTCTCCGCCTACCGCGGCGTGACGCATCCGAGCCTGCCGAACTACCTCGCGCTCGTATCGGGCTCGCCCCACGGCATCACGTCCGACTGCACGACCTGCACCGTCGCCGGGCTCAGCCTCGCGGACACGCTCGAGGCGAAGGGCCTGACGTGGAAGACGTACGCCGAGGGCCTGCCGCGGCCGGGCTGGACGGGTCCCTACAGCGGCCGCTACGCGAAGAAGCACGTCCCGTTCCTCTACTTCCGGCGCGTGCTCGCGAGCCCGGCGCGGCTGCAGCGCGTCGTGCCGCTGACGCAGCTCGCGCGGGACCGCGCGGCCGGCAAGCTCCCGACGTTCTCGCTCGTCGTGCCGGACCTCTGCCACGACATGCACGACTGCTCGGTTGCGACGGGCGACGCCTGGCTGAAGCGGTTCCTGCCGCCGCTGCTGCAGCTCCCCGGGACGGCGGTCTTCGTCGTCTTCGACGAATCGGACTCGGCCGATCCCGGGATCCCGGCGCTGGCGCTCGGGCCGGTCGTGCGCCCGGGCTCGCGCTACTCGAGGGCGATGAGCCACTACGGCCTGCTGCGGACGATCGAGGACGGTCTCGGCCTCCGGCGGCTCGGCCTCTCGGCGCGGGCCGCACCCGTCACGGGCATCTGGCGCCCCGGAGAGCCGCCCCCGAAAGAGGGATCCGCGCACCGGCCTTGAACCTTCCGTGTCGTGGCGATGCTCACCGTCCTGACCGGAGCGATCGAGGCTCGCGATCCGTACACGCAGGGGCACTCCGCCCGCGTCACGGCGCTCGCCGAAGAGATCGCGCTGCGGCTCGGCTGGAGCGAGGAACGCCTCGAGTCGCTGCGAGTCGGCGGCCCGCTGCACGACATCGGCAAGCTCGCCGTCTCCGACCACGTTCTCCGCAAGGAGGGGAGCCTCGAGGAGCACGAGCTCGCGGAGATCCGCAAGCACCCGAAGGCCGGTGCGCGCCTGATCCTGCGCGTGGCTGCGCTGCGCGAGGCGATCCCGTACGTGCTCTACCACCACGAGCGCTGGGACGGTGCCGGCTATCCGACCGGCAAGGCCGGCGAGGAGATCCCGCTCGAGGCGCGCGTGCTCGCGGTCGCCGACGCCTTCGACGCGATGACGAGCGACCGCCCCTACCGCCGGGCGCTCAGCCGGGCGGAGGCATTGGCCGAGGTCGAGCGCTGCGCCGGCACCCAGTTCGACCCGCAGATCGCGCGGGTCTTCCTCGAGCTGTTCGAGGAAGCCGAGCTCGCTGCCGCCGCCTCGGCGTAGCGTCCCTGCTCGGAAGACCGTCCCGTCGCCCGGCGTCCTGATGACAGGACGTCAATCGGGGGAGGGTTCCCATGGCAATCGCAGACAAAGTCGAGAGATACGAGGTCTTCATCGACCAGAACAACTACGTGGACTACTACCGGTCGATCAAGCTCAGCCTCGAGTCCGGCGGCACGGCCTTCATCGGGTTTCCGGCGGTGCGGCCGGTCGACTGGCTCCAGTTCAACGGATCGTCGATCAACCTGTACATGACCGCCGACCAGTTCACCGACGTCTACCACCTACTACAGAGCGAGGCGCCGGTATTCGTCACCGCGCTCGACCTCTGGGGGTTCGAGGTCGGAGCCGTCCACACCGAGCTCAACCTCGACGAGGGCGAGCCACCGGGCGAGGGGGACGAGGATCACACGCAGAACCTCGCGGCACTGATTCGCCGCGCGAAGAACGAAGAGGCCGCTGCCGTCGGAACCGGCGCGTAGCTGCGTTCTCAGAGATGAGCCGGACCACGCTCGTGGAGCAGCGCGGTCCGGCTCGACCTGACTAGACGCCTACGAGCGCGCCGCTCTCCACCTCGTCGAAGTAGGAGATCTCGACAGCGTCGGCGTCGATGCCTCCCTCGCTCATTGCTTGCTTCAGCTCGGGCATTGCGAAGAATGCGCGCGCTGCATCGCTTGAGTCGAACGCGTGGGTGACGATGACGTCGTTGGGATTCTCGATCGAGCGCAGAACCTGGTGGGCGCGCACGCCGTGCTCGGCCTGGATCGGCGCGAAGCCGTCGTACGCCAGCTTCCACGCGTCGAAGTCGGCCACCGGGTGGCGGACCACGGCAATGGTGTTCGTCATGAGTGCTCCCTTCCGGAGCGATGCCCCGCTGCGAATGAACGGGCTTCAGGAGAAGCGCGCAACGAGGCGACGCTTGGCAGCCTACTCGTCAGGAGCCGACAAGACGCGGAGCTTCCGCTTCGTGCGGCGAATCACCTCGTCAGTGAACTCGCTCGTCCCGGCATGGCCGCCCAGGTCGGCAGTCCGCACGCCGGCGGCGACGGCCTCGAGGCACGACTCGCGGATGGCGAGCGCGGCCCGGGCCTCGTCGTCGCCCGCGTAGCCGAGCACCGCCGCGGCGGCCAGGATCATCGCCATCGGGTTCGCCACGTTCTTTCCCAGCAGCGACGGCGCGGTGCCGTGCGCGGCCTCGGCGAGCACGACCGTCGGCTCGAAGTCGTCGCCGAAGCCGACGACCAGCGACTCGGAGCCCGCGATCGAGCCGAACAGCGGCAGCACGAGGTCGGAGAGGATGTCGCCGTCGCGGTTCAGCGCCGGGATCACGAGCGGGTCGCCGCTGGAGGCGACGAGCAGGGCGAAGGTCGCGTCGATCAGCTGCGGCTCGTACGGCACGTCGGGGTGGCGCGCGGCTGCGGCGTCCATCTCCTCCTTGAGCATCCCCTCGTAGACCGGGCTGACGGTGAACTTCGGCCCGCCGAAGACCTTCGCGCCGGTGTCGGCCGCTAGGCGAAAGGCGAACTCCGCCACGGAGTGGCAGATGCGCCGCTCGATCCGCTCGGTGCGGAACGCCGCCTCGTCCTCGCCCGAGCCCTCGCGCCATTCCTTCGCGCCGTAGGCGTCGCCGACGGCCATCCGCACGACCGAGATCGGCGCGTGGACGCCTCCGAACGGGACGATCCCAGGGATCCGGCGGCCGGTCCGGACGATCACTCGCCCGCCGATCTCCTCGCGCAGGATCCGGTTCGGCGAGCCGACGTCGTTCGCGCCCTCCGGGGTGACCGTCGCGCCCTTCAGCCCGAGTCCCGCCTCGCGCACGGCGGCGGCCGCCTGGTGCACGACGGCGTTGTCGGTCGCTCGGCGCGACTCGAGCGAGAGGTCGTAGCGCGGCAGCTCGACGTCGAGCCCGATCACCTCCGGCGCGAGAACCCGGACCGCCTCCTCCAGCAGTTCCTGCCCTGTCTCGTCCCCCTCGAGGACGACGATGGTCGTGCCCGCCATTCGCCTCCTTGGATTACGGTCGGCCGCCCGTGGCTACACCGCAACTCTATGGCTCGACGAGGAGGGTGGAGAAGGCTCGGCTCGCGACGCTTCCGCTACGAGGACGCGCGCGGCCGGCGGATCACGGACGAGGCCGCGCTGGCGAGGATCGATGCCCTGCGTATCCCGCCCGCCTGGAAGGAGGTCTGGATCTCGTCGCGGACGAACGCGAAGCTGCAGGCGACGGGAATCGACAAGGCGGGCCGGCGGCAGTACATCTACCACCCGGATTATCGCGCGCGTCAGGAGCAGGCGAAATACGACAAGCTCGTGCGTTTCGCGGAGCGGCTTCCCGAGTTGCGGCGCACGATGGACAAGCACCTGGATCTCGAGCCGCTCAGCTTCGAATGGACGGCCGCGGTCGCCGTCCGCCTGATCAACGAGGGCTGGTTCCGGGTCGGGAACGAGCGCTACGCGAAGAGCTACAAGACCTTTGGGATCACGACGTTGCGGAAGAGCCACGTGCGCGTGCGCGGCAGCAGGATCACCTTTCGCTTTCGGGCCAAGCACCGCGTCCTCTCCCACACCGTGGTCGTCGATGCCGAGCTCGCCGCGGCGATGAAACAGCTGCTCGCCTTGCCCGGCGGGCGCCAGCTCTTTCGCTACCAGCGCGAGGGGGAGGTCTACAACCTCGGCGCGCGGCGGCTGAACGAGTACATCCGCGAGCACCTGGGGGGCGACTTCACCGCAAAGGACTTCCGCACCTGGGGCGGCACGCTCGTCGCGGCGATCGAGCTCGCCGAGCGTGGGCCCGCCGAGACGGCGACCGAGGAGAAGAAAATCGTCGCGCGTGTGATGCGGATCGTCGGTGAGCGGCTCGGCAACACACCGGCCGTCGCGCGGGCCTCGTACGTGAGCCCGGCCGTCGTCGAGCAGTATCTCGACGGCAGAACGATCGACGATTTCAGGCCACGTCATTTGCGCGTAGTGCGCGCCCGCAATTCCGAGCTCGAACCGGAAGAGCAGGCGCTCGTCAGCTTGCTGCGCTCGGCGCGCATTCGTCGAGCGCGCGAAGCCGCTTGAGATCCCGCGCGAGTTTCCGTTACTCTGAAGCAAAATCGAACCGCAAATAGGAGGCTGACAATTGGCACGTAAAACCATTCGCGTCAGTGACCAGTCCGGCCAAGAGATTCCGGAGGGTAAGGGCGCCACGGTGCGCATCACCTTTGCGGACGCGCGCAAGGGCGTTCGCGAGCTCGACCTGACCGATTCCGAGGCCGAGCGCCTCGGCGGCCGCGCCGTTGCCCGCCGCGGGCGCCGGCCGAAGTCGGCCTCGTAGAGCATCGGGCGGCGAGCGCCGTCCGTCTTAACCCGCTGCTTCGGAACCGTCCCGTACGGCCTGAGGCGACGCTTGCGGCGCCGTTTTCAGGGCGCTCGGCCTTTGCCCGTGCGCCCGTCTGAAACGACCGGTCGACACACTCGGAGTCGTCACCTACCGCTACTAGGATGGGGCGGGTGCCGCTGAGCCTGCTCGCAGGCCCTGCCAACGCGGGGAAGGTCGCGCTCCTGCTCGAGCGCTACCTCGGCGCGCTCGAAGCCGATCCGATCCTGATCGTGCCGAACCGGCCGGACGTCGACCGCGCCGAGCGGGAGCTGCTGCGGCGGAGCGGGGCGCTCGTCGGGGGCACGATCGGCACGTTCGACGACCTGTTCGCACGCATTGCGCGCGGCAACGGCGCGCACCGGCCGGTGATCTCGCAGGCGCAGCGGACGTTGCTGCTACGCCGCCTCACGAGCCGCGCGCAGGGCCGGTCGGCACGCTTCTCCGGCTATGCGGACTCGCTCGGCTCCACGCTGTCGGAGCTCGAGTCCGCGCTGCTCGAACCGGGGGAGCTGGAAGGCGAGCTGGCCGACCTCTACGCCGCGTACCGCGAGGAGCTCGACCGGCTCGGGCTCTGGGACCGCGAGCTCGAGCGCCGGCATGCAGCCGAACGCGCGGCCGGCGACCTCGCCGCCTGGGATCCGACCCCGGTGTTCGCGTACGGCTTCGAGGACCTGACCGGCGCCGAGTGGGCCCTGCTCGAGGCGCTCGCTGCCCGCGCGGACGTGACCGTCTCGCTCCCGTACGAGCCGGGACGCGACGCGTTCGCCTCGCTCTCGCGCACGGCGGAGGACCTCTCCCGGCTCGCGGACGGCCGCATCGAGGAGCTGCCGCCCGGGCCGGAGGCGCGTACGCCGGTGCTGGCGCACCTCGAGCGTGACCTGTTCGAGGACGCGCAGCCCGAGCGCTCGCCCGAGCTCGACGGTTCGCTGCGCTTCCTCGAAGGGGCCGGCATCCGCGGCACGCTCGAGTTGGTCGCGGACGAGATCCTCACGCTGCTCCGCGACGGCACGCCCGCCGAGGAGATCGCGATCGTCTGCCCGTCGCTCGAGAGCTGGCGCGCGCCGCTCGACACGGCGTTCACGACGCTCGGCGTCCCGTACGCGCTCGAGGGCCGGCTGCGGCTGGGGCAGACGCCGTTCGGGCAGGCGCTGCTCTCGCTGCTTCGCTACGCCTGGCTCGACGGCCGGCGCCGCGAGCTGTTCTCGTTCCTGCGCTCGCCGTATTCCGGCCTGACGCGGATGCACGTCGACTTCCTCGAGGGGCGCCTACGCGGGCGCGGCGTGAACGAGCCGGAGCGCGTCGAGGAGGAGGTGCAGAAGCTCCGCGGTCAGCCGCTGCCGCACCTCGAGAACGTGCGCTCGGCGCCCGATGCGCTCGACGCCGTCCGCGACCTGGCCCGCGCGATGGTCACCGCGGCGCACCGCCTGGACGCGCCGCCGATCCACGAGGCGGCGCGGGTCGACCTGCGCGCGCACGAGGCGGTCAAGAAGCTGCTCGCCGAGCTCGAAGGCTGGGGCGAGCTCGGCGGCGAGCTGAGCCGCGAGGAGGTCGTCTCGCTTCTCGCGGACACGCAGCTCCGCGGTGCCGGAGCAGGCGAGGCCGGCCGGGTCGCCGTGCTCGATCTGCTGCGCGCGCGTACGCGCCGCTTCGAGGTCGTCTTCGTCGTTGGGCTCGAGGAAGGCCGCCTGCCAAGGCGTTCGCAGACGTCGCCGTTCCTCGACGAGGAGCAGAAGGCCGAGCTCGAGCGCACCTCGCGCGCCGGCCGCCTGCTGCGCACCGATCCGGTCTCACGCGACCGCTACCTCTTCTACACGGCCTGTACCCGCCCGACCCGCCGCCTCTACCTCGTGCGCGAGGCCGCGAGCGACGACGGCGCGCCGCGCGAAGCGAGCCCGTTCTGGGACGAGACGCGCGCGCTCTTCGCGGCCGACGAGGTCGAGCGGTGGACGCGCCGGCGGCCACTCGCGGCACTGACCTGGCCGCTCGAGGGAGCGCCGAGCGAGCGGGAGCGCCTCCGCGCGCTGGCGTCCCTGGCTCCGACCGACGGCGACGCGGCCGGCTCGCTTGCGCGCGCGAACGGCTGGGAGCGGCGCCTCGAGCGCGCGCTCGGCGCGTTCGACCGGACGACGCGTCTCACGCACCCGGCCGTGCTCGAGGAGCTCCGCAGCCGTTCGACGTTCGCCGTCACCGAGCTCGAGCGCTTCACTGCGTGCTCGTCGATGTGGTTCGTCGACCGGTTCCTCTCGCCGCGGAGCATCGACGTCGAGGTCGACGCGCGCCTGCGGGGCCAGGTCGCCCACCAGGCGCTCTACTCGTTCTTCAAGGGCCTGCCCAAGCGCACCGGCGCCGATCGCGTGCAGCCGGAGACGCTCGAGGACGCGCTCGTCTTCCTGCGCGAGTGCCTGTCCGACGCGCTGGAGGGGAACGTCCGCTTCGACCTGCCCGACCTCGAGCGGAACGAGCTCGAGCAGAGCCTCGCCCGCGACCTCGAGAAGCTCGTCCGACGCGAGGCCGAGTCGGAGTCGCCGCTCGTACCGAACCGCTTCGAGGTCTCGTTCGGGTCCGAGCGCTCGGCGCCGGAGCTCCAGCGAGGGCTCGACCTCGGCGGCTTCGCCGTCACCGGCAAGATCGACCGCATCGACCGCGACCCGTTCGGCGCGCGCGGAATCGTCGTCGACTACAAGTCGGGCCGCGCGCCGACCGCGCGCGAGATCGAGCGCGAGCTCCACCTGCAGATCCCGCTCTACATGCTCGTCCTGCGCGACCTCGTCGGGATCGAGCCTCTCGGCGGCGTCTACCGCACGCTCGCCGGCGACGCGAAGGCGCGCGGCGTGCTGCGCGAGGACGACGGCGTGCCGGGCTTCATGCGCAACGACTACCTCGACGAGGAGGAGTTCTGGGGCGGGATCGAGCGCGCCCAGGAGCACGCGCGCGGCGTGGTCGGGCGCATCCGCGAGGGCGACATCGGCCACGACCCGCGCGGCGGCTCGTGCCCGACCTGGTGCGAGCTCTGGCCGGTCTGCAGGGTGAGGCGCTCGTGACCGTCGTCGAAAGCGTGAACCGAGAGCAGCTGCGGGCGATCGAAGAGCAGGGCGTCGTCTTCGTCTCCGCCGGCGCGGGCACCGGCAAGACGACCGTCATCGTCGAGCGCTTCTGCCGCGCCGTCTGCGAGCGCGGCTTCGACGTCGAGTCGATCCTCGTGATCACGTACACCGAGCGCGCGGCCGGCGAGCTCCGCGGGCGGATCCGCAAGCGGCTGCACGAGCTCGGCCGCCACGACCTCGAGCGGAAGCTCGACGGCGCCTGGATCTCGACCATCCACGGGTTCTGCCACCGGCTGCTGAAGGCGCACCCGTTCGCGGCCGGGATCGACCCGCGCTTCCGCGTCCTCGACGACAGCCAGGGGCGCGTGCTTCGCGGCGAGGCGTTCCGCGCAGCGCTCGAGGAGTTCTGCGGCGACGACGAGGCGCGGCTGCGGCTGCTCGCGTCGTACGGAGCCCGGCGGCTGCGGCGGATGCTGACCGGCGTGCACGAGACGCTGCGCTCCTCGGGGCTCGAGCTGCGGATCGACCCGCGGGACGAGCCGCTGCTGCCCGAGGCGCTCGAAGCGCTCCGTGCGGCGGCGCGCGACGGCGGCCACGACGCAGCGCTGCGCTTCCTCGACGCGGCCTCCGTCCCCGACGGGCTGCTCGATCTCTCCGACCTGCCGTCCGAGCTCGACGAGCAGCGCCGCGCGGTCGAGCAGGCTGCGCTCGAGGCGCTCGCCGCGCGCGACCGCGAGCAGCTGCAGGAGCTGCTGCTGGCCTATGACGGCGCCTACCGCGAGGCGAAGGACCGAGAGTCGGCGCTCGACTTCGAGGACCTGCAGCTGCTGGCCCGCGAGCTCCTGCACGAGCACGCGGAGATCCGCGAGCGCGAGAGCTGGCGCTTCCGCTCGATCATGGTCGACGAGTTCCAGGACACGAACCGGCTCCAGTGCGAGCTGGTCGACCTGCTCGCGAGCGACGACTCCGAGATCTTCTTCGTCGGTGACGAGTTCCAGTCGATCTACCGGTTCCGGCATGCGGACGTCGAGGTCTTCCGCGAGCGGCGGGAGCAGGTCGGCGGCGTGCTGGCGCTGACGCAGAACTACCGCTCACGGCCCGAGGTGCTCGACGTGATCAACCACCTCTTCGCGGCCGACTTCGGCGACAGCTTCCAGCCGCTCGAGGCGGCAGGGCGTTTCCCCGACCCGGCGTTCGGTCCCGGCGTCGAGCTGCTCGTGACGGACAAGGAGAGCTACGCCGACACGGGCACGCACTGGCGCGTCGCCGAGGCGCGGCACATCGCGCGCCGCGTCCGCGACCTGGTCGATGCCGGTGAGGCCACGCCTGGCGAGATCGTCCTGCTCTTCGCCGCGGGGACCGACGCGCGGTTCTACGAGGAGGAGCTGCGCGCGCTCGGGCTGCCGACGTTCCGCGCGACGGGTCGCGACTACTACCACCAGCAGCAGGTCGTCGACTTGCTCAACTACCTTCGCCTGCTGCACAACCGCTACGACGACGAGGCGCTGCTCGGCGTGCTCGCTTCGCCGTTCGTCGGGGTCTCGAACGACGCGCTCGTGCTGCTGCGGCGGAACGCGCCCAAGCGGCCGCTCTTCTGCGGGCTCGAGAAGGAGCTGCCCGAGGGGCTGTCGGATCGCGACGCGCGGCTCTTCCAGGCGTTCAAGCAGCGGTACGACCGGCTCGCCGGCCTCGCCTCGTCGCTCTCGCTGGAACGGCTCTGCGAGCGGATCGTCTCCGATCACGACTACGACCTGGCGGTGCTCGCGCAGTGGGACGGCCGCCGCCGGTACGCGAACCTGCGCAAGCTGGCCCGGCTCGCGCGCTCGTACGAGGAGCTGCGCGGGCCCGATGTCCAGGGCTTCGTCCGCTTCGTCGCCGAGCAGGACGCCGTCGGCGCTTCGGAGCTCGAGGCGGTCGCCGAGGAGGAGGGCACCGACGTGATCCGCCTGCTCACGATCCACTCGGCGAAGGGGCTCGAGTTCAAGGTCGTGGTGGTCGCCGACGCGGGCCGCGACCGGGCGCGCCCGGACTCGGACGAGATCCTCTGCCTGCCCGACGGGCGGCTCGGGTTCCGGGTCGCCGACCCGGAGACCGGGAAGCGGTTGACGACCGTCGAGTACGAGGCGGTGCGCGAGGCCGAGCAGTCCGCCGAGGAGGCCGAGCGGCGGCGGCTCTATTACGTCGCCATGACCCGCGCGATCGACCGGCTGATCGTCTCCGGCGCGGTCGGCGAGCGCGGGGCGGACGCCGGCACGCCGATCGGCTGGGTCCTCGAGCGGCTCGAGACCGACCTCGGCGAGGCCGAGCCGACGGTCGAGCTCGAGCGCAACGGCGCGCGCGTGATAGTGCGCCTCGACCGCTGGTCGCCGCAGCCGGAGGTCCTGTCGGAACCGGCCGGGGAGGAACAGCTCGAGCTGTTCGCGTTCGCCGAGAACGGCCACGTGGCGGCTGCGCCCGAGCTGGCGCCGCTCGCGGAGGTGCCGGCGCCCCCGCTCCACCGGGTGCGGCGGCTCTCCTACAGCGCGCTCTCGCTGTTCGAGCGCTGCTCCTATCGTTACTTCGCCGAGCGCGTCGTCGGGCTGCGGCCCGCCGACGCGACGGGGTCGGTGCCCGGGCACACGAGCCTGGCGGCGACCGAGATCGGCGACGCGGTGCACGCGCTGCTCGAGGAGATCGACCTGCGGGCGCCGGCCGTGCCCGAGGGCCTGCCGGAGCTCGTGCGGGCTCGCTATCCGGCAGCGACCGACGAGGAGGTCGAGCGGATCCGCGGGTTCGTCGAGTCGTACTGCTCGTCCGAGCTCGCGGCCCGGGTCGGGTCGCTTCCCGGCGCCACGGCGGAGCTGCCCTTCGCCTTCGAGCACGACGGCGTCCTTCTGCACGGCCGCATCGACGTCTTGCACCGCGACGGGCCGAGCGCGCTCGTTCTCGACTACAAGACGAACTCTCTAGCCGAAGGCGAGCCCGAGGAGATCGTCGAGCACGACTACCGTCTTCAGCGCCTTGTGTACGCGCTCGCCTGCTTCCGCGCGGGCGCGGAGCAGGTCGAGGTCGTCTACCACTTCCTCGAGCGTCCCGACGCCGTGGTTTCGCGCGCCTACACGGAGGACGACATGCCGGAGCTCGAGGCGGAGCTCTCCGAGGCGATCGGGCGGATCCAGGCGAACGAGTTCCGCCCGACGCCGGACGAGTTCGTCTGCTCGGACTGCCCCGCGCTCGACCTCGTCTGCGCAGGCCCGAAGCTCCGCAACTCCTGATGGCGCGCAGCTACGTCAAGGAGGCGCGGCGGCGCGTGGGGCCCAAGCGCGAGCGGATCGTGCCGATCATCGAACGGCTGCAGGCGGACCACCCGGACGCGACGATCGCGCTGAAGTACCGCAACGACCTCGAGCTGCTCGTCTCGGTGATGCTCTCGGCGCAGACGACGGACGTGAACGTCAACCGGGTCACCGCGAAGCTGTTCGAGAAGTACCAGCGGCCGGAGGACTACCTCGCAGTTCCCGTCGAGGAGCTCCAGAACGACATCCGGGCGACCGGCTTCTTCCGGCAGAAGACGAGGTCGCTGCGCGGGACGATGGCGATGCTGCTCGCCGACTACGGCGGGGAGGTTCCGGCGCGGATGGACGACCTGCTGCGGCTCCCCGGGGTGGCGCGCAAGACGGCGAACGTGGTCGTGGCCGAACGCGGCCAGGCCGAGGGGATCGTCGTCGACACGCACGTGCGGCGGCTGTCGCAGCGGCTCGGGCTGACCCGGCAGGAGGACCCGGTCAAGATCGAGCGCGACCTGATCAGGCTGGTGCCGCGCGAGTACTGGAACGTGTTCCCGCACCTGCTGATCTGGCACGGGAGGCGCGTCTGCATCGCGCGGGCGCCGCGCTGCGAGGAGTGCGTCCTGAACGACCTCTGTCCCGCAAGTCGTGTCGAAGTTGCGGCAGAGACGTCACACGCGCGCGCGTAGCCTCGGGACATGCGCGGCGTCGATCTCGCGATCTACTCCGACGTGCTCTGCGCAGAGGCGGCGACCCTGGAGGCCCGCGCCGAGCGTGCGCGCTCACGCCTCAGGCAGGCGACGATCGAGAAGCGCGCCCGCAGCGAGCTGACCGCGGTTGCCGTCGAGCGCCTAGAGGCGATCGGCCTGCTCGGCTCGCTCGACGAGGCCGCCGTTCGAGCGGAGCTGCGCGAGCTCGAAGCTGCCCTCGAGGCGCTCGAGGAGCTTCAGTCGTTCGTCGAGCGCGAGCTCAACGCGGCGTGAGCCCGACGAGCAACCCGCCGTCGTCGTCGTAGGCCGGGAAGAAGTCGGCCTTGACCGGCTTCACCGTGCCGATGCGAGAGCGGAGCTCCAGCTGCTGGTCGAGCCGCCGCACGCCCCATTCCAGTGCGACTTTCGCGGGGTTCTCGCCGTCGAAGCCCGAAAGGCCGAGCGCCTCCGTGACGTCGCGCCCGATCAGATCCTGTTCGCGGTAGCCGGACAGCTCGAAGATGTCGCGGCCGGCCGCGAGCACGCGCGCGTCCTGGTCGCAGACGACGAAGCCGGTGTTCGGCGCGGGGTAGTAATCCTCGAGCAGCTCGAACAGGAACCCGAACCCGCAGCGGTGGCAGGCGACGGCCTCGCGGGTCAGCCCTTCCATCCGGTCGTGGTCGATCGAGCGGTCCTTGCAGTTCGGGCAGATGAAGTACGGCACGCGGCGATCGTAGCTCCGGCGCTCAGTGCGGCCGCCGGCGACCCGGGACGGTGCGGGGGTCGAGCGTGCGTAGGGGCGGGAGCTTCAGCGGCTCACGCCCGATCCAGCCCATCGCACGAAAGATCACGAGCTGCACGACGGTGGTCACGAGGATCAGCCCCCAGCTCCACCAGTAGCCGAAGCCCCAGGCGAGCTCCGGGATATGGCGGAAGTTCTGGCCGTAGACGCCGACGATGAAGGTTGGGACGAGCAGCAGCGACGCGATCACCGTCAGCCGCTTGGTCACCTCGTTCTGGTCGTTGGCGATCTTGGCCTGCTGGTAGTCGCGCGCGCTCGCGAGCAGGTCGCGGGAGAGGTCGAGCCCGTCCAGGGCTCGCAGCAGCTTGTCGTAGACGTCGGCGAAATCGAGCTCGACCTCGCGCGGCAGCACCTCGGGGCCCTCTCCGACGTCGATCCGGCGGTCGACGACGCGACGGATCGCGTCGCGTGTCGGCGCAACCGTCCGCCGCACGTGCAGGAGGTCGTGACGCAGGGTCGAGATCCGCTGGCGAACCTGTTCCGCCGGCCACTGCTCGATCCCGTCCTCGAGTTCGTCGATCTCGTCGTCGAGCGCGTCGACGAGATCGAGAAAGTACTCGGCGATCAGGTCGACGAGCCGGTAGACCATCGCTCCCGCATGCGTCTCGTGCTCCGCGCGGACGGCGTCCATCGCCTGTGTGAGGTCGATCGGATAGCCGCCGTCGGGGGTCTTCCGCACGGACACGAGCAGGTCGCGTGTCGCGATCAGGTCGACCTCCTGGTAGAAGACGCGATCCTCCTCGCGGATCGCGATCGGCACGAGGAAGACCCCGAAGACGTAATGGTTCTGGCCCTCGAGGCGCGGGCGGGGCTCGTCGTCGTGCCGCGTGGGCAGGAGCAGCTGCTCGAACGCCCTCTCGTGCACGTCCCGCCCGAGCGCCTGCCGGAGCTCCTCCTCGGTCGGATCGAGCAAGTCGACCCACTCGGCCATCCGCGCCGAGGCTAGCGTCCGAGTCGGCTGGTCTAGCCCTCGCGGGGCGCAGCGAGCGCGGTCGCCGGGTGGCCCTCGCGGGCGGCCAGCCAGCGCTCGGCGTCCAGCGCGCCCATCGCGCCGGTGCCCGCGGCCGTGACGGCCTGGCGGTACGTGTGGTCGACCACGTCTCCGACCGCGAAGACTCCCTCGCGGTTGGTCGCGGTCGAGCCGGGCTTCGTGATGAGGTAGCCGGCCCCGTCGTGGTCGAGCTGGTCGAGGAACAGCTTCGTGTTCGGGTCGTGCCCGATCGCGACGAAGACCCCGTCGGCCGGCAGCTCGCGCGTCTCGTCGGTGTCGAGATCACGGATCACGACGCCGCTCGTCTGTCCGTTCTCGCTCAGCACGTGGTCGACCGCGGCCGGCGTGACGAACTCGATCTTCTCGTTCGCCCGTGCGCGGTCGATCATGATCGGCGAGGCGCGAAACTCGTTGCGCCGGTGGACGAGCGTCACCTTCGTCGCGAACTTCGTCAGGAAGATCGCCTCCTCCATCGCGGAGTCGCCGCCGCCGACGACCACGACCTGCTTGTCGCGGAAGAAGGCCGCGTCGCAGACGGCGCAGTACGAGACGCCGCGGCCCTGCAGGGTGCGCTCGGACTCGAGCCCGAGCTGCCGCGCGCTCGCGCCGGTCGCCACGATCACGCTCTCGGCGGTGAACTCCTGCTCGCCGACCCACACCCGCAGCGGGTGCTCGGTGAAGTCGACCTTCGTCACGTCGTCGGTCAGGAACTCAGCGCCGAAGCGCTCGGCCTGGCGCCGAAAGTCCTGCATCATCGCCGGGCCCATGATCCCGTCCGGGTAGCCCGGGTAGTTCTCGACGTCGCTGGTGATCATCAGCTGGCCGCCCCACGCGAAGCCCTCGATCACGAGCGGCTCCAGGTTGGCGCGAGCGGCGTACAGGGCAGCGGTGTACCCGGCCGGCCCGCCGCCGATGATGATCAACTCTCGTGTTTCCCCGTTCATTTCTGCCTCCACGTTATTAAACGTTTCGGGTCGGCTGACTGTTCCTCTTGCGTCATCGCCGCCAGCGCCGGCGACGCGCGAACTGGCGCTCCTCGCGTGTGCCGAGGGCGGCCGCGGCGGCCGTGAAGTCACCCGGCTCGAGGCTGATCAGGTCCTCGACGCCGAGCTCGCCCGAGCCGCTCAGCCGCAGCGCCTGTGCGTTCAGTGCCTGCTCGAACATCGTGCGCGCGTAACGGGCGTTGCCGAAGCCTTCGCCGCGCTCGGCTCGCCCGAAGATGCGCCGTAGCTCCTCCGCGGCGTCGGGACTGACGCGGTACTCGTTCTGCACGGCGAAGCCGTCGGTGATCTGCACGAGCTCGTCGGTCGAGTAGTCCGGAAACGAGATCTCGCGCGAGAAGCGCGAGCGGAGGCCGGGGTTCGAGTCGAGGAACTCGTCCATCAGCCGCGGGTAGCCGGCGACGATCACGACGAGCCGGTGGCGGTAGTCCTCCATCCGCTTGAGCAGCGTCTCGATCGCCTCCTGGCCGAAGTCGGGGCCGCGCCAGCCCGAGCGCGCGAGCGCATAGGCCTCGTCGACGAAGAGGACGCCGTCGAGCGCGCGCCGGATCGCGCGGTCGGTCTTGATCGCCGTCATGCCGACGTACTCGCCGACGAGGCCGGCTCGGTCGACCTCGACGAGGTGGCCGCGCTTCAGCAGCCCCATCGCGCGGTACATCTCGGCGAGCAGACGTGCGATCGTCGTCTTGCCTGTGCCGGGGTTGCCGAGGAAGACGAGGTGCTGCGACGTGGCGACCTCCGGCAGGTCGCGCTCGAGCCGCTTGCCCTGGACCTCGAGGAACGCGACGAGCGCCCGCACCTGCTCCTTCACCGACTCGAGTCCGACAAGTGCGTCGAGCTCGGCCTGGAGCTCGTCGAGGCTGCGCGCCTCCTGCGGCGAGCGGCGCGGGTCGAGCCGCTCGAGCCACTCGGCCTCGGCGCCCTGACGGACCTGCTCGCGCAGGACGTTGAAGCCGACGAGAATGTCCTCGAAGGGGTTCGCCATCGCGAGGACGGTACCCATCGAGGGCAAGGCGAACGCGCACCGTGATTTACAATCGCCGCCTTCCGGCGAAGGGGGGAGTCGTGGCCTCGACAGTGACGTGGAACAGCCTCCGCGATCTCGCGGGCTTCCGAGCGCGCAACGGCTGCGCGGTCAGCCTCTACGTCGACCTCGATCCGAGCGACACGCCGACGCCCGCGGCCTTCGACACGCGCGTCAACGCGCTGATCGACGAGATCGACCGCTCGCAGGCGGCGCGGCGGCCCGACCTGACGCATGAGCAGAAGGAGGGCGTGCGCGCCGACGTACAGCGGCTGCGCGAGTTCTTCGACCAGGAGTTCGATCGCGAAGGCGCGCTCGGGTTCGGCATCTTCTGCGCGTCGCTCGACAACCTCTGGGTGCCGTTGCCGCTGAGCGGGCGAGTGCCCGACGTCGTCAAGGTCAACCGAAGCCTCTACCTCTCGCCGCTGGTGTCACTCGTCGGGCGCGGGGAGGGCGCGCTCGTCGTCGTCGTCGGGCGCGAGCGCGGCGAGCTCTACCGACTGCGCGCGGGCCGGCTCGAAGAGGTCGTCGAGCAGACCGACGACACGCCTGGGCGCCACGACCAGGGCGGCTGGTCGCAGGCGCGGTACCAGCGCCACATCGAGAAGCTCGTCCACGACCACCTGAAGGAGGTCGCGGAGCACGTCGACCACGAGGTGCGGCGGTTGCGGGGGCCGCGTGTGATCGTCGTCGCCAGCGAGGAGACGCGGCCCGAGTTCGAGGGCGCGCTCTCGAACGAGGCCAAGAAGCACGTGATCGGCTGGACGAGCGCCGACTCACACGCGACTCCGGCCGAGCTGCTCCAGCACATCGAGCCGCTGCTCGAGGAGTGGCGGGGCGAGAAGGAGACGGAGACGGTCGAGCGCTGGCGCGAGGAGGCCGGGCGCAACGGCCGAGCCGCCGCCGGCTGGGGGCCGACGCTGGAGGCCGCCTCGGACGGGCGCGTCGAGCTGCTGCTCTTCGAGGATGGCCGCGACCGGCCGGCGTGGGAGTGCCCGGCCTGCGGGCGCGTCGCGAGCGAGGGCGGTGCGTGCCCGCTCGACGGCACGCAGATGGAGCGGCGCGACGAGGGCATCGACCTCGCCGTGCACCAGACGCTCGCCCACGGCGGCACCGTCTGGGCGCTCCACCAGCGGCGCGACCTCGACCCGGTCGAGGGCATCGGCGCGCTCTTGCGCTTCTAGCGGCTAGGCCGCGTCGACGACGCGCGGCAGCTCGCGCGCCTCGGTCGCCTCGACCTGCTGCGAGTCGGACGCCTGTTCGAGCTTCGTCTCGAACTTGCCGAGCCGCTTCTCGGAGTCGCCGAACTTCTTGTGCGCCCGCTCGAGGTGGGTGCCCACCAGCTCGAAGTCCTCCTTGAACTTCCCGAAGTCCACCTGGAGGCGCGCGCAGTAGGCCATCACTTCCTGGGCGTGCTGTTCGATCTGCAAGCCCTTCAGGCCGAGGACTATCACCTGCAAGTACGCCGTCAGCGTCGTCGGCGAGACCGGGAGCACGCGCTTGTCGTGCGCGTACGCGAGCAGCGCGCCGGTGCGGCCGCAGGCGAGCTCGTAGTAGATCGCCTCCGATGGGAGGTACATGAAGGCGAACTCGTACGTGCCTTCGTCCGGGCGGATGTACTTCGAGGAGATCGCGTCGACGTGGCTTTTCACATCCCGCGCGAACAGCTTCTCGAACTGCTGGCGCTCGAGGTCGTTGTCGGCCGCGACCATCCGCTCGAAGTTGTCGAGCGGGAACTTGGAGTCGATCGGGACGAGCCGGTCGACCTTGATCACCGCGTCGACGCGCTCGCCTCCGGTGAACCCGTACTGGATCTCGAAGGCGCTGCGCGGCAGCCGGTCGACGAGCAGGTTCTCGAGCAGGAGCTCGCCGAACCCGCCGCGGGCTTTGGGCGGCCGCAGGATCTGCTGCAGCTGGCTGAGCTCCTTCGCCTGCTCCGCCATCTGCGACGTCGCCTGCCCGACCTGGCCGAGCTGCTTATGGATCTCGTTCGTCTGCTTCGACGC
>Ga0207683_10000904_pt1 | contig 27318 bp, 22 predicted proteins | sample KBSM73metaG_FD_184333 | JGI IMG/M metagenome (GOLD analysis project Ga0207683, IMG submission 184333) | Miscanthus rhizosphere microbial communities from Kellogg Biological Station, Michigan, USA - KBS M7-3 metaG (SPAdes) (version 2) | ecosystem: Host-associated > Plants > Roots > Rhizosphere >... | reverse complement strand
TAGAGGCGCTCGATCTCGAACTCCTTCGAGTAGCCGTAGCCGCCGTGGATGCGCATCGACTCCTCGACGCAGCGCTGCGCGACCTCGGTCGCGAACAGCTTCGCCATGCCGGCCTCGACGTCGGCGCGGCCCCCCGCGTCCTTCTTGCGTGCGGCGGCCGCGATCAGGTGCTTGGCGGCCTCGATGCCGGTCGCCATGTCGGCGAGCTTGGCCTGGATCAGCTGGTGCTGGGCGATCGGCTTGCCGAATGCACTGCGCTCCTGGGCGTAGCGGATGGCGAGCTCGTAGGCGCGCAACGCCACGCCGAGACCGCGCGCGCCGACGTTGATCCGCCCGGTCTCGATGCCGCTCATCATCTGATAGAAGCCCTTGCCCTCGCCCTCGGGCCCACCCAGGATCGTGGAGGCGGGCACGCGGTGGTCGTCGAACGCGATCTCCGTCGACTCGACGCCCTTGTAGCCGAGCTTCGGGAGGCCCTCGGGCGGGATCGTGATGCCGCCCTGCTTGCCGGTGCCCGGCGTCTTCTCGACGATCAGCGCGGTCATGCCGGCCTGCGGCGGATCGGTCGTCGGATCGGTCTTCACGAGCAGCGCCATGAGGCCGGCGCGCGCGCCGTTGGTGACCCACATCTTCTGGCCGTTGACGACGAGCTCATCGCCCTCGCGCCGCGCCGTCGTGCGGATGGCGCGCACGTCCGAGCCCGCCTCGGGCTCGGTCATCATGAAGCAGCACACGAGCTCGCCCGCGGCGAGCTTCGGCAGGTAGTGGTCCTTCTGTTCCTGCGTGCCGTGGCCGGCGAGCATGCCGCTCACGATGTAGACCCCGTTGACGATGCCGGCGACCGACATCCAGCCGCGCGAGAGCTCGGCGATCGCGAGCGCGTACGTCGTCAGGTCGAGGCCCAGGCCACCGTACTCCTCCGGGATCCGCATGCCGAAGAGGCCCATCTCGCGCAGCCCCTGAACGATCTCTTCCGGGTATTCGTCGCGCGCCTCGAGATCGTGCGCGACCGGGATGATCTCGTTGTCCACGAACTCGCGGATGACGTTCAGGATGTCGAGCTGCTCGTCCCTGAGGTCAAGGCCGTCGAAGCTGCAGATCCGCTCCCCCATATGCGCTCCTCAATACGTCAGACCTTTTGGCCGGAGAGTGTAGTGTCAGCCGTCGATGAGAGGGCCTTATCCCGTTCCGCTCCTGTTGCTCGTGACGATGTTCTTCTGGGGAGCGGCCTTCAACGTCACCGAGGTCGCGCTCGATCACACGACGCCCGCCTTCACGGCATTCTCGCGCGGCGCGTTCGGCTTCCTGGTGCTGCTGCCGTTCCTGGGCGCCTTCGGCTCACGCCTGCCGCGCACGCCGCGCCTGTGGGGATTCGCCGCCGCGATGGGCTTCGGCGGGACGACCCTCTCGCTCGCCGCGCTCGCCGAGGGCACGAGCCGGGCGGGGCCGGCGATCGCGGCGGTACTGCTCAACACCGCGCCGTTCTTCGTCGCCATCATCGGCAGGCTCGCCCTCCACGAGCGCGTCACGGCCCTGCGCGCGCTGGGCCTCGTGATCGGCTTCGCGGGCGTCCTCACGATCATCCTCGCCGGTAACTCGTCGAGCGGCGAGGACATCGTGATCGGCGCAGCGCTGACCCTGCTCGGAGCGATCGGCTACGGAACCGCGGGCCTGCTCATGCGCTACCTCTCGCTGACCGGCGAGCCGCTCGACATCATGGGCCTGACGGCCGCCCAGTTCCTCTGCGGCGCCATCTTCCTCCTCCCGTATCTGTTCCTGTCCGGCGACGTGGGAGCGAGCGACTGGGGCTCCGCGGAACTGTGGTTGTCGATCGCGTTCATCGTGATCGGCGCTCAGGTCATCGCGTACCTCGGGTTCTACGCCGCCCTCAGCCGCTGGCCGAGCTCGCGCGTCTACCCGTGGACCTTCCTCTCCCCCGTCGTGGCGATCCTGATCGAGGCGATCCGCGGCAACCTCCCGGGCCCGCTGCCCACGGTCGGCATGGCGATCGTCGTGCTGGGCCTGATCATCGTCAACCTGCCGGCCGCGGAGGCTCCGGCGCAGCAGCCGGTCGTCGTGCGCCCCTAGACGACCACGTCGCCGAAGACGCCCGTCTCGGCAAGCCTGTCCACGTCCGCATCCGCATAGCCGCACTGCGCCACGAGCACCTCGCGCGTGTGCTCGCCGCGCCTCGGTGCCGAGCGCAGCTCGGTGAGGCGCCCGTCGACACGCAGCGGCGAGCGGATCTGCCGCACCGTGCCCAGCACGGGATGCTCGTTCTCCGCGATGAGATCGCGCGCGAGCGTCTGCGGGTCGGCGACGGCGCCGGCCATGTCGTTGACCGGGCCGCACGGAATGCCGGCTGCACGCAGGCGCTCGAGCCACGTGGCCGAGCTCTCGCCGAGCAGCACCGCCGAGAGCTCGTCGACGCACGCCTCACGGTGCTCGTGCCGCGCAGCCATGGTCGCGAAGCGCGGATCGCCGATCATCCGATCGAGGCCGAGCTCGGCGCACAGCAGCGCGAAGAACTTGTCCTTGGGGCAGGCGATCACGATCCAGCCGTCGCGCGTCGGGAAGTTCTGGAACGGCACGATCGAGGGGTGGGCGGAGTTCGCGAAGCGCTCCGGCTCGTAGCCGCGCGAGAGATGCCAGGTCGAGACATACATGTTGAGGTTCATCGCGGTCTCGAACAGGGAGATGTCGCAGTCGCAGCCGACACCGTCGCGCCGCGCACTCCACAGCCCGCACATCAGGGCGAGCGCCGCGGCGTAGCCGGTGGACATGTCGACGAGCGAGAGGCCGGTCTTGACGGGAGGCCCGTCGGGCTCGCCGGTCAGCGACATCCAGCCCGCGTACCCCTGCAGGATGTAGTCGTAGCCGCCTTCCTCTGCACGCGGCCCCGTCATGCCGAATCCCGTGAGCGCGCAGCAGACGATCGCCGGGTTGACGCCGGCGAGATCGGCGTAGCGGATGCGCAGCTTCTCGGGCCCGTCGCCGCGCAGGTTGCTGTAGACGGCGTCGGCGCTGCGCACGATGTCCTCGAAGATCGCCCGGGCCTCCGGGTGGGTGAGATCGAGCGAGACGCTGCGCTTGTTATGGCAGAACGTCTCGAAGAAGAGCGAGTCCTCGCCTTCCTGAAAGGGCGGCACGTAGCGGCCCACGTCGCCGCCACTGCGCGGATCCTCGATCTTGATCACGTCGGCCCCGAGGTCCGCCAGGTGCACGCTGCCCCACGGGCCGGCGCCGTACTGCTCGATGGCGACGATGCGGACGTCCTCGAGCGGCGGCTTCCTCATCCGAGGTAGGCGATGCAGGCGTCGGTGGTCGTGACCTCGGCGTAGCGCCGCTGGCAGTCGAGCAGGCTGGCGTCGTGCGGCCCCTGCTCCTGATCGCCGACGGCATCTTCCGGGACGAGCGTCAGGAAGCCGTTCGAGAAGGCGTCGACGATGCTCGCGCGGACGCAACCCGAGGTCGTGCACCCGGTGACGATCACCGTGTCGATCCGCTGCGAGGTCAGGAGTGCCGCGAGCGGCGTGCCGGCGAACACCGACGGCCACTTCTTGACCAGCAGCGAGTCGGAGGGGTCCCACAGGCGCTCGTCGACCTCCACCCAGGGCGACCCGGGAACGATCTTGCCGAGCGCGGGCACCTTCCGGCCCCACAGCCCCAGCCCGCCCTCGGCCTCGCCGAAGGAGACGATGAACTGGAACACCGGCACCCCGGCCGCGCGCGCAGCCCGCAGCAGGCGCGCCGTGTTGACGACGCCTCGCTCGATCAGCTCCGATCCGCCCATGCCGATGCCGTCGGTCGTGAACGCCTTCTGGTAGTCGACGACGACCACCGCGGGACGGTCGCCCGGCTCGACCGTCCCGCGCCCGTAGGCCCCATAGGCCATTACTTGGCGTGCGGAGAGATCGCCAGCGGGTGCGGCGTCGAGACGAGGTTCAGCAGCTCGCCCTGGAACTTCTTGCCCTGCGCGCGCCGCATCGTCTTGCGCAGCTCCTTGGTCGCCGCCTCGTCGATCTTGAGCCCCTTCGAGATCACGACGCCGTAGGCCTCCCGGGCCAGCTTGATCGTCGTGAAGTCGTCGAGCACGTCCTCGAGCACGAGCTGCGGCACGCGATCGAGCGGGTTGCCGTAGCCGCCGGAGTTCGGCTCGGTGAGCTGGATGATCTCGCCGGCGCCGCACAGGAAGCCGGTCACCTTGGCCGGGATGTCGCGCTCCTTGCCGTCCTTGTCGATGAACGTCGACTTGCCGGGCAGGCCGTCGTAGCCGCCGAAGATGCCGCGCGGCGGGTCGGTGTGGCGATCGCCCTCGCAGGAGTACACGCCGGGCTCGAGGAAGCGGTTCTTGCGCACGATGCCGATGCCTCCGCGCCACTCGCCGGGCGCCGCCGGGTCGTCGCGCAGCTCGTAGCGGTCGCAGCGCATCGGGAAGCGCATGTCGAGCTCCTCGATGGGGTTGTTGCGCGTGTTCGCCATGAGGCAGTCGACGGAGTCCATCCCGTCGCGGCCCTTGCGGCCGCCGTAGCTGCCCTCGTCGACCTCGAGATAGAGCCAGTACTCGCCCTTCTCGGGGATGAAGCCCGCGTAGGAGCAGAAGTGCAGCGCCGCCGAGTTGCCCGCGGTCACGAGCTCGGGCACGACGACCGAGAGCGCGACGATCGTGTTGTCGACGACGCGCTGGACCTGGCAGAAGCGCGAGAAGCACGCGCGCGGGAAGTTGGGATTGAAGATCGTGCCCTTGGGCGCGATCACGGTGACGCAGCGGAAGATCCCGTCGTTCTGCGGCACGGGCTCGTCGAGCCGGTCCTGGTCGAGCAGCAGCGTGCGTATCGCGAAGTACGCCCCGACGAGCAGTGACCCCTCGAAGGGCACGTTGTACCCCGTCGGCACCTCGGCGTTCGAGCCGGTCAGGTCGATCGTGATGTGATCGCCCTGCACGAGGATCTTCGTCTCGACGCGTAACCGCACATCGCGGTTGCGACCGTCGTCGTCGAGCCACGCCGTTGGCGCGACGTACTCGCCGTCGGGCAGCTTCGAGATCTCGGCCCGCAGGCGCTTCTCGGAGTAGTCCATCCAGTCGTAGGCCGCGGACATGCAGACGTCCGGCCCGTACTTCTCGAGCAGCCGGTAGAAGCGGTCGCGACCGAGGATGCAGGCGGCCATCATCGCGTTCATGTCGCCGCGGTTCATGGTCTCGGTGCGGACGTTGTCGAAGACCATGCGGTCGAGGTCCTCGTTGAGGACGCCGGCGTCGTACCACTTGAGGCCGTTGTAGATCTTGGACTCCGCGTACATGTCGAAGGAGTCGGCGTTGATGCCCGGGTACGAGCCGCCGACGTCGAGCACGTGGGCGGTCACGGCCGCGAAGCCGATCAGCTCGCCCTCCCACAGGATCGGCACCGCGACTGCGATGTCGGGCGTGTGGGACGCGCCCAGGTAGGGGTGGTTGTGAATGATCACATCACCCTCCTTGAGCTCCTCCTTCTTGATGCGCTGGAGGAACCCGCGGATGTACCAGGGCAGCGAGCCGATGTGCATCGGCGTGGACTCCGACTCGCACAGCTCGCGGCCGTCGGGGTCGAAGAGGCCCGCGCCGAGGTCCTCGGACTCGCGGATGATCGAGCTGTAGCTCATGCGGAACAGGACGCCCGCCATCTCCTGGGCGATGGCGTCGAACGCGCCGCCGAGCACGCGCAGCGTGATCGGGTCGACCTTGACCCGCTTGCGCTTGGGAGGGCCGGGAGAGACACCGACTTCAGGCAGATCAGCCATGGGATTCCTTTCAGTGTCCGCGTTCCGCGGCCTGCTGAACGGCCTTGGAGTAGGTGACGACGAGGTTGCCCACGGGGTCGACCTTGCACGAGAAGCCCGGCGGGACGACGGTCGTGGAGTCGAACTGGGTGATGATCGCGGGTCCCTCGATGACGTTTCCGGCGACCAGCTCGGTGCGCTCGTAGAACGCGGTCTTGACCTTCTTGAGCTTGCCGTTGACGCGGAACCAGGCGTCGGCCTTGAGCTTGAGGGCGCCCGCGGGCGGAGCGCCCTTGCCCTTCTTGACCTTCGGCGCATCGAGTCCGGGCATCAGCCCGACCGCGCGCACGCGCACGTTCGCGATCTGCACGTCGGCGTCCTCGAAGCGGCGCGAGTACTCGCGCTCGTGGATGTCGTGGAACGCCGCCTTCATGGCGTCGATCCAGGCCGCGTCGATCGCGCCGGAGCCGACGTCGATCCGGAGCTCGTAGCCCTGCCCCTCGTAGCGCGCCTCCGCGATGTGCTCGTAGCGGACGTCCTTGACGCCGTCGTGCTTGAACTGCGCCCGCGCCTCGGCCTCGAGCTTCTTGAACTGCTTGGTGAGCGTCTTCCGGGCCGCGGCGTCGACATACAGCGCCGAGGCCATCGCATACGAGGTCGCGGCGTACTCGTAGACCATGTCGGTCGTCAGCAGGCCGAGCGCCGCGGTGATGCCCGGATAGCTCGGCACGAGCACGTTCTTGACGCCCACCTCGGGCGCGATCTCGGGTGCGAAGAGCGGCCCGCCGCCACCCTCGGCGACGAGCACGAACTCGCGCGGATCGAAGCCCTTGCGCACCGACGCCTGCTCGATCGCGTCGACCATCGAGTGCAGGAGGATGCGGTAGACGCCCATGGCCGCCTCTTCGACGGAGGTGCCCAGCTTGCTCGCGAGGTGCGTCTCGATGGCGGCGCGCGCCAGATCCTCGCGCAACTCCATCTTCCCGCCCAGGAAGAGCTCCGGGCGCAGCCAGCCGAGCACGACCATGGCGTCGGTCGCGGTCGGCTCGGTGCCGCCGCGGTTGTAGGCCACCGGGCCGGGATCGGCTCCGGCCGAGCGCGGGCCGACGCGGAAGATCCCGCCGGGATCGATGTAGGCGATCGAGCCGCCTCCGGCGCCGATCGTGTCCACGTCGACCATCGGGATCATCGCCTGGTACGGCCCGACCTTCGTGTCCAGCAGGTGCTTCATGCGCAGCTTGCCGTCCTGCGCGAGGCCGATGTCGGCGGAGGTCCCGCCGACGTCGAGCGTGATCACGTTGGTCTCGTTGGACTGCCGGCCCGTCCAGATGCCGCCGACCACGCCGGCGATCGGGCCCGACATGAGCAGGTTGACCGGCTTCTCCATGGCGCCCTCGGGCGTGGCGACGCCTGCGGCCGAGGTCATGAGGTGGATGCCCGAGCGCACCTTCATCTTGCGCAGGGCGGCGTCGAAGCGACCGATGTAGTTGGAGACCTTGGGACCGACGTAGGCGTTCAGGCCGACCGTCGAGAAGCGCTCGTACTCGCGGTACTGCGGGATGACCTCGCTCGAGACCGAGAGGAACGCCTCCGGGAACTCCTCGCGCACGATCGCGGCGACGCGCTTCTCGTGCTCGGGATTGAGGAACGAGAACAGCAGGCAGACCGACACGGCCTCGACCTTCTCGCGCTTGAGCCGGCGCACCTGCGCGCGCACCTCGTCGTCGTCGAGCGGAATGAGGACGTCGCCGTTCTTGTCGATGCGCTCGTCCACGGTGAGCCGGAACCGGCGTCGCACGATCGGCTGCGCCTGCCACGGCAGGTTCTGCCAGAGCGAGAAGTTCATCGGCTTCTTGTGGCGCGCGATGTGCAGGATGTCGCGATAGCCCTTGGTCGTGATCATCCCGACCTTGGCGCCGTTGTGCTCGATCACGATGTTCGTCGCGACCGTCGTGCCATGGAAGACCTGATCGAGCTGGGATGGCTCGATGCCGGCCATCTCGCACAGCTCGCTGATGCCCTGAACGGTTCCGATCGAGGGATCGGAGGGCGTCGAGGGCGTCTTGTGGACGATTACCTGCCCGGCCTCGTCGTCGATGTAGATGAGGTCGGTGAAGGTGCCGCCGACGTCGACTCCGATTCGACGCATCCCCTCTCCTTCTGGTAGCTGGCAGGCGCCCGAGCAGGCGCCCGCGGCGCCGCGCCGCGCATCAGGCGTTTATAGACCGCTGCGCTCTCCGGGTCAAACGAATAGGTCGGACGTTTTAGAGGCTGGCACGCAGGATCGCCTCGAGGTCGGCCGCACCGACCTCGCGGGGCGAGCAGACCAGCAGCCGCTGCTGCTTGAGCGTGCCGTCCACGAGCGCCGGGATGTCCGCCTCGCCGTAGCCGAGCTCGCCGAGGCTGCGGGGCGCTCCGGTGTCCCGCATGAGCTGCTCGAACGCGCGCGAGAGCGCATCGTGATCGTCCGCGGCGACGGGCTGCCCCGTGAGCAGCGCGGCGACCTCGCGGTGGCGCTCGGGCGCCGCGGGCTCGGTGAAGCGGAACGCCGCCGGCGCAGTCACGACGACGGCGAAGCCATGCGGCACGAAGCGGTCGTCACCCGGGTACCCCGGCGGCTTCCATTCGTGCTTGAGCCCGGCCACCGGGTAGGAGCACGCGTGCGGGATGTGTACGCCGGCCTGCCCGAACGCACGGCCGGCAGCCGAGGCGGCGAGGGCCATGTCGCTGCGCGCCGCGAGGTCGGAGCCGTCGGCAACGGCCCGCAGCAGCGAGCGGCCGGAGAGCTTGATGGCCTGCTCGCTCCAGACGTCCGAGACCGGATTCGCGCCCTGGTAGGGCGGCCGCCGGTCGGGCGAGGCCGCGCGCGGTCGCGCGTCGTAGGCGATCGCCGTGTACGACTCGATGGCGTGGCAGAGCACGTCCAGGCCGACCGAGGCGGTCACCGCCGGCGGCGTCGTCAGGCTCAGATCGGGATCGACGATGCCGAGCAGCGGCCGCAGATAGGCGTGCGAGATGCCGCTCTTGACGTGGTGCTCGGGGAGATCGATGATCGCCACCGTCGTGGTCTCGGCTCCGGTGCCGCCGGTCGTCGGGACGCCGAACATCGGCAGCAGCGGTCCCGGCACCGGTGTCCCGAGGCCGACCGGCGGATTGAGGTAGTCGTAGACCCCGCCGGGATGCGTCGTGAGCAGCGCGGCGATCTTCGCGGTGTCGATCGACGAGCCGCCGCCGAGCCCGACGAAGCCGTCGAAGTCGCCCTCGCGGGCGACCTCGACCGCCTGCATCACGGAGCTCTCGCTCGGTTCCACGCCGCACCCGGAGAAGAGCTCCACCTCGACGCCGGACGCGCGGATCGCCTCGAGCACGGGGTCGGGCAGACCGATCGCAGCGAGGTGCGGATCGGTCAGCGCGAGCGCGCGCTTGACTCCCGCGTTGCGGAGGTGCCAGCCGGTCTCGAGCGCGGCGCCCGAGCCGAACACCAGAGGGGTCCCGGCAACGGTGAAGATGCGCTCCGTCGCGCTCATGGATTCACGTCCCAGTCGTCTTTGCCAAGTGTCTCGTTGAGCTCGTCGAACGGCATCATGCGCGGCACGATCGACCGCGTCGAGCCGCTCTCGTGCAGGGCCGCGGCGAGCTCCTTGGTCGACTGCGCGGCCGCGAACAGCGTCGAGGTCGGATACAGCGCGATCGCGAAGCCGAGCGCCGCGAAGGCGGGCGCGCCGAGGTCGGGCGTCCTGCCGTACTCCGAGACGTTGACGAGCAGCGGCTTGCCGATGCCGGCGGCGCCGATGGCGCGCAGCTCGTCCTCCGAGCGCGGGGCGTCGACGAAGATCACGTCGGCGCCCGCCGCTGCGTAGCGATGCGCCCGCGCGATCGCGTCGTCGAGCCCGGTCACGGCGATCGCATCGGTGCGCGCGACGATCACGGTCTCGGGATCGGCACGCGCGGCGAGCGCGGCCCGCAGCTTCTGCTCGTGCAACTCCGGGGCGATCACGTCCTTGCCCTCCATGTGACCGCAGCGCTTCGGGAAGACCTGATCCTCGAGCTGGATCGCGGCCACGCCGGCGCGCTCGAGCTCGTGCACCGTGCGCATGACCTGGGCGACCTCGCCGTAGCCGGTGTCGGCGTCCGCGATCACGGGGAGCGAGACGGCCGAGCAGAGGCGCCGCGCGTGCTCCACCATCTCCGACGAGCTCGTGATGCCGAGGTCGGGCAGACCGTACGCAGCCGCGGAGGCCGCGTAGCCCCCGCGATAGATCGCCTCGAAACCGGCTCGCTCCAGCAGCAGTCCGGTCAAGGCGTCGAACGCACCGGGCACGACGAGGATCTCGCCCGTGGCGAGCCGGCGACGCAGGCGCCCACCGGGCGAGGAGCCCATCAGACGCTCCAGTCCGCTGCGGTGATCGGGAACAGATCCTGCATCTGCTCCGCGCCGCGCCGGTAGACCATCACGGTGCGCCGGAATTCGATCACGACCTCCGTGCGCTGGTTGACGCCGCGCGAGCGGATCCCGACGATCCCGGCGTACGGCCTCGAGGCCGACTCGCGCAACTCGAGCACCTCGGACTCGCACCACAGCGTGTCGCCGGCGAAGACCGGGCTCGGCAGCCTGATGTCATCCCAGGCGAGATTCGCCACCGCGTTCTCGGAGACGTCGGTGACCGAGAGTCCCACTACGAGCGAGAGCGTCAGGCAGCTGTTCACGAGCGGCTTGCCGAAGGGTCCGCGCTCGCCGAACGGCGTGTTGAAGTGGACCTGGTTGGTGTTCAGCGTGAGATTCGTGAACCAGATGTTGTCGGTCTCGGTGATCGTCCTTCCGAGGCGACTGCGGTACACGTCGCCGACGGTGAAGTCCTCGAAGAACCGCCCCTGCCATCCGGCTACCACACCCATCGCACGCCCTCCGTCTTAGGTCAGACCAATTGGGGACTGTACCGCCGCTCAGCGCTGGCTCGCGGCGCGCCGGCGGCCGCTCGCGAGGATCACCGTTGCCACGGCGAGCATGACCCACACGGCAACCGCGACCGCGATCACCTCGCCGCCTGGACGCTTGCCCGACGCCGCCAGCGCTCCGCCGGCCGCCGCCAAGCCGACGATCACGGCAAAGCGCCATTCGTCGCCGACGATGAAGTCCCACCAGAAGCGGCCGAACGCCACCACGAACCTCATGGTGCCGGCCTCCCGGCCGAAGCACGGCGCAACGACCTGACGCACGCCTGCGCAACCACGAGCCACGCGAGCAGGATCACCGGGAGCGCGGCGTCGCCTCCCGGCCAGGAGATCGCGCGCGACGCGGGCGCCACCGCGTTCAGGCCCTCCACGAGCCAGAACAGCCCGAACGTCGAGAGCAGCAGGCCGACCGCGTACTTGATGAGGTTCTCGGGCACGCGCGCGAGGGGACGGTGCAGCAGCAGGCCCGCCGCGACGACGAGCGCGAACGCGATCACGGCGCCGGCCACGGCCGGCGTGCGATCCGACGCGCTCGCACCGAAGCTGACGACGATGAACACGACCTCGAGGCCTTCGAGCAGCACGCCCTTGAACGAGACCGTGAAGGCATACCAGTCGAGCCCGAGCCTGCTGTCGTGCGCGGCCGAGCGCGCGGCCGCCGACTCCTCGGCGAAGGCGGCGTCCTCGTCGTGCAGCGCGAGCAGGCCCGCGCTCCTGAAGATGGCCTTGCGCAGCCACTGCAGGCCGAATGTCAGCAGCAGGGCACCGACGATGAATTGCAGCCAGTGGCGCGAGATGTGATCGCCGATGGTCGCGCCCACCGCGACGATCACGAGCGTGAGCACCGCCAGGGCGGCAGCGGCGCCCCACAGGCTCGAGCGCCAGCCACGGGTCAGGCCCATCGCCAGCACGATCGTGAGCGCCTCGACGAACTCGACGCCCGAGGCGAGGAACGACGCGACCGCGATGCCGAGGCTGGAGAAGCTCACGCCGTCATTCCACCAGGAATAACCTCCATCACGTGAACGGGTGCTTCGAGACGGTCGAGGAACTCGCCGCGCGGATCCCGGACGGAGCGAGTCTGGCGGTTCCGGCGGACTACTCCGGCTGCGCAATGGCGGCCGTGCGCTGCCTGGTGCGGCGAGGCGTCCGCGACCTCGAGCTGATCGCGGTGCCACAGGCCGGTCTGCAGGCCGACCTGCTGGTCGGCGCCGGCTGTGTCAGCGTCGTCGAGGCGTCGGCGGTCTCGCTCGGCGAATACGGCCTGGCGCCCCGCTTCCGCGAGGCCGTGTCCAGCGGCCGCATCACGATGCGCGACTCGACCTGCCCGGCCATCCACGCGGGCCTGCAAGCGGCCGAGAAGGGCGTGCCGTTCATTCCGCTGCGCGGGATCCTCGGTTCCGACGTCGAGGCCCACCGCAGCGACTGGCGGGTGATCGACAACCCGTTCGAAGCCGGCGATCCCATCCTGCTCCTGCCGGCGATCCAGCCCGACGTGGCCCTCTTCCACGCAGCCGTCGCCGATCGCAGCGGCAACGTCTGGATCGGTGTGCGCCGGGAGCTCATGACGATGGCGCATGCGGCCCGCAGCACGCTCGTGACCGTCGAGACGATCACCGACGACGACCTGCTGACCGACGATCGCACGGCCGCCGGGACGATCCCGGCGCTCTACGTGACGGCGATCGCGCAGGCGCCGGAGGGAGCCTGGCCGGTCGGCCTGCGCGGCAGCTACCCGGCCGACGGCGCGCACCTGCGGCTGTACGCAGAGGCGGCGCAGACCGAGGAGGGCTTCCGGCGCTACCTCGACGAATTCGTGAGCAGCGCACGCGCGTGAACTACCTGCCCGAAGAGCTGCTGATCGGCGCAGCCGCCGACCTGCTCGAGGGTGCAGGCCATGTGGCGGTCGGCGCGCTCTCGCCGATCCCCGCCGCCGCGGCGCTGCTCGCCCGCGCGCGCTCGGGCGGGCGCATGCGCGTGTCCCTCCTCGGCAGCGCGCAGCACAACTTCTTCACCGATGGGGGGCGAGAGTTGTTCGACTGCGCCGCGCAGGGACGCATCGACGCGTTCTTCCTCGGGGGCGCGCAGATCGACGGCGCGGCCAACATCAACCTCGTCGGCATCGGCGGCTATCCGCGGAGCGAGGTTCGGCTGGCCGGCTCGTTCGGCTCGTCGTACCTCTACTTCCTGGTGCCGCGGGTCATCCTGCTGGCACCTCAGCACACGAAGCGAACGCTCGTCGAGCGGGTCGACTTCGTCAGTGCTCCCGGGACGAGCCCGCCCGGCACGTACCGCCCCGGCGGGCCTGTCGCGCTCCTGACGGGGCGTTGCGTGTTCGCCTTCGATCGCGCTGCGGCGCGCTTCCGGCTGGCCACGCGACATGCCGGTCAGACCATGCAGGAGATCTCCGGCAACACGGCGTTCGCGTACGACGCGCCCGCGGACGTGCCTGTCACGCGCGAGCCCGATGCGGAGACGCTCGCACTCATTCGCGGCGAGGTCATCAGCGAGATCGCCGGGACGTACCCGCGATTCGCCGCACAGGTGCTCGCCCACCAGTTCAGGTAGCTTTGGCGCCGGAAGAGGCGGGGGGAAGATGCGCGCGAGCGAGCTTGCGTGACCGGCCGGCTGACGTTCAATGTGCTCGGACCGCTCGAGGCGGTCGGCGAGCACGGCGCCCTCGCGCTGCCGAAAGGCAAGCCACGCGCCGTTCTGGGCGTGCTCCTCATGCACGCCAACGAGGTCGTCGCGACCGACCGGCTGATCGACGACGTCTGGGGCGCGCATCCGCCGGCGAACGCGACGAAGAGCCTTCATGTCTACGTCTCACTGCTGCGGCGCGTGCTCGGCGCCGACGCCATCCTCACGCGGCCCCCGGGCTATGCGTTGCGGATCGAGGCCGGCGGGATCGACCTCGACCGCTTCGAGCGGCTGCGCGAGGAGGCCGCGCGAGCGGACCCGGCGACGGCTGCGGACAAGCTGCACCAGGCGCTCGCACTGTGGCGCGGGTCGCCGTTTGCGGACTTCACCTACGACGCGTTCGCTCAGACGACGATCGCGCGGCTGGAGGAGGTGCGCCTCGGCGCCCTCGAGGAGCGGATCGAGGCGGACCTCGACCTGGGCCGGCATGCAGAGATCGTGGCCGAGGTGGCGACCCTGGTGGAGGAACATCCCCTGCGCGAGCGGATGCGCGGCGCGCAGATGCTCGCGCTCTACCGTTCCGGCCGTCAGGCTGAGGCTCTGGCTGCCTACCAGGATGCGCGCCGAGCGCTCGTCGACGAGCTCGGCATCGAGCCCGGCCGGGCCCTGCACGAGCTCGAGCGACGCATTCTCATCCAGGACCCCGAGCTCGAGATCGCCGTGCCGGAGGCGCCCAGGGCGGCCATCGCGCCGGCGCCCGCCCGGGAATTGCAGGACGACGATCGCGATGTGGCCCCGGACGTGCGCAAGACCGTGACGGTGGTCGCAGTCGAGTTTGCGACGCGATCCGCGGGGGCCGAGGGCCTCGACCCGGAGGCCCTGCGGCGTGTCGAGGGGCGCGCGTTCAACCTGGGCAAGGCCGCGATCGAGCGCCATGGCGGGACGATCGAGGCCGTCTCGGGAGATGCGGTCACGGGCGTGTTCGGGCTGCCTGTCGTGCACGAGGATGACGCGCTCCGCGGTGTGCGAGCCGCGCTCGAGGCGCGGGATTCGCTCGTCGCACTCGGGGCCGAGCTCAGCGCGGAGACAGCGCTCCAGCTCGACGGCCGCCTGGGAGTGAGCACCGGCGAGGTGATCGCGGGGGGCGACGGCCTCCCGCAGCCCCGGGCAACCGGCATGCCCCTGACAGTCTCTTCGCGCCTCGTCAGAGCAGCAGCGCCCGGCGAGGTCATGGTCGACGAGGCCACGCTCCGGCTGGCACGCGACGCGATCGTGGCGGAGCCTGCGGGCGATGCCTGGCGCGTGCTCGCACTGACAGACCCGGCGGCACGCCCCGCCAGGCGCCTGGTTTCGCCGATGATCGGCCGGACGCGCGAGCGGCGTCGCCTCCAGGACGCATTCGAGCAGGCGGTGAGCGATTCCTCGTGCCAGCTCTTCAGCGTGCTCGGCGCCGCCGGCGTGGGCAAGTCGCGGCTCGTCCACGAGTTCGTGCGCGACCTGGCGGGCCTGGCCCGCGTTGCGCGCGGGCGCTGCCTCCCGTACGGCGAAGGCATCACCTTCTGGCCCGTGCTCGAGGTGCTCAGGGAAGCGGTCGGGGAGGACGGCGGCTCGCATGAGGTCATCACCGGGCTCGCCGAGGGCAGCGCCGGAGCGGAGGACGCCTTTGCGCGCATCCAGGAGCTCTTCGAGACGCTCGCGCGAGCGGAGCCGCTGGTCCTGGTCTTCGACGACATCCACTGGGGCGAGGCGACCTTCCTCGACCTCGTCGAGCACCTCGCGGAGTGGACGCGAGAGGCTCCGATCCTCCTCATCTGCCTCGCGCGGCCGGAGTTGCTCGAGCTGCGCCCGACCTGGGGCGGCGGCAAGCTGAATGCGACCTCCGTCCTGCTGGAGCCCCTGACGGGAGAGGAGTGTGGCCTGCTCATCAAGGGACTCGTCGGGCAGGAGGGGTTCGCGGACGAGGTCGAGACGAGAATCGCGGAGGCGGCCGAGGGCAACCCGCTGTTCGTCGAGGAGATGCTCTCGATGCTCGTCGACGACGGCGTCCTCGTGCGTGCCGAGGGTCGCTGGGCGACGACGCGAGGTCTGGCCTCCGTACGCGTGCCACCGACGATCCATGCGCTGCTGGGCGCCCGCCTCGACCGGCTCACAGCCGCGGAGCGAACCGTGATCGAGCGTGCGTCGGTCGAGGGCAAGGTCTTCCACCAGGGGTCGATCGCGGCGCTTGCGTCCGAGCGCGTCCGCCCCTCCATCGCGACACATCTCGCGACGCTCGTACGCAGGGACCTGATCCGGCCCGACCAGACCGCGTTCGCAACCGACCGGGCGTTCCGCTTTCGCCACCTCCTGATTCGCGACGCGGCCTACGACTCGATCCCAAAGGCGATCCGCGCGGGGCTGCATGAGCTGTTCGCCCGCTGGCTCGAGGAGCAGACCGACGACCGGCTGTACGAGGAGATCATCGGCTACCACCTCGAGCAGGCCTACCGCTACCGCAGCGAGCTCGGCCCCGTCGACGAAGCGACGCAGGCCCTTGCCCGTGAAGCCTCCGATCGGCTGGGCTCGGCAGGCCACCGAGCCTTCGTCCGGGGCGACGCCGCGGCGGCCGTCAACCTCATCTCCCGCGCCGTGCAACTCCTTCCCGCCGACGATCCGGCGCGCATCGAGCTCGTTCCCAACGTCCGCGTGGTGCAGGGTCTGGGGGGAGACCTCAGCTGGGCCGACCGCGTCCTCACCGAAGCTGCGACGGCAGCCGCCGCGTCCTTTGATCCGCGTCTCGAGGCGCACGCGCTCGTGCAACACGCGTTCCTGCGCCTCTTCACCCAGCCGGACATCACGTCTCCGGAGCTGTTGACGGTCGCCGAAGGTGCGATCGCGGTCTTCGAGGCGTGCGGCGACGACCTCGGGCTGGCACGAGCCTGGCGGCTCGCAGCCCAGGCGCACTATCTCGGCCGACGGGCCGCAGCGAGCGCCCTGGCTTCGGAGCACGCTCTCGAGCACGCCCGCCGCGTAGGCGACGCACTCGAGTTGCGGGAGATCGTCGAATGGCTGTGCGTGGCCCTGATGCTCGGCCCGACCCCGGCGCGGGAGGCAGCTGCACGCTGCGAGGCGCTGCTCGCAGATGTCGAGCGCGAGCCGATCCTGGAACCGACGGTACTCTCCGTGCTCGCCAACGCCGAGGCGATGCAGGGGCACGAGACGAGAGCGCTCGAGCTGCTGGAGCGGTGGCGCCATGCGGTCGAGAAGCTCGGCGACACGGTCTGGCTGTCGGCGATCAACTTCGGTTTCGTCACGCTGGCCGACGATCCCGTGGCGGCGGAGCGCGAGCTCCGGCCGGGCTACGACGCGCTGCGCAAGATCGGAGAGAAGAGTCACTTCTCGTCGGTCACCGGCTCGCTCGCGCGAGCCGTCTGCGCGCAGGGCCGGTACGAGGAGGCCGATCAGCTCAGCCGGGAGAGCGAGGAGGCGGCTCGCCCCAACGACATCCACTCCCACATCCTCTGGCGGACGGTGCGCGCCACGGTGCTTGCGAGCCGCAGAGAGCTCGACGCGGCGGAGGAGCTCGCGCGCGAGGCCGTCGCATTCGCCGCCGGGAGCGATTTCCTCGATTCGCACGGTGACGCCCTGACCGACCTCGCCGCGGTGCTCCTGGTGGCGGAGCGCCCGCGCGAGGCGAGGTCGGCCCTCGAGCAGGCCCTCGGCCTCTACGAGCTGAAGGGCAACGCGCTCTCTGCGAGGAGAACGCGTGCCCTTCTGGAGAGCCTTGCCTGAGCATGGGCGCGGCGTCCGGGTGGACGCCGCGCCCGGGCGATCCCTACGCGGCCCACGGCCGCAGGGCAACGGCGGTGGGCTGCCATGCGGCCTCGAGCGCTCCGCCCTCGTGGCCCAGGTTGCCGAAGGCGTTCGTCGCCACCGTGATCGTGTGCCGGCCGCTGCCTTCGCGGCCGAGGTTGCCGAAGGCGTTCGCGTTCTTGACGGCGACCGCGGCGTGCCGGGCGACCGGTGGCCGGTGACCCGCGGCTTGCGCGACGGGCGCTGCGAGCGCGCCGATCACGAGGGCACAGGCGAGGATGTTGAGGCGCTGCTTCACGGTGACTCCTTCTGGCGGAGGGCCGTCCAGTACGACCCGACGTGCCCAGCCTCAGCGGAGCCGGTTGCAGCCGGCTAAAGCGCCGCTTATGCGCGCTTAAGCGACCACTGGATTCGGACCGCGCCGGGCGGGCAGAATCGGGGAATGACCGAGTTCCCAGGCGCCTCGCAGTTCATCCCGGGCTCGCGCAGCCTGGCCGCACTGCGTGCGGCCGCCGAGCAATGCCGTGGCTGTGACCTCTGGGAGCGGAGCACGCAGGTCGTGTTCAGCGAGGGCCCGCGCAACGCCGGCCTCGCGCTCGTCGGCGAGCAGCCGGGCGATCACGAGGACATCGAGGGCAGGCTCTTCGTTGGCCCTGCCGGGCGCGTGCTCGACGACGCGCTCGAGCGTGCCGGCATCGATCGCAGCAGCGTCTATCTCACCAACGCCGTCAAGCACTTCCGCTGGAAGGCGCGCGGCAAGCGCAGGCTGCACGAGCGCCCGTTGCGGTCGCACGTCGTCGCCTGCCGGCCGTGGCTGCGCGCGGAGATCGACGTCGTCTCCCCCGACGTGCTCGTCCTGATGGGCGCGATCGCGGCGCAATCGCTGCTCGGCGCGGACTTCAGCGTCTTGCGCCGCCGTGGCGTCGTGGACGACGCGCCGGGCGATCTGCCGGCGGTCGTCGCAACGGTGCACCCCTCATCGGTCCTGCGCGCGCCCGACGACGAGCGACGCGCCAGGATGGACGAGTTCGTGGACGACCTCCGGGTCGCTGCGGCGCTCGTCTGAAAGCGCCCGAGATGCGCCCCGCCCGGCGCATCTCGGGATTCTTGCCGGACTAGGCGATCGCCGCGAGGCCGGCCTGCGCGCACGCGTCGTCGATGTCGCCACTCGGCGCGCCACTCACGCCGACGCCGCCGATCAGCGTCTTGCCGACCATGATGGGCTCCCCACCGGGCAGGATGACGAAATCGGGGACCGAGATGAGCCCCGGCGTCGTCTTCGCCGCTTCGTTGAGAGCCGCTGTGGGGCTCTGGAACCCGGCCGCCGCGCGCGCCTTGCCGCGTGCGACCGCGACCGTCGCGCCGGTGGTGCCGTCCGCGCGCTGGAGAAGGATGTCGACGCCGTCGGTGTCGACGACCGCGACCGAGACCGCGATACCCCGCTTCGCGCATTCCGCCTGCGCCGCAGATGCGAGCTTCTGCGCCGCCGAGAGTGAGATGACGTCGCGGTGGACGACCGCGCTCGCGGCCACCGCGCGTTGCTTCGACGAGGCCGAGCTGGCCTGCACCGCGAACGCCGTCACGCTCACGGCCGCGACCACGGCGACGACTCCCGCTACCGTCAGTGTGCGTTTCAAGGCTGCGCTCCTTCGTTGAGGAGAGGCGCCTCCTTCCTCCCCGGTTCAGGCCTCGGTGGGCCCGGTACGGATGTGCGATATCCGCAGCCGCGAGCGTCTAAACCGCTCTGATGCCGTACTCCGCGAGCCCGCCCTCGAGCACGGCGAACGCGCGCTCGCCGCTCGATCGCGCGATCCGGGCGAGCCGCGCTCCGCGCGTACCGGCGCGGACTGCCTCGTGCACGCCTTCGACCAGCGCGCGCTGGGCTCCGATCAGAGCGTGCGCGACCACGAGGGGCTGCACGTCGCCCGCGGCGCTTCCGGTCTCCTCGGCGATGAGCGCGGCGAGTGCGTGCGTGGAGCGCGCGACGAGCTCGCGCTCACGAGCGCGCAGGGCGGCACTGCCACCCACGATCCGCATCGCCGATGCGATGGCATCCGCGCGCTCCTCGTCGGCGAGCGCCTTCGCGCCATCGAGCACGAAGCGTCGAAACGCCGCGAGCACCGACTCGCCCGGGGCGCGTGCCCGCACCGCATCGACGAGCGCGGCTTCGAAGTCCTGCATGCGGCCGTAGAACAGGTCTTCCTTGGCCGGGAAGTAGTTGAAGACCGTGCCGACGGACACACCGGCCTCGCGAGCGACGTCCGCCACCGTGACCGCGTCGAAGCCCTGGGCGCCGAACAACCGCGCCGCGGCATCCGCGATCGCGCCTCTCGTCAGCTGCTTCTTGCGTTCGCGCAGGCCGGGCTCGGTGCTCATCGATCCAGGATAGTGGATTTCTTGCAGTCGCACTATTTCTAATGTTACTCTAATTTTAGAGTCGAACTAGAAATTGGAGGGACCGCCTCATGCAAGCGCAGCGCAAGGGCCTCGACCGCGAGGTCATCATCATCGGCGGAGTCGTCGTCATCGGAATGATCATGGCGATCCTCGACGCCACCATCGTCAATGTCGCCATCCCCACGCTCGGTGCCGAGTTCCACACCTCGATCTCGACCATCCAGTGGGTCATGACGGCATATCTGCTCGCCCTCGCGAGCACGATCCCCGTGAGCGGCTGGGCCGGCGCGCGCTTCGGCACGAAGCCCGTCTGGATCGCGTCGCTCGCGCTCTTCACCCTGGGCTCCTGCCTGGCCGGCGCGGCGCCGTCGATCGACTGGCTGATCGCCTCGCGAGTCGTCCAGGGCGCCGCCGCAGGCTTGATCATGCCCGTCGGCCAGACGATCCTCCTGCACGCGGCCGGGCCAGGTCGCATCGGGCGCGTCATGAGCGTCATCGGCATCCCGATGCTGCTCGCTCCGATCGCCGGGCCTGTGATCGGCGGCGCGATCGTCGAGGAGACGACCTGGCGCTGGATCTTCTTCGTCAACCTGCCCGTCGCTGCGATCGCGCTCACTCTCGCCTGGCGGCTCCTGCCGGACGGCGCGCCGCAACGCGGTCAGCGGCTCGACCTGCGCGGCCTCGCCCTGCTCTCCCCGGGCATCGCGATCGCGGTCTACGGTCTCTCCGAGATCGGCAGCGCCGGAACCGTCGACGCGCAGGCTCTGGCCTTGATGGCGGCCGGGGTCGTGCTGGTCGCGGGATTCGTCGCGCACGCGTGGCGTTTCAAGGGCCGCCCGCTGATCGACGTCTCGCTGTTCGCGCGGCGTGGCTTCGCGGCGGCTGCAGCGACGAACTTCCTGCTCGGCATCGCGCTGTTCGGCTCGCTCATCCTGCTGCCGCTCTACTACCAGCTCGTCCGGGGCGAGAGCCCGCTCGACACGGGCCTCCTGCTCGTGCCTCAGGCGCTCGGAGCCGCCCTCGCCATGCCGTTCGCCGGGCGCCTGACCGACGAGATCGGCGCGCGCGTCGTGATCCCGTTCGGTGTGGTGCTCGCGCTCGCCGGCACCGCGGTCTACACGCAGATCGGCCCCGAGACGTCGTATGCGGCGCTGGGCGGCGCGCTGTTCCTGATCGGGCTCGGGCTCGGCGGGACGATCGTGCCGTCCATGGCCGTCGCGTTCCAGTCCGCCGGGCGCGCGGCAGCGGGTGACGCGACCGCGGCGATCAACGTCATCCAGCGCATCGCAGGATCGATCGGCACCGCCCTGCTCGCCGTGATCCTGCAGCGTTCGATCTCGGCTCGCATTCCCGGCGCGGGCTCGCTCGAGGCGGTGCAGTCCGGCCCGCGCGCGGACGTTGCGAGCGAGCTCGCCAGTGCATTCGGCGCGACCTTCTCGGTCGCCCTCGCGCTCGTGGCGGCCGCGCTCGTCCCCGCACTGCTCCTGCCGCGCAGCACGACCGCCGACGCCGGCGCTCCGGCAGCGCCCGGCACGCCGCAATCCTCCCGATCCTGATCCAAGGAGCCGATATGACCACCCGATTCGACGTCCTCCTCCGCAGCGAGCAGACGGGCGATGCCCTGGCCGTGACCGAGAACACGGTGCCGGCGGGCTGGGGCGGACCGCCGCTCCACCATCACGACTTCGACGAGACGTTCTACGTGCTCGACGGAGAGCTGACGTTCCAGCTCGGCGAGGAGGTCCGCCGTGCCGCTGCCGGCACCCTCGTGTTCGCGCCGCGGGGCTCGCACCACACCCTCGCCAATCACGGCACGCAGGCGGCGCGCTACCTGCTCGTGATCACGCCTCCCGGCTTCGAGCGCTACTTCGATCGGCTCTCGGCCGAGCTGACGGGAACGCCGGCCCCGCCCGAGTCCCGCAAGCCCTACCCGGAGACGACCGTCGTCGGGCCGCCGCTCGGCCCCTGAACGGCCTCGTCATCTGCCGAACAGCTCGGCCATCCGCTCGGCGACCATCAGCGTCGGGATGTGCGTGTTCGCCGACGGCACGTCCGGCATGACCGATGCATCGGCGACGCGCAGGCCGTCGATGCCGTGGACGCGACCGCGGTCGTCGACCACCGCGAACGGATCGGCCGCGGGGCCCATGCTGCACGTGCCGACGGGGTGGTGGTACGTCCAGCACGTGCGGCGCATCCACTCGCGCCGCTCATCGCGGTTGCTCCGCTCTGCCCCACCGGGTGCCTGCCCGGCGGCGCAGAGCGCGCGCACGCCGGGGTGAGCCGCGACACTCTCGGCGACCTCGAGCCCCTCGTCGAGCCGGTCGAGATCTGCCGCCTCGCGCAGGTAGCCGAGGTCGACGCGCGGTGGGCCCAGCGGGAGCTCCTGGCGGAGCGTCACGCTCCCGCGCGACTGCGGCTTGAGCAGCGCGGCGGCGACCATGAACGTGCCCGGCGACACGCCGCTCGAGTCGTACGGGCCGAAGGCGATGAGCTGGAGATCGGGCGCGGCGCCGGCGTCGGTCGTCGAGCTGTGCAGCGTGGCCACGACCTGGAAGAGCGGCGCGGGGACCGGCTCCTTCCGGTACGGCAGCTCGATGGCGACAGCGGCGTGGTCGGCGAGGTTGGCGCCCACGCCGGGGAGGTCGGCCCGGATCGCGATCTCGAGCCGGCGCAGATCCGCCGCCGGGCCGATGCCCGAGCGGAGGAGGAGCGGAGGACTGCCGTACGTCCCCGCGCTGAGCACGACGCAACCGGCGTGCACGATCTCGCCGCCGCCGAGCCGGACACCGGTCGCGCGACTGCCTTCGATGACCAGGTCGAGCACCTCGGTGTCGCAGCGAACGTCGAGGTTCGGGCGCTCGCCCGGACGTGGCAGGTGCGTCAGGGCGGTGCTCATCCTGACCCCGTCGATGCAGTTGACGGGCACCAGGCCCGCGCCTACCTCTCCCGGCGCGTTGTGATCCTCGACATGCGGGATGCCCACGTCGTCGAATGCGGCGAGGCTCGCCGCTGCCACGTCCGTCAGCTCGTCGGCGCGATAGCGCCGGATCGGCACCGGCCCGCTGCTGCCATGCCACGGGCGATCGCCGAAATCGAGGTCGTGCTCCAGATTGCAGAAGGTGGGCAGGACATCCTCGAACGACCAGCCGGCGTTGCCGCGGGCCGCCCACGCGTCGTAGTCGGCGGGCGAGCCGCGTAGCGCGAAGGTCGCGTTGGTCGACGAGCAGCCGCCGAGCAGCCGGCCCCGCGGCAGGGCTCGCTCGACGCCGAGCTCGTCGGGCTCGCTCTTGTAGCCCCAGTCGAAATTGCGCGTCGGCTGCCACCCGACCCGGACGTCGTCCGGAGGCGACTCGCGGAGATCCGGGCCCGCCTCGAGCAAGAGCACCCTGCAGTCCGGGTCCTCGCTCAGCCTGGCTGCGACGACGCAGCCTGCTGCACCTCCACCGACGACGACGACGTCCGGCGCACCCATCGTGCGCGAGGCTACATCAGCTAGCCGTCGACGAGCAGGCTCTGCAGCGGCCCGAGCAGGCGCTTCGAGCGCCGCGACACGTGTGCCAGCCCCACCAGGCCGTGCGTCAGCTGCGCGCCCGCCGTTCGCCGCTCCAGTTGCTCACTCGCGAGCGGACGCCAGACCTCGTCGATGAGCGTCGCCGGATCGCCCTCGAGCGTCTCGGCCGGGCGCGCGAGGTGCTCCCCCCAGAGGCGCAGCCGCGTCGCACGCGCCAGCGCAGGATCGTGGCTGACGACGTTCATCTCCGTGTCGTTGAAGAGCGAATGCTCGTTCAGGTTCGCGGATCCCACCGTGAGCCAGCGATCGTCGACGACGCCGACCTTGGCGTGCACGTACACGCGGTCGGACGCTCCATCGGCGACGGCATAGCGGGTACAGGCGAGCATCCGGCCCGCGCCGTCGTCGGCGTCTGCGAGCAGGCCGAGCTGACCGGTCGTGTCGTCGGCGCCCGAGTTGGGCTTCGCAGGCAACACCAGCAGCAAGCGGAAGCGGTCGTTCGGCGGGTTGCGAAGCTTCTCCCTGAGGATCTCGACGATCTCGGCCGACCACAGGAACTGGTTCTCGAGATAGACGAGGTGCTGAGCCGAGCGCAGGGCGCCCGTGTAGCTCGCCAGGATCGAGAACTCGCCTCGTGGCAATGCCTTGTAGATGTGCTCGGGGACGGTGCGGACGATCTGCAACTCGTGGTCGCCGGCCCGGCCAGGCTCGCTCGGCGGTGGCAGTCGCTCGTCTGCCGCCTCGTTCCAGCGCAGGCCGAAATGACGGCTCACGGCCGCGACCGCCGGACCCCGGAGCACCGTGGCGACGTCATGCCAGCCGAGGCTGCCCCGAGGTGGATGGCGAGGCCGGTCGAGCCGGTTGCCCGCGAAATCCGTGAGGTCGATGCCGCCCACGAAGGCAAGCTCGTCGTCGACGATCACGAGCTTCTCGTGATGGCAGTGCAACGGCCGCTCGTGCGTGTCGAGCGCGCACACGATGGCGCTGTCCTTGCACAGCGCATCGCGCACGCTGCGCACGGCGCGTCGCGACACCGGATACATCGGCAGCGGCGCCCCGCCCCACAGCAACACGCGCACGGGCACGCGCCGAGCGGCGTCCGCGAGGAGGTCGTGGAGTATCACCGGTGGCTCGTCCGCCGTCAGCGCGAAGTCCGGCGTGACGCACCAGCCTGCGATGTGGACATGCGAGCGAGCGCCCGCGATCGCCTCGGCCATGCGCGGAAGCGCCTCCTCGCCGTCCACGAGCACCTCGATGGCATTGCCGGTGCTGGGCGGCTCGCCGCCGACGGCCCAGGATGCATCGTTCGCCAGGAGCGCGTGTTCCCACCCGACCTTGCGCAGGCGGCGGCGATGATGGGCGCTCATCGCGCGCTCGATCGAGTCTCCGACGACGCAGTCCACACGCTCGAGCAGGCCGGGGATCATCAGGCGACCATACCCATTCCGCGCTCGCGGCCGGCTCCGCTGGAGGAGGAGCCGGCCGCGCGCCCGGATGGCTACTTGACGGCGACCTTCCGCCGCTTGGAGGCGCGGGCGGTCGACTTCTTCGCGCTGGGCGCCGAGCCGTTCTTCACTGCGCGCCCGTTCGAGCCGGCGACGACTCCCGAGGGCGCCGCCGGCAGGCCGGCCTGCTTGCGCAGGCGCGCTGCCACCTCGGCGATCATCTCGGGGTCTGCACCGGGCGCGAAGACGGCGCGCTGAGCAGGCAGATCGTGCGCTGGCACTCCCTCGGGATGCGTCTGCTCCGCGATCACGAGCTTCTCGCCAGTCTCGGGGTGCGTACCGTTGAAGACCGCGCTGAGCTCGAGGAAGTCGTCCGGCGAGAAGCGATAGAGGCAGAGGTGCTGCCCGCGCTTCATGTGCGGCCGGCACTCCGGGATCTTGTCCGTCGGAATGTACGGCGACGGGAAGAGCTTCATGAGATTGGCGCCCGTCAGGTTCTCGAGCGCCCGGGCGTACGCCAGCTGGTGGACGCCGCCGCGGACGAGCAGGAAGCCGGTCAGCGCGCGCGCGGCCGGATGTTCCACCATCTCGTAGACCTTGAGCTTGTTGTTGCGCGCGCCCGTTTCGAGGAAGAAGTTGTGGGTCAGATCCTCCACGAGATCGCCCGACGAGAACACGTTGTCGCCGGTCCACGGGCGATTGTTCGAGTCCTGGACGAGAGCCGCTGCGCCGCCCGCGATGAAGTGCTGCGTATTGCGCGTGCCCTTGACGCCCTTCAGGGATCCCGACTTGCCGGGCTCGCCCTCGCCGGCGCCGGTCAGCATCGTGTTGATGGCTGCTGCGACGAGCTCGATATGCGCGAACTCCTCCGCAGCGATGCTGGCGACCAGGTCGTAGAACGGGCGGGCTCCCTGGCGGTTGCGGAAGTTGAACGACTGGTAGGTGTAGTTCATGAACGTCGACATCTCGCCGAACTTGCCACCGAGGAGCTCCTGTACGGCAGCGGCTCCCACGGGATCCGGCTCGGACGGGGGCGGCAGCTCCGTGAGCAGCCGATCGATGCGCATGATCATCGTTTCTCCTTCGATGGATGGAGGGCGTCGAGCGCAAGACACGTTCATCGCACCGGTGACCGGCGACGCTCGTCCTGCCCTCGCGCGTCGGCCGATAGGCGGCCCACGCGACACTCGCGACGTGTCGCATCCAGCAGGAGACGAAACCTTGCCGCGGGCCGACCTCGCTCAGCCCCGTGACGCAGCGCGGCGTCTACCCGATCAGGACTCCGCTCGGCGCGCGCCGCAGTCAGGCGGCGGTCAGGTGATCCGCGCGAGGGTTACGGCATGCGGAGCCCGCGCCGGACTGCACGCGCGTGACCACCCTCGACCAGCGTGCGCGCCGCCGCAAGCTGGCGCGCCGCAGGCGCCGGTTGCAGAGGATCTGCGCCGGCGTCGCCGTCGGCATCGCCGGGATCGTCGCGCTCTCCCTGGCGTTCGGCTCCAATGGCACGTCGCCCGGGGCACCGGCGGGCCTGAGCGCCTCGGCGGCACCCGCGCACGGCGGGCAGGCGATCGCCCTGCGCAGGCTGCAAGTCGCCAGGCGAATGCGACTTCTCGAGCGGCCAATCGGGACGCTACCCGCCCCACTCGAGGATCCCGGCGCCGCAGTCGTCGGCACTCGCGTCGTGCTCGCAGGCGGCCTCACGGCGCAGGACACATCGACGAGCGCCGTGATCGCCCTGCGAGGGAGTTCCGCGAAGGTACGCCCCGCGCTGCCCACGGCACAGCATGACGCGCCGGCCGCGTCCCTCGGCGGTGCGGTCTACGTCTTCGGGGGAGGCGACGGAGTCCGCCAGCTGGACCATGTCCTGCGGATCGATCCGCGCTCGGGACAGGTGACAGCAGTCGGCAGGCTCCCCGCCGCCAGCAGCGATTCGAGCGCCGCCACCGTCGGTTCGACCGCATACGTCGTGGGCGGGTACACGGGAGCGCATTGGCTCAACACGATCGTGGCCGTAACTCCCGGCGGCAGCGCGCGGATCGTCGCTCACCTGCCCGTCGAGCTGCGCTACGCGGCGGTCGCCGCAGTGGGGACGTCCGTGGTGATCGCCGGCGGCTCCCTGCCCGACGGCTCCGCCTCGAGCGCGGTCTATCGCTTCGACTCCGCACACCGGCTCGTCACTCGGATCGCCACGCTCCCTGCACCCACGACGCATGGGGCCGCGGCAGCGCTGGGCGGTGCGGTCTTCGTGATCGGCGGTCGAGGCGCGGCGCCCGGGTCCGTCAGCGACGCAATCGTCGCGATCGACCCCGGGAGCGGCCGCACGAGCCTGGCGGGTCACCTCCGCACGGGGCTCAGCGATCTCGCCGCCGCCACCGTCGGCCGCCGGATCGTGATCGCCGGCGGTGCGACGCGGGAGGGAGTCACCGCCGCGGTCGGTGAGCTCGTCGCAACCACCCACAGGACGCGCGCCCTTGCGGGAGGCGCCACCGTGAACGTCTACGCGGCCGATCGCGCGAATGCGCTCACCGGGCCTGCGCGCGCGGCACGCCCGCTCGTCTACGTCCCGAACAGCCAGTCGGGCACGCTCGACGTCATCGACCAGCACTCCCTGAAGGTGATCGCCCACTACCGGGTGGGAATGCTTCCGCAGCACGTGACGCCGTCCTACGACCTGCGCACCCTCTACGTCGACAACGACCTCTCGAACAGCCTCACGCCCATCGATCCGGCGACGGGGCGGATCGAGGGCCGTCCGATCCCGGTCACCGATCCCTACAACCTCTACTTCACGCCGGACGGCCGGTATGCGATCGTCGTCGC
>Ga0207683_10000903_pt1 | contig 27320 bp, 28 predicted proteins | sample KBSM73metaG_FD_184333 | JGI IMG/M metagenome (GOLD analysis project Ga0207683, IMG submission 184333) | Miscanthus rhizosphere microbial communities from Kellogg Biological Station, Michigan, USA - KBS M7-3 metaG (SPAdes) (version 2) | ecosystem: Host-associated > Plants > Roots > Rhizosphere >... | reverse complement strand
CCAGACCTGGAACGAGATCGTGCCCGGCCCGACGCGCACCGGATGGCCGGGCGCGCGCTCGGCGACGAGCGGCGCGTAGTCGCGCAGGCTGACGAGCGCGAGGCCCCCCGGTTCGAGCTTCGCGCGCACGCCGGCGGCGAAGCCGGCGAGGTCGGAGTCGGCATGCAGATGGGCCACGGAGTTGTCGCATGCCAGCACGCAGGAGAACGTGCCCGCGACCTGCTCGGCCAGGCGCGTGAAATCGGCGACTCCCGTCCGGAGCGCCGCGCCCATCGTCGCGGCCTCGCGCGCGGCCCGCTCGACCGCACCAGGCGAGAGGTCGGTCGCGAGCACGTCGTGACCGCGCAGCGCGAGCCCGATTGCCTGCGTCCCGATGCCGCACGCGCAGTCGAGCACGCGCTGCGGCGCATCGCCGAGCTCGCCGCGGATCAGCCGGTCCAGGGTCTCGCCCTGCGAGCGCACGGAGCTCGGCCAGTCGGCGTGCAGCGCGTCGTAGTCCTCCGCCAGCTCGTCGTAGAACGTGCGCGCGTCCATCAGCCCAACGCGATGTCGTCGGGCCGCACCGGCACGCGCGTGAGGGGCCGGCCGCTGGCGGAGCGCAGCGCAGACACGATGGCCGCCGTCGAGACGACGGTCGGCGGCTCGCCCACTCCCTTGGCGCCGTATGGCTGATCGGGCTCCGGATCCTCGATCAGCACGACATCGAGCGGCGGCATGTCCATTGCCGTCGGCAGCAGGTAGTCGGTGAACGTGGGGTTGACGATGCGGCCGTCGCGCGTCTGGATCTCCTCCATCAGCGCGAGCCCGAGGCCCTGCGCGGTGCCGCCCTCGATCTGGCCGATCACCGCTTGCGGATTGAGGGCGCGGCCGACGTCCTGAGCCGCACCGATCCAGACGACGCGAGACAGGCCAAGGCCCTCGTCCACCTCTGCCACGACGCGCATCGCGCAGACCGCGAAGGCGACATGGGCACGCTCGCCCATGACCTGGCCGGTCTCGGGATCGAGCGGCCATGTGCGCGGATGGCGGTGGATGCGCTCGACGTCGACATCGCCGCCGGCGCCGCGCACACTGCGCTCGGCGAGCGCCGCCTGGCAGGCGTCGCGCACTGCGGCCGTCGCCATCCAGGTCATGCGCGAGGCGGACGCCGAGCCCGCAGAACCGACCGTGGCGGTCGTGTGCGGTGCGAGTGTGACGTCGTCGGTCGCAAGCTCGGTGCGCGCCACCTGCAGCAGGACGGAACCCACGCCCTGGCCGACCTCGGCCGCGGCGCAGTGCACGACGGCGCTGCCGTCGGCCCGCAGCACCACGCGAGCGGCGCAGAAGTCGTCGAAGCCCTCCGAGAAGCAGATGTTCTTGTAGCCCACTGCGAACCCGACGCCGCGCCGCACGCCTTCGCCACGCGTCGTGTCGCCCGTCCCGCCTGGGAGCCGGCGCGGATCGCGCGGGGTCGGCTCGACCTCGGGCAGGGGCAGCGCTGCCGCCTGGCGGATGACCTCGGCCACGGGCAGCGAGCCCGTGATGCGCTGCCCCGTCGGCAGGACGTCGCCCGGGGCGATCGCGTTGCGCAGTCGCAGCTCGACGGGATCCATGCCGAGCTCGGCGGCGAGCAGGTCCATCTGCGCCTCGGAACCGAAGCACGTCTGCACGGCGCCGAACCCGCGCATCGCGCCGCAGGGCGGGTTGTTGGTGTAGACGACGGTGCCCTCGATCAGTGCGTTGGGCACCGCATAGGGGCCAGGGGCGAACGCGCAGGCGTTCGAGACGACGGCCGCGGAGCTCGAGGCATAGGCCCCGCCGTCCAGCAGGATCTCGCAGTGCACGCAGGTCAGGCGCCCATCGCGCGTCGCGCGGTGCTCGAAGCGCATGCGCGCCGGATGGCGGTGGACGTGGCCGACGAACGACTCCGCTCGCCCGTAGACGATGCGCACCGGCCGCCCCGTGTGCAGCGCCAGCAGCGCGCCGTGCACCTGCATGGAGAGATCCTCGCGGCCTCCGAATGCGCCTCCCACGCCGGCCAGGTGGATACGCACCTGCTCCGCCGGGAGCCCGAGGCACGGCGCGACCTGGTCGCGATCGACGTGGAGCCACTGCGTGGCGACGTAGATGTCGACGCCGCCCTCTCCATCGGGCACCGCAAGCCCCGACTCCGGGCCGAGGAACGCCTGATCCTGGATCCCGACCTCGTACTCGCCCCGCACGACGACCTCACCCTCGGCCGACGGGTCGCCATGCCTGATCACGACCGAGCGCACGACGTTCGGGCGCGGATCGTCGCGATATCCGTGCCCCATGCTCGGCCGGTCCGGGTGCAGTGGAGGCATCTCGGTGGCGCGTGCCATGTCGTCGACCGGAGGCAGGGGCTCGTACTCCACGGCGATCGCCCGCACCGCCTGGCGCGCATGCTCGAGCGACTGCGCGGCCACGACCGCGACCGGCTCTCCGTGGTAGCGCACGCGATCGATCGCGAGCACGGGCTGGTCGGCGAACTCCAGGCCGTAGGTCTTGGCGCCCGGGACGTCCGCGTGCGTCAGCACCGCGTGCACGCCGGGCAGCGCCACCGCCTTCGAGATGTCGATCGAGAGGATCCGCGCGTGCGCGTGCGGGCTGCGCAGCGTCGCGCCGTGCAGCATGCCCGGAACGTTGAGGTCGCTCGAGTACGCGAACTGGCCGCTCACCTTGGGCACGCCGTCGAAGCGCTCGACGGTCTCGCCGATGCGACCGCGCACGAGTTGGGTGGTGCTCACGCGCGCAGCTCCGCGGCGGCGATGCGCACGGCCTCGAAGATGCGGCCGTAGCCGGTGCAGCGGCAGAGGTTGCCCGAGAGCGCCTCGCGGATGTCGTCGTCGCTCGGCTGCCGCTCGCGGGCGAGCAGTGCCGCCGTCGCGACCACGAGGCCCGGCGTGCAGAAGCCGCATTGCACGGCACCTGTGGCGACGAATGCCCTCTGCACGGCATGCAGCTGCCCGTCGGCCGCCAGGCCCTCGACCGTGACGACCTCGCGACCGTCCGCCTGAGCGCCGTGCACGAGGCAGCTGCACACGAGCCGGCCGTCGAGCAGCACCGAGCACGACCCGCACTCGCCCTCCTCGCAGGCTCCCTTCGCGCCGACCAGGTCGAGCCGCTCGCGCAACACGAAGAGCAGGCTCTCGGCGCCGTACACGTCGGCTTCGCGCGGCTCGCCGTTGACGCGCAGCTCGATCCTCATACGAGGCACCTCGCGAGCGCGCGGCGCGTGAGCACGCCCAGGGCGTGGCGGCGGTAGTCGGCCGTGCCACGGACGTCGTCGATCGGGCTCGCCGCGGCCACGACCTGCTCGGCGAAGCCCTCGGCCTCGTCGAGCGGAGCCGTGACGAGCCCCACGACGGGGCCGGACGAGCCGAAGGCGGCGCGCAGCTCACCGCGTTCGCGGTCGGCGCTCAGCGCGAGCGAGCAGATCGAGATCACCATCGCGTTGCGCGGTCCGATCTTCATGAATGTCTGCGGGGCACGCGAGGGCCGCACGCGAACGGCGATGACGAGCTCGTCGTCGGACAGCGCGGTGCGCTTGGGCCCGAGCAGGAACTCGGCCAGCGGCAGTGTCCGCCTTCCGCGCAGTGAGGCCAGCTCGACGCCGGCGTCTTCGATCATGAGCGGCGGCAGGGCGTCGCCCGCGGGCGATCCCGTGCCGAGGTTGCCGCCGATCGTGCCGCGGTTGCGGATCTGCGGCGAGCCGACGGTACGAGACGCGGCCGCGAGCGCGGGTAGCGCGGAGGCGACCTCGCCGTCCGAGGCTTCGGTGTACGTCAGCCCTGCTCCCAGCACGAGCTCGTCGCCCTCGTAGTGCCAGCCCCGCAGCTCGGAGACGCGCCCGAGGTCGATCAGCGCGTCCGGCCGTTCGCGATCGGCGTTGAGCGCGACCATGAGATCGGTGCCGCCCGCGATCGGGCGCGCCCCGGGATGCGCGGCGCGCAGGCCGAGCGCCTCCTCGAGCGAGCGCGGTGCGTGCACGTCCACGTTTACACACTAGACGGGGCGCACGAAGCGCCCCAGCGGCTCGCCCACAGATGCGCCGTCGAGCGCGACCGTGCGTCCGCGCAGCAGCGTGCGTGCGATGCGCCCGCGCAGCGGCCGGCCGACGAACGGGCTGTGCGGATGGCGGTACTCGAGCTCGCCGGCCGTCAGCACGGTTGTCGGCGACGGGTCGAGCAGAAGCAGGTCGGCGCTCGCGCCCGGCTCGATCCGGCCGCCCTGCAGGCCCAGGCGCAAGGCCGGGCCGACCGAGCAGAGGAACGCCAGATCCTTGCTCGTGAGCCCCTCCGCCAGCAGCACGCGGGCTGTCGTCTGGCAGCCGGATACGCCGCCCCAGGCGCTGAAGGCGTGGCCTTCCTTCATGCGCGGCGGTGCGGGCGAGTGGTCGGAGGCGATGTAGTCGATCGTGCCGTCGCGCACGGCTCGCCGGAGCCCGTGGCGCTCCTGCGCGTTGCGCAGCGGCGGGGCGCACTTGGCGAGGGCGCCGATGCGCTCGGCGTCCTCGGCCGTCAGGGCGAGATAGTGCGGGCAGGTCTCGCAGGTCACGTCGGCGCCGGCCGCGCGGGCCTCCGCCACGAGCACGGCGGCCCGCCCGCTCGAGACGTGGACGATGTGCAGTGCGCAGCCGGCCTCGCCGGCGATCGCGAGCGCGTTCGCGATCGCGGCCACCTCGGCGGCGACGGGCCGGGAGGCTGCGAAGTCGGCCATCCCCGTGCGGCCTTCGGCGAGCGCGCGCAGCCCGAGCTCGCGCACGATCACGGCGCTCTCGGCGTGCACCGCGACGGGCAGGCCGAGCACCGCAGCCCGGCACATTCCCTCGTACAGCGTGAGGTCGTCGCAGGCGGGGAAGTCGTCGATGCCGCTGTCGGCCATGAACGCCTTGAAGCCGACGACGCCGCAGGCGGCCAGCTCGTCCATGTGCTCGACGCTGCCCGGGACGAGCCCGCCCCAGAACGCGAAGTCGACGTGCGCCGAGCCGCGCGCGGCGGCCAGCTTGGCCTCGAATGCGGGCGCGTCGATCGTCGGCGGGTCGGAGTTCAGCGGCATGTCGACGCCGCACGTGAAGCCGCCGGCCGCGAGCGCGCGCGTCCCGCTGCCCCACCCTTCCCAGGCCGCGCGGCCCGGGTCGTTGAAATGCACGTGGGCGTCGATCAGGCCCGGCAGGATGTCGAGGCCGCGGGCGTCGATGACCTCGCGTGCGTCGTCGCCGAGCGCGCCGGGCTCCTCGCGCGCGGCGATCACGCCGTCGGCAATCGCCAGGTCGGCGCTCCGGGAGCGGATGATCGCATCGAAGCTCACGCAACTCTCCTGCGATAGTTGCCGCTGTGCACGTGGTTGTCAGTGCCTCGATCGATTCCGGCTACGTGCGCGAGTGGGGGGACCTGCTCGTGCGCTGGCTCCACGTGATCGCCGCCATCGCGTGGATCGGCGCGTCGTTCTACTTCATCCTGCTCGACAACCACCTCGAGGCGCCCGCGAGCGCCGAGGATGCGGAAGCCGGCGTGATGGGCGAACTGTGGGAGGTCCACGGCGGAGGCTTCTACCACGTGCAGAAGTACCGCGTCGCCCCGCGCGTGCTGCCCGAGCGCCTTGCGTGGTTCAAGTGGGAGGCCTACACGACCTGGCTGTCGGGCTTCGCGCTGCTCTGCATCGTCTATTTCTCGAACGCCCGCGCGTACCTGATCGACAAGAGCGTGGCCGACCTCACGGTGCCCGAGGCGATCGCGATCACAGTCGGTCTGCTGATCGCGGCGTGGGTCGTCTACGACGTCCTCTGCCGCATGCTCGGGCGCTGGCCGAAGGTGCTCGCGCTCGCGCTCTTCGGCTTCATTGCGCTCTCCGCCTATGTGACGGGCCAGCTGTTCGCGCCGCGGGCGATGTTCATCATCGTCGGCTCGATGATGGGGACGATGATGGCCGGCAACGTCCTGTTCGTGATCATCCCCGGCCACTGGGAGCTCATCCGCGCCAAGCGCGCGGGCCGCGAGCCCGATCCGGCGCCCGGGGTGAAGGGCAAGCTGCGCTCGGTCCACAACAACTACCTGACGCTGCCGGTGCTGCTGGCGATGCTCAGCAACCACTTCCCGTTCGTCTACGGGCACGACGACGCATGGCTCGTGCTGTGCGCGTTCGTCGCGCTCGGGGTTTACGTGCGCCACTTCTTCAATCTGCGGCACGCCGGCCGCACGCGGTGGTCGATGCCGGTCGTCGCGGCGGCGGCCGTCGTCGCGCTGGCCGTGTGGCTGGCACCGCCGGACGAGCCCTCTGCGCCTGCGAGCCCCGCGAGCGTCTCAGCCGGCAAGCGCGTCTTCCTGACCGCCGGGTGCGTCAGCTGCCACACGCTGAGCGATGCCGGCGCCGTCGGGGTGGTCGGGCCCAACCTCGATGCCGCGAAGCCCTCCCGCGCGCTCGTGATCAACCGGGTGACCAACGGGCAGGGCGCGATGCCGTCGTTCGAGAACAAGCTCTCGAAGCAGCAGGTCCAGGCGGTCGCGGACTACGTCTCGAGCGTCGCCGGCGCCTAGAAGCGCCCGGCTAGAAGCGCCCGGCCTGAACGCGCTGCTCGCGCGCGATCTCGTCCTCGTCGGCTCGCACGAGATGCCCGCCGCGCACGACCGGGACGCCGCCGACGTAGAGCCGGTCGACGCGGTGTGGGCCCGACAGCACGAGCCCGGCGACGGGATCGCCCGCGCCCGCCAGCTCCAGGCCGTCCGTCCGCCAGACCGCGATGTCGGCGCGCTTGCCCGGCTCGAGCGAGCCGATGTCGTCGCGGCCGAGCACGGCCGCGCCTCCGCGCGTGCCGAGGCGCAGGGCCTCGCGCGCCGTCATCGCCTTCGGGCCGCCGCGGCCGCGGGCGACGAGCAGCGCCTGCTTGACCTCGAACATCAGGTCGCCTCGCTCGTTCGAGGCCGAGCCGTCCACCCCGAGGCCGACGTGCACGCCGGCGTCGAGCATCTCGCGCACCGGCGCCACGCCCGCGCCGAGGCGCATGTTCGAGGCGGGGCAGTGGGCGACCCCGACGCCGTGCCTCGCGAAGTGGGCCAGGTCGTCCACGCCGACGTGCACGCAGTGCGCGCACCACACGTCGTCTCCCAGCCAGCCGACGTCGATGAGGTACTCGACGGGCGTGCAGCCGTAGCGCTCGCGGCAGAACTCGTCCTCGTCGGCCGTCTCGGCCAGGTGCGTGTGCAGGCGCAGGCCGAGGCGCCGCGCCAGCGCGGCGGACTCGACCATGAGCTGACGCGTGACCGAGAACGGCGAGCACGGCGCGACGGCGATCTGCAGCAGGTCGCCGTCGGCCAGGCCTGCGACGCGCTCGGTGTCGGTCAGGATCTCGTCGAGCGTCTCCACCAGCGAGTCGGGAGGGAGGCCGCCGTGTGAGGCGCCGAGATCCATCGAGCCGCGCGAGGCGACGAAGCGCAGCCCCAGCTCGCTCGCGGCCTGCAGCTCGGCCTCGAGGATGCCGCTGCGCCCGCGCGGGAAGACGTAGTGGTGGTCGAACACGGTCGAGCAGCCCGAGCGCGCGAGCTCGGCCAGGCCGGTGCGCGCAGCTGCATACTCGGCTTCGGCGTCGAGACGCGCCCACACGGGATAGAGCTCGACGAGCCATTCGAAGAGCGTCGAGTCCTGCGCGCGGGCCCGCGTGAGGGTCTGGTAGAGGTGGTGGTGCGTGTTGACGAGACCGGGGGTCACGAGCGCGCCGCCGAGGTCGAGCTGCTCCTCGCTCTCGGGCTCCTCACCCGAGCCGACGGCTGCGATCAGGCCGTCGCGCACGAGCACCCAGCCGCCGGGGTGCTCGCTCTCCGCGTCGTCCATCGTCACGACGTGCCCGCCGCGCAGGAGCAACTCACTCACCGGGCGATCCCGGGTGGGTCTCGCGCTGGCCGGCTTCGGTCTGCCGCACGAACTGCGCGTTCTCCCAGAACTCCTCGATCGTGGCCGAGTCGAGATAGCTCATGCCGCTGCGCAGGCCCCCGACCAGCTCGGCGATGACCTCGTCCGCCGGCCCGCGCAGCGGGAACTCCATCTCCTCGCCCTCGGGCACGTACTGGTCGAGCGCGTCGCCGCGGCCCTCGATCGCGAGGCGCGCACTGGCCGCGCTGCGCGAGGCCATGCCGCGGTAGACCTTGTAGAGCCGCCCGCGGCGGCGCACGACGTCGCCGGGGCTCTCGCTGCGCCCGGCCAGCAGACTGCCGACCATCACGGTCGAGGCGCCGGCCGCGATCGCCTTCGCGAGGTCGCCGGGGCGGCGGATGCCTCCATCGGCGATCAGCGGCACGCCGCTCTCACGTGCGGCCGCGGCGCACTCCAGCACGGCCGAGAGCTGCGGCACTCCGACGCCGGCCACGAGCCGCGTGGTGCATGCGAATCCGGGCCCGATCCCGACCTTGATGGCGTCGGCGCCGGCCGCGGCGAGGTCGCGCACGCCGTCGGCCGTGGCCACGTTGCCGGCGATCACCTCTGCCTCAGGGAAGCGGCGCTTGAGCTCGCGCACGGCCTCCAGCGCCGCGTCCGCGTGCCCGTGGGCGATGTCGAGCACGAGCGCATCGGCATCGGCGGAGAGCAGCGCCTCGGCGCGCTCCAGGTAGCCGCCGCGCACGCCGATCGCCGCGGCCACGCGCAGCCGCCCCTCGGCGTCGCGCGTCGCCTGCGGATAGCGCTTCTCCTGCTCCAGGTCTCGCAGCGTGACCATGCCGGCCACCCGGCCGTCGGCGTCGGCCAGCGGCAGCTTCTCGATTCGGTGCTGGTGGAGCAGCGCGAGCGCCTCGGTCGCCGAGATTCCCGGCGGGCCGGTGATCAGCCGCTGGCGCGGCGTCATGTGGCCGGACACCGGGTCGGCCCCGTCGCCCGCGCGCACGTCCCGCGTCGTGAGAATGCCGATCAGGCGACCCTCCTCGTCGACGACGAGGAGCCCGGAGACACCGAGGCGCTCGGCCTCCGCGCGCGCCTCCGCCAGGGTTGCGCCGGGCGCGATGGTATGGGGGTCGGAGATGACGCGCGTGCGAAAGCGCTTCACACGCGCGACCTCGGCCACCTCGTCGTCGACCGAGAGGAAGCGGTGAAGCACGCCGATGCCGCCGAGCTGCGCCAGCGCGATCGCCATCGGTGCGGTCGTGACCGTGTCCATGTTGGCCGAGACGACCGGGATCTCGAGTGCGATCCGGGGAGTCAGCCTGGCACGCGTCGAGACGTCGGCGCGCGAGCGGAGGCGCGAACGCCGCGGCACGAGCAGGACGTCGTCGAACGTCAAGGCGAGAGGTAGCTCCTGCATGCGTGCCCCAGCGTAGGCTACGTGTCGCTGCCAATGGCGACCGCCTCGCTCTCCACGCACGTGCTGGACACCGGTGCCGGCCACCCGGCGCCCGGGGTCACCGTCGAGCTGACCTACGGTGGAGCGGTGGTCAGCTGGGCGCAGACCGATGGCGACGGTCGCGCCCACCTGGGCGACGAGCTGGCGCCGGGCATCTACCGGCTCGCGTTCGCCTCTCCGCCCTCGGCGTTCTTCCTGAGGGTCGAGCTCGAGATCGAGCTCGCGGAGGGCCACTACCACGTGCCGCTCCTCGTTTCGCCGTACTCGTGCGCGAGCTACCGCGGCAGCTGAGCAGCGACGAGCTCGCAGCCCTGTTCGAGGGCCGCACGCGCTTCGTCGAGCGCCTCGCGCGCGAGCCCGACCCGCTGACGCGTGCCGCGACACTGGTCCTCGAGCTGCCGCACGACGAGCAGGTCGAGATCCTCGCCGCGCACCCCGCGATCGGCCAGCGCGCCGGCCTCTCCGCGCGCTCGGCCGCCGAGCAGGGCGCGGACGCCGACCCTGAGGTGCTCGCGGAGCTCGCCCGGCTGAACGCCGAATACGAGGCCCGTCATGGCTTCCGCTTCGTCGTGTTCGTGAATCGTCGCCCCAAGGCCGAGATCCTGGCCGTGCTGCGGGAGCGGATCGGCCGCAGCAGCGACGACGAGCTGCAGACGGCGCTGGGCGAGCTCGTGCAGATCGCTTGTGACCGCTGGCGGCAAGGGTAGGCTGGCCGACCATGCTGAAGATCACCGCAGGCCGCTTCGCCTTCCGCGCCCGCCTCGAGGACGATGCGGCGCCCCAGACGGTCGCCGCCTTCAAGCGGCTGCTGCCGTTGCGCTCCCGCATCATCCACGTGCGCTGGAGCGGCGAGGCGGGCTGGATCCCGTTCGGCGACCTCGACCTCGGCATCGGCCCCGAGAACGGGACGTGCTATCCGCATCCCGGTGAGATCGTGCTCTACCCCGGCGGCGTCTCCGAGACCGAGATCCTGCTCGCCTACGGCTACGTCAACTTCGCGTCCAAGGCCGGCCAGCTGGCCGGCAATCACTTCGCGACGGTGACCGAGGGCAACGACCAGCTCCCCGAGCTCGGACGCACCTTCCTCTGGGAGGGCGCGCAGGACATCACATTCGAGCTCGAATAAAACGCCGATTTCCGGAAACTGCGAGAAGTCTGCTGCTAGCCTCGGCGCTCCCCCCGATCGTCCCCCTGCAGGAGGAAGAGCAATGAGCAGACGGATGGGCGTGCTCGCGCTCACGATGGCTGTGGCCGCCGGCCTGAGCGCGCTGACCGCAGCCACGGCCGGAGCGCGGCAGAGCGCCGCTTTCAAGGTCGCCTGGATCTACGTCGGGCCGCACAACGACCACGGCTGGTCGCAGGCACATGACGCCGGGCGCCTGTTCGTCCAGAAGTCGCTCGGCAGCAAGGTGCAGACGACCTTCAAGGAGCTCGTGCCCGAAGGTCCGCAGGCCGCTCAGGTGATCGACTCGCTCGTGCGCGACGGCAACAAGCTGATCTTCGCGACCTCGTTCGGCTACCAGGACGCCATGGTGGCAGCGGCCAAGAAGTATCCCGACGTCAAGTTCGAGCAGGCCACCGGGTACAAGACGTCCACCAACCTTGCGGAGTACTACGGCGCGGGCGAGGACGCGATCTACCTCTCGGGCATGGCCGCGGGCGCGGCCACGAAGAAGGGCGTCGTCGGATACGTCGTTCCGTTCGCGATCCCCGAGGTCATCCGGCACACGAACGCGTTCACGCTCGGCGTGCAGGCGACCCACCCCGGTGCCAAGGTCAAGATCGTGTGGACGAAGTCGTGGCTTGCTCCCGACAAGGAGAAGAAGGCCGCGGAGAGCCTGCACACCTCGGGCGGCGCCGACGTGATGGGCCAGAACGTCGACTCTCCTGCAGCGGGCCAGTATTCGGAGAGTGTCGGCATCCCGTGGGTCGGCTACGACTCCGACGCCAAGTCGTTCGCGCCCAAGTCGTGGCTGACCGCAGCGGTCTACAACTGGGGCCCGTACTACCTCAAGGAGACCAAGGCGGCGATGGCCGGGACGTGGAAGACGGGCTCCTACTGGGGCAACTTCAACGACAAGTTCATCGCGCTCGCTCCGTTCGGGGCCGGCGTCTCGGCCAAGACCAAGGCCGCCATCACGGCGAAGATGGCCGCGATCAAGAACGGCTCCTTCTACGAGTTCCAGGGCCCCATCTACGACCAGGCGGGCAAGCTCCGCGTGCCCAAGGGCAAGAAGCTGAGCCTGAACGACATCCTGGCCATGGACTGGCTCGTCAAGGGCGTCGTCGGCTCCCCCAAGGGCTGATCGTCCTCCCGTGAACGATCCCCGCAGTGTCACCGCCGTTCCCGCGGTGACGCTGCGGGGCGTCACGAAGCGCTTTCCCGGCGTCGTCGCGAATGCCGATGTCGACCTCGAGATCCACGCGGGCGAGGTGCACGCCCTGCTGGGCGAGAACGGCGCGGGCAAGAGCACGCTCTCCAACATCGTCACGGGCCTCTACCGGCCCGACGAGGGCTCGCTCGAGCTGCACGGAGAGCCCGTCGACCTGCGCTCACCGCGCGATGCCCTGCAGCGCGGTGTCGGAATGGTCCACCAGCACTTCCGCCTCGTCGAGCCGTTCACGGTCGCGGAGAACATCGCCCTCGGCGACCAGCGCGACCGGCGGCTCGTGCCCGACCGCGCTGCGCTCGAGCGCAAGGTTGCGGCGCTGGCCGATCAGTTCGGCCTGTCCGTCGATCCCCGCGCGCGCATCTGGCAGCTCTCGGTCGGCGAGCAGCAGCGCGTCGAGATCCTCAAGGCGCTGTACCGCGATGCGCGCATCCTCATCCTCGACGAGCCGACCGCCGTGCTCACGCCGCAAGAGGCCCGCGCGCTCTTCGAGACGCTGCGCGCGATGGCCGCCGACGGCCGCACCATCGTCTTCATCTCGCACAAGCTGCACGAGGTGCTGGCGGTCTCGGACCGCATCACCGTGCTGCGCGGCGGGCGAGTGGTCGCGACGGTGGCGACCGCGAGCGCGACGCCTGAGGGCCTCGCCTCGCTGATGGTCGGCCGCGAGGTCGAGACGGGCCGCCGGCAGGAGCGCACCAATCCGCTCACCAACGTCGTGCTCAAGGCCTACAACCTGTGCGCCGAGGGTGACCGCGGGTTGCCCGCGCTGAACGGCGTCTCGCTGGAGGTGCGCGGCGGCGAGATCGTGGGCGTTGCGGGCGTGGCGGGCAACGGGCAACGCGAGCTGGCCGAGGCGCTGACGGGCATGCGCGGGCTGACGGCGGGTCAGGTCTCCGTCAGCGGCGTCCAGCTGCGGGCCGGCGATCCGCGCGACGCGATCGCCCGCGGCCTCGCGCACGTGCCCGAGGACCGGCTCGGCACGGGAGTCGCGCCCAGCCTCTCGATCGCGAGCAACACCGTGCTCAAGGCCTATCGCGACCCGGAAATCAGCGCGGGGCCGTTCCTGCGCCGGAACCGCATCATGCGCCGCGCGAGCGAGCTGATCGCCCGCTATTCGGTGAGCGCGCCCGGGCCTGAGACGCGCGCGCGCGACCTCTCCGGCGGCAATCTCCAGAAGGTCGTGATCGGCCGCGAGTTCGCCGGCGCGCCCAGCGCGCTCGTGGTGGCTTCGCCCACACGCGGGCTCGACGTCGGCGCCATCGAGAACGTGCACGAGCTGCTGCGCGCCGCGGCTGCCCGCGGTGTCGCGGTGCTGATGATCTCGGAAGATCTCGACGAGATCCTCGCTCTGGCCGACCGTGTGCTCGTGATGTACGAGGGCACGATCGTCGGCGAGCGCGACGGCGAGGGGGCCGACGTCGACGAGCTCGGGATGCTGATGGCCGGAGGGGCACCGCGCTGATGCGCATCGAGCGTCGTTCCTCCACACCGCGCTGGCTGCAGGTGGCGGTGCCGGTCGGCTCCGTGGCCGTCGCGTTCGTGGTCTCGGCGGTCGTCCTGCTGGCGACGGGGCACAACCCGCTGCATGCGTATCGCCGGCTCTTCGAAGCGGCCTTCACCGATCCGGGGGCTCTCTCGAGCACGCTCACGGCGGCCACGCCGCTGTGCTTCACGGGCCTGGCGGCAGCCGTGGCCTTCCGCGTCGGGCTGTTCAACATCGGCGCCGAAGGCCAGCTCTACATGGGCGCGATCGCCGCTGCCGGCGTCGCGCTCGCGCTGGCCGGCCAGGGAGTGGTCCTGCAGATCGGAGCCATGATCGTCGCGGGCGCTGTCGCCGGCGCCGCCTGGGCGCTGATCCCCGGCTTCCTGCGGGCGTTCGCGAACACCAACGAGATCATCACCTCGCTGATGCTCAACTACGTGGCCGCGCTCTTCCTCAACTACCTCATCTTCGACACGCTCTCGTACTGGCGGGACACCTCCTCGCCGGGCGCAGAGCAGTTCCCGCAGGGAAAGCCGCTGCCCGACGCCGCCTCGTGGCCGACCTTCGGCCTCGGCACGAGTCTCGTGATCCCGTTCGGCCTGCTCGTCGCGGTCGTGCTGGCCTGCGTCATCTCGGTGCTCTACGGGCGCACGCGCTTCGGCTTCGAGGCCGCCGTGATCGGAGACTCGCCGCGGGCGGCGCGCTACGCGGGCATGCGCACGCGGCGCAACATCCTGCTCGTGATGGGGCTCTCGGGCCTGCTCGCCGGCATCGGCGGCGCCAGCCAGGACGGCGATTTCCGCCACCTGCTCGACCCGCGCGGCCTCGCCCAGCCGGGGTACGGCTACACGGGGATCGTCGTCGCGGCGCTGGCGCGCTACAACCCGTTCGCAGTCCTGCTGGTGGCAATCCTGATCGGCGGGCTCAGCAACGCGGGCTACGCGCTCCAGGGCGCCGACTTCCCCTCCGGCCTTGTGGGGGTCATGCAGGGGATCATCCTGTTCTGCGCGCTGGGCGGCGAGCTGCTCGTCCGCTACCGCGTCCGCCTCGGGCGCAGCGGTGCCGTGGAGGCGGCGCCTGCCGCATGAACAACAGCCTCCTCGTCCTGATCGCATCGTCGGCCATCGTCTACGGCACGCCGCTCCTGTACGCCGCGCTCGGCGAGTTGCTGGCCGAGCGCTCGGGCGTGCTCAACCTGGGCGTCGAGGGGATGATGCTCGTCGGGGCGGCGATGGGCTTCTTCGTCGTGCAGCGGCTCGCCGGGCCGGGGCCGCTCGCGCTGGGCGCGGCGATCGTCGTGGCGGCGCTCGCCGGTGCTGCGATCGCGAGCATTCACGCGTTCCTCGTGATCACGCTGCGCGCGAGCCAGATCGTGTCGGGTCTCGCGATCACGATCTTCGCCGGCGCGGCCGGGCTCTCGTCGTATCTCGCGAACGACCTGAACCTGGCGGAGTCGCCGGCGCGCCACGTCTTCGGGCCGATCCTGCCGCAGTCGCTCCAGGACCTGCCCGTCGTCGGGCCGCTGATCTTCGCGCAGACGGCTCTCGTGTATGCGTCGTGGGTACTGACTGCCGCCGTCGCGTTCTACCTCGCGCGCACACGCCCCGGCCTCGAGTTGCGCGCCGTGGGCGAGGCGCCCGGCGCGGCCGACGCCGTGGGCATCAACGTGACGGCGTACCGCTATGCGCACACGCTCGTCGGCGGAGCGCTCGCGGGCGTCGGGGGCGCGTGCTTCAGCCTCTCGATCACGCCGCAGTGGCTGGACGGGCTGACCGGCGGCGCCGGCTGGATCGCGATCGCGCTCGTGATCTTCGCGTTCTGGCGGCCCGACCTCTGCCTCGTCGGCGCCTACGTGTTCGGCGCGTTCTCGGCCCTGCCGTTCATCCTGCAGGCGCGCGGGGTGACGGTCGCGCCCGAGCTGTTCCAGGCGCTGCCCTACCTGATGACCGTCGTGGTGCTCGTCGCGGTCTCGACCGGGGCCGTCAAGCGCCACCTCGGCGCGCCCGCCTCGCTGGGTCAGCCGTACGTGCGCGAGGAGCGCTGAACCGGAGCGTGCCCGGCCCCGACGCCAAGGCCGAGCTTCGCAAGGTGCTGAGGGCCCGGCGCGCCGAGCGCGGCGAGGCCGAGCGCACGCGCGCGGGGGAAGCGCTCGCCGGTCACGCCGCCTCGCTCGGGCCCGGGCCGATCGCAGCGTTCGTGGGGATTCGCGGCGAGCCTCCGACGCTGGCGCTGCTGGCGGCGCTGCACGCGCGCGGCGTACGCGTCCTGCTGCCGTTGCTGCGCGCCGACCTCGACCTGGAGTGGGCCGTGTTCGACGGCGATCCCGGGGGATTGGCGGAGGGCCTGCGCGGCGTCCTGGAGCCACCCGGCGAGTCGCTCGGGCTCCACGGCATCGCCGAGGCGGCGCTCGTGCTCGCGCCCGCGCTGGCCGTCGACGGTGCCGGTCACAGGCTCGGCCAGGGCGGCGGCTCCTACGACCGTGCGCTCACGCGCACGAGTGCTCCGGTGCTGGCCGTCGTGTTCGACGACGAGCTCCTCGAGAGCGTGCCGGTGCAGCGTCACGACCGCCCGGTGGGCGGGACGCTGACACCGGCGGGTGGTGTCAGGCGGCGCCTCTAGCGTCGTCGAGCTCGCGCAGCCAATCGAGCGTGAGCCGCTGCGGATCGAGCGCATCGGCGCGCACGCCGATGTTCGCGCCCGGCTCGACGCGGCCCGCATACATCTGCGGCGCGAGCTCGCGCACGCGTGCCGCGTAGTGGCGGCCGTCCTCGAGGGCGACTTCGAGCTCGATGTCGAGAATCGGCTCGAAGTTGACCCGGACGCCCGAATCGACGACCGAGGTGACGCGTGCCACGCCCTGGACGCCGGTCTGCAGCAACGACGCCTTCGCCTGCTGCTCACGCAGCGACTCGGACTCCGAAATTGCATCCCGCAGGTTGGTCGTGCCCTTGGTGAATCCCACCGGTGATTCCTCTCGACGTGTCCGGTTCCTGGGACCTCGCCTTCTCACCATAGTGGTAATTTTCCCGAGCGGTACACGAATTTTGCAAAAGCGCCGATATGAGCTAGAAACTGCCGCTCAGCGGCGGCTTTCACGAGCGCGCGGCGGAGCCGAGCAGCTGGCGTGCGATCACGACGCGCTGGATCTGGCTCGTGCCCTCGTAGAGCTCGGTGATCTTGGCGTCGCGGTAGAGGCGCTCGGCCGGGAACTCGGCGGAGTAGCCGTAGCCGCCCAGCGTCTGCACGGCCATGTCGGCGGCCTCGACGGCGACCGCGCTCGCGCACAGCTTGGCCATCGCTCCCTCGAGCGAGTGCGGCTGCCCCGCGTCGCGCAGGGCCGCGGCACGCAGCATCAGCAGGCGTGCGCCCTCGAGCTTCGCCGCGACGTCGGCAAGCGGGAACTGCACGCCCTGGAAGCGAGCGATCGGCCCGCCGAATGCCTGGCGCTCCTGGGCGTAGGTCGTGGCGAGATCGACAGCCGCGCGCGCGATGCCGCAGGCCTGCGCGGCGATCGTGATGCGGCCGCCGTCGAGCGTCGCGAGCGCGACCTTGAGGCCGGCCCCCTCGTCGCCCAGCCGGTCGGCGTCGGCGACGCGCAGGCCGTCGAACGCGAGCTCGGCGGTGGACGAGGTGTGCAGCCCGAGCTTCGGGATCTCCTTGGACACCGTCAGCCCCTCGCCCGCTCGCGCGAGGAACGCGCTCACGCCGCCCGCGCCCGCGCCACCGGTGCGTGCGAACACGATCACGGCGTCCGCGAAGCCGCCGTTCGTGATCCAGGTCTTCGTGCCGTGCAGCAGCCAGTCGTCGCCGTCGCGCTCGGCGCGCAGGCGGATGCTGGCAGTGTCGCTGCCGGCGTCGGGCTCGGTCAGCGCGTAGCAGCCCAGCTGCTCGCCGCTGGCGAGCGGCGGCAGCAGGCGCGCCTGCTGCTCGGGTGTGCCGTGGCTCTTGATCGGCGCGACGGTGAGGCCCGCGTGCACGGCGATGGCGACGGACAGGCCCGGGTCGTGGCGCGCCAGTTCCTCGACGACGAGGCAGAGCGTGGTGTGGTCGAGCCCCACGCCGCCATGCTCCTCCGGCACCGTCACGCCGAGCACGCCGAGCTCGGCCAGCGCTCGCAGGGCTTCCATGGGCACGTGGTGCTCGCTGTCCCAGGTGGCGGTGTGCGGCGCGACTTCTCGCCGGCAGAACTCGCGCACGAGCGCCTGCACCTCGCGCTGGGCGTCGGTCAGCTCAGGGATCACGGGCCCAATACTGGCACCATGGGCGGCATGGCGGATACGGAACCCGCGCTGCGGCTGGACGTGCCGCGCGCAGAAGCGCTCGCGCACGCGACGGAGCTGATCGCGCGAGCCTGGGACAGCTTCGATCATGCACGGCCCGAGCAGCCGCCCGTGGACGAGCAGCTGCGCGCGTCGCTGACCGCGCCGATCGCGCTCGGTCCGACGCCCGTGCTCCAGGCGCTCGACGAGGCGGCCGTGGTGCTCGATCACTCGATCGCCCAGCCGCGGCCGCGCTACTTCGCGTTCGTGGCGTCCTCGGGGCTCGAGATCGCAGTGCTGGGCGACGCCCTGGCGGCCTGCCACGACGTCAACCTCGCGGTCGTCGCTGGCGCGGCCGACCTCGTCGAGCGGCAGACGCTCGAGTGGCTCGGCCAGGCCTTCGGCTATCCCGTCGCGACCGGCACGTTCTCGAGTGGCGGCACCGTCTCGAACATGACGGCGCTGGCTGCGGCGCGCGAGCGGGCGCTGCCCGGCTCCCGCCACACGGGCCTCTCGGGCCGCCCGTGCGCGCTGTACGCCTCGGCCGACGTCCACGAGTCGGTCAGACGGGCGGCCGAGCTGCTCGGAATCGGGCGCGACCGCGTGCGGGCGATCCCGATCGACGGCCGTCGGCGCATGCTCGTCGAGGCCTGCGCCCAGGCGATCGACGCCGACCGCGCCGCGGGCGTCGCGCCGATCGCCGTCGTCGCGTCGGCCGGCACGACTCTCACCGGTGCCGTCGACCCGCTCGACGAGCTGGCAGACGTGTGCGCACAACGCGGGGTGTGGCTGCACGTGGACGGCGCCTACGGCCTGCCGGCCGCGCTCGTCGAGAGCCACGCGCCGCTCTTCCGCGGCCTCGCCCGCGCCGACTCCGTGACCGTGGACGCTCACAAGTGGCTGTTCGTCCCAAAGGCCTGCGGCGTGCTCATGGTGCGCGAGGCCGAGTGGCTCGAGCGCGCGTTCACCCACGAGGCGACCTACGTGCCCCACGCGCCCGGGGAGCAGGACGCAGTCGACCGGACGCTCGAGTACTCGCGTCCGTTCCGCGCGCTCAAGCTGTGGCTGGCGCTGCGCGTGCACGGGCTGGCGGCGTACCGCAGCGCGATCGAGCGCAACCTCTCCGAGGCGCGGCTGTTCGCCGACCTCGTCAAGGAGCGCGACGAGTTGGAGCTCCTGGGTGAGCCCGAGCTGTCGGTCGTGCCCTTCCGGCACATCGCGACCAGCGGGCCGGTCGACGAGCACAATCGCAAGCTCGCAGCCGCCTTGCGCGCCGACGGCCGTGTCTACGTCTCGGGCGCGGAAATCGACGGAACCGCGTGCCTGCGGCCGTGCTTCGTCAACTTCCGCACCAGCCCGGAGGACGTGCGGGTGCTGCGCGACGTCGTGCTCGAACTGGGCGCAAAGCTCGCCTGATCGTTGCGTCCGGCGGGCACCCCTGGTTGGATGCCGCCATGACGATGCTGACACGCGGTGCCGACCGGCTGCTCGAGCTGCACGCGGCCGAGCTTCCTCAGAAGGACGAGCTGTGCGGATGCTTCTGGGCGACCCTCGCGCTGCGCCTGAACGGCGAGGAGCCGATCGAGCAGGATGACGTCGCGCTCGTGGCCGGCAGCGTGATCACGAGTCATGGCAGCGTGCACCTCCTGCCGCTCGGCCAGGAGGGGCGCAACGACTACCGGCTCGAGCTTCCGGTGACCGGGGACGACGCGTCGTCCGGCACCTCGGCCCACGGCGTCGCGCTGGCAGTCTCGGAGCTCACGGATGGGCGGCTCGCCGCCAGCCCCGTCAGCGGCCTGGACGTCGCCGGCGTGCGTGCCGTCCTGCGAGCCGCGGCGGAGGCGACTGCGCCCGTGGTGCTGATCGCGAACGTGCAGACCGGGGCGTTCTGGGGCTCACATGCGAGTGCATCGCAGGTGGCGGCCTACCTCGAGCGCGGTGCTCTCGACGCAGGTCCTGAGCCCGACTGGTCGGTCGGGCACTTCGTCGCTCTCATCGGCCTGAGCGAGGGGCGCGCGGGTGCCCTCGTGACGGTGGCGGACACGTATCCGGTGCTCGGTGCCGGCGGCGTCCACCTGCAGCCGGTCGAGGCCGTCGCGGCGGCGCTCGAGGGACGCGGCGTGCTCGTCGTCGCCGAGGCGGAGGTCGCCCGTCGGGTCGCAGACGTGGCCGGCGGTCTCGCCGAGCTGTGGGACAACGGCAGCCCGATGCCGGGCGTGCGCGGTCAGCCGGCGGGCGCCGGCTGAGCCGCCTTCAGGGTGGCGCGGACGTGCCTGGTCGCCAGCCTGGAGGCGCGCTGCGAATCGCCTGCGACGATCGCGGCCAGCAGTTCGCGGTGCTCGCGATTGACGATGTCGCCGCGGCCCGGGAGCGCGAGCGAGATCCTCGTCGAGACGAGGATGCGCTCCCACAGGCGGTCGCCCGCCGCGGCGCTGACGGGGCTGTCCGCCAGGACGGCGATGGCCCGGTGGAACGCGCGGTTGAGCTCGACCGCCGCCGCCAGGTCGCCGCGGTTGGTTGCCTGCTCGGTCTCGTCGGCGAGCTGCTCGAGCCGGCGCAATTGTGCGGGCGCGATCTCGCCGGCGCGTACGCGCGCCGCGGCCAGCTCGGCATGGAGGCCGTCGAGCGCCGATCGCATGAGGAGCGCACTGCGCAGCTCGGCCGGGTCCATCTGGGCCACGCGCAGGCTGCGCCCGTCGGAGGCGGCCAGCCCGTCGCTCTCGAGGCGCCGCAGCGCCTCGCGGACGGTCGGGCGACTGACGCCGAGCCGCGCCGCGAGCGGAAGCTCTGCAAGACGCGAGCCGGACTCGATCTCACCCGACGTCACCAGCGAGTGGAGCCGATCGTACGTGCTTGACATGACAGACATTGTCTGACAATTTATCCAGTATGGCCCGGAAGCACAAGTACGAGACCCGAACGACGTGGACCGGCGATCGCGGACAGGGCACGGTGGACTACCGGAGCTACGACCGCACGCTCGAGACGACGTCGCCCGGCCGCCCGGCGATTGCGTGTTCCTCGGATCCCGCCTTCCGCGGAAAGGACGATCGCTGGAACCCCGAGCTCCTGCTCGTGGCGGCGCTCAGCCAGTGCCACATGTTGTCCTACCTGCACCGTTGCGCGGTCGGCGGCGTCGTCGTGACCGGCTACGTCGATGCCGCCGAGGGCGTCATGGTCGAGACCGAGGACGGCGGCGGGCGGTTCGAGGACGTCGTTCTGCGGCCGCTCGTGACCGTCGCCGAGGCCGGCATGGTCGAGCGCGCGCAGGCCCTGCACGAGGATGCCTCCGCTCTCTGCTTCATCGCAGCCTCGGTCAACTTCCCGGTGCGGCACGAGCCGCAGGCGGTCGTGGGCTAGAAGTACCCGCCCATGATCTCGTCGGCCCAGCGGGGCTGGCGGACCTCGCCGCGCGGGCCGAACTCGCGCATGTACGGCTTGATGTCCAGGACGGGCGTGCCGTCGATCGCGTCGAGCCCGCTCACGAGCAGTCGCGTGCCGTCGACGCCCAGCAGCCGGCAGGTCGAGACGCCGATGCGGTTCGGCCGGCCCTTGCCGCGCTGGGCGAAGATGCCGACCTCCGGCCATTCGGCGTTGCCGCGCGGGCGGCGGGCATCGGTCGTGACCGCGGCGGGGTCGACGAGGTGGAAGAGGTAGACGACCTCGATGTGGCTGAACTCGCCGAGGCCGCGGAGCGCCGACGGGTCGAACGAGGCATCCAGCTCGATCGCCGACTCGACGGCGTCCCAGTCGTCGTCGACCGGCTCGCTCCGCGAGGAGGCCACGCGGCCGATGGCTGCCACGGAGAACGTCTCCACGGCGCGAGTCTGTCAGACGCTCGCGGGCCGCAGGGCGTAGAACGCGATCGCGGCGGCGGCCGCCACGTTGAGCGAGTCGACGCCGCCCGCCAGCGGGATGCGCGCCCGCACGTCGGCCTCCGCGAGCACGGCGGGCGACAGCCCGGCGCCCTCCGCCCCGAGCAGGAGGGCGAGGCGGTCGTGCCCTGCGCCGGCGACCTCTGCGATGTCGGTGGCGTCGGCGTCGGGCGTCATTGCGACCAGCGTGAATCCCGCTGCTCGCAGCGGCGCGAGGCCCGCCGGCAGGGCCTCTGTCCGGGCCTGGGGGAGGCTCAGCGCCTCGCCCATCGAGATGCGCAGCGAGCGGCGGTAGAGCGGATCGCACGAGTTGGGGTCGAGCAGGAGCGCGTCGACGCCGAGCGCGGAGGCGCTGCGCACGATCGCGCCCACGTTCGTGTGGTTGTTGACGTCTTCGAGAACGACCACACGGCGGGCGCCGCGGATCGCCTCGGCCACGCTCGGCAGGAGCTTGCGATCGAAGGAGGCGAGCACGCCGCGGTGCACCGCGAAGCCCGTGATCGAGCGCATGAGCTCGTTGCTGGCAGCAAGCACCGGCACGCCCTCGGGCGCCAGCCGCCGGAATCGCTCCAGCCGCCGCTCGAGCAGGAGCAGCGAGCGCATGCGATAGCCGAGCTGCAGTGCGCGCTCGATCACGAGCTCGCCCTCGGCGATGAAGACGCCCTCGCGGACGCCCTCCGGGCCTTCGGCGCGCAGGCGGAGCGTGGCGGCGCGCAGGTGCGCGTACTCGCGCACGCGCGGGTCGAGAGGGTCGTCGAGCACCATCGCGCCTGAACGGTACCGTGTGGGCATGAACGAATTCGATCGGGTCGGTGCGCTCGCCATGCGCCACCTCGTGGCGTTCGAGACGGTCGCCGAGGAGCGCTCGTTCACGCGCGCGGCCCGTCGGCTCGGCTACACGCAGTCGGCGGTGAGCCATCAGATGGCGACGCTCGAGCGGCTCGTGGGCAAGCAGCTGATCGAGCGGCCGAAGGGCTCGGAGGCCGCCACGCTGACCGAGGCGGGCGAGGTTCTGCATCGCCACGCGCGCGCACTCATCAGCCGCGTCAAGCTGGCCTACGACGATCTCGACGGGCTCGCGGAGGGCGTCGGCGGCACGTTCCGCTTCGGCACCTACCAGAGCGCGAGCACGAGCATCCTGCCGCACGTGCTGCGCGAGTTCGCGCTGCAGTTCCCGCGCGTGCAGGTGCATCTGACCGAGGCGGTCGACGACCTGGCGCTGATTCGCGACGTCGAGGAGGGACGGCTCGATGCGACGTTCGTGACGTTGCCGCTCCCGGACACGCCGCTGAGCGCGCTCGAGCTGCTGCGCGATCCCTTCGTGCTGCTCGTGGCTCCCGACTCGCCGTTCGCCGGCCGCGCCGAGGCTCCGAGCCTGGCGGAGATCTCGCAGGTGCCGCTGATCGCGTGGCGCTCGTGGCTCGGCGTCGAGGACAGCATGCGCGAGCGCGGTTACGCGCTGAACGTGATCATGCGCTCCGACGACAGCGACACGGTGCGGTCGCTCGTGGCGGCCGGCGTGGGCGCCGCCATCGTGCCGCGGCTCATCGTCGATCCCGCCGGCAGCCTCGTCCCGCTCGCGCTCGACGACGTCTTCGGCGAGCGGATCCTCGCTCTCGCGTGGCACCCGGAGCGGCGCCGCACGCCCGTGCTGGATGCCTTCACGGAGCTCGTGCGCTCAGTCTGCGCGAGCGACGTCGTGAACGTCAGCCCGCGGCCGGGGCTGCGTCGAGGCTGACGACGAGGTCGTCGCCCTCGACACGCACCGGATAGCGCCGCACGCGCATGCGGGCGTCGACGGTGCAGCGCCCGCTGGCGATGTCGAAGTCCCACTTGTGCCACGGGCAGCGCACGAGTGCCGCCTCGCGCGTGACCCGCGCCGCATCCCCCACGCCTTCGACGGCGTTCACGACCTGGCCGCTCGAGCAGAGCGGGGCGCCGCGGTGCGGGCAGCGGTCGGCCAGCGCGAAGAAGCCGCCGTCCAGCCGGAACAGGCCGATCGTGCGGCCGCCGAGCTCGACCAGCCGGCGCTCGCCCTCGAGGGGCGCCTCGGCGAGCGGCAGCCGCGCCTCTCGTGCCGTCGTCGTGGCCATCGCTAGACGACCGCCGGAACCGGCAGCCGGTAGAACTCCGCCGCGTTACGCCAGGCCACGTTCTCGCGCCACTCCTCCGGCAGCGTGCGCAGCGTCTGCGCGGGCTCGTCGTAGTCCCAGTGCGGATAGTCGCTCGCGAAGCAGAGCGTGTCCCACGGGCGCAGGCCCTGGATCGCAGGGGCGAGCAACGAGGGATCGGCCGGGGTCTCGAGCGGCTGGCTCGAGAACTTCACGTGCTCCCACACGTACTCCGACGGGAGCTTGCGGCACCACGGGATCTCGCTCCGGCAGGCCTTCCAGTTCGTGTCGAGGCGCCACAGCAGCCCGACGAAGGGAACGAGGCCGCCCTCGACCATCATCACCTTCGTGTTCGGGAACCGCTCGAAGATGCCGTGACAGAGGATCGACACGAAGTGCCCGTACATGCCGCTCCCGCAGAGCGTGTGGTACTCGACGTAGAAGTCGGGGTAGCCCGCCGCGGTCACCGGGCCGGCGATGCCGACGCCCTCGTAGTGGGTGTGCACGATGACGGGCAGCGCGAGCTCGTCGGCGGCCTCCCAGATCGGGTCGTGCACGGGATTGCCGTAGGGAATGCGCGCTCCGCCCGGCAGGAAGATGCCGGCGAACTCGTCGCGCCCGCCGACGCGGCGGATTTCCTTCGCCGCCTCCGCGGGGTTCTGCGGCGAGATCGCGATCAGTCCGCGCAGTCGCGGTTCCTGCTCGAGGTACTGCTCGAGCAGCCAGTCGTTGTGCGCGCTCGCGAGCTTTGCGGCGATCACCGGGTTGGGGAGCACGCAGAGGCCGCCGCCGACGAGATCGGGCGTGGCGATCCCGAACGTCACGTCGTGCGCGTCCAGGACCTGCGCCTGCACCTTGGCGAGGTCGATCGTGTGCATGCCCGGATCGGAGCTCTGCGGGTCGTAGGCGTCCTTGCGCACCCAGCCCGTCGGGTGGTACCAGGGGTAATCGGGCAACGCCAGTCCCTGCGTGCCCGAATGCAGCAGCAACTCCCGGGTCGCCGAATCCGTGTAGTCCGCGATCTCGAGCGGAGATTCCGGGCTGATGTGGACGTCGCAGTCGATGAGCATGCCCTCAGGATCGTCCGCCAGAGCCGTGCCGGCAAACGAGCGTTTCCGCTGGAGGTCATAAAGAATTTCGATGATGCAACGCTAGGGGTCCGGCCCTTGACGTTGCGCAACGTCAAGGGCCAGACCCCGAACGTTGCATGTCAGAGGCCCAGCAGGGCCGGGATCGAGGCTCGCTCGGCCGGGCTTGTCGCGAACCAGGGGGCGAAGAGGATCGTCTGGCCGGGGGTGGCTTCCGCTCGTGCGTTCGCGCAGGCCTCTGCGAGGGTTTCGCAGAGCGTGATGCTCGTCAGGCCCGCTGCGCTCAGTGCCGTCGCCAGCCGGGGCGCGGCCGGGCCGAAGAGCGCGGCGTGGGAGCACGCTCGCGCGGCTGCGTGCGCGGCCTGCTCGAACAGGGCGTGCTCCTCCGGGTCCGCGTGCATCGGGCCTGCGCCCAGGTCGTCGTCGCCTCCCGCGATCAGGACGACGGAGGCGGGCGCGTGCAGCTCCAGGCCGGCGGCGGCCTTCGCGGGCGTGGCCGCGAGGGCGTCGCGGATGACCTCGCAGCCGCCGACGAATCCGAGGTGCTCGCGGCGCAGTGCCAGGCCCTGCCAGCCCGACAGCGCGTGGGCGATGGCATCCGGCGAGGCGCCGGCGAGCAGTGCGCAGGCGCCGGCGAGCAGACCGGCCTCGGGACCGGGTGCCGGCGGCAGCGCCGCGGCAAGGCCCAGGTCGTAGACCCCGCCGTCGATACGCAGCACCAGGTGCTCCGACTCGATGCCCGCGCCCGGGTCCGAGGCCGGGCCGCGCAGCGTGCAGCGGAGGATCCGAGCCGGCGAGGCGGCGGCCAGCTCCACGGCGCCCGGGTCGTCCGCGTTCACGACCGTCCAGTCCTCCGCTGCCTGGAACTCGACGATGCGGCGCTTCGCAGCGAGATAGGCGGTGAGGCTGCCGTGCTGGTCGACGTGGTCGGCCCAGACGTTCGTGATGCAGGCGATCTGCGGGCTCGCGGTGCAGACCGCGAGATGATTCGAGGTCAGCTCGACGACGCACCAGGCGGGAGGGCGAGCCTCCAGGACGCGCTCGAGCAGGCCGGCCGTCGGCCAGGCGTTGTCGGCCGGGGCGTCGCTCGAGGTCAGCGTCTCGATTCCGCTCGTGCGCAGCATCGCCTCGGCCAGTCGGCTCGTCGTCGTCTTGCCCGCGCTGCCCGTCACGCCCAGCACGGGTACGGGCGAGAAACGCAGCAACAGGTCGCCGGCGCCCGACGCGCCGGCGAGCTCGGCGCCCGCGAGCGGCGCCCAGGGCGAGAGCAGCCGCACGTCCTCGGGGATGCCGAGGCGCTGCGCGATCGCACGCAGCCGGGCGAGCTCGGCCGCTTCCCCGGGCGGGATCGCAGCGCTCACGCCGGCGGCCCGCCGAGCTCGTCGAGGAGCAGCACGAGCGGTCGTCTCAGGATCGCCGAGACCGGGCGCGCGTCCTCGCGCTGGAACTCGGCCATCAGCTCGCGCGCGGCCGCGACCTCGTGGGAGCAGCCCTCGCCCGCGAGGGCCTTCGACGCGGCCTCGGCGACGAGCCCGATGATGGCCGGAAGGCGCCGCGCGGCTTCCTCCCACTGCTCGCGCAGGTCGTCGCGGTGGGCGAAGCTGGCGAGGTCGCGAGCCAGCCGGCGCACCTGGATCGCGAGCCGCAGCGCCAGCCGCTGACGTTGCTCGACGATCTCGAGGCGCGGACGCGAGGACCGGCGCAGCGGGCTGAAGCGCAGCGCGCGCAGCGAACGCGGCAGGTCCTCGACCGCTCGCCCGGCCGCGCGCGCGTGCTCCTCGGCATGCGTCAGGAGCGCGCGCGCAGATGGCTCGCCGCGCGTGAGCGTCCCCTGAGCGGCGCCGAGATCGGCCACGAGCGCCTCGGCGGTCGCCGCCAGCCGTCGCTCGCACTCGCGCAGCGGGTCGGGCGGCCAGAGAAAAGCGGCCACGGCGAGTGAAACGACGGAGCCCACGCCCGTCTCCCAGATGCGCTCGACCGCATAGTCGTCGGCGTTCTTGGTCACGATCACGACCAGGAGCGCCGAGATCGCGATCTGCGTGTTGAGCTCCGGGCCGGTGCGCAGGAAGAGGCCCACCGCGAGGCCGACGATCAGCAGCAGGACGATCGCGGCGGTCGACACGCCCGCAGCCGCCACGACGGCGATTCCCAGCAGGACGCCCGCGATCACGCCCAGCATGCGCCCGAGCGACAGCGACAGCGCCGCGTGCGTGTCGTCGCGGATCGCGACCATCGGGACGATCACGGCGAACACCGGCCGATCCGCTCCCAGTAGCCGCGCGATCCACCACGCGAGCGTGGCGGCGACGGCGATGCGCACCGCGCGCGGCAGCTCTCGCCGGGCCACCTCGAGGCGCGCGTGCATCGCGCGAACCCTATCCCGGCAACAGGTTCTTGAAAGGTGCGACGAGGATCCTGGTCACCCACGAGACGCGGGTCGGGCCCTCTCTCAGAAATGGAGCACAACGGTGTACCGGTCGAAGTCGTTTACTCGACGGGAGGCACTCAAGCTGGGCGCGCTCGGCAGCGCAGGCCTCCTGCTGCCGCTCGAGCGCTACGCCGGCGCCGCCGGCGGGGTGAGCGCGAACCGCATGCCTTCCAGCGGCCTACCGGCTCCGTTCAGCCTGCCCCTCCGCATCCCGCCGGTGCTGTCGCCGGTCAGGACGGACGCGACGACGGACTACTACCGCCTCTTCCAGCAGCAGGCCCTGGTCGAGATCCTGCCCGGCAAGCCGACGGCGATCTTCGGCTACAACGGCATCACTCCGGGACCCACGATCATGGCCGAG
>Ga0207683_10000901_pt1 | contig 27353 bp, 18 predicted proteins | sample KBSM73metaG_FD_184333 | JGI IMG/M metagenome (GOLD analysis project Ga0207683, IMG submission 184333) | Miscanthus rhizosphere microbial communities from Kellogg Biological Station, Michigan, USA - KBS M7-3 metaG (SPAdes) (version 2) | ecosystem: Host-associated > Plants > Roots > Rhizosphere >... | reverse complement strand
CGTGAGCATTTGCCTTCAGGGCTTAGAGAGCCGGATCACGAGGAGTAGCGATGCCGTTGGCGCCCAAATCCATGCAAGAGGTGGAGCAACTCAGTTTTGTTTCAGACCCCTCGGCGATACGTGAACAACTGGATCGACTGCTCGTCCATCCTCTCTTTGCCAATAGCAAGCGATATCCGGCGTTGCTGGCCTACACAGTCGAGCAAACACTCTTGGGCAACGCAGCCGACTTGAAAGAGCGCAGCATTGGTGTTGAGGTCTTTGGGCGCTCGCCCGCTTACGACGCAAACGCAGACCCAATCGTGCGCATTACCGCCGGTGAGGTGCGCAAGCGGCTCGGTCTCTATTACTACGACTCGACGCACAACGGAGAACTCGTGATCGAGCTGCCCATCGGCTCGTATGTTCCCGTCTTTCGCCAGAGCGGAGTGCTTCCGGATCTTCCAGATCTTCTTCCAGAACCGGAGGTGGATCAACCACCGCAAGGCATTCAGGTCGTCGCCCCTGCATTGCCGGTTCCCAAGCCTCCGCGTATCCGATGGCTGCTGCTCAGCGGCATTGTCGCACTGGCGTGCGCCGCAGGGATCAGCATTGGACTCCGCATCCATCCCGCTCCACCGATTGAGCCGCCCTCGAACATCGATAAATTCTGGGAACCTTTCCTCTCGAGTACAAATCCGACGACCTTTTGTCTTGGTGAGCCCGCGAAGAACATCAATATGGAATCGCTCAACTCATTCGATGCGCCAGTAGCCAAGCCTGCACAGCCTCAGCAGCTTTACGTTCGGCTCCATCTTTCGGGAAACCTCGCACTGGCAGACGTAGTGACGCTCACGCGCACCGCTGCAGCGCTCGAATCACACCACAAGACTTTCCGAGTCGTTCCTGCTTCCGAGGCTAGTTTCGCGCAGCTGCGCGAGGGACCGATTGTCTTGATCGGTGCCTTCGACAATATCTGGACTCTTCGCGTCACCCAGAAGCTTCGTTTCGGGTTCGAATCGAAAGACGGTGTTGCACTCATTGTCGATAGAAAAAGCCAGAAGGAGACAAGCTGGGCTACGGCCTGGGACTTGCCCTATGAAAAGCTATCGCGTGACTACGCGATCGTGGCGCGTATTCACGACAGCACGACGGGTCAGCCAGTGATTATCGCGGCCGGCATCTCAGAGGAGGGAACCGAGGCGGCCGGAGAGATTCTCTACAATCCCGTCTACCTCGACACTTTGCTTGCGAAAGCACCCGCCAACTGGGAGAAGATGAATTTGGAAGCTGTCATCGAGACCCAGGTGATAGAAGGTCATTCGGGACCACCTAACATCCTGGCCGTTGAAACCTGGTAACTTTTAGGGCTGCCCGACCGCGCGTTGCATTCGCGCAATTCCCGAAATGTAAGCGGGAATAGCTCCGTCTCCCCGAAGAGACGCGAACATATTTTGAAACAGCGGCCCTAGCTTAGGAATCTTTCTTGGATTTCGCCTTTTGCGCAGCCCAGCGCTTGCGCTGTGCATCTGCAATTCGCTTGCGCGCGTCAGGGCTCAATACTCGCCGCCGAGATTTCGATGACGCCTTCTTCGTCTGGCGATCCGTGACTCTGGACGCTACGCTCCCGGCTCCTCCAAGCAACGTACGTACCTGGGTCAGTCTTGCAATCTCTGCATCGATTTCGGCGAGGATACTCTCAATAGACATAGCACGAGAATAACTCATTTCCGCTGCACTGCCTACCTCTCACCTATTCAGTTATAGACATAGTTGCTGATGCGCAATTCGAATTACTCGGCTTTGCCGACTGTTTCATTTCGATAAGCGTTTTGCAGCACCTGGAACGCGAGTTTCTTTTGACCTTGATCTGAGATGAGACCCTTGCGGTTGAATTCGTCCTGAATGCCCACCAATGGCCGATTTGGTGAGCGGAAATCCATCAGCACCCACGGGCTAATTCCTCTCAGCTGCGTGATCTTGTTAAGCATGGGCAATTGATGACGATAAATGTTCGCCTGATACTCTTCGGTCCATCGCTCGTTTTCCCCGCCGTGCAAGCCCGCTTTTGCATCACCACCAAACTCGCTCACGATGACGGGCTTCTGGTAGTTGATATGCCATTCAGTCAGATCCGCTGTCTCGGGATGCTGCTCATACCATCCGATATATTCGTTGACACCGATAACATCAAGCGCGGTTCCGAGTGCATCATCAACGATCTTCGTGTTTCCCTGCGCGCGCACCAGCAACGCGGCTGTAATCAGCCGTGTTGGATCAAGTTGGCGCGCTCGGCTCGCGAGAGTTTCAATGAAGTGTGTGCGGGCAGGCGTATCCGGCGTCTCATTTGCCATCGACCACAGTATGATCGCGGCGTGATTGCGCGATGTGTTGATCTCCTCATCCAGCTGCAACTCGGCTTTTGCAAGCACTTTTGGGTTGTCGAACTGGAGGGCCCAGTACACAGGGTTCTCCGACCACACCAGTAAGCCCATGCGGTCAGCGGCGCGCAGCATGGTTTCATCGTGCGGATAGTGAGCGAGCCGGACGTAGTTACAACCAAGCTCTTTGGCCCAACCCAATAGCGTCTCCGCATCCTTGTCAGAATAGGCACGACCAGTTCGATACGGCGCCTCGGCGTGAATAGAGATTCCGCGAAGAAAAATCGGCTTTCCGTTCAGCAGGATTTGCGTCCCGCGCGTCTCAATTGTGCGAAAGCCCATCAGCTCTTCGATGGAGTCGCTTCCGGCTCGCACAGTTACCTTGTAGAGCTTTGGCGTCTCGGGCGACCAGCGCTGCAGGCCCTGCACATGAAAGCTAATTGCCGCGCGACCATCAGCGCCGAGAATCGCTGTCGTCTTTGCACTGATCTCTGGAATTGCAATTTCAGCTTTGTCGCCGGATTGTCCACCAGCGACGTGAATCCAGCCTGCAATGACATTTCCTTCCGTGTGGCTCAGGTGCAGATCATACTGATCGATAAAGTGATCGGGCACCTCGATCAGTGAGACCTCGCGCGTAAGGCCCCCATAGTTCCACCAATCGGTCTCGAGGGTGGGAACATTGTCGTCGCGGCGGGTGTTATCGACGACTGCCACGACAAAGTTGCTGCCTTCCTTCACAACGGAAGTGATTTCACAGTTGAATGCTGTGAATCCTCCTTCGTGCTCGCAGACCTTCTGTCCATTGACCCAGAAAAGCGAGCGGTAGTTGGCTGCTCCGATGTGCAGGAAGAGATGCGTCTGCGGCTTCGGCACGTAAGTGAAGTCGCGCTCATACCAAACCGGCCCCTCATAAAAGAAGAGCGATTCGCGCTGGGTGTTCCAGTCGCCAGGAACCTTCAGCTTCGGCGCCTTGGAGAAGTCGTACTCAGTTGGAAACGGGTCTCCAGGCTTCGCTTTCTGATTCAGGAACCATCCGTTCTTCTTTTCTTCATGATGAAAACTGTAAAGGCCGGAGAAATATGGGTCGACGATCGATGCCCAATCGCCGTTAAGTGAGTTCGCAGGCCTGCGATCAGCACCGGTGAGTACAATCGGCCCTGGTTTCGACTGTGCGAATGAGCTAAGCGCGAATACCCCAATGAACATTGCGGGGACCATTGCTCGATTGAGCTTCGCGATAAGTCGCGACTGTATAGAGGCAGCTAAGTGGTTCATGACAAGTCCTCATCAAGACGCTGGAATAGCAATCATCGCAATTCAATGCGACTATTCGATCGTTCCGAGCGAACTAGCTATCTTACCGTCTCACGGACCGGCACGCGGAATTGAGTCATTCGATTACTGCAAAAACAAAGGGCAGGCTCATTGGCCTGCCCCTCATTTCGGAGTTTTTGTGATTCGACCGCTACCGCCCGATGTATGCTACGTGGACATAAGTACCGAGCCTGATGTTGTACGCAAGATACCAGCCCGCATGATCGGGATCGTTAAAGATAGAAATGTCGTCGCCTCCCCAGCGCCAGTCTTCGCAATGAGCCGCATCGTAAGGCGCAACATTCCAAGTCCAGCCGTGGAACCAGAAACGCCCCGCTTGCCCCCCCTCCAAATGCCAGACATGCTCGGGACCATGTCCGCCCCGAAAGTGCCCGTTGGCCCACGGATGCGATACACGATAGTGATCGTCATCGCGACCGGTGTCGTGACCAATCCATTGATCCCCGTCTACGTGGGGGTACTCAGGGTGGCCATCCTGATCTTTGAAGTCGTAATGCACATCATATTGATGAGGATTCCCGTGATACGCCTTCGGAGCATGCCCCGGAGGAATTCCGCGGGAATTTCCCAGAAGTTCTCCACGAGGAGTGCCACGGTCCACATCCTTTGAAAACGCCGGCAAAGATGCGGCTAGCAGGATGGTCAGAGCTATAGGGGCGATGCGCATGCGTTCCTCCGGACATTTTCGGACACGACGACATCGGGGACGTACTCTAATTGTTTGTCTGAAAATGATTTTGACTGCAGTTAGTCTAACCCTGTGTTGGGTTGTTAGTTGTATCTCTGAAAACGTTGGTAACATGACTGTTGATGTTCTAGATACGCGCCTAAAGTATCTGTAAAAGCAAAAAGGCAGGCGCAATGCCTGCCGTCATGCCCATATGTTTTTCGGATCAACCCAAAGTAAGTGAGCCAGTTGCGCCCATAAGTCAGGCGCGATTGCGATTTGGTCTACACACTTATGCGCCCACTGCCACCGGCGCGCGGCGCCACGCATACAGCGGAAACCTATTTGCCATCTCCGCCACTTCTCCGCGAATGCGCTCCAGTGCTGCTTCATCATTGCGTTGATCCAATGCCTTCGCGATCCATTTTGCAATCGTCCGCATCTCCGGCTCCTTCATTCCTCGCGTGGTCAGCGCAGGGGTACCAATCCGAATACCAGAAGGTTTGAGCGGAGGATTCGTATCGTAAGGAATTGCATTCTTGTTGACGGTAATGCCGGCTTTGCCCAGTGCCAACTCAGCCTCTGAGCCCAGAATGCCTTTTTCAAACACGTCAACCAACAGCAGGTGATTGTCGGTGCCGCCGGAGACGAGGCGATAGCCCGCTTCTTGCAAGCTCGTACCCAGCACTTTTGCATTCGCGACAATTTGTGCGGCGTACGTCTTGAACTCAGGCCGCAACGCCTCGCCGAATGCCACAGCCTTCGCGGCTACTACGTGCACGAGTGGTCCACCTTGCTGGCCGGGGAACACGGCCTTATCGACGGCCGCAGCGAGATCCTGACTGCACAAGATCATTCCGGCGCGCGGCCCGCGCAGAGTTTTGTGTGTTGTGGTTGTCGTGATTTGAGCGTGCGGTACCGGCGAGGGATGTACACCTCCCGCAACGAGGCCCGCAATATGTGCCATGTCAAAGATGTAGACTGCCCCGACTTTGTCTGCAATCTGGCGCATGCGCGCGAAGTCCCACAGGCGCGGATATGCACTGGCACCACCGATGATTGCCTTCGGCTTCTCGCGCTCGGCGATGGCCTCGAGTTCGTCGTAATCGATGAGTTCGGTATCGCGCTGCACATGGTAGAACGTGGGTCGATAGAGCTTGCCGCTGAAGCTCAACTTGTGACCGTGCGTGAGGTGGCCGCCGTGCGCGAGATCCAAACCGAGAATTGTGTCTCCCGCCTGCAGCACGGCCATGTAAGCCGCGGCATTCGCCTGCGAGCCTGAGTGCGGCTGGACATTGGCATGCTCCGCGCCGAATATCTGTTTTGCCCGGTCGCGGGCGAGATTCTCAACTACATCGGTATATTCACAACCCCCGTAGTAGCGTCGCCCCGGGTAACCTTCAGCATACTTATTGGTGAAGGTGGAACCGGCCGCCTCAAGCACCGCCTCTGAGACGAAATTCTCACTCGCGATCATCTCCAGGCCTTCGTGCTGGCGGAGGGTTTCGTGGTCAACGGCTGCGGCAACTTCAGGATCGGCCTGGGCCAGGGAAAGAGCCATGCGGTCAGTCATATGAGAATTCTATGGCATTTGCTGCGAGACTTGCATGTGGAAGTTGATCCGCGACTCCCGCTGAATGACCTCGCAACACATTTATCGCGGCACCGTCTGCTCCGTAACCGCCGCGACGTGTCCAGTCTTTGGGTCAACCAGGAAAACGACCAGGCGAAGTGGTCCCGCGCTCGAGCCCGGATGCGAAACATTATCCGCAGCCAAGCGCAGGGACCGGCCATCTAACGCATTGGCTCCAAAATCCTTTAGAACCCGCACAACGGCGACGTGATGAAGCGTTCGGCCGGCATTCTCTCCGCGCGCCACCTCCGACTGCGTCGCGTCTTCTGCTATTGCGGCAACAAGCGTTGTCCCGTTGCGCGGCTCAGCCTTCATGGAAAACACAACCGCGCCATTTGTCCAATGCGCGTCAACAATTGCGACCTCCGATTTCGGTTTCGAGGCCGCGCGCGTCAGGGCTCCGGTAACAGCGCGGACATTGTTGCCGACCACTTGTTCTATACCATCCACGACGATTTGCGGGGTGTAGCTGCTATCGAGCGCGAATCGGTCCACATATCGTTGCTGCCGCTCGGTCATTGCGTCGAGTGAGAACGGATCGCGCCAGCCCTCGTGGTCCCAATAGGTCACATGCTCGCTAAGCACAATGGCCTGAGCCCCCGGAACAAACTGTGTCGCGTCCAGACGCGCGAGCAGCGCATCCGCCGGAGGGCAATCGGAGCAACCTTCGCTCGTGAACAACTCCACCAGGACGGGCTCTCGATGCGACGCAGCCGGGGGGTGGATGGATTGGCCAAACGTAACAAGGCAACTTGCCGCGAGAGCAACAAGAGCAACGATCGCCCGGGAGTGATTTTTCTTGAAATGAGGGAAAGCCATACACCAATGAGATGCCGATCGGGGTTACAAGTTACAAACGAACGCGGAGCGCCAGCCTTCGTCTACTATCCTAGGCTCGATGCAACTCATTCAGATCATGCGCACGATTCGGGTTTCGTGTATCGTGCCGTTACTGGCGGCGAGCCTTGCGACCGCACATGGGCAATCAACAGTAACGCTTACACCCACGATTGTTGTGGCCGGCTCGCCCGAGCTTATTCGAATCGCCGCCACGGATGCCACCGGCGTCGACGGAGAATGGCTGGGCCGCAAGCTGCAGTTTTTTCCGAGCCGCGATGGGCGTGCGTGGCTGGCGCTGGCCGGGGTGGACGTAGAGGCATCAGCAGGATCCTCGACCTTGCACATTTCAATTCACACGAGCAGCGCCTCGCGCGATATTGCCCAGCCGGTAGAAATCCATGAGGCGCACTATCGCACCGGAAAACTCAGCGTGGCGCCGAAGTTTGTTGAGCCCGGCGCAAGCGAGTTGCAGCAAATCGCAGCCGACAGCGAAATCAAGACAAGGGTATTTGCAGCCAGCGCGGGCGAAACCCTATGGCGCGGCAGTTTCCGCGCACCCGTTCGCGCAGCGCCAACCGACAGCTTCGGTACGCGCCGGATGTTCAACGGCAAGCTGGCAAGCGTTCATAAGGGAATGGATTTTCGCGCACCCATGGGCACGATCGTTCGTGCAGCCAACAGCGGAGTTGTTGTACTGGCACGACCGCTCTATTACGAGGGAAACTGCGTCATCATCGATCACGGCTTCGGACTGTACACGCTCTCCATGCACTTCAGCCGCATTGATGTGCATGAAGGGCAGCGCGTTGCAACTGGGGAACGGCTCGGGCTCAGCGGAGCCACGGGCCGGGTCACCGGGCCCCATTTGCATTGGGCGGTTCGCTGGCAAGGCGCTTATCTCGATCCTGCGAAGTTGCTCAAGATGAATCTTGGTACGACGCGCTAGAGAACTGGATTTGAAATGGCGATGATTGCTCGGACCCTATAAGGTCCTGAGTAAGTCTTCAATGCCCGCCAGTACAGCACGTGCGGTGCCTGGTCGCCGGGCGGGCTCCCGAGACAACGATTGCGCAAGACGCGCTGCTATCCTTTCATCCACGCCCGGTTTGAATTGACGAACGTCGGGCGCATCGGATTGGACCTTGGCTGTAATGATCGCGAGAGGCGACTGATTTTCGTCGAATGGCACTGTCATCGCGATCATCTCGTAGAGCACGATTCCAAAGCTGTATACATCCGCCGCCGGAGTAGGAGGGAAACCCTTGATCAATTCGGGCGCGATGTAACCCGGTGATCCGCTGAATTCACCGCCCGCAGCGGTGATGTCACGTTCCACGGCGCCCATGATCGCTGCGATGCCAAAGTCGCAGAGTGCGACGCGGCCGTCGGGATTTGACTCAAATAGAACATTTCCCGGCTTGATATCGCGGTGAATCACGCCTCGCGAATGGGCATAATCAATCGCGTCGGCTAACTGCGAAGCAATGGAGAGAACGTCGTGTCCAGGAAGCCTGTCATGCGTTCTGAGCCAATCTCGAAGAGTACCTCCGCCCAGAAACTCGATGATCGTAAATGGATATCCGGACCTGAGTCCGCGATCGAGAGCTTTCACAATGTTGCGATGTTGAAGAACCTCCGCCGTCCGTTGCTCCTGCTGAAATAGTTCCCACGACGGCGAGTTCGGAGCCAATCCACGCCAGAACACCTTTGCGATGACAGGGTTCTTTTGAGGATCTTCAGCTTTGTACAGGGTGGCATTCGCTCCGCCATAGAACGCCGAGACAACCTGATAGGATTTCCCGGAAGCGCCCAGTAAGATGGTGCCCCTGTCGACAACGGGGTTTTGCGCTTCAAAATGCTGAGTCACGTTGCCGGAAGCGTTTGCCTTGTCGGTCCTGGCGGCTTCACCTACCGCCGCGGAATTTGGCCTGGAGCCGATGGAGGGTGGCCAGAAAGAAACCGATCTGCCTTGCGCGAAGGCCACCGCATACAGGATCGAGATGGTTACGCCAACAACCAGAATCGCGACCGAGAACGTGAGCGCGGCAGGCGCGTTTGTCGAGAGGAATTTGAACAGGTCGGCCATCGTGATTCCCCCTCGAAGTCAGGATTAAATCATTCAGAACCATTGATCTGCAATTCAGAATTCCGACAAACAGAAAGCTCACACAAACGCCGCTCAGCGCGAAATGACCTCTTCCTCGACTTCGGGAGTCACGTCCGCACGCCCCATAATGTCTTCGGCTTTCTCTTCGCGCAGCGCCTTGAAAGCCCGATAGACGAACGAGCCCATGTACCAGCCATCTATATATTGGAACGGCGTCTCGCCAGTGGTGTAGTGCCCGCAGGGCAGCACACGCTTCTCAAAATTCAACCCCACCTGCTCGAAAGACTCCACAACCTGAAGGGAATATTCCTTGGGAAAGGTCAAATCGTAATTCGCATAGATCAGAAGCGCCTTTTTGTCCGGCCCTCCGACTTCGGGTCTCACGATCTTGGGGTAGTAGCTGCAAGGACTGACCGCTGACCACAACTCTCGCACGCGTTGCTGTGTGAGCCCTGCGTCTTTCAACGCCTGTTTCACATGGCGCGTGCTTTGTCCGGCCCATACAACATCTCCAAATGCGGTAGATGCATGATTGAATGCATTCACGCGAATGCGTTTGTCATGCGCGCTCGCGAGAAACGCATAGCAGGATCCGAGACTCGTACCCAAAACGCCCAACTGCTCGTAACCTTGTTCCTGAAGCCAATCAAGGCAGCAGCGAATATCGACCACCGCCTGGCGGCATGCGGAAAGCGTGCGGCCGATATTGGCGCTCACGGCGTAATCGGAGCGTTCAAGCTCGGTGGGACGTCGAATGTCGTGGTACGGCTTGGATAACCGCAGCGCCGATATGCCCATGCGGTTGAAGATTGTGCACAAGGAATTGTGGCTGAATGCATCGGCATTCCACTGAGGCATCACGACAATCGCCTGTTTGGGCCGCTTCGGATCCTTGTGTTCCGGTGCCGGATACCAGCGCGCGTTCACAAGGTCATTCTCGGGATACGGCGTCCGCTCTGGCGACGTAAAGCGCAAGAATCGAGCTTTCCCGGTCTTTCCCTCGACTGCAAGTTGTTTGATCGCGGCGTCTTTGGCCAGTGTCTCCGGCCTCACGTTGGTCGGGAACAGTTCAGGATGCCGCTCTTCCAATCGAAAGTCCGTGGGCCGTTGATAGCTGAAAAAGACGTCGCTGTGCCGGATGAGTAGCTGGTTGATTCGCACCATTGCGGCTTCGGCGGCGGCATTGTCACCAAGAACCTCAGGGCCGGGTATGGCAGCGGCAAAGCCATGTGCCTCGAGAAAGGGCTCAATCCACTCAAAGCCCCACTCTAACGGACGCACCACTCGATTTTCATCGCGCGTGGTGAGTCGCGTCTCCCACTCGTACATCCAGCGCGCGTATCTTTCTCTCAACATTTGGTCATTTCAATTTTATCAGCGCGCAGGGCGCACTATGAAGTGACCCGGGATACTCGGCGACAACACACGAAGCGTTGATCCCGTGGGTTATCGGTCCCGATTGACCCAACCGGCTATCATCCAGCACCCGCTCAGGACGGTCATCAAGGCGATAATGCCCAGCGAGATGACGCAATAAAGACACCACACCCCCAAAATCGTTCTTTCGATATTGGCAAGGTAGAGGGAGTAGGCAAGTGCTCCGGTAGCTGTTAAGGTCGTGACGCCGCGCTGCCGGGCAAGCGCAAGCCAGGCTAGCGCCAGATAGCCTGCAATTCCGATCGCCGCGACAGGAATTCCGACCACTTCAGCATAGGGACTGTGATTCACAACGCCGCAGTCCCACTTCTCGTTGATCGAGCAGGGTTCGGTTGTGACCGAGTAATGAACCTGCAGGGCCAGCGCGGAAACAATCGCACCGCCAAGCGCCAGGAGGGCAATCAGGAATCGCATGTTGAATCTGATGCTAGCAGAGAGCCGCGATACGATGAAGGAATGATGGATCCAGCGCTCGTTGGCCGGCGCATAGCCTTCTTTGGTGGAAGCTTCGATCCTCCCCATCAAGGTCATCTTGGAGTGGCGCGTGCAGCACAGATTGCACTGGATCTCGATGCCGTGCTCTTTGCACCCGTGGGAGCGCAGCCTCTCAAACCGCTCGGCGCGACTGCCAGCTTTGCCGATCGCCTGGCGATGACGCGCTTGGCCATCGAGGATCAACCACAATTTGCCCTCTCGCTGGCCGATTCTCCCTCACCTGACCGCGCACACAATTACACCATCGACACGCTGCTCCGCCTGCGAGGAGAATTGCCTCCAAATGGAAGCTTGTTCTGCCTGATGGGGGCAGACTCCTTCCTCAACTTGCGTCACTGGCATCGCGGCGATGAGATTCCCTTCACGGCGCCGCTTATCGTCGCCTCCCGGCCCGGGCAGAAGCTGCAAGACTTTGCCGATGTCTTGCCCAATGGTCTGGCTCTCAACGTTTCTTCCGGAGAGGCCCGCACGGTCAGCGGTATCGCAATGTGCACCTTCGTGCTTCGCAATGCGGTCGGCGCCACGACGCCTTTCTACCTCCTGCCGGACCTCGAAATCGAGATTAGTGCTTCAGGGATTCGCCGACAGGCGCACGCGGCTCTCGGCGGCCTCTGCGCCGGTCATGACCTGCTACCCGATCTGGTGTGCGAATACATCGCCGAAAAAGGCCTCTATCGCTGATCCGATGGCAATCTTCGTTGCGGCAAACTTGCCCCCTCAGAGGCGACCGACTACGATTAGGCGTGGAGACAATTGCCGTCGCATGACCTCAACCCTGGAGCACGAACAAACCCGCATACTCGTTCAGACCGCTGCCGCGGCCTGCGAAGATAAAAAAGGCGAAGACACCCGCATTCTCGAACTCGACCCCATCGACTCCGGCTTGTCCGACTTCTTTCTGATCACCTCTGCTACCAATGACCGTCAGGCGATCGCGATTGCCGACGAAATTGAGCACAAGCTCAAGAAGGAATTTGGCGTCATGCCCAATTCCGTTGAGGGCCGCCGTCAGGGTGACTGGATCCTGCTTGATTACGTTGACTTTGTCGTGCATGTGTTCTTGTCGGAACGGCGCGCATTCTATGACATCGAGCGACTTCGCAAGTCTGCTCGCCCGCTGACTCCGGCCGAATTCGATGCCGAGCTCAAGACTGCGCTGGCTGCCCGTACGCGCGTAGCGCGAGGCAAGGTCGCGGGGAATGGGAAGGCGAAGCCCGCAAAGGCCAAGCCCGCGCCTAAAGCGAAGAAGGCATCCTCGAAAGCAGCATCTGCAAAGGCGAGCCCTGCGAAGAAGCCTGCAACAAAGAGGCCTGCAAAGAAAGCATCCGCCAGGAAATAACTGGACGGCCGATCACTTGATGCGATCTGGCGGATCGTTCTCAGCTAGATCTTGCTGGCGAGGTCCCTCAAGTCGTGCGCACGAGTGCCGTTGCCGGTTGCCTCGCAGGCATCAGCCAGAGCCCTGTAGAGATCAGCGTTCGGTGGTTGGAGCTTGATCTGCGCGTCAAGCATCTGCACGACTGCCTTGGGGTTTCCGGTCTTGGTGAGTGCCTTCCCAATCGCGAGCAGTGTAGCAGGAGCGGCAGCCGTCTCCTTTAGTACCGGCTGCTGGCTAAGAGCCGCCAGATCGTCATTCTTGCCTTCCCGTTGAAGCAGGGCAGCAAGCTTGTCGAGTGCGCGAAGATCTTTCGGCCCTTCCACGAGAGCCCGTCCATAGAATCGCTGAGCGTCAGTATCGGCACCCTGCGCTTCAGCGGACATGCCGCGCTTCAAATCGTCGAGAGCGACGCCTTCCGGATCTGCGGGTCCATAGGCTGTCCACGAGTCCACGTAGTCTGAGACTCTCACCACGTGGAGCGTCATTGCGGCATATGCGGGTTGGTGCGCACCTTGCCTGGTCGCGGTGACAACAAGCCTGTAGGTTCCAATTGGCAGATTGGATGTATCGAGGGTGTGCCCGGTCAGGATATTGCCGGCCTTATCGCGGTTCGACACATCAATGTCTTCGTTGTCTTCGTTCGGGGCCTCGTGAGAGGCGGTCACTGCACCGAACACATAGTGCAGGTGAACCTTGTCTTCCGCAGGTGCGCCTTCCGTCTTGGGATCGAGCCACAATTGAAAGACGAGGGGAAGCTTATCCCCGGCACGCAAGAGCACCGTCTGAGTTGCGCGGGGATTGAAACGCAGCTTCGACATGCTGAAAGGGAGCTGCCCTTGAGGATCTGGTATCGCGGAGGGGGGCGCGTACTCGAGCAGACCTGAAATCGCGATTGACTTTTCCTTCACCGCCGGCACCGTAATAGATTCATGCTGGCGCGTCGCGACGTGATTCACATTGTTAGTGAGGGTCGTGACAACGTTATAGGTGCCCGGCGCCAAGGGAAGACGGCCTTCGGCGATGAACCGTTTCTTCTGGGCGACTCCCGCCTGAGCTTCTGTCAACTTACCCGTTAGCTGGTCTTCCTGTTCGTAGACCGGTTTGCCGTCGGCTGTCTGGACTGTTGTGCGCAGAGCGAGATCGTAGTAGTAGCTGTTATCGTCACGCTTCCCGATGATCCTTGGATCAGGCCTCGGCGAGGTGAGCAGGTAGCTCGCCGTCTCTCGACCTTCCTCATCGCGAAATACCGTTGACGTCAGCGTCATGTCCTGATCGCCAATCAAAATGCTTGTCGTGACGTGTTCACGCAACTGGTTCGCTTCAAGGCGCTTTTTGGTCATCGGATTATCGGGAAGATCGTTAATTGACGCCAGCATCGCGTCGGAGGCCATGCTCGGCGAATAGTGATCAAAATCTGCAATCTCGCCCGGTATAAGAGTGATGGCTGTCTTGGCGACCTCGTCGCCGGCCGATCTGCGAATGTAGAGCAGCGCATTCTGATCGTCGTTGATCGCGCGCACTCCTGTGACGAGAGCAGTCGGTCCATCCTGCGTCGGAGAGTAGATGCGATAGGAATCGCTGGGGTCGCGCTTGAAGAAAAGTATATAGAAATACGGGGGAAGCACCGGAGTCTCGGCCTGGTAGAACCATATCTCCATATCCCGCAGATTGCGTTTTTCGTGATACGGAGCGCGCTGTTTTGGCGGACCAAGGATGATGTAGATCCGGCCCATCTCTGATCGCCAGCCATCCTCGTACTTGGCGTTGCCAAAGTGCTGGTTGGCGTAGTCCAGGCGCCGATAATGCTCTTCCTTGTAGGAATTGGATTCGGAATTCGGGTCGGGATCGGGATTGCGAATGCGCCAGAATGCCTGGATGAAGCTGTCTCTCTGCTGGTCCGTGTTCAAACTGAGGAATTGCTTCTTCTCTGCAGACGAAATAATGTAGACAACTTCCACGTCGAGCCAATGACGATAATTCGGAGCCAGTTTCTTTTCAGAGCTTGAACCACTTGCAGGCAGAACTGAAATGAAGACAAGTGCCGCTAAGAACAAAATCAAAAAGGTTTTAAATCGGGACAAGGACTACTCCATCGGAAAAACAAAGAGAGGAGGGAAAATCCCCTCCTCTCCAGTTTAACAGCGGGGTTGGTGGTTTAGAACTCGATCCGGATCGATCCCCGAGCGTAGAACGGCGCCTGGAAGCCGAGTGGCTTGTCGTAGTCGACGCTCGGTGATCCCGGAGCGGTATCCAGGTTCTGGTTGGTTCCGGTCCGGTGCTGCGAGTTGAAAATGTTAAACGCGTCGAAGGCGAGCTTCAGCGTGTATTTATCGTGGAATTGGAATGGGTAGTCCATGTGCCCGTCGATCTGCAGAGTGTTCGGCAGGGTTCCCAGCGTGCCACGTCCACCAATCGGCACTTCGCCAACGTTGTTGTAGACCGGGTGGCTGGCGTACGCACTAAGTGGGTTACCCGATGCACCGCGGATGTTCGTGCCGAGGTTCATCTTGTTGAGGGCGCCCATCCACGAGTCCTTTGGAACAACGTAGGCAACGGAAACGTTGGCGACGTTGCGACGGTCGGTATTGAGGAAGCCAGCCTTGAACTGATCACCAAGGAGCCCGATCACGCCGGCTGTGAAGTCGAACAGTGAGCTGATGCCGGGGTCCGACTGACCGTTGTCGTTGCGGAACAGGCCTTCATAGTTGCCCCACAGTTTGGCAAAGCGGTAGTTGGCGCGCATCTGCCAGTTGTTCTTGAGGTTGCGGTTGTATTCAACGACCAGTTCCTGGTAGATGCGAACCGGCTTGGCAAAGCCGTCGGGTTTGCCGTCGGGTCCGCCACCGTCTGCTGTATCAGGATTCAGGAGGCACCCTCCGTTGTAAGCTGATCCATCGTAGCCACGGAAGAAGTCGCCATTGGCGACCGTAAGGTCGTTGTCGTAGGTGCAGCCTGCAGCCGGCGCGACGTAGTTGGCCGCCGTAACGTCACCGGGAGTGTTGGTTCCATTTGCTGTTGCCCATTGGGCAGGGGTAAAGGTGACCGTGTCTTCGTTGACCCAGTAATCGGTCGATCCGAGGACGTTGGCAATGCCGCCGTTGTAAGCCACACTCGGTGACGTGAGCGAGACTTCCGGAGACTGCGAGCCGATGTCCTCTACAATCCGGCCCAAGCGGCGATCGGTGTACCGTACTGCAAGAACCGAGCCGTGCGTGATCTCGCGCTGTACGCCCAGAACAAACTCATTCGCATATTCCATCCTCGTTCCGGGAATGATTCCTTCGCCGGTTGAGGATGCAAAGTTGGGTGCACCAAACGCGGCCGTGGCCGATTTGCCGGGAAGGCCGTTGAGCACGTGGGCAGCGTCCATCATCGGAATGACAGCGCCCAAGTCGTCCAGCACCGCATTGCCGCTAGCGTCAGCTTGAGGAGTGAAGTAGAAGTTGGTGTCATCCTGCTCGTTGCCCAACTGGCGGATTGCCGCGTCGAGAGGGAGAACCAGCTGATAGCGGGCATAGTTGAAGAAGATCTTGCTCTTCCCATTACCCCACGGATCGACGTTGAAGCCCAGACGCGGAGACCAGTTGTCGTTGAAGAGGTACTTCAACAGAGAGCCGCCGTACCACTGCTGCTCCCAGCGGAGTCCGGCGTTCACGGTAAGGTACCGGTTCATCTGGTAGGCGTCGTTGACCCAGCCCACTTGATAGCGGCCCGTGGCGTTGACGCTCAGACCCTGGTAGGTTCCGCGATAGAGCTGCAGGTATACCGGGTTCCCGTTGTACTTGGTGCAGTAGGTGCAAGCGGCGTCCGCGTTGAACATGCGGAACGTCGCATTCGTAAGTTGCCCAGCGGCTCCTTCCTTAACAGGTACGAGAGCGCCCGCGGCATTGTGATCCGGGATTGGGAACAGCGGCCCAGTGCGCGTGGGCTTGTCAAGGAAGTTGGTGTGATCGTAGGTGTAGCCCAACGACACGGTGTGCTCGCCGAGGAAGTGAAGCCTCTTTTCCGTCTCACCATTGATGCTGTAGTCGTTGTTCTTGGTCGGCTCATAGGAACCGATGTAAGACGTGGTGAACGGTGTGGACGTGCGATTGTCAATCAGGTATTGATCGATCTTCGGAGTTTGATCGAAGTGGTTGAAGTTGAACGTGTAAACGCCGATCGCAGTCCAGGTCGGGCTGATCGAGGTGCTCAGGCGAGCAACGGAGTCGCGGCTGCCATAGTTGTAGCGAGTGCCAACGGAGTCAGCATTTCTGGCTGCAAGACCGCCCGTTGTCGAAAACCAGTTCGGGCCCGGAATTTCGTTGTGATGCGTCGGGTCGCCAAAGGTCGACATTTCGAGTTGGGCCATGCTAAACGGCTGCCAAGTCAGTTTCGCTGCCCAGCTCAGCGTCGTTGCGCTGTAGGCATACGGTCCATGTGGGGCCAGCGGTGCGCCGTCCGGAGCCCGTGCGATGTCCTGAACCAGCGTCGGATCAAACGCGCCGAAGAAGAACATCTTGCCCTTCATTCCGGGAACCGGCCCGCCGATTTCGGCGGCCAGATCATACTGCGGGTTCGAAAGGTAGTTGGCACGGATGGTGTTGACGTAGTTGTAAGACGACAACTGGGTGCGAGTCGCATACCACCAGCCGGGTCCAAGGTACGCTGCCAACGCGCCGTGATAATTGGTCGTTCCGGACTTGGTGACGATTTCAACAATGCCGCCGTCCGCACGTCCGTACTTGGGCTCGAAAGCGCCGGTCTTCACGTCGACTTCCTTAATGAAGGCCAGGTTGACACCCGAACCGAGTGAACCAAACGAGCGATTGTAGGTTCCCAGTCCGCCGAAAGCCTGGTCGGTGATGGTGACGCCGTCGACCAGATAGAGGTTCTCAAGGCCAGTTGCGCCGCCGATAGAAGGATTCGCAGCGCCGGTGCCGCCACCGCTAACCACGCCGGGAGCCAATGAGAAGATGGCTGCCACGTTACGGGCTACTGGGAGCGACTCATAGAGTTCGTCGGAGATTGGAGCGTTCAGCGAAGTCGTGCCTGTATCAATCTGCACCGCGCCCGCGTCTACCTGCACCGTATCGGTAGCGGCGCCGAGTGCCAGATGTACATCCAGGTTGCCTGAGTGGTCGACGACCACCTGGTTGCGATCGGAGATGAATTTCTTGAAGCCGGTTGCTTCAACAACGACCTTATAAGAGCCGGGAACAACGCCATTCAGTTCGTAATGGCCCGACGCGTCGGTCTTAACCGAATATTCCCCTTGGGGACCGGTGATTGCGACGGTAATTCCGGGCATGACTGCGCCGGAGGAGTCATATACAACGCCACCCAATCCGCCTCGAGTGGCCGAATTGGTCTGAGCCATTGATGGCAGCGCCACGAGCAGCAACAGAGCGAAAAGGAAAGAGCAAGTCCTAATCCAACTTCTCATTTGATTCTTCTCCCGGGCGGAGGTTGTGAGAATTCCCCGTGGGGATCCTCACGATCCGCATATTGTGCTTCGGCGTATCGGTCTAGGGGGTAGAGCCGTTCCGCGGTTTTGAGTTCTTGCAATACTGCGCTCTTGCCGAATCAGTTAACCTAAATCCTTTAAATCACGCAGCTCAAAGATAAGAAGCCTGAAAAATACGAGGGCTAATTGATGCTATTGATGCAAGAAGCGTGCCATTCTCTCACTGAAGCAAATTTTCGTTTGATTTGTTGAAATCAGGGTCTTTAAACCCGATATAAAGAAAGAGGTTGGGGACCCCTTATATGAAAAATAGGATAATAATAGGGCAACCTTCCAAAAATGGGCTTTTTGTCCGGCGATTGTCACTCCCGACATGCAGGTCTAAGCTATCCTCCATCCCATGCTGCTTACGCTTGCTCATGTAGGTCCCCGCTCGAGTTCTAAAGACGGCTATGAGGCACTCACCGCCCTCTATATCGAGCGCTGTTCGTCTTTTGTGCGCTGCCAGACAGATTCCTTTCGAACCGATGCGGCCCTCTTTGAATGGCTCGATAAGCAACAGCATCGAACCTCCGCAATTGCGGTGCTTCTCGACAGCTCCGGACGCCAGATGACTTCGGAGGGGTTTGCGGCATGGTTGGGCCGCCACCGCGATCAGGGCGCGCAACACATTGTCTTTTGTATCGGCCCGGCGAATGGATGGTCAGAGGCAGCACGCAATCGCGCACAGCTTCTTCTTTCCCTCGGCCCGTTCACCCTGGCCCATGCCCTCGCGCGCTTGGTGATCGCAGAACAGATCTATCGGGCATTTACAATCCTGACAGGCCATCCTTATCACTCTGGCCATTAGCTGTCCTCTCTGGAAAAGAGAGCGCGGCCCTGCTGCCGCTTATGAGCGACTCCCGTAGAGGATTGATCCTGATCAACACCGGTCCCGGCAAAGGCAAAACCACGGCCGCGATGGGTACCGCTTTGCGCGCCGTGGGAAACGGGATGCGCGTCCTGATGCTCCAGTTCCTAAAGGGGTCGTGGCACTATGGCGAACTCGATGCCGTGCAGGCGTTCGGCCAGAATTTCGTGCTCAAGCAGATGGGTCGCGGTTTTGTAAAAGTCGGCGGAGCAGAGACGGACCCAGAGGACATTCGGCTCGTTGAGGCCGCGTGGGCCGAAGCCCGCGAAGCAATCCTCTCGGGCGAGTGGGACATGGTGATACTTGATGAAATCAATTACGCGATCGGTTACGGTATGCTCGACCCGGCACAGGTAACCGAGACGCTTCGCGAACGACCCGAGATGGTGCACGTAATCCTGACCGGGCGCAACGCGCATCCGAGTCTTGTGGAATTGGCTGACACGGTCACCGAGATGCGCGAAGTCAAGCATGCTTATCAGAAGGGCATTCTCGCTCAGCGCGGAATCGAATTCTGAGGCCTCAGTTCTCTTCAATCTTTTTTTTGCACATTTGGTCTGCAAGATTCTTTTGCGCGTCCGTTCCAACGATATCCAGGAGGATATCGTGCGAACTTTCTTCTCGTGCCTAGCGGCTCTTCTTGCAGCACCGATCGCGTTTGCGCAACAGGGGCCGACCCGGCCCGTGGCACTCACCATTTACAACCAGGGCTTTGCCGTGGCTCGTACCTCAATCGACCTCGACCTTCACGCGGGCATCAACGAACTCACAACGACAGGAGTAACCAGCAGGCTCGAGCCCGATTCAGTTGTGCTGCGCGACCCTGCAGGCAGGCGGATCGTCAACATCATCGAGCAAAACTACGACGCGGGGGTCGTGAACCAGCAGTGGCTGCTGGAAAAATACGAGGGCAAGACCATCGACTTCGAGACCGGCGACGGGCAGATTATTCCGGGCAGAATTATTCGTGCGGGCGGCCCTCAAGGCCAGCCGCTGATCGAAGTGAAGGGGCGAATGCAATTCCAGCTCCCGGGCCTACCGCTATTTCCATCTGCAACCGATGGGTTGCTGCTAAAACCGACGCTCCGCTGGCAGATTCACTCCGACAACTCCGCTCACATTCCCGCGGAGCTCGCGTACATCACCGGCGGCCTCGACTGGGCGGCGACGTATAACGTCGTTGTTCCGGAAAGCGCTGACGTCACAGGCCAAGAAAAAGCTGACCTGCTCGGCTGGGTCACCATCCACAATCAAAGCGGTAGTGAATTTGCACAAGCCACCATCAAGCTCATGGCTGGTGACGTCGCCAAGCTCCAGCCGCAGGGTGGCGTGTATGCCCAGGCGATGAATAAGGCTGCCCTCAGGCTCGACGAGGCGTCCTACGACAGGATTCAGGTGACGCAAAAGGCATTCGACGATTTCCACCTCTATGATCTTCATCGCACGGTTGCCCTTCTTGATGGAGAAACCAAGCAGGTGCAGTTCATAGATGCGTCTGGCGTAACCGTGAAGCGGAACTACGTCTACGATGGCGAAGCATCGCAACTGCAGCCCATCTATGCTGGCAGTTTCAATCAAAATCGGGCATACGGATTGGAAGTTGAGAACACTCATGTCCGCGTGATCGAAGAGATCAAAAACAGCGAATCAAACCACCTGGGGCTCCCGATGCCCGCGGGGCGGGTTCGCCTTTATCGCCGCGATGCCGATGGACAGATGGAGTTTGTCGGCGAAGACGCGATTGACCACACTCCTACCGAGGAGACCCTGAAGATCGCGACAGGGAATGCTTTTGACGTGAAGGGCTCGCGCCGCCAGACCGACTTTCACATCAGCCAGAACGAACACATCCTCGACGAGACATTCGAGATCAAGATCACGAATCAGAAACAGCAACCGGTCCGGGTGAAGATTGTGGAGCACATGTACCGGGGGGACAACTGGGAGATTACCGGGAAGACATTCGCCTTCACCAAGCGCGACAGCCACACGCTCGAGTTTCCGGTTCAGGTTCCTGCCAAGGGACAGACCACGCTCACTTATTCCGTGCGTTACACGTGGTAGCCAGCATCGCCGTGACGGAGTCAAGTCTCGGCGAATGGACGGCCGTTCTCAAGGACATTTCTCAGATAGGCTGAGTCCCATTCGTCGAGATTTATCTTCGCGCTTGAAGAGCCTCGGCGACCTCTGCGAAGGCTGCATACACAAGCCCGGATGCCCCGCATGCGATCCATATACAATGGTCAAGGCTTATGTCCTGGTTCAAACGTGAGAACGGCGAATTTGATCCCGGTACCGGGAGCGACGGTGCGGGTGACGATCCTGAAAAACGAGTGCGCACGGAAGGCTTGTGGATCAAGTGCCTGGGTTGTCGCCAAACCATTTGGAAGGCCGATCTCGAAGCGAATCTGAATGTCTGTCCCAAGTGCCAGCACCATTTCAAAATCGGGGCGCGTCAACGATTCGACCTGCTGCTCGAGCCCGGTTATGAACTGGTTGATACCGGATTGCGCTCGACAGATCCGCTCAAGTTCACTGACATCAAGCCTTATCAACAGCGCCTTCGCAAGGCTCAGGAACAGACCGGCCTCAATGACGCCATTCTGAATGCGACAGGCCAGCTTGGTTCGCACTCGGTCGTGATCAGCGCGATGGAGTACGGTTTCATCGGCGGCTCTATGGGGGCGGTTGTCGGGGAAACGATCGCACGTGCCGTGGATCGGGCGCGCGTTGGACGCAATCCTCTCATCGTGATTGCGGCCTCTGGTGGCGCCCGAATGATGGAAGGTGTTGTGAGCCTGATGCAGATGGCGAAGATCTCCACAGCGCTGGCCCAACTCGATGACGCCAGAGTACCTTATATTTGCGTGCTTACTGACCCGACAACGGGAGGCGTGACCGCGAGTTTTGCGATGCTCGGCGACCTGAACATCGCTGAGCCCGGCGCTTTGATCGGATTTGCGGGACCGAGGGTCATCGAGCAGACCATCCGCCAGAAGCTTCCTGAGGGTTTTCAGCGCTCCGAGTTCCTTCTTGAAAAGGGGTTCCTCGATGCGATCGTGCATCGCCGCGATTTGAAGGATTACCTGATCCGGGCCCTCGACTTTTTGCAGCCACCCCCTGCCTGACTCAGATTCCTTCTCACCGCAAGTCGTTAGTCACGTCAGTTCACGCCCCAGAAACAACAGCCCAGTGGACAGAGAAAGTTGTCTCGCAGCGGGTGTAGCGCCTCCCTTTGCTCATATTTTGCGGGTGGATATACGTAATTTTGTATAAATGGGGCGTTTTCTTTCATAAAGCGGTGGAAAATCAGGCTGAGATCGCGAGATCCGCTGCTCTCAATATGCGATCTATGCGCTTAAATCTTTTGTTTTGATAGGTTTTATCCCAAGAAGGCCACCCTGGCCAGATTGGTCCTTTAAATGCACTTACCATAATGATTTCCCTCCGAGCAGGGTCGATTCGTTTGCCATAAGAAAGCCTTGGCCCACTTGGAAGTTGAATGCCTACCTTTCACATTTGTATAACCTTGGGAGAAGCGACCTTGACACTATCAAGACGAGTATTTTTAGCCATACTGACGTTGTTCGTCAGCATAACCGTTGCAAGTGCCCAGACCTCGAACGGTACTGTGGTCGGCATAATCACCGACACGACCGGCGGAGCAATTGTCGGTGCCACAGTGACCATCGTGTCCGCTGATACGGGTGCGGTCCGGACCACGCTTACAAACCAGGAAGGAAACTTCCGCATTGAGTCGGTCCTCCCGGGTGTTTACAACGTGTCTGCAACGGCACCGGGATTCCAGACCACGATCCACAGCGGTCTCCAGGTCCCCGGCACATCCATCGTTTCGTCCAGTCTCGTGCTCAAGGTGGGCACCGCCTCTGACAAGGTTGAAGTCGTTGCTGACAACGCGGTACTGAATACGGACAACGGGCAGATTGACGGCACGATCAGCCAGATGGAGATCAGCAGCCTTCCCATCACCAGCTTGAATCCCTATCAGCTGGCGCTGACACTTCCGGGCGTCACTTCTGTGACCCAGGGCGATTTCACCAACGGCACAAGCTTCAACGTCGGCGGCGGACGGCCCCGTTCCAACAACTTCCTCATTGAAGGCCAGGACAACAACGACGCCGGCATTCAGGGCCAGGGTTTGCAGCCCGGCAACCAGGAAGCGGTCAAGGAAGTCGTCATTATCGAGAATGCTTACACCGCCGAGTACGGGCACGGAGCAGGCTCTGTTTCGAACCTGATTTATAGAAGCGGCACGAACAGTTGGCACGGGTCGGTCTTCGAGCGCCTGCAGAACTCTTCGCTGGATGCCATCGATCACCAGGACATCTTCAACGGCGTAACGACTCAGACCAAGTATCGCGAGAACATGCCTGGCTTCACCATCGGCGGGCCGATCATTCACAACAAGCTGTTCATCTTCGGATCCTACCAGTGGGACTACTATCGCTCTACGGCGAACCTCGACGTGCTCTCGATTCCGACGACCGCGGGCCTGGCCACTTTGAATGCGCTCCCGTCGAATCCTTACCTGACCAACCTGCTCAACGCCTACGGGTCTCTGGTTGGAACGATCAATCCCAATGACACTCGCCCCTCGATTGACTTGGGACCTGACCCTGTGACAGGGGTCGATCGCGGCACGGTCGAAATGGGAACCGTTCAGCGCAACCTTGGCGCCGACTATAACTCGCCCGAGGCCGATATCAAGGGCGACTACATCATAAGCCCGAAGGACACGCTGAACCTGCGCTTCATCCGCACCAATTTTATCGCTCCTTACGATGTGTTCAATTTCCCGGGCCAACTACCCGGGTTCGACACCGATCAAGACGGCACTGCGTACAACACCGGCATTGTCGAGACCCACATCTTCAGCCCCACGGTCGTGAACGAATTCCGCCTGTCGTATAGCCGCATCGGCTTCACCTTTGGATTGCCATCGAGCACAACTTCAAATCCGCTCTCCGCGGCTCCGGTCGTCGAGTTCTCTGGAATCGACCTGAGCGGTTATGGCATTCCGGCCGGGACCGTCCCCCAGGGCCGCTTCCACAACACCTACCAGCTTCAGGACACAGTCAGTTGGACACATGGGAAGCACTTCCTGAAGATCGGCGAAGACATCGCGGATATTCGTGTGACCGATGAGATCCCGTTCAACTTCAATGGCATCATCGGCTACGCGAACGACACTCGCGCCACCACTGTTCCGGCGCCAGGCGGAGGCACGCAGACCTACGTCTACAACGCTCTATCCAACCTCATCGACAACTACGGCGGCCCCAGCAGCACGGTGACCCAGAACTTCGGCAACTCCAAGGCTCGCCCGCGGCTCTTTTCACAGAACTACTTCATCCAGGACACGTACCGTCCGCTTGCCAACCTCAGCATCGATCTTGGATTCCGCTACGAGTACAACGGCGCGCCCTTCAATGCAGATGGCACTCCGTATCCCGCCATCAACGAATCTGATCTCGCCTGCTTCCCATCTCCCATCACGACCTGCAACACAAAGCAGCAGGCCGACGGCAGTCAGTGGGGACCGCGCGTAGGTGTCGCTTATAGCCCGGACTTCCTAGGCAATGGCCACAAGACGGTCATCCGCGCCGGCTTCGGCGTTTTCTATGACGTGCTCTTCACCAACATTATCGACAACATCCAAGCGACGGCTCCGAATGCAGCCGCGCCAGTTATTACCAGCTCATCAACCAGCTCCGCAACCTCGCGCGGCAAGAGCTCGTGGTACGAGCAGTTTGCCAACCTCAACCCAAATCCCCGGCCTACCAACACTCAAAACACGATCCCGAATCACCTGCTCGCTCCGCGCACGATGCACTGGAACCTCAATGTGGAACAGGAACTGCCCTGGTCGACAACGTTCCAGGTTGGATATGTGGGCGAGCGCGGCACGCACCTTTACGGCAACACGAACCTGAATCCCTACATCAACGACACGGAATCTCTGGATCGCGTATACCCGACCCGCGGCGCCATTGTTGTCCGCGACAACTCGGGCGACTCCCAGTATGCCGGGCTTTGGTCGGAACTGGATCACAAGTTCAACCACGGTTTCCTGTTCCGCGCCTCTTACACGCTGGGCCGCTCGTTCGACGATGTGTCAGAGATTTTCACCACCAACAATCAGTCCAGCTACCAGTTCAGCCGTTACCCGACGCCCCGTGGACTAACCGATTGGGGTCCGTCTGGATATGACCACCGGCAGCGCCTGGCCCTGACCTACATCTGGCAGCCCGGCATGTGGCACACCGAAGGCGGCATGAAGGTCCTTGGCGCCATCGTGAACCACTGGGCATTCGCGGGCATTACACAGTTCCAGACCGGAAGCCCCATGAACGTCGAGGTTGGAACTGACGTGGACGGCGACGGTATCGGGAACGATCGTCCAATACTCAGCAACCCGAAAGCCTCGGACAACTCCTACGCGTTCGATGACTCCTGGTTCACGGGAGAAGATTCGACGGGCACGCTGTGCTCTGGCCCAAGTCTCTGGAACACGTTCGATCCCTGCCATGTCGTCAGCGCCGATTCCGTTCATTGGATCGTTCCTGCCTTTGGAACCTATCCAGCGAAGCCGGTTGCGCGCAACACCCTTTACACCGACGGACTTCAGACGTGGGATATGAACATTCAGCGTTCGTTCAAGCTGCACGAGAATGTATCGCTGGACTTCCGCGGGGAGCTTCTCAACGTCTTCAACCACGGCAACGTCGACGTGAACAGCATGAACTCGACGCTCATCAGCGGCATCCCGACGGACTCCTTCAACGACAACGGAACCAACGTGTTTGACGATCCAGCTCCGGCGATCGCAGGCCACCGTCACGCTCGTATCTTCGTTCGCATCCAGTTCTAAGCGAGCGGATCAACCTGAAAAGGCGGCCTCATCGGGCCGCCTTTTTTGCGTTTGGCTGAAACCTGCGTCCGGCTTCCGTGATGTTCTAGACTGTTGGCTCGAAGCCGACAAAGGAAGACACGATGCGGGAACGCACGATTTACAGATCCAATTGCTTTTTCAGCGTGGCCGCAACGCTGATCACGGCCCTGCTGTTTGAACCATCTTTCGCAATCCAGGCCCAGTCACCCTCGCCAACCTTTACATCGATCCCGGCGATTGCTTTTGACGATGCCGGCCCGGTGATTCGTGCGCACGCTGAGCCGGAAAAGCCCTTCACCGTTGCCGGCGAGCGCGGCGTTCTTGTCGGCCAGCAGGACGGCGGATTTGAAGCGTGGCTGCTGCCTGTCAAGCTGCTGTCGCACCTCACCATTGAGGCCAACGTCGAGGGCTACACGGTCCCGATCGAGGTGAACCGCCAGGCAGCGGAGATCGAGGTTTGGCCGGATCGCACCATCATTACTTACGCTCACATCGGCTTCACCGTTCGCCAGATCATGTTTTCGCCTGGCAACGCGGTGTCGGGAACGGGACCTGTCGTGCTGTTTGAGTTCGACTGCGTGCGTGGCACCGACTTCACCTTCCGTTTCACCCCGGAGCTGCGCTGGATGTGGCCGGAGCGGAACGCGGGCGTCCCAGGCATGGAGTGGGTGGCGGGGCCGAATGCCTCGCCGAACGCCAAGGAGCCGGGACCGTCGGGCTCCATCTCGGGCACGCCGACCTCGGGGCAGGGCTACTACGTTTTGCACTCTGACTATCCAGACCTTGCGGGAGCGGTCACGATTCCGGGAGCGCAGCCAGGCATTCTCGCGCCTTACCAGGAGCGGCCGCAGGTTCATCCGGTGGAGTTGAAGCTGCACATCGATCCCGCACGCGATCGCGGGCGGCTCTTTCCGCTGCTGATGGCGGTTGGGACGGATAAGGCCTCGGCGACCAACTCTGCGCTGGCGTCCTCATTGGCGGAGCTCAACGCATCGATCGAAGCCCGCTACAAGGCGCACGCGGAGAAGTATAAGAAGCTGCTCGCGAACTCGGTATCGATCGAGACGCCTGACAAGGCGCTGAACGAGGCATTTCAGTGGGCAGTCATCTCGATTGAGCAGCTGCGTACGCACGTGCCCGAAGCTCCGGGAAACGATCAGAAGGCCGGCGAGACTGCGCTCGTCGCCGGATACTATGCGTCGGGAGATTCGGCGCGGCCGGGATTTGGATGGTTCTTTGGGCGCGACGCGCTTTACACGCTCTACGCGGTCAACGGCTATGGCGACTTCGCGCTTTCCAAGTCGGAACTGGAGTTCCTGATCCGGCGACAGCGCGATGATGGGAAGATCATGCACGAGTATTCGCAGACGGCTGCGCGGATCGACTGGAAGGCGTTTCCTTATATGTATGCGGCGGCCGATGCAACGCCGTTGTTCCTGCTCGCGGTTGCTGACTATGTGAAGTCGAGCGGCGATGTCGCTTTCCTTACCGCGCATCGCGAGGCTATTGAGAAAGCCTGGACGTTTGAGACCACGCACGACACGGACGGCGATGGCATCTACGACAACTCGCAGGGAACAGGCTGGGTTGAAAGCTGGCCGAGCGGAATGCCGCATCAGGAGATCTATCTCGCGCTGCTCGATCAACAGGCGTCGAGAGCAATGGCGGAGATTGAGGGCTTGCTGAAGGACACATCGAAGACAGAAGCCGCGAAGCAGCGCGCGGAGACTCTGGCGAAGACAATCAACAGCGAATACACAGATAAGGAGAAGGGTTGCTACGCTTTCAGCCGCAACAAGGATGGATCGCTGGACCGCACGCGCACGGTT
>Ga0207683_10000898_pt1 | contig 27389 bp, 26 predicted proteins | sample KBSM73metaG_FD_184333 | JGI IMG/M metagenome (GOLD analysis project Ga0207683, IMG submission 184333) | Miscanthus rhizosphere microbial communities from Kellogg Biological Station, Michigan, USA - KBS M7-3 metaG (SPAdes) (version 2) | ecosystem: Host-associated > Plants > Roots > Rhizosphere >... | reverse complement strand
CGTGAGCGCGAGCAGAGCGGGCGCACGCGCGACGTTCGCGGCCGCGAGGCCGACGCAGACCCCTGCCGCGTAGATGTGAGGCGGACGCGCGTCGACGCTCACGGAACGACGAGGTCTCGGAGCTGATCGAGACGTTTCGGCCCGATGCCGGGTACGGCGTCGAGCTCGTCGACCGAATGGAAGGCTCCGTGTTCCTGGCGGTAGTCGAGGATCTTCTGCGCAGTCACCGGGCCCACGCCCGGCAGCGAATCGAGCTGCTCGAGCGTCGCCGTGCTGAGCTGCACCGGAGCAGAGGACGACCCCGCACCCGTCGCGGCGCTCGTCGGCGATGACGCGCCTCGCCGCGGTACCACGATCTGCTCGCCGTCGGCGACCGGCGCCGCGAGGTTGACCTGTGCGAGATCTGCCCTCGCTGTGGTGCCGCCCGCGCGGGCGACGGCGTCCGCGATGCGTGCGCGCTGAGGGAGCCTGTAGAGACCCGGCCGCCGCACTGCGCCCACCACGTCCACCACCGCCCGCGAGGACGGCGGGCCGGACCCATTCACCTCGCCAGCCGGCGGCGGGGGGAGGGGCGCCGCGGGGGTCGTCGTGCCCGCGCCGAGGGCGAAGCGCCCGAGGAGCAGCACGAGGGCGAGCGAGGCGGCGACAGCCAGGAGGAGCCGTCGCCGCTGGAGGAGGTACTCCGGCATGTCCCGAGCCTGCCCGACCGGCCGTCACACGTGTGTGACGCCTTCGTGCCGGAAGTGCAACGAGATCGCCACACCTTTGGTGCGCTCTCGTGACAGTTCTGCGCGCAGGCGGCCGGTACCGTCCCAAACCCCCACCCACCCCGGGGGCGCGCGTGAACATGAATGCGCGCTGCGAGCCGCGAGCCGGGCCGCGGAACGAGCGCTTAGACGACGATGTTCACGAGCTTGCCGGGGACGACGATCGCCTGCCGGATCTCCTTGCCGTCCAGGAACTGCTGCACCCGGGGCGACGCCTTGGCGCGGGCGACCAACTCGTCCTCCGATTCGTCCACCGATGCCTCGACGCGGTCGCGCACGCGGCCGTTCACCTGGAGCACCAGCTCGAACGTCTCGCGCCGCAGCTGGGCCTCGTCCGCCACCGGCCAGGGCTGCTCCCACAACCGCTCGTGGCCAAGCGCCGACCACAGCTCCTCAGCGATGTGCGGCGCGTATGGCTGGATCAGCGAGACCGCCGTCTCGGCGGCGAAGCGCGCGCCCGGCGCGGACGGATCGCGGCCGAGCTCGTTCACCAGCTCCATCACGGCCGAGATCGGCGTGTTGAAGACGAAGCGGCGGCCGATGTCGTCACTCACCTTCGCGATCGTCTCGTGTGCCTTGCGCACCAGTGGACTCGCGTCCCCGTCACCAGCGGAGCCACCGGACTCCGCCGCCTCGTGGACGATGCGCCACAGCCGGCGCAGGAAGCGGCCGATGCCCTCGATCCCCTCCTCGGTCCAGTCCATGTCCTGGTCGGCAGGGCCGACGAACAGGATGTAGAGGCGCACCGCGTCCGCGCCGTACATGTCGGCCAGCTGGTCGGGCGCGGTCACGTTGCCGCGCGACTTCGACATCTTCGTCCCGCCCTGGCGCACCCAGCCCTGGTGGAACAGGCGCTGGAACGGCTCGGGGAAATCGAGCATCCCGAGCTCGTTCATCACCTTGACGAAGAAGCGTGAGTAGAGCAGGTGCCCGGTGGCGTGGTCGATGCCGCCGATGTACTGGTCGACCGGACCCCAGAAGTCGGCGAGCCGTCGCGAGAACGGCTCGTGCTCGTTGTTCGGGTCGGTGTAGCGCAGGAAGTACCAGGACGAGTCGACGAACGTGTCCATCGTGTCGGCCTCGCGCCGCCCCTCCCCGCCGCATTTCGGGCAGGGCACGCGCAGCCACTCCTCGTTGGCGGCCAGCGGCGGCTTGCCCTTCGGCCGGTAGTCGTCGATGTCCGGCAGTAGCACGGGCAGCTCGTCGTCCGGCACCGGGACGATGCCGCAGGACGGGCAGTACACGATCGGGATCGGGGCGCCCCAGTAGCGCTGGCGCGAGAAGCCCCAGTCGCGGAGCCTGAAGCTGACCGCGGGCCGGCCGCGGCCGCGCTCGCCGAGCCACTCGACGATCGCGCGCTTCGCCTCCTCGACCGACATGCCGCTGAACTGGGCCGAGTTGACGAGCTCGCCCGCCTCCTCGTCCACGACCTCCACGACAGGCAGCTCGAAGCGGTCGGCGAACTCGCCGTCGCGCTCGTCGTGGCCGGGCACGGCCATGATCGCGCCCGTGCCGTACTCCATCAGCACGTAGTCGGCAACCCACACCGGGATCCGCGCCTCGGTGGCCGGGTTGGTCGCGAAGAAACCGGTGAAGATGCCGGTCTTCTCCTCGGCCGCCGCCCGCTGCTCGCCGCGCTTGGCCAGCGAGTGGGCGACGTACGCACGCAGCTCCTCGCCGTTCGGCGAGCGCTCGATCATCTGGTCGACCAGCGGGTGCTCAGGCGCCAGGACGAAGAACGTCGCCCCGAAGATCGTGTCGGCGCGCGTCGTGAAGACCGGCACGTCGACGTCGAGCTCGTCGACCCGGAAGAGCAGCTCTGCGCCCTCGGAACGGCCGATCCAGTTGCGCTGGATCGTCTTCGTCCGCTCGGGCCAGTCGATCAGCTCGTGGTCGCGCAGCAGCGCATCCGCGTAGGCCGTGATCTTGAAGAACCACTGCTCCATCTTCCGGGCCTCGACGACCGTGCCGCAGCGCTCGCACTTGCCGTCGATCACCTGCTCGTTCGCGAGCACTGTCTGGTCGTGCGGGCACCAGTTGACGAACGCCGCCTTCCGGTACGCCAGGTCGCGCTCGAAGAAGCGCAGGAAGAGCCACTGCGTCCAGCGGTAGTAGTCGGGGTCGTGCGCCGCGATCACGCGGTCCCAGTCGATCGCCCACCCGAGTCGGTGCATCTGGCGCTCGATGGTCTCGATGTTCCGTTCGGTGATCTCGCGCGGGTGGCCGCCCTCGCGGATGGCGGCGTTCTCGGCCGGCAGGCCGAACGAGTCCCAGCCCATCGGGCGCAGGACGTGCAGGCCGTGGCGGCGGTGGAAGTGCGTCAGGACGTCGCCCAGCGTGTAGTTGAGGACGTGCCCCATGTGCAGGTTCCCCGAGGGGTACGGCAGCATCTCGAGCATGTAGAACTTCCCGTCCGGCTCCTCGCCGGGCGGCGGGTCGTCGACGTAGAAGGCGCGCGCGTCCTCCCAGACTCGCTGCCACTTCGCCTCGATCGCCTTCGGGTCGTACGTCTCCAAATCCGCCTCCAGAAACGAAAAAGCCTCTCATGCTGAGAGGCCGTGGGGAACCCGCCGCGGCCCTCGCCGCGCTGTTCCCTGCTCTACTCGAGAAGCTGCTTCATCCGCTCGAACTCTAGCATCGTCCGGCGATGGAGGTCATCGACGAGCTCGACTTCGGCTTCGGCTGGCTCTCGCCCGAGCGCCCCAAGCTGCAGATGGCCTCGCACGCGTTAGTGGCCGACGGCGGCGTCTGGGTAATCGACCCGACGGAGGCCGACGGCGCGGAGGAGCGCATCCGCGCGCTCGGTGAGCCCGTAGGCGTGCTGCAGCTACTCGACCGGCACAACCGGGCGTGCGCCGAGTACGCGCGCCGGCTCGGCGTGCCACACCACCGCGTGCCGTTCGAGCAGGTCGGGCCGTTCGAGCCGATCCCGGTGCTCCGGCGGTCGTTCTGGCAGGAGGTCGCGCTCTGGTGGGCCGAGCGCCGCGTACTCGTCTGCGCCGACGCGCTCGGCACCGTGCCGCACTACTTCGCGCTCGGCGGCGAGCGGCTGGGCGTGCACCCGCTGCTCCGCCTGACGCCGCCGAGGCAGCTGGAGCGAGTCGAGCCGGAGCACGTGCTCTGCGGCCACGGCGCCGGCGTGCACGAGGACGCGGCGGGAGCCGTGCGCGAGGCGCTCGACAACTCGAGGCGCCGCGCACCGAGAGTGCTAGCGGAGTGGTGGCGCGCCCGCTGACTACGATCGCGCCCGTGCTCTCGCTCTTTCCGCAGACCGCCGCCGTGCGCGACGGTGAGCTCGAGGTTGGAGGCGTCCGCGCGTCCGCGCTCGCCGACGAGCTCGGCACGCCGCTCGTCGTCTACGACGAGGAGACGCTGCTCGCCAACGCGCGGGCGTACAAGGAGGCCGCGCCGGACGCACTGCTGCTCTACAGCCTGAAGGCGTTTCCGAACCTCGCGATCCTGCGCCTGCTCGCGGCCGAGGGCTACGGCGCCGACGTCTCGACGCTCGGCGAGCTGGAGTTCGCGCGCCGCGCCGGGATCGCGGGCGACCAGACGGTCGTCCACGGGAACAACAAGAGCGAGGAGGAGCTGCGCGCTGCCGCCGAGGCCGGCGTGCGCTTCGTCGTGCTGGACGCCCTGGACGAGGTCGAGCTCGCCGCGGCGGCCGGCGTCCAGCGGGTGCTCGTGCGGATCACGCCCGGCATCGATGCCGACACGCACGAGAAGATCCGCACCGCGCACGTCGGCTCGAAGTTCGGGCTGCCGCCGGATCAGGCGCTGCAGGCGATCGAGCGCGCCCGGACAGCCGGGCTCGAGGTCGCCGGCGTCCACCTGCACATCGGCTCGCAGCTGCTCGACCCGCGCGCGGGCCTCGAGACGGTCGACTGGCTGAAGGACTTCGCCGGCCGCGGCTGGGCCGCGCAGGTCGTCGACCTCGGGGGCGGGCTCGGCATCCGCTACCTCGAGGACGAGCGGCCGCCCGCGATCCGCGAGTTCGTGGCGGCGCTCCTCGCGCGACTCAACGACGGCTGGCCCGGCGAGCCGCCGCAAGTCGTGCTCGAGCCCGGCCGCTCGATCGTGGGCCCGGCGGGATTCACCCTCTACCGCGTCGGCGTCGTCAAGCAGGCGAGCCGCGACCTGACGTACGTCGCGGTCGACGGCGGCATGTCGGACAACCCGCGCCCGCAGCTCTACGGCGCGCGCTACGAAGCGCTGCTGGCGAACCGGGCCGACGAAGAGCCGACGGGCAGCTACCACGTCGCCGGCAAGCACTGCGAGTCGGGCGACGTCCTGATCGAAGCCGCGAGCCTCCCCGAGCCGCGCCGCGGCGACCTGCTCGCGGTGCCGTCGACAGGCGCCTACACCCTCTCGATGGGCTCGAACTACAACGCCGTGCCGAGGCCCGCGGCGGTGCTCGTCCGCGACGGCGAGGTGCGCGTGATCCGACGCCGCGAGACGCTGGACGACCTCCTCCGGCTGGACGAGACCACAAGCTAGGCTCAGCCGGTGACGCGCCGACTGGACAGCGTTCCGGGAGTCATGCTCGTCAGCCTCGCGGCGGCGATGTGGGGCCTCGACGGGCTGATCCGCAAGCCGCTCTCCGAGACGACGTCGCCGTACACGATCGTCTTCGGCGAGCACGTCGTGCTCGTGTTGCTGACCCTGCCGTTGCTGATCCCCGCCATGCGCGCGCTCTGGGCGGCCGGGCCGCGGTACGTGGCGGCCGGGGTCGCGGTCGGCGCGGGCGCGTCGGCGATCGCGACGATCCTCTTCACGAAGGCGCTCTTCCACGGCGACTTCATCACGGTCGTCGTGCTCCAGCAGGTGCAGCCGCTGATCGTCGTGATCGGAGCGTGGTTCATCCTCGGCGAGCACCCACGGCCCGGCTTCGTCTGGTTCCTGCTCGCTGCCCTCGCCGGCATCTGGCTGATCACACTCCCCCACCCGCTCGACCCGCACGTCCACGGCCTGGTGCCGGTCGTCGAGACGCTCACCGCCGCGACCCTCTGGGGGCTCGGGACCGTCCTGGGCCGGTTTCTCGGCAGACGGCTTCGCTTCGAGCACGTGGCGACCGTTCGCTTCGCCTTCGGACTGATCGCCGCCGCCTGCGCGCTGCCGATCGTCGGCGCCCAGGCGTTCTCGAGCGCCCACGACAGCTTCTGGATCGCCGTCCTCGCCGTCGTGACGGGCTTCCTGGCGCTCAACCTCTACTACTACGGCCTGCGCCGAACGCCCGCGCTGCTCTCGGCGATCGGCGAGTTGGCGTTCCCGGTGACCGCCTCGCTGATCGGGATCTACGTCTTCGACAGCTCGCTGCGCTGGACGCAGTGGGTCGGCGTCGCGCTCACCGTCACCGTGATCTTCCTGCTGCCGGTCCGCCGCCGCCGGCTCGTGCGCGTCCCGCCGCCCGAGCCCGCGCTCGCTTCGTCCTAGCGAACCCTGAACAGGCCGCCGAACGCGACCCAGTGACCGTCGTGGTACCGCTGCAGCCTGGCCTGGTCGAGCGGGAAGTGGTCGGTCGCGCTCGTCTTGACGGAGATGCCGGGCAGCAGGAACGGGTCGTTGGTGACGTTCAGCGAGTCCGCCGCCTTCATGATCCCGGCGCGGGTCGGATTCTTCCCGGCCTTCTGCAACGCGGCGACGAATGTATGCGCGACCGACATGCCGTAGACCGCGTAGACGTCGTTCGGGTTGCCGCCCTTGTACTTCTTCATGATCGAGCGGTAGAGCTTCATCCCGGAGTTGTTGCGCCAGGCCGGGTCGGTCGGATCCTTGAGGAAGACGATCGAGATCGTCCCCTCGGTCTGCTTCTTGTTCGTCGCCGCGGTCGAGAGCCCCATGATGTTCGCGGCGCTCGAGACGGCGTTCATGTAGACGAGCGGCTTCCACGAGAGCTTGCGCGCGTAGACGTAGGCCTGGATCGCGAACTTCGGCGTCGCGAACACCATCAGCGTGTTCACCTTCGCCGCCTTCAGCTTCGCGATCTGCGATTGGACGTCCGGATCGTCGACGTTGTAGCTCTGCTTCGACTTCACCAGGCCCGCCTTGGCGCCCAGCCCGCGCTGCAACCCCGCGAGCAGATCCTTGCCGTAGTCGTCGTTCTGGTAGAGCACGCCGATGCGGGACTTCGGCGCGTGCTTGACGACGTAGCGGCCGTAGATCGTTCCCTCGGCGCGGTAGTTCGGCTGGTAGCCGATCGTGTACGGGTATTTCTTGTAGTCGTTGCCGAACGTCGTCGCGCCGCTGGCCACGAAGAGCTGCGGGACCTTGAGCGCGTTCAGGTACGCGCGCGTGGCCAGGTTCTGGTCGGTGCCGAGGCTGTTGAAGATCGCGAAGACCTTGTCCTGGGAGACGAGCTCGCGGGTGGCGTCGACCGTCTTGGACGGGTCGTAGGCGTCGTCCTTGTAGATGTAGTTGATCTTCCGCTTGTTGACGCCGCCCTTTGCGTTGACGTAGCGGAAGTACGCCGCCGCGCCCTTCGCAACCGACTGGTATGCGGACGCCGGCCCGCTCAGCGGCGTCGTGCCGCCGATCGTCACCTGCGTCGAGGTCACGCCGGTCTCGGACGCCGCGCCGGCTGCGACCGTCGCGAGCGCCAGCGCCCCCAGCACGAGCAGGATCAGGTACTTCACCCTCGCCATAGCCCCTCTAGGGACGAAGGTATAGCCGTGTTGTTAGCGGTCTGGCAAGCCGCCGCAGAAACCCGCCGACTCCGGTCGGCAGCAGGAGCATCACGACGATGATCGCCGCGCCGAAGATGAAGTCAGGGGCGCCCTCGGCGGTCGAGACGTGGGTCGAGAGGTCCGGCAGGTACTGCACGAAGAGGGCGCCGAGGATCATGCCGCCGAGCGAGCCGAGGCCGCCCACGACCACGCCGACGAGGATCAGGATCGAGAGCAGGAACGTGAAGGAAAGCGGGTTGACGATCTCGACCTGGATCGCGAGCAGCGAGCCCGCGACGCCCGCGTAGACGCCGCTCAACGCGAAGGCGAGCGTCTTCGTCCAGGCGAGGTTGATGCCGACGGAGGCTGCGGCGACCTCGCTGTCGCGGACCGCGCGGAAGGTGCGCCCGACCCGGCCGCGCACGAGCAGCCACGCGATCAGGAAGCCGACCAGGCCGATGCCCCAGGTCAGGTAGTAGAGGAAGTGGTTCTGGGTCATCGTGTGCCCGAAGATCGTGACCGTGCCGCTGAGGCCGGTGACCTGGAGCGGCGCGTCCTCGAGCAGGCGCAGGCCCTGGCTCCCGCCCGTCAGGCCGGAGAACTTCTTCAGCAGCGACGGAATCGCGATCGCGAAGGCAAAGGTCGCGAGGGCGAGGTAGAGGCCGGAGAGGCGGAGCGCGGGCAGCCCGATCAGAAAGCCGACGATTCCGGCGGCGACGCCGGCCAGGGGGATCGTCCAGACGTCGCGCCAGTGCTCGTGCACGGCGAGCGCCGCGGTCGTGTAGCCGCCGACGGCCATCAGCGCCCCGTGGCCGAGCGAGATCTGTCCCGTGTAGCCGGTCAGCAGGTTGAGACCGACGATCGCGATGAAGAAGACGCCGGCCCCCGCGAGCTCGCGCGAGTGGAAGTCGCTGATGAACCGCGGCGCGAACAAGTAGGCGAGCAGCACGACGGCCGCGACGAGCAGCCAGACCGCGATCCCGGGCGCGCGGCTCCGCATCAGACCCTGGTCTCCATCGGCCGCCCGAAGAGGCCTGCAGGACGGACGAGCAGGACGCCGAGGATGACCGCGAGCGCAACGGGGAGCCGCAGGTCGGTGCCGACCCAGTTCACGTAGGTGCCGATCAGGTTGATCAGCACGCCTAGGAGCAGCGAGCCGACGACGGCGCCGAGCGGGCTGTCGATCCCGCCGAGCACGGCGCCGGCGAAGGCGTAGAGCAGGACCGGCTGCATCAGGTTCTGGTCGAAGCTCGCGAGGGCCGGCGCCGTCAGCATCCCGGAGACCGCTCCCATCGCGGCGGCGAGCCCCCAGCCCAGCGCGAGCATCCAGGTCACGCGCACGCCCACGAGCCGACTCGCGTCCGGGTTGACGGCCGCGGCGCGCGAGGCGAGGCCGAGCTTCGTGAAGCGGAAGAACGCCCAGAGCAAGGCCACCGCCGCCAGCGAGACCGCGATCGTCCCGAGGTCGGAGATCGAGAAGGCCACGCCGGCGACGCTGATCGGCCGCGTCGAGAACGCGTTCGGCAGGCTGCGCGTCTCTGGCGACCAGATCCAGCGCGCGGCGCCGTTCACGACGAAGAAGAGGCCGAGCGTGACGATCACCACCGTCAGCACCGGCGCGCGCTCGACGGGGCGGATCACCGCCCGTTCGACCGCGACGCCGCCCGCGAACGAGATTGCGACCGTGAGGACGAAGGCGGCCCAGTACGAGAAGCCGTGGTTGACGAGCGACCAGGCGATGAAGGTCGAGAACATCGCCATCTCGCCCTGGGCGAAGTTGATCACGCCGGTCGAGCGGTAGATCAGGACGAGCGCGACCGCAAGCGTCGCCCAGACGCCCCCCGAGGCGAGCCCGATCACGATCTGCTGGGCGAGCTGCGTCCAGTCGAAGGCGAGGATCACGTCAGTACCCGAGGTAGGAGCGTCTGACTGCAACGTCTTCGCGCAGCCGCGCGCTGTCGCCCTCGACGGCGACGCGGCCGACCTCGAGCACGTAGGCGCGCGCCGACGCGTCGAGCGCGAGCGCGGCGTTCTGCTCGACCACCAGCACCGCGAGGCCGTCGCGCTCGTTCAGCTCGCGGACGATGCGGAAGATCTCGGCGACCACGAGCGGCGCGAGGCCGAGCGACGGCTCGTCGAGCAGCAGCAGGCGTGGCCGCAGCATGAGCGCTCGCGCGAGCGCGAGCATCTGCTGCTCGCCGCCGCTGAGCGTGCCGGCCCTCTGGCTGCGGCGCTCGGCGAGCCGCGGGAAGTAGCCGAGCACGCGCTGCTCGTCCTCGCGCACGCCGGCCCGGTCGCGGCGGGTGTACGCGCCGAGCCGGAGGTTCTCGGCGACGGTCAGATCGGTCAGCGTCCCGCGACCCTCGGGCACGTGGGCAATCCCGGCCCGCGCTACGGACTCGGGCGAGCGGCGGACGATGCTCCGGCCCGCGAAGGCGATGCCGCCGGACCGCTTGACCGTGCCGGAGATCGCTCGGAGCGTCGTCGTCTTCCCGGCGCCGTTCGCTCCGAGGACGGCGACGGCCTCGCCTTCGTCCACGCGCAGCGAGATCCCGTGCAGCGCCGAGACCGGCCCGTAGCGGGCGGTCACGTCCTCGAGCTCGAGGAGCGCCTTAGCCAACCGGCGTCCCCAGATACGCCTCGATCACCTTCGGGTCGTTCTGCACCTCGCGCGGCTCGCCGCTCGCGATCAGGCGGCCGAAGTCGAGCACGTGGACGCGGTCGGCGACGCCCATCACGAGCCCCATGTGGTGCTCGACCAGGAGCAGCGTCAGCTCGAAGTCATCGCGCAGGTTGCGGATCAACGCGCCGAGCTCGTCGACCTCCTCGTGGTTGAGTCCGCCGGCGGGCTCGTCGAGGAGCAGCAGCCGCGGACCGGAAGCGAGCGCCCGGGCGAGCTCGACGCGCTTCCGCGTGCCGTAGGAAAGCTCGGCCGCGAGGCGGTGGGCGAGCGGCGAGAGGTCGACATAGGCGAGGAGCTCCCGGGCGCTGCGGCCGCGGCGTGCATGCCGGCCGACGAGCACGTGCTCCAGCACGGTCATCGAGCCGAACAGCTCGACGTTCTGAAAGGTGCGCGCGATCCCGCGTCGGACGACCTGATACGGCGGCGTGCGCAGCAGGCTCTCCCCGTCGAAGACGATCTCGCCCGCGTCGGGCTTGTAGAGGCGCGTGACCAGGTTGAAGAGCGTCGTCTTGCCGGCGCCGTTGGGCCCGATCAGGCCGACGATCTCGCCCTCGCCCACGTCGAGCGTGACGTCGTCGACCGCGACGACCCCGCCGAACCTCCGCGTCACGTGCTCGACCGAGAGCAGGGCCACGGCGCCGCACTCTACGGCGCGAGCCGGGGCGAATCCAAGTACCGGTGTTACTCGAGCTCGGCGGGCGTCGTCGCTGGACGTTGGCAGGCGAAGCGCTCGCAGACGTACACCGCCGGGTCGCCGTGGACGTAGTCCTTTCCCTCCAGCAGCGGCACGCCGTCGGCGGGGCCGAAGGCGGCGACGGTGTTCGGGTCGAACGGATCGAGCGCGGCCTGGGCGACCTCCGCGTCCGGTGGGCCGATCACGGCCAGCTCGCGTGGTGTCGACAGGTACAGGTCGAGCGCGTTCAGCGCCCACGCGAACTCCGTCGGGCCCCGACCGAGAGCGTCGCCGACCAGCCTGAGCACCCCGACCGCTCGCCGCTCGAGCTCGGCGTCGCCCCAGATCCGCGCGAGCCGCAGCAACACGTACGCGAGCATCGAGTTCCCCGAGGGCAGCGGGTGGTCGAACAGCTCCTTCCGCCTCGCGACGAGCTGCTCGCCCTGCGCCGGCGCGAGGAAGAAGCCTCCGCGCGCGTCGTCCGCGAACAGCTCGACCGCGACCAGCGCCAGCCGCCGCGATGCTTCGAGCCAGTGCAGCTCGCCGGTCGCCACGTGCAGCTCGTAGAGCCCGTGCGCCGCGTTCGCGTAGTCGTCGAGGAAGCCGGGGCCGCTCGCCTTGCCGTCGCGCACGCTGCGCGCGAGCCGGCCGTCACCGGTGGAGAGCGGCCCGAGGAGAAACTCGCCGAGCTCGCGCGCCGCCGCGAGCCAGTCGTCGCGCCGCAGCCGGCGTGCCGCCTCGGCGAGGGCAGCCAGCGCGAGCCCGTTCCAGGACGCGATCGCCTTGTCGTCGAGCCCGGGCTGCGGTCGCTCGGAGCGAATTGCCAAGAGCCGCGCCCTCGTCTCCGGGTCGAGCCGGCCTCGCAGGATGAAGCGGCCGCCCTCGAATGGCTCCAGCAGCTCCTCCGGCGCACCCTCGCCCGGCGCCCAGGTGTAGGTCAGCCCCTCGACGCCGTCCGTGTCGGCGTCCTGCGACGAGGCGAACCCGCCGCCGGGCAGCCGCAGCTCTCTGAGCAGGTACTCGACCGTCTCCTCGGCGACCTCGCGGTAGCGGTCGGTGCCGGTGACGAGCCAGGCGTGCAGGTACGCCGGAACGAGCAGCGCGTTGTCGTAGAGCATCTTCTCGAAGTGCGGCACGAGCCAGCGCTCGTCCACCGAGTAGCGATGGAAGCCGCCGCCGACGACGTCGTACATCCCGCCGAGCGCCATCCCGTCGAGCGTCGGCGTTGCGAGCCCGACCTCCCCGCGCCGCAGGAGCAGCTCGAGCGTCGACGCCGGCGGGAACTTCGGAGCCCGCGCCCCGAAGCCGCCCCACTCCGGGTCCTGCAGCTCCCGGAGCCGTCGAACCGCGGCGAACAGGAGCGACTCCGTCAGCGGGTCCGTCGATGGCGCAGCCTCCGCTGCCTTGCGCAGGGCGTCGACCATCACCTCGGTCCTGCGCTCGACGTCGTCGCGGCTCTCGCGCCAGAGATCGGAGACCGCGACGAGCAGCTGCCGGAACGACGGCAGTCCGTGGCGCGGCTCCGGCGGGAAGTAGGTCCCACCGATGAACGGCTCGCCCGTGGGCGTCAGGAAGACCGTCAGCGGCCAGCCGCCGTGGCCGGTCATCGCGACCACCGCGTCCATGTAGACCCCGTCCACGTCCGGCCGTTCCTCGCGGTCGACCTTCACGTTCACGAAGCGCTCGTTCATCAGCGCCGCCGTCTCCGCGTCCTCGAACGACTCGTGCGCCATCACGTGGCACCAGTGGCACGCCGCGTAGCCGACCGACAACAGGATCGGCTTGTCCTCCTCACGCGCCTTCGCGAGCGCGTCGTCGCCCCACGCGAACCACTCCACCGGGTTGTCCGCGTGCTGGAGCAGATACGGGCTCGTCTCGCTCGCGAGGCGATTCACGCTTGTACGGTAGTGCCGTGGCTCTCCCGGGTGGCACCGTCACGTTCCTGTTCACGGACATCGAGGGCTCGACGCGCCTGCTGCAGGAACTGGGCGACGATTACGGGCAGGTCGTGGCCGACCATCGACGGCTCCTGCGCGACGTCTTCCAGGCCGCCGGCGGGAGCGAGGTCGACACGCAGGGCGACGCGTTCTTCTACTCGTTCCCGCGCGCGCGCGACGCCGTCGGAGCGGCGGTCGCCGGCCAGCGCGCGCTGGCCTCACACGAGTGGCCGCGCGGCGCCGACGTGCGCGTCCGCATGGGCCTGCACACCGGCGAGCCGACCGTCGGCGACGAGGGCTACGTCGGGCTGGACGTTGTTCGCGCCGCGCGCATCTGCTCCGCCGGGCATGGCGGTCAGATCCTGGTCTCGGAGACGACCCGCGCGCTCGTCGGCAACGAGCTGCCCGACGGCGTGAACGTCCGCGACCTCGGCCAGCAGAACCTGAAGGACATCCAGCACGAGCACGTCTACGAGCTCTCGCTCGAGGAGTCGCCGCTCGAGTTCCCGCCGCCGAAACAGGCGGAGGCCGATCGCCAGGGCGACGAGTTGGCGAACCGCTTCAACGACCGGATCAACCGCTACGTCGAGCAGCAGCTCGAGGCGGCGTTCGACACGCTCGGGAAGCCCGAGGGGCCGCGGCCGCGCTGGCCCTGGCGGCGCTCGCCCAAGACGTAGGCTCTCGTCGTGCTGCAGCTCGAGACCGACCGGCTGCTCCTGCGCGCGCCCGTGCCCGGCGACGCCGAGGCGCTCGCGCCCATGTACGCCGACCCCGAGGTGATGCGCTACGTCGGCGACGGCCGCACGCTCACCCAGAGCGACACCGAGCGCAGCGTGAAGCGGATGATCGAGCGCTGGGAGGCCGACGGCTTCGGCCTCTTCACGACCGTCCGCCAGGAGGACGGCGCGATCATCGGCCGCGTCGGCCTGCTCGTCTGGAACACGGACACGTGGGAGCCGACGACCCGCGCGGAGGCGGCGAACGTTCCGAGCGAGGTCGAGGTCGGCTACACGCTCGGCAAGCCGTACTGGGGCCGGGGCTACGCCACGGAGGCCGCCGGCGCCGTCCGCGACTACGCGTTGAACGAGCTCGGCGCGGAGCGGCTGATCGCGCTGATCATCCACGGCAACACGGCGTCCGAGAACGTCGCGCGCAAGCTCGGCCTCGAGTACGAGCGCGACATCATGCTCGGGCGGCGGGGGGCGCAGCTGTTCGCGATGGACGCGTGAGGCTCGAGACCGAGCGGCTCGTCCTGCGGCTGCCGCGCGCGGACGACGCGGACGCCTTCTACCCGCAGTGGCAGGACCCCGAGGCGGTCGAGTACGTCGGCGGCGTCAAGACCCGCGACGAGATGGAGACGATGGTCGCGCGCCTGATCCGGCACTGGGAGTGGTACTCGATCGGCGACTTCACAGTCGAACGCCGCGCGGACGGCGAGGTCATCGGTCGCGTCGGCTTCCAACTGTGGGACCCGCGCGACTGGAGGAACGGGAAGCGGACTCGGCTCGAAGGCGACGCCGAGCGTGAGCTCGGCTGGAAGCTCGGCCGCGAGTACTGGGGCGGCGGCTACGCGACCGAAGCGGCGCTTGCGTGCCGCGACTGGGCGCTGGGCGAGCTCGGGCTGACTCGGGTGATCTCGCTGATCGCGCTGGAGAACACCGCCTCGATCCGCGTCGCCGAAAAGATCGGCGAGTCGTTCGAGCGCGAGGTGGAGAACCTGCCGTTCCCGCATCGGTACGGCCTCTGGTCGGTCGGTGAGAGGATGCCCGCGTGAGCGACACCGGCGACCTTCTCCGCCGCACCGCCGAACTCGCCGCCGACTACATCGACTCGCTCGGCGAGCGGCCGGTCTTCCCGGACGTGACGCCAGAGCAGCTGCGGAAGGCGCTCGGAGGGCCGCTGCCGGACGGGCCGATCCCGGCGGAGCAGGTAATCGACGAGCTCGCCGCCGGCGCCGAGCCGGGACTCGTGGCGATGGGCAGCGGCCGCTACTTCGGGTTCGTGATCGGGGGCGCGCTGCCGGCGGCGCTCGCGGCGGACTGGCTCACGTCGGCCTGGGACCAGAACGCCGGCCTCTACGTCGGCGGTCCGTCCGCGTCGGTCGTGGAGCAGATCACGCGCGACTGGCTGCTCGAGCTGCTCGGGCTTCCGGGCGAGTCGTCGATCGGCTTCGTCACCGGCACGCAGGTCGCGCACGTGACCGGGCTCGCGGCGGCGCGCTGGCACGTGCTCGACGCGGTCGGCTGGGACGTCGGCCGCGAGGGCCTCACCGGGGCGCCTCGGATCCGCGTGCTCGTCGGCGAGCAGGGCCATGTGACCATCGACCGGGCGCTGCGCCTGCTCGGCCTCGGCGCGCCTACGACGGTCGCGGCGGACGACCAGGGGCGGATGCAGCCCGACGCCCTCGCCGAGGCGCTCGCGGGCGCGGCCGGGCCGACGATCGTCTGCGCCCAGGCGGGCGAGGTGAACACGGGCGCCTTCGACCCGCTGCCGGCCATCGCCGAGCTCTCTCGTGATGCCGGCGCCTGGCTCCACGTCGACGGCGCCTTCGGTATCTGGGCTGCCGTCTCGCCGCGGCTGCGGCACCTCGTCAACGGGATCGAGCTCGCCGACTCGTGGACGACGGACGCGCACAAGTGGCTGAACGTTCCCTACGACTCGGGGATCGTGCTCTGCGCGCACCCGGAGTCGCACCGCGCGGCGATGGCCGCCACCGCGTCGTACCTGATCCAGGACGAGGGCTCGCGGCGCGTGCGGGACCAGATGGACTGGGTGCCCGAGTTCTCACGCCGCGCGCGCGCGTTCGCGGTCTACGCCGCGCTGCGCTCGCTCGGCCGCTCGGGCGTGGTCGAGCTGGTCGACCGCTGCTGCGACGCGGCCACGCGCTTCTCCGAGGCGATCGTCGAGCTGCCGGGCGTCGAGCTGCTGAACGACGTCGTGCTGAACCAGGTGCTGTTCCGGTTCGAGTCCGACGAGCAGACGGACGAGGTGCTGCGCCAGGTGCAGGCGAGCAGCCGCGTCTGGTTGAGCGGCACGACCTGGAACGGCCGCAAGGCGATCCGCGTCTCGGTCTCGAACTGGCAGACCGGGGACGAGGAGATCGACCTCGCGGTCTCGGAGTTCGCCGCCTACGCCGGCCAGGTGCCGGCCCGGTAGACCTGGCCCTCGAGCTTCCGGCCGAAGATGCCCTCCAGCCACGCTGCGATCGCGATCAGCGCATCGAGGTCGACGCCCGTCTCGACACCTTCGCGCTCGAGCAGGTAGACGAGGTCCTCGGTGGCGACGTTGCCGCTCGCCCGCGGCGCGTAGGGGCAGCCGCCGAGGCCGCCGACCGACGAGTCGAGCACGCTCGCGCCCGCCTCGACCGCGGCGAGCGCGTTCGCGTAGCCGGTGTTGCGGGTGTTGTGCCCGTGGAAGCCGGCGGCGCCGGTCCGTTGCACCAGCGTCCGCACCTCGCTGGGCACCGCGACGCCGATCGTGTCGGCGAGGACGACCTCGGCGCCCTCGAACCGCGCGGCGAGCTCCGCCACGCGCCCGGGGTCGACACGCCCCTCGAACGGGCAGCCGAAGGCGACGCTCAGCGTGACCGTGACCGGTTCGGGCGCCGCCGCGAGGATCCGGTCGACCCGCGCGATGGCTTCGTCCAGAGAGGCGTTGCCGTTGCGCCGGTTGAACTCCTCCGTCGCGCCGAGCGTCGCGTTGACGCGGTCGAGGCCGCTCTCGCGGAAGCGCTCGTAGCCCTGCTCGTTCAGCACGAGCCCCGAGTACTCGGTGCCCGCACGCCGCTCGATGCCGGCAACGACCTCCTCGGCGCCAGCCATCTGCGGCACGCGGTCCGCGCGCACGAAGCTCACCGCCTCGACTCGCGGCAGGCCGGCGGCGGCGAGCCGGTTCACGAGCTCCGCACGCGTCACGGGCTCCAGCGTCTCGGCCTCGTTCTGGAGGCCGTCGCGCGGCCCGACGTCGCAGAGCGTGAGCCTCAATCGAGGCCGTGCGCCTCGATGTGCTCCGGACGGATCCGCACGATCAGCCGTTGCTCGTCCGGATTGCGCCAGGGGTACTCCTCCTGGTCGAGGTACTTCTTCGCCAGCTTGTCGATGCTCGCGTCGGCACCCTCCGGCGTCATCTCCGCATTGCCGCTGACGGAGATCCAGCGGTAGCCGTCGTTCGGGTCGATCACGGTCAGCGAGAGGCGCGGGTTGCGTTCGAGGTGGCGCGGCTTGGCGCGGCCGGTGGCGGTGTTGAAGAAGACACCCTCGTCGTCGACGTCGACCCAGACGACGGTGGTGTGCGGCGAGCCGTCCTCGCGCAGGGTTGTCACCGTCGCGTAGTACGGGTGCTCGAGGAACTCGCGCTGATTCGGGGTCAGGTTCTTCGTGTCGGTTGCCATGGGCCTCCTTTTCCCGCGAAGGCTAGTGGCTCAACATGAGTTGCCGCCTCGTGCGGACGAGGCTCGCCTCGTCGGCGACGTTCGCCGGCGGCTAGCGTGCCGCGCGATGGACGGCTGGGAATCGTGGCAGCGTCGCAACGCCGACGGCGCGATCGAGTCGGAGCAACGAGTCGTGCTCGGGCGCCCGGTGGTGGACTTCTCCGCGGCGGGCGCCGAGCGGCTGGGCTTGGCGTACTGGCGTGAGGTGCAGCAGCTGACGGGAGCGCTCGTCCGTGCGCGCGACCGTGACGGGGCGGTCGAGTTGCGCCTGCTCGGGCGCGGGCCCATCCTGCTGCGCTTCGGCCGAGCGACCTTGGAGGCGACAGAGGCGCGCGCGGCGTGCTGCTATCCGATCGCGGGCGGCTTGCTCGCGCGTCGCCCAGCCGGCGAGATCTCCTTCGAGCAGACGCCGGGCTCGCTGCGCTCGACGATCCGCGGCTTCTTCCCACGAGTGGCGTTCTACGACCGCCTCCAGGGCCGCGCGCACGTCGCGGTCAGCCGGCGGTACTTCCGGCGGTTGATCGCGGAGGCCGGCCAGTGAAGGTCGTCGTCTTTGGCGCGACGGGCACGATCGGAAGGCCACTCGCCGATCGGCTCGCGCGGGAGCACGACGTGGTCGCCGTCTCGAGGCGCGAGCAGCCGGCGAGCGAGGGCATCACCTGGGCGCGCGCGGACGCGAGCGACGAGACGTCGACCGCGCGGGTGCTCGAAGGCGCGCAGGTGGCCTACTACCTCGTCCACTCGCTCGGGGCGGCCGACTTCGAGGCGGCAGACCTGAAAGCTGCGGAAACCACAGCGCGCGCGGCCGAACGGGCCGGCGTCGAGCAGCTCGTCTACCTGGGCGGGCTCGGCGACGACTCGACCGACCTCTCGCCGCACCTGCGCAGCCGCCGCGAGACGGCGCGGCGGCTCGCCTCGACCTCCGTGCCAGTTACGACGCTGCGAGCCGCGATCGTCGTCGGACGCGGCAGCGCGGCGTTCGAGACGATCGTCTCGCTCGTCGACCGGCTTCCGGCGATGGTCACCCCGCGCTGGGTGTCGACCCGCACGCAACCGGTCGCACTCGGCGACGTCGTCGAATACCTGACGCGCGTGTGCGGGCTCGACGGTGCCGTCGGCCAGGAGCTCGACGTCGGCGGGCCCGAGGTGATGACCTACCGGGAGATGATGGAGCGGATCGCGGTGCTGCGGGGGAAGCGGCCGTTCATCGTCGAGGTGCCGGTCCTGACGCCGTATCTCTCCTCGCTCTGGCTCCACGTCGTCACGCCCGTCAAGGCGGGCGTCGCGCGGCCGCTGATCGAAGGGCTGCGCAACGAGACCGTCGTCGGCGACGAGCGGATCCGTGAGCTCGTGCCGATCGAGCTGACGCCGTTCGACGTCGCCGCGCGCGAGGCGCTGGCAGAGCGTTAGGCCAGCGCGCGGCCGCGCGTCTCGCGGCCGAACGCCGCGGCGACGAGGCCTCCCGCGGCCATCACGATCGCGACGAACGTCAGCGACCACGTGGTCGAGCCGGTCGCGTCGTTCAGGTTGCCGAAGATGTAGGGGCCCGCGATCGCCGCGGTCTTGCCGACGCCCTCCATCAGGCCGAACGCGCTCGAGCGCAGCCGCGTCGGGAACGTCTCCGACGTGAACGGGTAGACCGCGCCCCAGGCGCCGAGGTTGAAGAAGCCGACGAAGAAGAGCGCTGTCACGTACACGGTCTGCGAGTCGGCCACCGCGAAGGCGTAGGCCGAGACGCCGCCGAGCACGAGGAACGCTGCCAGCGTCGGCTTGCGGCCGATCCGCTCGACCAGCCAGATCGCCGCCCCGTAGCCGGGGAACTGCGACAGCGCCGACAGCGCCAGCAGCAGGTAGACGTTGATCGAGAACGACTTCTCGGCCTGCAGCACGAACGGCAGCCAGAGGAAGAGCCCGTAGTACGAGATGTTGAGCGCGATCCAGATGAGCCCCGTCGTCACGGTCCGCGACCGCAGGCGCTCCGCGAACAGCTCACGCATCGACGAGCGCGGCTCCTCTGCCGGCGCAGTCAGTTCGCCCGTCTCGACCGGCCGGCCGGTGATCTCGGTCAAGACCTCGGCCGCCTCCTTCGAGCGGCCATGGCGCACGAGGAAGTAGGGGCTCTCCGGCAGCGTGCGCCGGAACGCGAAGGCGAAGAACGCCGGGAACGACGCAGCCAGGAAGAGCCAGCGCCAGCTGTTGTCGCCGCCGATCGAGTGGCCGATGAAGATCCACGAGAGGAAGGTCGCGAGCAGCAGCCCGACCGGCCACCAGAAGTCGAGGAAGACGAGCAGGCGACCGCGCCGCTGAGGCGGCAGGTACTCGGTCAGGATCGACGGGTCGACGACGAGCATCGCGCCCAGGCCGATGCCGGCCAGGAAGCGGAACGCCATCACCGACCACGGGCCCCACGCGAGCGCGGTGATCGCCGTGAAGAGCGCGTACCAGAGGATCGAGTACTGGAAGATCGCTCGCCGGCCGATGCGATCCGCCAGCCGCCCGAGCGTGAGCGAGCCACAGAGCGAACCGGCAAGAGCGGCGCTGTTGACGAGGCCCTGCATGCGGCCGTCGAGACCCCACTTGGCGGTGAAGATCGGCGCGACGAAGCCGACGAGCAGGATCTCCATCGCCACGAACGTCCAGGAGGCGCCCGTGATGATGATCGCCTTCTTGTGGAAGCGCGAGAGCCCGCCTTCGCGGAGAACCTGCTCGACATCGCGCCGCGGGGGCGCGGCTACTGCGGTGGCCGTCGTCATCGAGCGAAGCTAGGCGCGGACAGCCGCCGGCGTGCCGACGAGCTCGTCCACGGACGTGATCTTCGCCGCGTATGCCATCTCGAGGTACGCGAGCGCCTCGTCCTCGTCGACGCCCTCGAACGCGCAGACGGCGTCCCGCGGGATCGAGATGTCGTAGCCGCGGCGCAGCGCGCCGTACGACGAGTGCCGCACGCAGATGTGCGTGTGCTGGCCGGCGATCACGACCTCGTCCACGCCGCGCTCCTTGAGCTGCTCGTCGAGGCCGGTCCCGTCGAATGCGCCGTAGTCGCGCTTCGGCGAGACGATCTCGCCCTCGCGAGGGACGAGCTGCGGGATCACGTTCGCGCCGGGCGTGCCCGCCATGGCGTGCTCGCCCCAGACCTTGAGCTCCGGGTCGTCCGAGTGGTGGGCGTCGTTCGAGAAGACGACGACCCAGCCGTCCTCTCGCGCATGCGCCAGCAGACGCTGCAGCGGCTCGACAATAGCCTGCGCCTTCGGGTTCGCGAGCTTCCCGTCGACGAAGTCGTTGAGCATGTCGACGATGATCAGGGCGCGCATTCCGGTCCTCCGTTCGCTAGTTTTTGCCTATGGGTCGAAAACCTCGCGAGGAGTCTACCACCACGCACCCGGCTCAGGTCACGCTGGCGGTCGTCCTCCAGGTCCGCGACGGGCGGCTCCAGGCGCTGCTCTGGCAGCGCGCGCGTGAGCCGTTCCTCGGAGCCTGGTCGCTTCCGGGCGGCTACCTCGAGCGGGGCGAGACGCTCGAGCAATCGATCCGCCGCCATCTCGCCGAGAAGGTCGACGTCCGCGAGCTCGCACACCTCGAGCAGCTGACGACGCTGAGCGACCCGGGCCGCAACCCGCTCGACTGGGAGCTCGCGAACGCCTACCTCGGCCTCGTGCCCACGGACGTCGACCCCGAGGTGCCCGACGACACGACCTGGCACCCGGTCTCGCGGCTACCCGAGCTCGCCTTCGACCACCGTGAGATCGTCCTGGCCGGACGTGAGCGGCTGCGGGCGAAGCTGTCCTACACGAACATCGCCTTCGCCCTGGCACCGCCGGTGTTCAGCATCTCCGAGCTGCGCGAGCTCTACGTGGCCGCACTCGGGCACGAGGTCTCCGCAACGAACCTCCAGCGCGTGCTTCTGCGGCGCGGTGTGCTCGAGCCGACCGGCCAGCGGCGTGAGCCCGGCCGTGCGGGTGGGCGACCCGCAGCGCTCTACCGCTTCCGCTCGCGGCGGCTCGAGATCACCGACGAGTTCGCCGTCCTGAGACCCCCCGGCTGAGGGATGCCCCCATCCGCTGCCCGCCCTACCGTGGACGCAACGGGAAGGAGGAGGACGGGGTCGTGCGGAGCTCTTTCGTAGGTGGTGTCGTCGTGCTCGCGGCGCTCGCGCTCGCGTTTGTCGCGGTCGCGCTGACGCTCAAGGGATAGCGGCGTCGAACGCCGCCAGCGTCTGCTCGTCGAAGAGGACGAAGCGGACGAGCTCGACGGTGTCCTGTCGGTCGAGCGCCTCTGCCGTCGCAGCGACGGCCACGCCGGCAGCGAGCTCGATGGGATAGCCGTAGATCCCGGTCGAGATCGCCGGGAAGGCGACCGTGCGGCAGCCGAGCCCGGCTGCGACCGCGACGGCGTTCTCGTGACACGCCGCAAGCGTCTCGGACTCGCCCTCGCCGCCACCCCGCCAGACCGGCCCGACCGTGTGGATCACGTGACGTGCCGACAGGCCGTAGCCCGAGGTCGCCTTCGCCTCTCCCGGCCCGCAGCCGCCGAGCAGCCGGCATTCCGCGAGCAGCTCCGGGCCGGCCGCGCGGTGGATCGCGCCGTCCACACCGCCGCCGCCGAGGAGCGACGAGTTGGCCGCGTTGACGATCGCGTCCACGCACTGCTGCGTGATGTCCCCGAGCGCGGTCTCGATCATCGATCCAGCGTAAACTCCGCGCATGGGACTCGGGGACTGGTGGCGGCGGCTGATGAAGCGCGAAGACGAGCGCACGATCGAGCATGCCGAAGAGCAGCAGAACGAGACCCTCGACGAGCGGCGCTACACCTCGGGCGACATCACGGGGCTCGAGGACGACAGGTTCGCCGCGCGCAGCGAGCACGAGCCGAGCATCGAAGACGCCGAGCGGTTCGCGGACGACAGCTAGCTGACCGTCACGCGCACGGTCTGCACGGCGTTGTTCGCATAGCCGCCGACGTTCCACGGCATCTCGAGCGGCTGCTCGTTGCCCACTTCGTCTCGCGCGCGAGAACAGAGAAGGTGGTCGCCGTGCTCGGCCTGCCAGCGATACGTCCAGCCACGCCAGGCCCAGCGCTCGCCGTCCGGCTCGAGCTCGGCGAGGGCCCAGGTCGAGCCGCCGTCGGCGCTCACCTCGACGGACGCGATCGGCGCGTGGCCCGACCAGGCGCGGCCCTCGAGCAGGACCTCGCCGGCTTCGAGGAAGCGGTCGCGGCTGAGGAACTCCGGGATCCCGGGCGGCACCATCAGCGAACGCGGTCGCATCCGGTCGAGCGGCACGCCCTCGTCGTCCTCGGTCTGGCGGAGCCGGTAACCCTGACTGTTCTGGTAGCCCGCGAACGGCGTCTCGAGGAACTCGATCCGCCCGAGCCACTTCACGTTCGTCATCCCGTACCAGCCGGGGACGATCACGCGGAGCGGAAAGCCATGCTGCGGGAGGAGCGGCGCGCCGTTCATCTCGTAGGCGAGCAGCACCTCGTCGCGCAGCGCTTCGTCGAGCGGCAGCGAGCGCTGAAAGGCCTGCTCCTCTCCGCCCTCGACACCTCGGTCAAGCCCCGTGAGGAGCACCTCGACCGTCGCGTCGGGAACGCCCGCCTCCTCGAGCAGCGGGCGTAGCGCCGTGCCGCGCCAGCGCGCGGTGCCGATCGCCTCGTTCAGCCACGGCTGGCTGACCGGCCGCGGGTCGAAGCGCGCGCGCCCGTTGCCGGCGCATTCCATCGTCACGGTCAGTTCGGTCGCGGGCCGTGTGCGGAGCTCGTCCAGCGAGAGCTCGAGCTCCCGCTCGCCGTGAACCGCAAGCCGCCAGGAGCCCGGATCGACGACCGGGACGTCGTAGTGCGTCAGCAGGTAGTGGAGCCCGACCGGCGTGACCGGCCAGCGCAGGGCTTCGAGTGGCATCCCGTGGTTGCGCGCAGCGAGCTGCAGCTCCTCGAGGCTGATGCCCTCCACGCGCTCAGCCTACTGGGACGGGCTCAGCCGCAAGCGCCAGCTCATCGTCTGCCTGCTCGATCACGACCGGGTCGTGCGTCGCGCAGACGACCGCGGCGCCGGTCTCGCGCGCGAGCGCGACCAGCAGCGCGGCCAGGCGCCGGGCGTTCGCCTGGTCGAGGCGGGCGGTCGGCTCGTCGACGAGCAGGAGCCTCGGCTTTGCAGCGAGCGCTCTCGCCACCGCGACGCGCACCTGCTCGCCGGCCGACAGGCGCGAGACGCGCTGCCCCGCCCGCTCGCCGAGGCCGACGGCGGCGAGGGACTCGTGCGCGTCGTGGTCGAGCCCGCGGATCGCCTGGCCGAGCTCGACGTTCTCGCGCGCGCTCAGGAACGGGACGAGCCCGCTCTGCTGCGGCACGAGTGCGATCTCGCGGCGGCGGAGCTCGGCGCGCGCAGGCCGTTCGAGCGCGTTCACGGCCGTCCCGTCGACGAGCACCTCGCCGGCGTCCGGAAGCTCGAGCCCAGCGAGCAGGAGCAGCAGCGTCGTCTTGCCGGAGCCGGACGGGCCGGTGACTGTCGTGAGCCGGCCCGCCGGAAAGACGGCGTCGAGGCCGGCGAAGACGCGCGCGGCCGTCGCGCCGTGGCCGTGCGTCTTGACCACGCCGCTGAGGATGCCGACCGGCAGGCCGGGCACGGCTGCGGCGAGCGGCAGCTCGGGCTGATGCGGAACGGCGCCGTCGCTGCCGGCCGAGCTGACCACGATGCGACCGTCTTCCAGCGAGGCGAAGGCACGCGCGCCGATACCCGCACCCTCGAGGAACTCCTGTGGCAGCCGGAGCCAACCGCCGCGGCCGACGACGATCGCGTCCTCGCCGCCGACGGTCTCCTCGCTGACGCGGCCGTCGCGGATGTGCACGAAGCGATCCGCGACCGAGGTCGAGGCCGGGTCGTGGCTGACGATCACGACGGTGCAGCCCTCCACGGCCGCGAGCTCGGCGATCGCGTCGTAGACGAGGCGCGCGCTCGCCTCGTCGAGCTCGCCGGTCGGCTCGTCGGCCAGCAGGAGCCGCGGGTTGTGCGCTAGAGCGGCGCAGAGCGCGACCCGCTGCTGCTCGCCGCCGGAGAGCTCACCCGGTCGTGAGTCGAGCTTGGCAGCGAGCCCGACGCGCTCGAGCAGAGCCTCGGCCCGCGGCCGCCACTCGGCGCCGTCGGCGCGCAGGCGCAGGCCGACCAGTTCGACGGCGGTCAGCTCGGGCGCGAGCGCGCGGTCGTAGTGCTGGTCGAGGTAGCCGACCACGTCGGTTCGATAGCGCGCCCGGTCGCCGCGGCCGAGCGAGCGCAGGTTGCGGCCGAACACCCGCACCGTCCCCGCCGACGGCACGTCGAGCCCGGCGAGGATTCGCAGGAAGGACGTCTTGCCGGCGCCGCTCGGGCCGAGCACGGTCAGGATCTCGCCCTCGGCGACGCCGAGGGTCAGGCCCTGGAGCGCGGCGGCGTCGCCCTCCGGCGTCGAGTGGACGCGGAAGACGTCGTGCGCCTCGATCGCGAGCGAGCTCACGCGGCCTCCCCGTAGCGCGCAGGGACACGGCCGCGGAAGGCGCGGTGGGTCGCGAGCGCGACGAGCGCGGCGGCGATCACGGCGGCGACGGCCGCAGCGGCGAGGATCAGCGGCCAGTCGGGCGCGAGCTCGAGCGGGGGCTCGGGCACCGTCGCGTTCGCCGTCAGCTCGACGAAGCGCACCACGAGCAGCGAGAGCGCGAGGCCCGTCACGGCTCCCCCGAGGGCGCCCGCCAAGCCGGCCATCGATGCTCGCAGCCGCAGCTGGCGCCGCAGGCTCGCCGGTGCGACGCCCTGCGCCTCGAGGTCGAACAGCTCCGCCGCCTCGTCACGGCGCTCGGAGATTGCGCCGAGCACGAGAGCGAGCAGCGCCAGGACGACCGCCGTGATCGCGGCCGCCTCCAGCATCGCGAGCGCGCCGCGGGCGATTGGCTCGTGGCGTAGCGAGGCCTCGCGCTGCGATTGCGAAGAGACGGCGAGCGCCGTGAACGGCGGCTTCCGCAGCTTCGCCTCGACGGCCGCGCGGCGCGAGCCCGGCACGTCGAGCCAGAGCTCGGTCGGGAAGCCGAAGCCCGGGCTCGCGACGTTGAGCGCCGCGGCCAGCGCCGGCTGGTCGACGACGACGAAGTCCGAGGTCTGGCTCTCGAGGATCCCGGGGAAGCGATGCGCGACCGCGGCAACGCGGAAGACGAGCGGCTCGCCCGCGACGACCACGCCGAAGACGCGGTCCGGGCCGGCGAGCTGCGCCATCAGCGGCGAGACGATCGCCGGGATCTGCAGGCCGTCGGTCGGCTGGCGCGGCCGGACGTAGGTGTCCACCTCGTTCGTGAGTGTCAACCCGAAGCGCAGCGCGCCATGCCGGGTCAAGCCAGCGACGCCGGTGGTGCCGACCCAGTCGCCGTAGTCGGTCAGCGCGCGCCCGTCGACGCGCGGCGGCCCGAGCACGACGGTCCCGACGGCCGGCCCTCCGGAGTTCGCGCCGCGTTCGATCAGCTTCGGCGGCGGGTCGAACCGGAACGCGACGAGCTTGCCGCCTCGCGCCTCGGGAGGGACCCGTGCGACAAGTACGCGCGGCCGCGGGCCCTCGTTCCGTGCGAGCCGGATCGGAATGAATGACCCGTCGCGCGCGGCGACGTACGCCACGAGGCCGACGAGCGTGCCGTGAACCGTCATTGCAACCGACAGGCGCCGGGCGTCGCGCGGCAGTATCGGCCCGCGCAGCGCGATGCTCCGTCCCGGGTCGATCTTGCGCGCCAGCTCGGAGGGGCTCGAGGCCGCGAAGTCGGAGCGCCAGCCGTCGATCCGCGGGAGCGTCGAGCGCGGCACACCGAGCACTGTGATCCCGGTCACCTGCGCGCCCGCGATGTTGCCGGCGAGCCTGGTCACGCGACTCGTCCGCACGCCCAGCGACCGCTCGACCTCGGGTGTCACGATCGCCCGCACCGGCACGAGCTGGGAGAGGTCTTCGCTGAGCACCTCGTCTGCCGGGGTCGCGAACGCCGCCTGCTCGCGCTGGCCCGTCTCGAGCGTCGAGCGGTAGGTCGACGCGAACAGGGCGAAGCCGACCGAGACGACCACGAAGGCGACCGCGACGGACGCGTACCCCGGCCGGCGGGCGAGGCCGAGGGCGGCGAGCCTGAGCGTGAGCGCGTCCTTCGGCACGACACGCTCGAGCCCACGCAGTGCCAGCGGCAGCAGGCGAGCCACCGCGACCGCAGCGACGAGCCCGACGAGCGCGGGCAGCAAGAGCAGGATGAGCCCGGTGTCGTTCGAGGCCAGGAGCTCCGACGCATTCGCCGAGCCTCGCGCCAGCGCGATCACCACGGCGAGCGCGGCCCCGACGGCGGCGACGTCGAGCGGCGAGATCGAGCGGCCCCCCACCTCGACCGGCGCGATCGTCAGCGCGAGCGCGACGACCACCCCGGCGACGACTCCCACCACGAGAGCGATCGTCAGGCCGCGGCCGGTGAGCACCGAGTGGCGGAGCAGCTCGCCGACAGGCTCGCCGCTCCGGCCCGCGATCGCCGCCGCGGCCGCGGAGCCGGCGACCCAGCCGAGGATCGTTCCCGCGAGGGCGGCCGTGAGCGACTCGACCAGGATCACGAGGGTGCTCTGCCAACGGCGGACGCCCACCGCTTGCAGCCGCCCGCGCAGGGCGTCCGCGTCTCGCCGCTGCCGCGCGCCGACGAGTACCGCGAACGCCAGCAGCAGCGCGACCGCCGCCCCGCCGAGGAGGAGCAGCCGCCGGCCGGCGACGTGGGCGTCGCCCGCGGCCGCGCGCAGCTCGTCCGTCGGAGCGGTCAGCTCGAACCCGAACGTCCCGGTCTGGAAGGCGGTGCGCGCCTGGTCGATCCGGTTCGCCAGGTCGTTCGCCGACCACGAGCGCACGGCGCCGCGCTTCAGCGGCACGACCCAGCCATAGCTGCGGTACGAGTTGTGGAGGCGCGGCGAGCGGTCGAGCGCGGCCACGCCGTTGGCCAGCACGAGCGGCGGCGGCGCGGGCCGGTGATAGCGCGCGATGTGCTGGACGAAGGTCGACTGGTTCAACCCCTCGGCAGGTACCGCGTCCCCGAACAGCGCGGCGGTCTCCAGGTCGCCCTCGCCGACCGGAACGAGCCGCAGGCCGGGCACGTTCGGGAGCCTCCCGCCGCTGCGGATGACGAGCACCTCGCAGCGATCCGGCCGGCAGACGTGTGGGACCCGCCCGGAGCGGAGTCGCACCCAGCTGCCGAGGTCGTCCACTGACCCCAGGCCG
>Ga0207683_10000896_pt1 | contig 27403 bp, 30 predicted proteins | sample KBSM73metaG_FD_184333 | JGI IMG/M metagenome (GOLD analysis project Ga0207683, IMG submission 184333) | Miscanthus rhizosphere microbial communities from Kellogg Biological Station, Michigan, USA - KBS M7-3 metaG (SPAdes) (version 2) | ecosystem: Host-associated > Plants > Roots > Rhizosphere >... | reverse complement strand
TTCGAGCACCATTGCCGCGGACGTGGGCACGGTCGTGGTGCTGCCCAATCACCTGGAGGAGGGTGCCTGGGCCGCGTTGCAGGCCTGGGTGGAGCAGGGCGGGGTCGCGGTGCTCAGCACGCCCGTCGAGAGCCTGGATCAGCGGCTGGGCGTGAGCCGCAGCTCCGTCCGGTGTGGTGCGCAGGCGTCGGTCCTGCCGAGCTCCGAGCGCTCGCTGCTGGTCAGCGTGGGGCCGAGCCTGCTCGCACCCCAGCTCCTGGCGCTGGCGGTGTGCGAGACCGGCGCGCCGTATATTTCCGAGGGCGAATGGGGCGAAGGGCGAGTGATCTTCCTGCCCACGCCCGAGCTGCTCAGCAACGCAGGCCTGGTGGCAGGGGACAATGCGCGCCTGCTCGCCAACCTGCTGGATCTGCCGCCCGGTAAGGTGGAGATCATCGGCTCGCTCACGCGTGACGCGCTCGGCAGCCCGTTCTCTGCCGTCGCGGCGGCAGGGCTCGCGCCGTGGTTGTTCCAGCTCTTGCTCCTGTGCGCGGCCTTTGCCGCATATCGGGGCACGCCCTTCGGGCGCCGCGTAGAAACCGCCGCCGGCTCGCGGCGCCGCTTCAGCGAGCACGTGTTGGCTCTCGGCCAGCGTTGGGCTGACCAGCGCGCTTCGAGCAGCGCCCTCGGTGCCTACGCGGGCTACGGCCTCGAGCTCTTGCGCGAGCGCGTGCCCTCTGCCGCGGGCCGCAGCAACGCCGATCTGGCGCGCGCCATCGCCCAGAAAACGGGCCGCCCCGGCGCGGAGGTGCAGAGCACGCTCGAGCTGACCCACCGCGCCCAGGAGGGCGCCGGCACCGGTACCGAGACACGAGACCTGCAAGCGCTGCGAGAGCTCGGGCGCTTGATCGAAGACCTGGGAGGACCCCGTTGAACGTCGAGACCATGGCCAGCACCTGCGACGCCATCCGCTTGCCGACGTACAGCTCCTCGGTGCCCGCGAAGGCGAGCGGCACGATCGGCGCGCCGGTCCGCAACGCGATCAGCGCCGCCCCGTGGCGGAACGGGCCGATCCGGCCCGCGGGGCCGCTCACGGTGCCCTCCGGCATCTGGACGAAGACCGCCCGGTTGCGCGTCACGGCGCGGGCCGCGGCCACGTGGCTGTCCACGCCGATGCCGCCGCGCCAGACCGGCAGCAGCCCGCCGACGCGGTGGATCAGTCGCTCGCGCCAGCGGGAGGTGAACGTCGACGGCGCGCTGCCGAGGAACCAGCACCGCGGCTGCACCGAGCTTACTCACCAACACACCCCCTGCGACCCCGGTAAAGGGAACGACGTCAAAAGAATGAGCACGTAGCGCCTCAAGTGTCTGTTCAAAATTCAGTTTGGCGGTTTTTCGGGTCATGGTTGCTTTCAGCTCTGCGAAGATGTTGAGAGGAGTTCGTCCCCTTCCAATCTCGCACACCGGGAGCGCCGACCGCAATTTATGGACCCAGAGCAATCACAGATCCGGCCCGGCACCTCGCTCCCTGAGCGTATTGGCAACACGCCGCTCATCCGGCTTGATCATACCGTTCGAGCGCTACCCGGCATTACCTTGCTCGGCAAGGCGGAGTGGGCCAATCCCGGCGGAAGCGTAAAAGATCGTGCCGCAGCCGCGATCGTGCGCGATGCACGCTCCCGCGGCCTGCTTACTCCCGGCAAGACCCTTCTCGACGCCACCAGCGGAAACACAGGAATAGCCTTCGCCATGCTCGGCGCCGCTTTGAGCTTCCCAGTGCATCTCGCCATGCCCACCAGTGTCTCGCCGGAACGCAAGCGAATCCTGCGTGCCTATGGCGCCACCGTCGACTGGACAGACCCCGATCAGGGATCCGACGGCGCGATTCGCCGGGCACGCGAATTGGCCGGCAACGAACCTGCTCGCTTCTATTACGCCGACCAGTACTCCAACGATGCGAACTGGCTGGCGCACTACCAGACCACCGGCCCCGAGATCTGGAGCCAGACAGCAGGGCAGGTCACGCACTTCGTCGCCGGGCTCGGCACCAGTGGAACTTTTATGGGCAGCACGCGCTTCCTCAAAGAAAAGAACCCCGCGATCCAGGCCATCAGCTTTCAGCCTGATTCGCCCTTTCACGGTCTCGAAGGAATGAAGCACATGGGCTCGGCCATCGTACCTGCCATCTATAACCCCCACCTGGCAGACCGCAATCTCGAAGTGGAAACCGAAGCCGCTTACGCCATGGCGAAGCGCCTCGCCCGTGAAGAAGGCTTGCTCGTCGGCATCTCTGCGGCCGCGGCCGTCGTAGTGTGTCTCAGAATTGCCCAGGAAGAAACTGGGCAAGGCCGGCAGGCGGTGATCGTGACCGTGCTGCCTGACTCCGCCGACAAGTACCTCAGCGAACGTTTTTGGGAGGAAGAGGGATGGGCGTACTCCATATAGCTCGCCAGGTTTACGACGCGATCCGCTCGCATGGCGAAGAGACCTACCCGCACGAGTGCTGCGGGGCCTTGCTCGGCCGATCTACACCCGAGGGCTGGGTCATCGATTCCGCAGTTCGCGCCGGCAACATCCGTACCGATTCCGCCCACAACCGCTACCAGATTGCCCCTATCGAACTGGTCAGAATCGAGCGCGAAGCACGAAGTCGCAATCTCGACATCGCAGGCTTTTACCACTCTCACCCCGACCACCCCGCGCAATGGTCGACCACCGATCTGGCCGAAGCTCACTGGCTCGGCTGCTCCTACGTCATCACCGAAGTAGCGCAGGGCAAAGCCGCCGTGACCAACTCCTTCCTCCTCGCCGGCACCCGCGAAGAAGACAAGCACTTTGAGTTGGAATCCATACTGATCGGGGAATGATTCGGCTCGCCACGAATCGGAGGGTGTACACGATTTGCGTGGCATCAATTCCAAGCGTATCTAACCGTCCCTAAATGACTGAATAGACTACGAAATTCCTTTACACCTGTATTGTCCGGGACTAGTATTCGGCCAGTCCCAGAGCACAACGGATTCCTCGGATTCCCCTAACCGCGAGTGATCTCTGAGCATGTCAAGGAGGTTCTTCCATGAAGATCAGCCCCATTCTGTTGGGTCTGTCCCTCGCAGCCGCAGGCAGCTTGCTGGCCGCGGCGCAAGATGCATCCACCGCAGCACCGCCGAAAATCCTTCAAATTAACCGGGAATGGCTCAAGCCGGGAAAAGCCGGACTGATTCACGATAAAACCGAAGCCCCATTCGTCTCCCTGATGAACCGCGCCAAGATCCAGGGTCATTACGTCGCCCTGAACTCCATGTCCGGCAAATCTCGCGCACTTTACATCTCGCGCTATCCCTCATTCGAAGCCTGGGAAGCAGACAACAAGATATTCACCAAGAATGCGGCCTTTGGTGCAGAGTTAGATCGCGACATCGTAGCTGATGCCGAACAACTCGATGGCCTCGACCAGGTTGTTTACACCTATGACGAAGAACTGAGCTACCACCCTCACCCTGACGTCTCCCACGCTCGCTACTACGAAATCAGCATCTTCCACGTTCGCCCGGGACATCGCAAAGACTGGTACGACGCCACCAAGACATACAAGCAAGCCAATGATAAGGCCGGTACCACCGCGCACTGGGCTGCATACGAGATCGCTTACGGCGGTGAAGCTGGTACTTACATCGTCATAACGGCGCGTAACTCGTTGAGTGAGGTAGATACGGCGTTCGGCGATGGCAAGAAGCTGGAGTCGGCCGTGGGCAAAGACGGCATGCAGAAACTCGACGACCAGTTCTGGCAGGCTGTCGATTCGGCACGCACCGAGTTGTTTTCCATAAACCCCAGGCAAAGCTACGCCGAGGAAGCCTGGATCAAGAGCGATCCCGAGTTCTGGAAGCCCAAGGCCGATACGTCCGCAACGAAGCAGCCGGCAAAGCAATCGGCAGATGCAGCAGGCAAAACGGCCAGCGCGACGCCAAAACCGGCCTCCCGCTAAGCTCGCAACCCTTTTATTTCAAGGGATCCTGAAACGGCTCCGGTTCTGCCGGGGCCGTTTCTCTGTCAAGCCCTTGCATTCTTTCATCCGAACTACTCGCTTTATCATCCAATAAAGAGCCCAGAGGACTTAGACGAATGATCATCTTTATCCCGACCCCCCTTCGAACTTACGCTGGCGGTAAAGACTCCATCGACGTGAACTCCGCCACCATCGCCGGAGGACTCGACGATCTGACTCGCACCTACCCAGAACTGCGCAAACATCTATTCACCGGCGAAGGCAACCTGCGGGCCTTTGTTAACCTGTATCTGAACGACGAAGACGTGCGCTACCTTCCGGCGAAGGAGTCGACCCCGGTAACCTCCACCGATACGCTCTCCATCATTCCCTCGATCGCCGGCGGGTGCTAGACCCAATTGCGGCCAGCAGGAATCGGAACCACGAACCAAAAGAACTGAGAATCGAGTCAATCATGGCGACCATCACCGACCCCGTCACGCTCCCCGAACTTACCACCGATGATCTCTCCCGCTACTCGCGCCACCTCATCCTTCCTGAGGTAGGCATCGAGGGCCAGCAAAAGCTCAAAGCCGCACGCGTGTTGTGTGTCGGAACAGGTGGCCTCGGTTCGCCTCTGGCTTTCTATCTCGCCGCAGCCGGTATCGGCACCCTGGGCCTGGTCGATTTTGATGTCGTTGACGCGAGCAATCTTCAGCGTCAGATTATCCATTCCACCAAGGACATCGGCCGCAAGAAGCTCGACTCGGCTGAAGAGAAGCTTCTCGCTCTGAATCCAGCGCTCAACGTCGTCAAGCACGACACCATGCTCTCCAGCGCCAACGCCCTCGAGATTCTCAAGGACTACGATGTCGTCGCCGACGGTACCGACAACTTCCCCACCCGCTATCTCGTCAACGACGCCTGTGTGCTGCTCGGCAAGCCCAACGCCTACGGCTCTATCTTTCGCTTCGAAGGCCAGGCCAGCGTCTTCGCTACCAAAGAAGGTCCCTGCTATCGCTGCCTCTATCCCGAGCCGCCACCGCCCGGCCTGGTCCCCAGTTGTGCAGAGGGCGGAGTGCTCGGCATTCTTCCCGGCCTCGTTGGCGTCATCCAGGCCACTGAAGTCATCAAGCTCATCCTCGGAAAGGGCGCGCCGCTGATCGGCCGTCTGCTCCTCGTCGACGCGCTCAGCATGCGGTTCCGCGAGCTCAAGCTGCGCAAAAATCCCGAGTGCCCAGTCTGCGGCGACAATCCCACAGTTACAGAGCTCATCGACTACGAACATTTCTGCGGCATCGTCCCCGAAACGAAAGAGGAGAAAGCAGTGAAGAACGGCGTTCCCCAGCTCAGCGTCAAGGAATTCAAACAGCGCATCGACGCCGGCGAAAACCTCTTCCTGCTCGACGTTCGCGAGCCCTACGAATACCAGATTGCCCAGATCGGCGGCACACTCATTCCACAGAACGATGTGCCACAGCGCCTCGCCGAAATACCGCGTGACCGTGAAATCGTTGTGCAGTGCCGCTCCGGTGCGCGGTCCCAGCGCATCGCGGAATTCCTCAAGCAGTCGGGTTACTCCAAGGTCGTCAACCTCGCAGGCGGCATTCTTGCCTGGAGCGACGAGATCGACCCCAAGGTCCAAAAGTACTGATAAGCTGGCTCGTCAACGCGTGAAAGGGATCAGATGATCAAGGTAAGTGTCCTTTATCCGAACAAGCCGGGCAGCCGCTTCGACGCGAACTACTATCTGACCGTACACATGCCGCTCTCTGTCAAGCTTTTGGGCCCGGCGATGAAATCCGTCACCGCCGAGATCGGCATCAGTGGCGGCATGCCCGATCAGTCCGCTCCCTATGCTGCCATCGCTGCATTCACCTGCGAATCCGTGAAGGCTTTTACCGATGCCTTTCTGCCTCACGCCGACGAGCTGCAGGGCGATATTCCCAACTACACCGACATCGCCCCGATTATTCAAGTCAGCGAACTCAGCGATTTTCCCGTCGCTTATAGCGTCGGGACAATCCAGTAACCGTGCCCAGATGAACGACCTCACTTTGGGCAAGCCTTTGCAAAGTACCACCGGAGGTCTCCCCCGTTTTGCATTCCATTACTCCCATCACCCTGCGCGGTCGTTACATTCATCTCGAGCCGCTTGACCAGCAACATCTCGAAGGCCTCGTCGAAGCGTCCGCCGTAGATCCAAGCCTCTATCAGTGGAGTCCCGTCCCTCAGGGCAAGGAAGAGGCCGCGGACTATATCGCCACTGCGCTCCGCTGGCAGGTTGCAGGCCACGCGTTGCCGTTCGCAATCATCCGCGAAACTGACCGCGTTTTCCTTGGATCAACCCGCTTCTGGAATATCGAGTACTGGGCGTGGCCCGTGGGCCACAAGCGCCATGGGCGAAATCTGCCCGACGCCTGCGAAATCGGGCACACCTGGCTCACCCGCGCGGCCATGCGCACCGGGGCTAATCGGGAATCCAAATTCCTGATGCTCACCTACGCCTTCGAAACCTGGGGCGCGCTGCGCGTCTGCCTCCACACCGATGCGCGAAACTTCCGATCGCAGAAAGCCATTGAACGCATCGGCGGCAAGCGCGAGGGCATCCTCCGCTCCCATCGGTTGGCCGCGGACTTTACGCCCCGCGACTCGGTCCGCTATTCGATCATCGCCTCCGAATGGCCCGGCGTTAAAGAACGCCTCAGCCGCCTGCTCTATCACGGATAGGCTCCAGCGCGTTGCCTGAGATAATTGGCACGATGAAGAACGAGCACCTGACCAGAAGGTCGCTGATTGCGCGAACCGGCGTTGCCCTTGCGAGTGCAGGTGTCCTCGCTGCCGTTCCGCGGGCCATTCTGGCACAACCGGCTACCCTCGGTTCGAAACGTCCTATCCCGGCCGACCGCAAGTTTCGCAGCGCAGCCGTCGACTCCTACATCGAGTCAACCAGTCAGCGCATCGGCGATCCCGTCCTGGCCGAAATGTTTGCCAACTGCCTTCCAAACACACTCGACACGACGGTCTCCTTCGGCGAGTTTGAAGGAAAGCCCGATACCGCCGTCCTCACCGGCGACATCCCCGCGATGTGGCTTCGCGACTCCTCAGCGCAGGTCTGGCCCTATCTTCCCCTTGCGAGCGCGGATGACCGCCTCCGCCAGCTCCTCGAGGGTGTCATCCGTCGGCAAACGCGTTGCCTGCTCATCGATCCCTATGCCAACGCGTTCATGGCAAACCTCGATGCCGCTCCCCTCGAGTGGAGCACCAAAGATCAGACCGAGATGAAGCAGGGCGTTGGCGAACGCAAGTATGAGTTGGATTCCATCTGCTATCCAATTCGTCTTGCGCACGGATATTGGAAAAATACCGGCGACACCCGCCCCTTCGATGCTGCGTGGAAACACGCGATGCAGGTGGTTCTCGAAACCATGCATGTGCAGCAGCGAAAAAATGGCCCGGGGCCCTATCGCTTCCAGCGCGAAGCAGCAAACCCCACCGACACCCTGGTCAATGCCATTGGAAACCCCGTCAAGCCAGTCGGCCTCATCGCCTCATGCTTCCGCCCCTCCGACGATGCGTGCATCTTTTCCTTTCTCGTACCTTCGAATCTTTTTGCAGTCACGTCCTTGCGGCAGCTCGCGACCATGGCCAACTCAATCTTCCACGATTCCGAGATGGCCAACGGCGCGACAGCGTTGGCCAATGAGGTCGAGTCGGCACTTCGGCAGCACGCCCTCGTCTCAACTGCTGCGGGAAATATCTGGGCCTACGAGATCGATGGATATGGCGGCCAGGCGTTGATGGATGACGCGAATGTGCCTAGCCTGCTCGGCCTTCCCTACCTCGAGAGCTCACCCGATGCAGCCGTTTACGCCCGAACGCGAAACTTCGTCTGGAGCGAAAGCAATCCATGGTTCTTCCGCGGGGCCGCGGGTGAGGGCATTGGCGGACCCCATATCGGCCGCGACATGATCTGGCCCATGTCCCAAACTATCTACGCGCTCACGAGCAGTTCCGACACTGAAATTGCCCACGCAATCCAGATGCTGAAAGCATCCTCTGCCGGTACCGGATTCATCCACGAGTCCTACAACAAAGACGACCCCGCCAAGTTCACGCGATCGTGGTTCGCCTGGGCCAACACCCTTTTCGGCGAACTCATCGGCAAGACCGCACACCGAAACCCGGCACTCCTGCGGGCGTGATCTTTGGGATACGTTATCTTTTCCGCGATCGTCTCGTCTTTGTCATGCTGAGCGAAGGTCACCCAGGCGACCGAAGCATCTGCGGTTGTCTCTCGCTACTTCCGCCGAAGGCAGTTGGCCCTTCCGCAGGTGGCTATCGCGCCAGTTCCAGCGGTCCGGCTTTTCCCGGCTCGATGGCCTTGCCGTTCTCTTCCATCTTGCCGAAAATCATCTTGCCGCTCGCCGTCTGCAGAACGCTGGTAACCGAGATCTCGACCGCTCGCCCGATCATCTTGCGCGCGTGGTCCACCACCACCATGGTGCCGTCATCGAGATAGCCAACACCCTGGTTGTACTCTTTGCCTTCTTTCAGGATGAGCACATTCATCTTCTCGCCCGGCAGCACCACCGGTTTCAGCGCATTCGCAAGATCGTTGATATTCAGCACTTCGACGCGATGCAGATGTGCCACCTTGTTCAGGTTGAAGTCGTTGGTCACCACCTTGGCTTCCCACTTCTTCGCCAGCTCAAGCAGTTTCAAATCCACTTCGCGTATGGACGGAAAATCATCAGGAACAATCTGCACCTGGATGTTGTTGTTCGACTGCATTCTCTGCAGCATGTCCAGGCCGCGCCGTCCCCTTTGTCTCTTTGAACCATCCGTGGAGTCGGCCACAATCTGCAGTTCTCGCAGCACAAACTCAGGCACCACCATCATGCCGTCGATGAACCCCGCTTCGGCGATATCCGCGATGCGGCCATCGATAATCACGCTGGTGTCGAGCACCTTCGCGCTGCGTCGCGTGGGCCGCTCTGTAGCAAAGAGCGTGCCAAGCGCAGCCGGATTCAACAGTTCGCCCTTGCTCGCCCCGACCAGCAGGCCGACATACGTCATCAGCAGCAGCACAAAAATCTGCAGCACCGCCGACGTCGACGAATTCAGAGGAGCTGATCGCAGCACCAGGCAAAACAGCGCCGCGCCAAAAATGCCGAAGATGCTGCCGGCGACAGCGCCAATCAATCGCCGCAGGCTGAGAGCCCGCACCCGCAGTTCAAATACGATGACTGCGCAAGCAGCCGCTGCTCCACCGGTCGCGCCTACCCAACCGGCAACACCAAATGGGTGAAGGAAATAACAGACTCCGGAGAACAAGGCAACAAATAGAAGACGAACAATGACCAGATCCATGAAAGGCCTACTTTCACTGGTGCGAAATAAGCTACACCAGTATGGGCACCGAAGCTGAGTATGCCCATCCGCTCTCAGGATCGTCAAGTATCAGAGAATGAATTGGAAACTGTCAAAAAAGACAGATCAAGAAAAACCAGGGAGCAGCAACCAGATGCCGGCCGATCGCCGCCAGACAATCATCTCCAGCCCGAAGGTCACCCTTATGGATCCATTTGCCTTATCCACGGGCCTTCTGATCGCTGCTCCCTGCCCCCAAACTCACGATGCGACTGCAAGCTCCGCTGCCGGCAGCCGGTGCACACCCTTTCGAGGCCCGCGCTTGCGGGCGCTCATGACCTTAACGCGTTCCAACAACTCCTGCGCAGAACAGGTTTTCTTCGCCAACAGTGCATCGGCACCATGGATCTGCCCATTCATCTTTTGCGGGTCGCCCAATAGCACCATGGGCACATGCGACGCATGTTTCTTCAACCTAACCACGAGTTGATCGCCGCTCATCTGCGGCATTGAAAAATCAGCCAGCACCAGGTCGACGGCATTTTCGACGAAAAGCTCAATCGCCTCCTGCCCGTTCTTGGCTGCAAGCACGCGGTAACCGTTTGTCACCAGCATGAATTTCATTACTGAGAGTTCCTGTTCGTTGTCGTCTACGCAGAGAATCACTTTTTTCGGCCGCATGTAAGGGTCCTGCTCCTTGCTTTGAATTCTTTGGGCCCTTTTCGCACGCACTCCGGCTGCCCCGTTCTTTTGGCGGGTTGGCACGTAGTTTGTCCGGGGCCGTCGGCCGCAGTCAGGACCGTACTCCCGGGATTGACGGTATAGCCGACGCGCTGGTTTAAGGCGCACGCTTCGCGCGCCCACCAGACAACTTCGGCAATCAATCCGTGGGAGGGGTTCCTACCTGGCGGTCAGATTGTGAATGAAGCCTGTATGAAAAACCGGCAACAAACCGGTTGCATTGGTTCAATGCTTGGCAAGAGTACGAGCTAATCCAAGTCATGAAAAGAGGGAACAACAGGCGAAAACGGAGCATGAAAACCAACATGTAACAAGTGGAAAACCGTTAGTGTGTACACATTGAGTAACTTGTCCTGATTAAAATCTGTTGAAACCGTGTGCATTACGGCAGGAAAAGCCGTCCCTTTGCAACAAGAACAGTGCTACCTCCGACGCGCACATTCGTCACGCTCGCGTTCTTCAATCCGGCGGTCAGAAACAGGTCGCTGGTGCGTCCAATCTCAACCCCCTGCTGCACATGAATCCGCTCGTCGGGTGCCACCAGCCGATGCTGCACGAGGTAGCTGATGGCGCACCCCGCGGCAGAACCCGTCGCCGGATCCTCACCCCCGTAGAACTGCATCCGGGCCCTCCATGCCGGCTCACCGCCCGCCGTCGGGCCGAGCACATAGAACCACCGCGCCCCGCGCTCCCTGAGCCACGTTGTTGCCGCTTCCTGGTTCACACGCAGGCGTGCCAGAGACTCTGACGAACTCAGCGCCACGATCGCAAACGCGGTCCCTGTCGAGACAACCTGCGGTGGCGCGATTGCCTGCAGATCCTCAACTTTCAACCCGCACAGTCGAGCAACCTCCGCTCGATCAAGTTCCGCTCCAAACTCCGGATCGCGCTGAGTCATCTCTCCGAATAGCCCTTCTTTTTGAAAGCGCACCGGCACTGGCCCAACGTTCAAGGCCAAGGTCACAGTTTCAGTCCGCATGGTCTCAGGCGCCGTCAGCTTCAAAACGGTCGCCGTGCCCAGCGTCGGATGCCCCGCAAACGGCAGCTCCTCCTGCGTAGTGAAGATCCGCACGCGCACGCCCTCGGCCTGCTCCACCGAGGCAGCACGGCGCTGCACAAACGTAGTCTCCGACAGGTTGAACTCACGCGCGATAGCCTGCATCCGCTCCGTCGGGAGCCCGGCGGTGTCCATCACTACCGCGAGTCCGTTGCCCTTGAGCGCCGTCTCCGTAAACACGTCCACGACGTAGTAATCCAACTCCAGTCCGTGCGCATTCGAGTGAGTTGCCATGGCATCATTATGGAGTAATTTCATCAGGCCGCGTCGCGCGTCTTTGCCAGAGGGGGAGAATTGTGGAGGTCACATAAGCGAGAAAAATCTCTCTCTTACTTCTCACGCGCCAACGCCGCTTGACAGCAACTTGAACCCACTCTAGTCTACGAATACCCACCGGCCCGGATAGCACGGAAATGGTCGGCGGCAAAGGATTCAGATGCCCCTCACGTTCATCACCGCATCCTGTCTGTGCTGCTGTCAGCAGCGTTGCGAGCGGGCGTGTTCTGCGGGATAGATTCAGCAACAGGAATCTCAACGACAGGCTCCCACCCGCTCCAAGCGTGGTGGGTTTTCAGTTTTAGTGCTCAGTTGTCAGGTTCTGTTCCTGACCACTGTTCGAGCATCGGTGGCGAAGTGGCTAACGCGCAGGTCTGCAAAACCTGTATACGCGGGTTCGATCCCCGCCCGGTGCTCCAAAATCTTCCCAAAGAAAAATGGGCCGCGCTTCATGAGAAGCAGTGGCCCTCGTCTGTGATCCGACAATCGGCCTAGATTTCGCCGCAAGTTCTAAGCTGAAGGATGTTTTTCCCTGGGTCTGAAGATTTCTCCGTCACCGCCGATAATAGCAACAGCCCTTCTTCCGGCACAGATTACTGCGTTGCTTCTCTTCGGTAATCCAGTGTCCCAAAACAAGACAAGGCCGGAGCTGAACTCCGGCCTTGGTCTCTCCTTCAAAATCAGCGACTAGCGGTTCATGGCTCCGGGCCCGTTTGCCGGTCCGCCCGGTGTTGTTGCTACCGTGAGCCCTACCTTCGTGCCACCGTCCAGCTTGATGTCACGACGCGCGCCAAGCAGCATGCCTGATGCATTTGAAAACGGCTGCCCGCTGATGTTGTTCGCCAGCAATACGCCAGGGATCGACGTCATGCGGATCGCAACGTTCCCGCTCTTCGCCACAATGCTGCCCGGAGCAGGAGTTCCATTCGCAGCCGCCGGCCCTGATTGCGCTGATCCACTCGTGGTTTCGTTAGGCCGAGGTGCGTTCGCCGCACTGTTGCTGTTCGACCCGTTCATGTTCCCGCTTGAGGGGGAATTTCCTGCTCCGCTGCCAGGCATCGACGAGCCGCCCGATGGAGGGCCGAAGCCCCCGCTGTTCTGCGCTGAATCGCTCTCAGTCGAACCCACAGACTCTATCACCGATTCAATCGGAAGGCTCTGTCCGCTCTTCAATTCAGCGTGATCAAACTTGATCGCGATCTGCGCGTTCTCTTTGCCCTCGCCGCGTGCCTGCACTCCCGTTACGTGGCCCACCAGCTTCGATCCCTTGGGAATGTCGGTGCCGTCCGCTGTCTTCACATCTTTGTCGGTCTTGACCACGACGCTATCGCCCGTCTTTGCTGACGTTGAATCTAGATTGCCCACTAGTTCGCCCTTCACAGGCGCGAGTTGGATCGGAGCCGCCATCGTACTTGCCCCACCACTCGATGCCCCGGCCGAAGGGCTGGCCTGATTCGAGGAACTGGACCCCTGCGAATCCGCGCCATTCTGCGCCGGCTGATTGTCCGGAGCCGTCGTTGGTGTAGTTTGCTGCGCCGGAGGCGCAGTCTGTTGTGCCGGAGCGGCTTGCTGCTGCGGAGTTGTATCTTGCTGCTGTGCTGTCAGGGGAAAACTTGAAAAGGTGGCCAGTGCCACTGCGATAACTGTAGCCGCTCTCATGAGAAAGTCCTCCATTGGTTCACCGTCCGGGGTGGCCGTTGTTTCACGGCTCAAAGTGCACGCACGGGAGGTACATTCGCACGATGGTTGCCAAACTCAGGTCCACAAGCGGCGAATTCCCTGAACGACCACATTCGAAACAGAATGAAACCGTCATAGGCTGCCAGGTGTGCTTAACATTGCAGCCTCAACCTTTGAAGCCGGAAGAACTTTCTGCGTTATCCGTGTAAATATGCCCGTGTATTAATTTCTGCGCGAAAACGAACGCCCCTCGCCTACCGGCCCTCTGGAGCCGGGGCATAATAGCCCTTGCGGACCTGTACCTTCATATCCTCCCCCTTGCACTGCACGGCGATATGTCGGAACGTGCCATCCTGCTTGGCGTTGGTAGGCGTATAGCTGGCTACATATTGCGTCCGCAATTCGTCTTCAATCTGGGCGAACGCCGCCTCCAGCTTCTTCCCGTTATTGCCCACATTGATCAGCCTTCCACCGGTCTCTTCAGAGAGCTTTTTCCCGGCCGAGTACCCGTAATATCCAAAGTTCCCGTAAAAGCCGGTGTCGGCGATCAGGATTACGTAGATGATCGCATTCGATTTCTGCGCAGCAGCAATCGCCTCGGAGATCTTGTACCGGCTGCCCTGATCATCGCCATCGGTCAGAATAATCATGGCCTTTCGGCCCGCTTCCTGGTTCAGCTTTTCGTTTGACGCGAGATAGATTGCGTCGTAAAGCAGCGTCCCCTTTGGCGTTCCATGAGTCGGAACCGGCCCGCCGCCGAGTCCCGGAACTCCCGCCGCTCCATTTCCACCCGCTGTGTTGATCTGTGCCGTGCCGAGGGCCCGAGCCAATTGGCGCGGACTATTTGTGAAGTCGGACAGCAGATCGACGTTTACGTCAAACGACAACAAGAATGCCTGGTCCTTCGGCTTGAGCACACGTTCCAGAAACTGGCTTCCTGCCTCTTGTTCCAGTGGAAGCACCCGGTCCATGCTGCCCGAGGTATCGAGCAAAATGCCTAACGTCAGCGGCAAATGCGTTTCCGGCGCGAAATTCTTCAGCGTTTGAGGAACTTTGTCCTCTGACACCGAGCAATCGTCCTTCGTCAGGTGCGGGACGAGGTTCCCTGCTTTGTCCTTGACAGTGAAGAACAGATCGACCAAATTGACGTTGAGTCTCAGTGTCCCCATCGATTCTTGTTCCTCAGGGGGCGGAGGCGGAGCGTGACTTACCGGTGGCGCATCCGGCGAGGGAACAAGCTGGGCCAACGCCGCCGAAGACAAAATCGGCAGTGCCGCGATCAGAACGACGAATCTCCACGAAACAGGCATCTTAGTCAGTTGGACGAAAATTGCAGCACGAAGAGAGCATACCTGAACTGTTTGCTACCTTGATGGCCAACCTGCAAGCTGTTGGCGCGTCTGATACTCTGACGGATGCAGCCCTGTTGTTTTCTGGCCGGTTTTCATGTGCTGGTATCAACATCTGCGCTCGCGTTGGGGGAGGAAAGAATACCTGTGAATCTGGGTTTGAAAGCACTGGCGATGACCGCACTCCTGAGTTCAGGACTGAATCTCGGCGTGATGGCATTCGCTCAGGATCAGCAACAGCAAACGACCGTTCCCGACGCACCCGCTCCCCAGGCTCCAGCCCCATTGACCGGCATGAGCGGCCCCATCACCCCGGGCCTCGGTTCCGGCGCGGTACCGTCAGCACAGGGCAGTTCGACCTCTTCAGATCAGCCGCCGCCAGCGGCTTCGCAGCCACCCAGCCAGGCAAAGGATCAGGTGCAAACCGCACCCCCCGATACCGGATCGGTTGAAGACATCGGCGCGAAACTCGTGCTCAATGCCACCTACGTTGAGGTTCCAGTCACCGTCAAGGATTCGAAGGGAAAGCCGGTTGCCGGCCTCACATGGCGCGATTTCAAAGTCTATGAAAACGACACACGCGAGGCGATCAGGATTTTCACCGTCGATCCAGCTCCGCTTTCAGTCGCTTTCGTAATCGATCAGAGCCTCACTTCAGATGTCATGGCCAAGGTGAACAATTCTCTTGGCGCTCTGCAGGGTGCTCTCACCCCCTACGACGAAATCTCTGTTTATTCCTACAGCAACGGACCTCACCAGTGGACCGGCTTCACAGGAGCCCAAAGCACCCGCGTTCCCGCGGTTCTGGCCCTTGCCAAGTCTGTCGGCCGCGAAGAGCTCGTACCCATCAACTCCGGCCCCTTTGCCAGTTGTGGCATAAGCAAGAACGGCAGTTGCATCGACCCCAACCTTCAGGAAGGGCGTTCGGCCGGCAACAGCACGTTCATGACGATCCCCAAGGAAATCCACACCCTCAACGACGCGATCCTCGCGGCAGCGAAGGAACTTTCCACTCGCCCCAAAGGACGTCGCCGCATCATTTACGTGGTCTCGGACGGCAAGGAATACGGCAGCAAAGCTACCTATAAAGACGTGCTGCGCTACCTGCAAACCAACAAAATTGCCGTATATGGAACCGCCGTTGGAGATTCGGCCCGTTGGGGCCAGGGCTACATCAGCCGCCTCCACATTCCCTTTACCATGTACGACAATCGCCTCGCTGGCTACGTCCTTACAACCGGCGGAACGCTGGATTCTGAGAGCGATCTGAGCGGCATCGAAAAGAGCTACGCCCGCATCGCCGCCGAGGCGCGCAACCAGTACACCATCGTGTATGCGAGCCACGAGCCTCTGATCGACGGTAAATACCGCAAGATCGAGATTCGCGTCGACCGCCCCGGCGTCGAGGTCATCGCCAAGAAGGGCTACTACCCCTCCGGCCAGGATTATCAGCGTTAACCCATGGCTTCCTCGGGAGCTGCTGCGGGTCTAGGCTTGCTCTCTGCAGCCACATGGGGTGGCGCCGACTTTGCGGGCGGCGTGGGAGCACGCAGGTCCTCCGCGCTTCTGGTCACTGTCTCGGGCCAGATTGTTTCCCTGCTGACTCTGCTCGCGATCTGCCTCACTCTTCGCCTCACAATTCCCGGTTCAGCCTATCTGGCCTACGCAGCTATCGGTGGATTTGAAGGTGCATTGGCTCTCGCCGCGTTCTACCGTGCCCTGGCGATGGGAGCCATGGGTCTTACCGCCGCTCTTACCGGATTGCTCACAGCCTTGGTCCCCGTCGTATTTCAGATCTTCCACGAAAGCCTGCCCACCCCTCTCACTGCTGTCGGCCTGGCTGCCGGCTGTGTCGCCATCTGGCTCGTAACTCACTCACCCGCCACCGGCGATGCGGCCACGCCGGCCAAGGCCCTCCTCCTGGGAGCGGCTGCTGGCGCCGGGTTCGGAGCCCAGCTCATCCTCTTCAAGATGGCCAGCCCCGGTGGCGTCCTGTGGGCCCTGACCTCAGCCAGAATCGCGGGAGTGGCGGCCCTGCTCCTCGTGATCGCCATTGTCCCGCCTCCTCGCCCTTGGCAAGGGTTCTGGCTTATTGGAACCCTCTCGGGCACGCTCGACACCCTCGGCAATCTCTTCTACATCCTCACCGCCCGGTTCGGCCGCCTCGACGTCGCCGCCGTGATCTGCTCGCTCTACCCGGCCGGCACGATTCTGCTGGCCGCCCTGCTTCTCCACGAACGCCCCACCCGCCGCCAGATGGCAGGCATGGCCCTCGCACTTGCGACCGTGGGCCTTCTCAGCCTCTAACCACCCCCCAGACGCACGAAAGGCCTGCGCCAAACGGCGCAAGCCTCTCTCGAAACGCTTAAAAGTAATTCCCCGGTCAGAACAGGTCGCAGCCTTATTTCTGCTCGGCGCTCGTCGTAGTCGGCGGGGGTGGCGGCGGCTGCACAGACGCCTGCTGCGTCGGCGGCGGTGGCGGAGCAGGATCGGCCACGCCCTTGATCCCCTCCCTGAAGCCCTTCAATCCTTCGCCCAGTCCCTTACCCAACTCCGGCAGCCGCTTCGCGCCGAAAAGCAAAAACGCTACTACGGCGAGCACAATCAGGTGCCATGGCTGCAATAAATCGCCCATCTCTATCCTCCGCGCGCCCCTTCATCAGGCTCGCTATCACACAATATTGTCGCACAAGCCGACCCCCCGCGGTGACCGGCGCCACTTACGTTTCGGCAGTCAAGCTCCTACCACCAGCGCCCAGGGCAAAAAGTCACGACGGCCGATCAACACAACCGCACCACCGCGAGGGAGCGAGTCATCGTGAGCGCAGGTTGCTACGGCGACCGGAGTCAAGAAGCTTCGCGATTGCATGGGTTACCCGAAGGACTCTTAGGTTATCGGGCAGAACCGGGACAAAGTATCGCCAAGAATCGTCATCAGGCCGTCTGGCGGGCCCTCAGGACTGCAGCGAGCTCATCCACACCTTCATTGATCATCTTGTTGTGCAGGCAATACAGGGCAAGTTCAAGACGATCTGCGACGCCGAGCTTTTCGTAGATTTTGCGCAGACAATTCTTGATCACCTGTTCGGTGGTTCCGAGCTGAAATGCAATCTCCTTGTTGCGCTTGCCTTGCGCGATGCAAGTTATGATCACCGCCTCCTTGGGAGAGAGGTGCTTCTGCGGCCGTGGATTTAAGAGCGCAGTTTCCTGGGCACGGTAGGCTTCGATAACCCAGTTCAAGGCCTGATTGTCAATCCAGGTCTCACCGCTAGCAATGCGTCGTACGCAGCGTATCAACAGATCAGCAGAGATTGACCTGGAGATTATGCCGCGAATGCCGTGGCGATAGAGTGCAACTGTCTGGTTCTGGTCAGCGAACTCAGTTTGCACAATGATCTTGATGTGGGGCGCGATCCGCCGGAGTTCCGGGATTGAGCTGGTCGCCCCAGTCAGAAGTTCACCCTCGACAAGGACGACATCGGCAGGATGCCCTTCAATCGCGGCACGGAGTTGTTCCAGCGAGTCCGCCTGTGCAACCACGCGAATATCGTCTTCAAGCGCAAAGATCTTGCGAATTCCAACGCGGTAAATAGCCTGGGAGTCCGCGAGAATGAGACGGATCGTCCCCGGTTCAACGGGTCCGTCTAAGGTTTGGCCATCGGGCGTTTTATTCAAGAGATTCATAGGTGAGCGCTACTCGACGGATTAAGCAACAGCCAGACCGAGGATTGAGTCAATCCGGCGTTGGATTGGGTCCGCAGATTCGCTCTTCTTCTGGGAAAAGAATTGCGGAAGTGCGATCTCAGCTGGTTGAAGTATCGATTCATCCGCATGCACTGGTTCAAGTGCCGCGTCAATCGAATCGGAAGCGTAGCGACGATCTTCAACAACCGTTTGCTCGCCTGCACCGCTCAGAGGTTCCAGAACCTTTACCAGTGCGTCGAGCTGATGCTGCCGGTTCCTCAGTCGCTCAGATTCCCGGGAAATGAGGTCCAATTCATCCATTGCCGCCTCGATCGCTGCACGATAAGCACCACCATCTCCTTGTTGGTTCATCTTGCTGCCTCCATTGTGCGAATGTAAGCGAGAGTAACCACCAACGGGCATTACACAAAATGTGTACATACGTTACCGCCGCGCTTCGAGCCCATGCCGCAGGGCTATCAGTTGCGCTTCAGACTTTCGGCATCTTTTGGGATTTCGCTAACTTCAAGAAGATATCTCTGGAGTTCATTGGCTCAGAAAGTCCCATGCGAACGATCAAAGACATGACGATTGAGACGAGGAAGGTCGTTCTGGACGAGACCGAGTTCATCCGCTGCAACATTCGCCATTGTGAGATCCATTTCAGTGGTGGCGAACACTCTCTTGTCGACACGAATATAGAGGGGTGTACCTGGGTGCTCCACGGTGCGGCCCAGCGGACAGCTAACCTAATCAATGAGTTCAGCTTATCCAGACTAGGGGCCGACTCTGGTGCCCTCGCCAGGAAGCTTTAGCAGGCCGCGCACGGCCGCTCTGACTCCATGCCCCCAGCCTAAACGGGCCCCTCGCTGCCCTTCTGTTACCTCCGGAGAAAGGCAATAGCGAACCTTAGTGCTTTGGATCGCTGCTCGATGGTAGAGTCCGGGATTGGAGGCGAGCATGGCACTGGATCCATATCGCGTGGCATTAGAACAAGCAGCAGCGGAACTGAAAGAGATCACGGCTCTGTTCAATAAGCTGAGCTCACGAAAAGGCCAGCTTGAGACCTTGGTAGGTGCTTTCCGACCCCTCGTCGATACCAGTTCACAACTCCCGGAATCACTTGGAAGACGCTTGTAATATTGGAGTTAAGGCAAGCACGCTAAGCCTGGCCAGCGAAGGCGGATTTCGTCACCACAACACTCCATCCTCGCGTTACTTCCGAATTTTCCCCACAGAATTGATTGTTTCGGCATCCGATCCACGGTCGATAGAATCGCAATGAATCCATTCATCTGAGACTGAGGCGGAGGGAGGCTCCATGACAGGCCCCAAAGGCTGGCTTGAGAATATCTTGAAGCCCGATTCCGAGAGAGCAGAACGACGATCGGTCGCTCAGTTTGCCGCATACCGCTGGAACGGCTCCAATGTGACACAGAGGGCCGTGAGAGATGTCAGTTCAACCGGCGTCTACATTCTTACGGAAGAACGATGGCATCCCGGCACGTTGGTCTTTCTAACTTTGCAAAGGGAAGGTCCGCTGGAAATGAATCCAGAGCGCCGGATCGAGGTGCAGGCCAAGGTCATCCGGTGTGGGAAGGACGGCGTGGGCCTCGCGTTTGTTTCGCAGGATGACCCGGAATCATCCCAATGGGAGAGTCTTAGGCAGAGCCTGCTGGAACTGGCCAAGCCGGAAGACATGCGAAGCCTGGTCCGGATTTCCGAAGCCGTTGCATTCTTGAGTCGAATTTGTCCGGGGGGAGCTGAGAAGGTCGGCAAATTGCTCTGCGGGAGACTGAGCAACCACAAGTTAGCGAATGCCATTGCAATTGTCCTCAAGGCTGAGAACCTGCTGGGACTCGAATCCGCTATCGATAGACTGCGCGCTGACCCAGACCTTGTTGTGCGGGTTCTTGAGGACGGATCATGTACCGACGAAGATTGGCTGAAGCATTTCTGGGCGGGCATCCTGGCCACGTCCTGCGCGGTAGAAGACAAAGACGAGTCGAGTCTGGTCTTCGTTGAATTGTTCTCCCAACTGACGACCTTTCCGGTCCGCATCTTGACTGTTGTATGCACAAAAGCAACGAAAGTCCTGACAGAATCAGGGTCGATTTCCGCGAGACCGCTGTCGTGCAAGATCGAGGATCTCATGCTGACGACCGGATCACGAGGACTTCAGATTGAACGCGATCTAGAACGCCTGTCGGAACTTGGATTGATTGAAAAGCGCGATTCCAATTCTCCGATGCTATTGGCTCGTGACGAAGTCCATGTCACTCCCAGCAGTCTAGGTCTGCAACTTTTCGCGCGCTGTAAGGGACATCGGGGATCGCAGCAGGACTTTTATTCTGCAGAGTGAACCCGTCATCGTTCCTTTTCGATTTGCTGTGACTCAATTCACAGACACTCCAAGTTCAAGCGACTATCCGTTGATGAGCATGCAGTTACAGAAGCAGGAAAGACCTTTATGATTCGCCTCCGTTTTGCGGGACTTTTGGGACTCGGTTTGTTTTTGTCGGCTTGTGGCGGGGGCGGAAACGGCGGAATCGGCAGCGGCACCATCGGCTATACCCAGCAGACTGGCCCAAACGCTATCTTGAATGGCGCGACGGGTGCCACTAGCACGAGTCACTGGGCTTCAACGCAATGCCGTGTCCAAGTTCAACTCACTGGCGATCACGGATTTTGGACGATCGTCCTTGACAACACCGGCAGAACCTCCTCAGGCAACTTTTCGTGGTCGGTAGGCCCTAACCCGAATAGCGTGACAGTGAATGGAGGGTCGGGCCTTGCAGGTTTCTTATGGGTTGCTGCACTTGGAAACGTAACGGGCTCAACTTCCAGTCAGAGGTTCACGGCGGGCGTCACCGTACAGCCCAATAGCCAATATTTGGGTAGCTGTACCTTTGTCTTGGTGCAAGGAAAACTGTCATAGCAAATGGGGAGAAGTGGAACGTTGGGAGGACTCAAGGGAGGCCCGAACGTGGCTTCCAAAAGCTTCGGGCAAGATTTTTCCACGGAACTTTGCAGATTAATTCGTGTGCTTCGTCATAATGGAAATAACAAGAACTCAAGTGACGACGATTCGCAACGAACGACCGGAGTTTAGTGCTGTAAGTCCTTTCCTAAGAGAATTCTGCAGCTAAGTTACACTCCGAGAGGATCTTGCGGAGCCCGGCGTCTTGCAACCCAAAGAAAACAGAGAATTTCTTTTACAGAGTACGGGTGGAGGGTATCCACCTCAGTTCACCTGGGCAGGATTGCCCAGCCGCTCCGTAACCATGTTGTAAAAGCTCAACAGGTCCTCTTCGTCGCCCATGGTTAATCGTCGATACACCTTCATCAACGGGAACAGCCTCGATCCTCGAACATCTATCGCCGGAACGGCCACCGCTCCTCCGGGATATTGGGTCATCTCCCAGCCTCCGGCATACCGCCGCCGAAGCACTTCACCCAGGTAGCTGCCCCACAGCCGCGACTCATAGTCCAGGTCAATCTCTGGATCCTCGGCCACCAGGACGAGTATCTCGTCCAGCGCGTTGATAGATTCGGCCGTGAAGTCCAACCGCTGCCGATACTGACTCCGGGCCAACTCCGCAGCACCATGCGCATACCCCTCCATCATCGACCCCAAATCTGGAAACGGTTTTGATTCGAGTCTTTCGCGCAGTTTGCTCATCTCTTAAGAGACTAAATCCTCTTTCACTTGGTAGCTGACCCAACTTTTTGAGATTCGCCACAATGGCTCAGCATCCAAATACTGTGTCAGACTTGAAGGAGGCTGGAGATCGTCAACCGATGAAACCGCTGAAACACTTCATTCTCACTGTCGCACTTTTGCTCACCGCGCACTTGGGCCTTAGCGCAACGCGCGACATCTATCCCGATCCGTCCCAGGCGAAGTCCGATCTCGCTGCCGCCTTGAAGACCGCCGCCGCCTCCCACAAGCGCGTCCTCATCGACTTTGGCGGGAACTGGTGCGGGGACTGCCATGTCCTCGACATCTACTTCCACAACCCCCAGAATCGCCCAATCCTCGATGCGAACTTTGTCCTCGTCCACATCAACATCGGCCACATGGACGAAAACGTTGATATCGCTCAACGCTTCGGGATTCCGTTGAGCAAAGGCGTTCCCGCGCTCGCTGTCGTCAGTGATCAGGGCAAGCTGCTCTACAGCCAGAAGGGCGGCGAATTCGAAGCCATGCATCGCCTGGAGTCCAGCGCCGTGACACAGTTTCTTGTGCAGTGGAAGCCGGTCAAGCCCGGATGCTCCGCCGTTATGGTCACCTGCTAGTTCGTCAGGTTAACGGCGCCAGGTTCTTGGTGTTCTGGTAGGTATACGTGATCCGGTGAATCACCGTAATCGTGGAGAGAACTGCGAGTATCCAAAGCACGGGCGCCATCGCGTTCCAATGATTAAATAGTGCGCCAATCAGGATGAGTACGATCCGCTCGGGTCGCTCCATAAACCCGACTTTGCAGGAGCCAATTAGCGCCTCAGCGCGGGCCCGCGTGTAGCTCACCATTAACGACGTCACCATGACAAACGCCACCAGCACCACGTATCTGAACCGGTTGATGCGCCCGTAATAGACCAGCAATCCGAAGAACAGAACAACGTCAGAGTAGCGATCGATCACCGAATCAAAAAACGACCCGAACACAGTCACCTGGTTATTGCGCCGCGCTACTCGACCGTCGAGCATGTCAAATATTCCCGCGCAGAAAATCACAACGCCCGCATAAAAGAACATGAGGTCTGGATTCGTCGTGTTCGCATGTCCAAAAAAGAACGCCGCCACGATGTTGATTACCAGTCCGATAAATGTCAGTGCGTTGGGAGAAATGCGAGTGAGTGCGAGACCGTGAACGATGTGGTCAAGAAGCCAGCCGCAAGCGCGGCCAAAAGCGCTGGTCCAGGTCATGCTATTGTCCTGCGGAACTCTCTGTGCCGTCGCCGGCATCTTCCTCGTCCGCGTCGGCCTCGTCGTGGACGGTCGTCAACTTCAGAATCTCAAGCTCGCGTTTGCCATTGGGAGTGACAATCGTGGCTACATCGCCCACGCGCTTGCCCACCAGGCCGCGCCCAATAGGCGACGTCGTCGAAATCAGGCCCTTGGCCACATCCGACTCTTCACTGGTCACAAGTCGATATTCAATCTCTTCATCTTTCGTGGAGTCATACACCACGACCGTGGACCCGAATCCGGCTTTGTCCCTTGGAATGTTTGCCAGGTTCACAAGCGAGAGTTCGGCCATCCGCCTCTTCAACTGACCCAGACGAGCATTCACGAATTCCTGCCGTTGCTTCGCCATGTGATATTCGGCGTTCTCCGACAGGTCTCCCATGGCTACTGCCTTCTTAATCTCTGCCGGCAGTTCGTGGGCAAGCTCATGCTCAAGGAGGTGAATCTCTTTGAGTAGCTGCTTCTTGATGTGATCGGGCATCCGTGGTCCGTGGCGAGGAGCCGGGTTGCTCACCCGCGGAAGATGAAAAGCTTGAGTTCTCATTATACGCGGGGCAACAGCCGTAGCAGAGACTTTGGGCCATTGTCGCAGGCGGTAGACTTGTGCGTGTTCCTATGAGTCGAAAACACCTGTCACGACGCAATTTTCTCGTCTCCGGACTCAGCGCAAGTGGTGCAGCTGTTCTTCTCCCAGGCCTGACCGCAGGCGCGGCGTCTGCTGAGCAAAGGAATGCAGGCTCGATCCCTGATCGCGAGCAGTGGATCAACTTTGTTGAGCGCGTGTCCAATCCCGTGCTCGAGGCTCTCAGCAGGCAACAACTGCGGCGAACAATGCCGGTGGAAGCATCTGCCGGGCATCGGCAGGAACGAGCGGTCGGATCACCCTTGGAAGCCCTTGGCCGACTGCTCTCCGGACTCGCGCCATGGCTCGAACTGGATTTGTCGGCTGCCGAGTCCCCGGAGGAGACGGCTCTGCAAGCACGCTATCGCTCCTGGGCGCAGCAGGCACTCGCGTCAGCGATCGATCCGTCATCTCCGGATTACATGCGCTTCGGTCAGTCAGGTCAGACGCTGGTCGACTCCTCGTTTCTTGCTCTTGCGCTTCTGCGGGCGCCAAAGCAGTTGCTCGACACCATGACGCCAGCCACGCGGGCACAGTTGATTTCAGCACTCGAAAGCGAACGAAAAATTCAGGCGCCCCTTAGCAACTGGCTGCTCTTTTCTGCGCTCAATGAAACACTCCTCCGCAGGCTCGGCGCAGCTTGGGCGCGCCCTCGAATCGACTATGCGCTTAAGGAACACCAGTTGTGGTATCTCGGGGACGGCACGTACGGCGACGGCCCGCAATATCACGCCGATTTCTACAACAGCTACGTTATTCATCCATATCTGCTCGCACTGATGGATGAACTCCACGACGAGCCGGCATGGAGAGACATGGCTCCCGCAATCATTGAGCGGGCTCGTCGCTACGCAGCGATTCAGGAGCGCACGATTTCACCTGCCGGCGAATTTCCCGTGCTGGGCCGCTCTATCACTTATCGGGCCGGTGCTTTCCATCTTCTCGCGGATGTGTCTCGCCGCCATCTATTGCCACCTTCTGTAATCCCCGGAGCCGTTCGGTGCGCGCTCACTGCCGTTCAGCAACGAACCTTGACCCCGCTGGGAACCTTCTCCCCCGGTGGCTGGCTGCAAATCGGATTGGCAGGACATCAACCGTCCTTGGGCGAAAACTACATCTCTACTGGCAGTCTCTATCTCTGTTCTGCTGTATGGCTTCCATTAGGGCTCCCGCCCACCGACCCGTTCTGGTCCGATCCAGCCGCCGACTGGACGCAAAAGAAGGTGTGGGCGGGTTTGGATGCGCCCGCCGACCACGCGATTACGAGCTGAAACGTCAATCCCTCAATCGCGCGGCTCTCCCGGTCAGGCCCCCTGATCCTTCGTATGTGCCCGATCTTCCAAAAAAGAACGCAGGATCAGGGTCGCCGCTACCTGATCCACGACTCGCCGGTGCGCCTGCCGTGCGTGGCCTGCCTCGTAGAGCATCTGGTGAGCGTCATGTGTTGTCAGTCGTTCGTCCCATAGATGGATAGGCAGCCCCGTCAACGTGCCCAATTCGGCCGCAAGCGCCTGCGTCTTGAGGGCTTGCGCGCTCAATTCGCCTGACAGCTTCAGTGGATTGCCCACCACAATGCCAGTCACTTCAAAGCGGCGTGCCAAGCGCGCAATGGAACGCAGATCCTCGCGTGGATTTCGTCGCCGCTCAATGGTGAGCACGGGCTGCGCCGTGATTCCCAGCTCATCCGATACGGCGACGCCAATCCGCTTCGACCCAAAGTCTAGGGCAAGGTATCGAGGCATTTTCAAGCTTTCCATGGATGACTTTCTCCGGCTGTCCTGAATTGGTCGGCATCTTTCAAGAACCAAGCTGATAAGGTCGGCCGCAAAGTAAATCCTCTCTTGTAGTTTCCCGCCCGGTACAATCTTAGATGTAGAAGAATCCGCAGGTCTGGGAACGACGTCTTATCGGGGAGAGGGATACTCAGCAGGAATGGCAACACGCCGCAATCGGAGCAATAGAAAGAAATCTGGCCCCGGAGCGGCAGGTATCCTCCTGACACTGCTTATTTTGGCATTCATTGGGGCAGTTGCCGCCGCATGGGTGTTTTACCTGCCTTTCGGCCCCGCAGGCGAAACCTTTGTTGAGGTTGCGCCGGGCTCTTCCACCACACGAATTGCGAAACAGTTGGAGTCGGCTGGCATTGTGCGCAGTCAGTTTGCATTCGATGCCATGCGCTGGATCAGGCGCGGAAAACTTAAAGCCGGAGAATATCGGTTTGATCATCCGGCACCATTGGCTGAAGTGTACGACCGAATCGCCCGTGGCGATGTTTACACAGTTGCGGTTACGGTACCCGAGGGCGCCAGCATTTTCGATATCGCGACTCGGCTGGAGCAAGCAGGAATTGGTACCAGAGAAGGTTTTCTTCGCGAACAGTCGCGCCAGACCAGCCTGATCGCCGATCTGGATCCTCAGGCCAAAAGCCTGGAGGGTTATTTGTTTCCGGATACATACCGCTTCCCTCGAAAGGTTAATCCGGCACAGATTACGATTGCGATGGTCAAGCGCTTTCGCCAGATGGCAGAACAGTTGGGTTTGAAGGAGAACGTGCATTCCGTGGTAACAATGGCATCGCTGGTGGAACGTGAGACGGCTGTGGATGCAGAAAGACCCCTGGTCGCCAGCGTCTTCCAGAATCGTCTCTCCAGAAGCATGCCGCTTATGACCGATCCCTCGGTCATCTATGGCCTTCAACTCCGCAATCAGTGGCGTGGAACGATCCACGAAAGCGATCTGAGACTCGACACCCCATTTAACACCTACTTGCACGCTGGACTGCCTCCCGGACCAATCGCTAACCCCGGCGTGCCCGCCTTGCGGGCAGCTATTGCTCCTGCCCAAACCAAGTTTCTCTATTTCGTAGCAGCGGGTGCAGATCCGCAGGGCAGGTCGCGCTTTTCAGTCACGATTGAAGAACACGCCCACGACGTTTCTGAATATCGCCACGCAGTGAAGGAAGCAGGTGGGAGGTGAAGAATCGGAACCGATATGCAGCGGGCGCACTCGCGTTGCCGCTCCTCCTTACCGGATGTTCCATTTTTCCCACCACTCGAAAGCTGCCGGTTCCAAAGGCGCCAGCGATCACGCAGACGGTTACTCCGGAAGACCTCGTCACACAGATGAACCAGCGCTGGGGCGATCTCAACTCTCTCACCGCCACGGTCCAAATCCAGGCCACGCTGCTCAAATCGCAAGAGGGCCTCGCCAAGGATTACCCGAGCTGCCGTGGCTACATCTTGATGCGCAAACCCGATATGCTCCGCGTCGTCGGTCAATACTTTGGAGTGCGCGTCTTCGACATGGCAAGCGACGGCAAGACTTTTACACTGCTGGTGCCGCCGAAAAATCGAGCAATCAAAGGCTCCACGTCGGTTCACAAGAAGTCAGAAAACCAGCTTGAAAATCTGAGGCCGGGGTTCTTTTTTGATTCCATGGTTGTGCAGGGGCTGGAACCGGACGACTTTTATTCCGTCACTTCGGATACCGAAACGGTTGAAGACGCCGCTAAAAAACACTTGTTCATGATGCCTGAATACGTTTTGAGCATTACGCGCCATTCACCGGCCAGTCGGAGAGATACACCAATCCGCGTAGTGACATTTCATCGCGATGATCTATTGCCCTATAACCAGGACCTTTACGACGACAAGGGAAACCTCGAAAGCCAGGTTATCTATGC
>Ga0207683_10000893_pt1 | contig 27409 bp, 22 predicted proteins | sample KBSM73metaG_FD_184333 | JGI IMG/M metagenome (GOLD analysis project Ga0207683, IMG submission 184333) | Miscanthus rhizosphere microbial communities from Kellogg Biological Station, Michigan, USA - KBS M7-3 metaG (SPAdes) (version 2) | ecosystem: Host-associated > Plants > Roots > Rhizosphere >... | reverse complement strand
GAGGTCGCTGGAGCGTTCCTCATAACCCAAGCCGACTTCATGCAGCGACTGCTCGGTACCGCCACGCTGACCGCTCGGCAGTGGGGTACCGGGCTCCTCGCCGCCGTCGTGCTGCTGTTCGCCTGGGAGCTCGGCAAGTGGATTGCCCGACGGAACCCGAGGCAGGAGCGCCCTCGAGCCGACGCGATGACGGCAGTTGACGCGGGCGCCAGCGGAGAGCTCCAGATCGATCTCAACGGGAGGTAGCGGATGGCCAGCAAGACGAAAAAGAAGCACAAGGGGGATGTCGAGGCCCGCGCGTCCGCTGAGGGCCAAGCATCCGCTGAAGCTCCGGCGTCCACCGATTCCGAAGCGGAGTCGACATCCGGGCCGCCTCCGAGGATGAAGCGCAAGGAATACGAGCAGGAGATGAGACTCCTGCACGGCGAGCTCGTCGCTATGCAGGAGTGGGTCAAGGGGTCCGGAGCCAAGATCTGCATCGTGTTCGAGGGCCGGGATACCGCTGGAAAGGGTGGCACGATCAAGCGGATCACCGAGCGCGTGAGCCCACGGGTATTTCGGGTCTATGCGTTGCCTGCACCCAGCGAACGCGAGAAGTCCCAGATGTACCTGCAGCGGTATGTCCCGCACCTGCCGGCCGCCGGCGAGGTGGCGATCTTCGACCGCAGTTGGTACAACCGGGCCGGCGTCGAGCGGGTCATGGGTTATTGCACCCCAGCGGAGACTGAGCGATTTCTCGAGCAGGTACCGGCCGTTGAGAAAGCCATGGTCGATTCCGGGATCTACCTGCTCAAGTACTGGCTCGAAGTGGGCGCAGACGAACAGACCCGAAGGCTGCAGAGCCGGATGCAGGACCCGCGGAAGATCTGGAAGCTGTCGGATATGGATCTGAAGTCCTACAGCCGCTGGTATGACTACTCCAGAGCCCGGGATGCGATGTTCGCGGCAACCGACACCCCGTGGGCGCCCTGGTACGTCGCATATACCGATGACAAGAAACGCGGCCGCCTCAACATCATCAGCCACCTGCTCAGCCAAATCCCCTATAAACCACTCACCCCGCGAGACGTGAGCCTGCCCCGGCGGCAGCGGCGCGGCAACTACGTCGAACCTGAGCTGACCGTGCGGTACGTCCCGACGCCATTCGGATAGCCGGCGTACCTGCGCGCCTGGGGTGTCCGACGCCTTGGCGCGTCCTGGGCAGCCCATCCCGGTAGCGTTCCTGGGGTGACGGGAAGCTCAGCGAACCTCACCGTAAATGTGCTTCGAGTCTTCGTCGACGAGTCCGGCGAGTTCGGCAACTTGCTGGGCATCGTCGATGGCGAGGCCGTTCCATCGGACCAACGGCAGCAGGTCGCGGCTGCCGTTGGCTACTCCGAGACGGTTTTCGTCGAAGATCCAGATGTCGGGCAAGTCCAAATCTTCACCCCGGCCGTCGAGCTGCCGTTCGCGGGTCATCCGACTGTCGGCACGGCGTGGTGGCTGCGGCAGCAGGGCCACGGTGCCGCGCGACTGCTCACCCGCGCCGGCCCAGTTGACGTCACTCACGAAGAGACACTCACCTGGATCCGAGCCCGAGCGGGATGGACCACGCCCTTCGAGTGGCACGAGCTGCCCGACCAGCAGACAGTCGACCGAGCCGATCCAGCGGACTACCCCGGCGGTCCGCATTACCTGTGGGCCTGGGTCGACCAGGCCACCGGCAGGCTCCGGTCACGGATGTTCGCGGCTGCCTTCGGAATCATCGAGGACGAGGCCACTGGTGCGGCCGCAATCTCGTTCACTGACCTGCAGAAACGAGATCTGGACATCACTCAAGGACGGGGATCACGCATCTACACCAGGTGGGAGGGCGATGGCTGGGCGAGGCTTGGCGGCCGAGTCGTCAGCGAGCCATCCCGCACCATCGCTGCCGAGCCGGGTCGCTGATGGTGCCGTTATCGGTGAACCGATGACCTGACCGGGGGCGCCCGGACTTGCCCTTCCCGAGATAGACCAGCACGCCGGCCACCGAATCACTGCTCGGTGGCGCTCACCTTTCACTCGGTTGGGTATGTCCGCATTTCATGCCCCGTCGGGGCCGCGGCCTGACCGCGAGCAGGGGATCAGATCCAGGACGGGAACCACATATGCATATGCCACTGGTCGTACGTCAGCAGCCCACCGCTGAACAGCGGCCACATCCAGGCAAAGTCGACAATCAGCAGGCCGAGATAGGCGGATATGCCAAATACGCCCCATTTCCAGCGGCGCTCGGCGAGGATGCTTGCCCGATCAGACGGATCGACGACTGGTCGCATCGCCGGCCCGAGGATGGCTCCGAGTCCCATGGTGATCCCGAGGGCCAGGAACGGCACGAGCGGGGTCATGTAGAACAGGAACATCGTGCGCTTGGGGTCCTGCAACCAGACGACCCAGCCGGCCACGAACGCGACGAGAATGGCAGCCGCGCGCCAGTCCCGGCTGGTAAGCCAGCGCCAGACCAGCCAGACGAGCGCCGGAATGAATGCCCACCACAGCACCGGCGTGCCGATATCCAGAACCGCCCGCGAACAAGCCGCCGCACCGCAGCCGCGAACGCCGTCGCCCTGGTAGTAGAAGCTGACGGGGCGCCCGAGGATCAGCCAGCTCCAGGGCTTGGACCCGTACGCATGCGGCGAATCGAGCCCCTCGTGGAACCGATACGCATTGAGGTGATAGTCGCCGAGCGACCGTATGCCCGGGGGCAGGAATCCCCAGTTGAACGGGATCCGGATGCCGAGAATGTCGAGGCGCGTCGCGCTCGGATGTGAGTCCGCCCAATGCCGATTCCACGAGTTCTCCCCGGCGAACCAGCCCAACCAGGTGAACAGGTAAGCGGCCGTCGGCGCCACGACCAAGGAGCCGACGGCGGGTAACCAGGATCTGCGGGCAGCCGAACGCCACGACCTCGTAACGCCAGCCGACTTGAGCGCGCCGCGGTCCCACATCAGGGACAGCACGGCGAACAACACGAAGAACGACAACGCGCTCCATTTGACTGCGCACGCGAGACCGAGCAGGACACCCCCGGCCAGGCGCCAGGGTCGCGGTCCCAACGTCGGTATGCCGTCGGACAGATCAACGCCCTCCGCGAGCAAGCCGGCCAGCCGCGAGCGCATCTGTTCCCGATCGAGAACCAGCGCCCCGAAGCCGGCCACGATGAACAGCTGCAAGAAGATATCGAGCAATGCGACGCGGGACTGCACCACCGATAGGCCGTCGAGGGCGAGGAGCAGACCGGCGATCCCACCGAAAACGTTGGACCGGAACATCCGGCGGGCGATGCGCACCAGCAGCAGCACGCTGACGATCCCGGCCAGTGCCGGAGCTAGCCGCCAGCCGACCTCGTTGTTACCGAAGATCGCTGACGTCCCGGCGATAAGCCATTTGCCGAGTGGCGGATGCACTACGAACATGTAGCCGCGGTTGTCTTCATACCCGTAGCGCAGCAACTCCTGCGCCTCGGTCGCGTAGTAGATCTCGTCGAACATCTTGCCCTTGGGCCAGTCGAGCGCCCACAACCGGGTCAGCGCCGCAATCGCGGTGACGGCGGCGGTGATGATCCAGCCGACGCGGGGAGACGGATCGCGCCAGCCGACCAACTGCTCGGGTACGGGCGGCCGGCCGGCCACCGCCTCGGCGGACCTGGCCGAGTCGTCGGCGACGAGGTCAGCGGGCTTGACGCTGGCCTCCGCTGTCGCCGTCACGACCCCGATCGTAGGGTCTACGCCCGTGAGACCGCGGTGCCGCGGACCGCAGCGGGCAAGGATCCAGGCAGGCTGAGTCGGTGCGAGCGACTGGTGAACCCGGCGCTAGCGGACGCGATATATATGGAGGTCGTCGTTGAACGAAACCGGCGAGGCCGGACGAGTCATTCTTGCCGGAACGCCGCTCGGCAACGTGAGCGACGCTTCACCTCGCCTGATTGAGGCGCTCGCCACGGCAGCTGTCATCGCCGCTGAGGACACGCGCCGGGTGCGCCGGCTCTGCGCGGATCTGGGCGTCGCTCCGCAAGGCAGAATGGTCTCCTTCTTCGACGGCAACGAGCAGCACCGGGTTCCCGAGTTGCTTGCCGCGCTCCGCGATGGGCATGACGTCGTGGTTGTCACGGATGCCGGCATGCCATCGATATCTGATCCCGGCTACCGGCTCGTGGCCGCCGCCGCGGCCAGCGGAGTTGCCGTCACGACCGTGCCCGGTCCGTCCGCGGTAACGGCTGCGCTGGCCGTCTCCGGACTACCTGTGCATCGGTTCTGTTTCGAGGGATTCCTGCCGCGCAAAGCGGGAGATCGGCGCCGGCTGCTCGACTCGTTGGCCGCTGAGCAGCGGACGATGGTGTTCTTCGAGGCGCCGCACCGCCTCGCGAGGACGCTCGCCGACTTGGCTGATGCGTTCGGTCCGGACCGGCCGGCCGCGGTGTGCCGCGAGCTGACCAAGACCTACGAGCAGGTCCGGCGCGGCCCACTCGGCGAACTCGCCAGTTGGGCGCAGGACGAGGTGCGAGGCGAGATCACCCTCGTGGTCATGGGCGCCGGGCGCGGTCCGGCGCAGATTCCGGCCGCTGATCTTGCCCACGCGGTGGCGCTTCGGGAGGCCTCGGGCGAGCCGCGCAAGGCGGCCATCGCCGCCGTTGCCGCGAGTCTGGGCATCGCCCGCCGGGTCGTTTATGACGCCGTCGTGTCGAGCAAGCAGCAGCCCAAGACCGGGGATGCGGCCATCACCAGCGACTCGTAAACGAGGTGTGGGTACCCGACTGCCCGGCCCGGCCGGCGTCTCGCTTCGTTGTCGCCACCGCCGCGTCGTCGCGAGTGGCGCTGCCATTGTCTCCTCCTCGCTCTGGCGACCCATTCGTCTGGGTCCGCGTATGCAGGCAAAGAACCTCGTTTGCTGGTCACTAGGCTTGATCCGTGAGCACTGATCATGTCCTGACCGCGGTCGCGTGGCCCTACGCGAACGGGCCGCGGCACATCGGGCACGTCGCGGGCTTCGGCGTGCCGTCTGATGTGTTCAGCCGGTACCAGCGGATGGCCGGACATCGCGTGCTCATGGTCTCCGGCACTGATGAGCACGGCACGCCGATCCTGGTGCAGGCCGACCAGGAGGGAGTGACTCCGCGTCAGGCGGTCGATCGGTACAGCCGGATGATTGCCGAGGACCTGCAGAAGCTCGGCCTGTCCTACGACCTGTTCACCCGGACGACCACCGGCAACCACTACGCCGTGGTGCAGGAGATGTTCCTCGGCCTGTTCAAGAACGGCTACGTCTTCCCGCAAGTGCAGCTCGGCGCGATCAGCCCGTCCACCGGCCGTACCCTTCCGGACCGCTATATCGAGGGAATCTGCCCGATCTGCGGCTACCCGCACGCCCGCGGCGACCAATGCGACAACTGCGGGAACCAACTCGACCCGTCCGACCTCATCGAGCCGAGAAGCCGGATCAACGGCGAGAAACCGCTGTTCGTCGAGACCGAACAGTACTTCCTCGACCTCGGTGCCTTCGCCGGCGTGCTGGGCGACTGGATGCAGAAGCAGACGCACTGGCGACCCAACGTGCGCCGGTTCTCCCTCAATCTGCTCAACGACCTGAAACCGCGCGCGATCACGCGAGATCTCGATTGGGGCGTGCCGGTACCACTCGAGGGCTGGCGCGACCGTCCGGACAAGAAGCTGTACGTCTGGTTCGACGCGGTGATCGGCTACTTGTCGGCGTCCATCGAGTGGGCGGCACGAACCGGCGATCCGGATGCCTGGCGACCGTTCTGGCAGTCTCCCGACGCGCGGGGCTACTACTTCATGGGCAAGGACAACATCGTCTTCCATACCGAGATCTGGCCGGCGATCCTGTTCGGCTACTCCGGACAGGGCGATCGCGGCGGTACTCCCGGGTCCTACGGCGCGTTGGAGGTGCCGTATGAGGTGGTGTCCAGCGAGTTCCTGCAGATGGAGGGCCGGAAGTTCTCCTCGTCGCGCAACGTGGTGATCTACGTCCGGGACATGCTGTCCCGCTACGATCCGGACGCGCTCCGGTACTACCTTGCCGTTGCCGGGCCGGAGACCCAGGACACGGATTTCACCTGGGCCGAATTCCTGCGCCGGAACAACGACGAGCTGGTTGCCGGCTGGGGCAACCTGGTGAACCGCACGATCGCGATGACGGCCAAGAATCTCGGGGCTATACCGGCCGCAGGCGCGTTCACGGACACTGATCACGCGCTGCTGGCCACGACCCGCGCAGCGTTCGACTCCGTTGGCGACCTGCTCGCCCGGTCTCGCCAGCGGGCCGCGATCAACGAGGCCATGCGCGTGGTCGGGGAGGCGAACAAATACCTGTCGGAGACTGCACCCTGGAAGCTCCGCACGGAGGATCCGGACCGGATGGCTACCGTGCTGCACGTAGCGCTGCAGGCCGTCGACGACTGCAAGACGCTGCTGACTCCGTTCCTGCCGTCGTCGTCCTCTCGGGTTCACGCGCTCCTGGGCGGAACCGGAACCTGGGCCGGGATGCCCGATCTCGTTGCGGGCGAGGACCGGATCGTCGCGGGCGAGGCGGCTGACTCCTCCTACAGCGTGCTGACCGGCGATTACCAGACTGCGGCACGGTGGGAGTCGACGCCGATCGAGGTCGGCCTTCCGATCGCCCCGCCGACGCCGGTGTTCACCAAGCTGGATCCGTCGATCGTGGACGAGGAGCTGGCTCGGCTGGAAGCGGGGTCGTGACCGGGAGCCAATCGCCAGGTCGGACACCGAGCAATCCGCCTCGCCATGGGGTCCCTCCGTCGCCACCGCCGCTCCCTAGCGCGATATTCGACGCGCATTGCCACCTGGACGCCATGGCCGAACGAGCGGGCGTCGAAGCGACGGCTGACTATGTTGCTGCTGCTCTCAGCCGGGCGGCTGCGGTAGGCGTCACGGCAGTGATCACGGTCGGCGACACGCTCGCATCCGCGGCGTGGTGTGTCGAGGCGGCGAACGATCATCCAGACGTATACGCCGCCGTCGCCGTCCATCCGACCGAAGTGACGGGTCTGACCGAGGACGGATACCACGAACTGGAGCGGCTCGCGGCCGACCCGCGCGTGGTGGCGATCGGGGAGACCGGGCTGGATTTCTACTGGGATCGGACGTCGCCTGCCCTGCAGGAGGAGCACTTCCGGCGCCACATCGACCTGGCCAAGCGAACCGGTTTACCGCTGATGATTCATGACCGAGATGCTCATACCGACGTCCTGCGGGTGCTGCAGGACGAGGGCGCGCCGGACCGGGTTGTGTTCCACGCATTCTCCGGAGATGCGGCGATGGCTCACACCTGCGTGGAGCGCGGCTGGGTGCTTAGTTTCCCCGGAGTGGTGACGTTCACAAATGCTCCGTCGCTGCGAGCCGCCGCGGCGGCCACCCCACTTCCCAATATTCTTCTCGAAACGGACTCTCCGTTCCTGACCCCGCATCCGTTCCGCGGGCGCCCCAACGGCCCGTATCTGTTGCCCTACACCGCTCGCACGGTTGCCGAGGCGACGGCAACCGGGATCGACGAGCTCTGCGCGACAGTCAGAGCCAATGGGAATCGGATATTTAGAATAAATCTCGCATCTCACTGACGAAATTACGGCCGCGGTATTTGGCAGGCGGTCCGAGGTGACGTTATGTTGCCGTGACTTTGTTCGTAGGGGGGATGAGCCACGGGGAGTGTTTGAAGTGCGTCGCAGCATCATGTTCGGCTTGGTCGGACTTGTGGTTGTGGGCGTCGGAGCCGGAACGGCCGTAGCGCTGACCGGTGACGACCCCAAGACCGTCAGCCTGAAGGTCGACGATCAGCAGAGCTCAGTGAAGACGAGGGCGCACACCGTCGAGGGAGTCCTCACCAGCCGCAAGCTGGTGGTCGCCCAACACGACGTCATCGCTCCCGCGGTCAATACGAAAATCCGCAACGGCACGGAGATCGTCCTGAAGCGGGGCCGCCTGCTGCACTTGACGATCGACGGCGTGGAGCGCGACGTGTGGACCACGGCCCCGACCGTTGCCGAGGCGCTGGCGGAGCTCGGCTACACCACGGACGACTTCTCCTCGGTGTCGCGCGACAAGCGGTTGCCGTTGTCGCCGACGGACATCGAGCTACGAACTCCCAAGCAGGTCCGTGTCCTGCATGACGGGCGGAACGACAGCGTTACCACGACCGCTGCCACCGTCGGGCAGTTGCTCACCGATCTCCGTATCACCGTGAACGCGGCCGATCGGTTGTCGATGCCGGCGAGCTCGAAGATCACCAACGGCTCCTCCATCCGGCTGCAGCGGGTCGTGACGAAGACTCTCGTTGAGCAGCACACGATCGGCTATTCGACGGTGCAGCGACAGAACGGCTCCATGTATCAGGGTGAGACGAAGGTCGTCACGGCCGGCAAGGCCGGTACCGCCGCGCTCACCTATCGGATGGTGTACGTCGACGGCAAGCTCACCGGCAAGACTCAGGTCGGGCGCACCGTCACCGCGGCCCCCGTCACGGCCGTCGTGAGCGTGGGCACCAAGGCCCGGCCGGCACCTGCGCCGGCACCAGCGCCGGCACCTGCGCCCGCACCAGCGCCGGCACCGCCCACGTCCGGCGGCGGTGGCCTGAACTGGGATGGGGTTGCCGCCTGCGAGTCGGGCGGGAACTGGTCGATCAATACCGGGAACGGCTACTACGGCGGCCTCCAGTTCGACCTGGGCACCTGGCTCGCCAACGGCGGTGGGGCCTACGCGCCGCGCCCTGACCTGGCCTCGAAGTCCGCGCAGATTGCCGTTGCGACGTCCCTGTACCAGAAGGCCGGCTCGGCTCCGTGGCCCGTCTGCGGGCGGTACCTCTGACCGCTACCTCTAAGTAGTCGACACCTCCAATAAGTAGTCACTACCTCTGCGTAGTCGAACGACCGCGCCTTTAGGGCTAGGCCCTGTCTGCAACGGCACGCTATGGTGCCGTGACCGATCCGGTGCGGTGGGGGATAAGGCCGATGAGGCCAGACGGGAGCTTGCTGGGTGCATCGGACCGTGAAGTACGGCTTGTATGCGGTCGTACTGGCGGGTGTCGTGGGCGGAACCGTCGCCTGGGCCCATATCGACAAGACCATCCACCTGAAAGTCGACGGCAATGGCCGCTCGGTGCACACGACGGCGGCCACCGTCCGCGGAACACTCAGCGATGCCGGACTCACCGCTGGACCGCACGACATTGTTGCGCCACCGGTGAATGCGAAGGTGCGTAACGGCAGCGATATCGTGGTCAAGCGCGGTCGGCTGCTCCGCCTGACGATCGATGGCAAGGAGGTCGACGTCTGGACTACGGCGCCGACGGTAGCCGACGCGCTGGCCGAGCTCGGCTACGACACGGCGGACTTTTCCTCGGTATCGCGGGACAAAAGGTTGCCGTTATCCCCGACCGATATTGAATTGCGTACTCCAAAGACGGTGACCGTCAAGGCTGACGGGCGAACTCAGACCGCTTTGACCACGGATTCGACCGTGGCTGACCTGCTCAATGACCTCAGCATCACAGTAGGTGCCACGGACAAGATCTCCGTGCCAGTGTCGGCTGATCTCACTGACAAGCTCACCGTCGTCATTCAGCGTGTCAAGAACACTCGGGTGACCGAGCAGCATAAGGTGCCCTTCCCGACGAAGGTCATCAACGATCCAACGCTGGCCAAGGGTGTTACCCGAATCATCTCTCCCGGCCGGCCGGGCGTGTTGTCAGTCACCTACGCAATCGTTTACGTCGATGGCAAATTGGTCGGCAAGACTGAGATATCTCGCAAGTTGCTGCAAGCTCCGATCACCCAGCTGCAGCGAAACGGCACCAAGGCGCCCCCTCCGGCAAGTACCGGATCAAGCAGTCCGACTCCCAGCAGCGGACCCATTGTCGTCGATCCCAACTCCGCCCAAGGTATTGCCCAGAAGATGGTCGCCGCTCGCGGCTGGAGCAATAGCGATTTCTCTTGCCTGGTAACCATGTGGGACCACGAGAGTGGCTGGCGGGTGAACGCGACGAATCCATATACCGGGGCATACGGAATCCCCCAGGCGTTGCCCGGCAGCAAGATGGCGACGGTTGGCGCGGACTGGCAGACGAATCCCGCGACGCAGATCACCTGGGGACTGAACTACATTCAGGGCCGATACGGAACACCCTGCAACGCCTGGGCATTCTGGAATTCGCATTCGCCCGGCTGGTACTGACCCAGATAACTGATAGCCCTAAGGTGCGCCCGAGCTGATCTTGGACTTACTGTAGCTATCTGACAGTAAGTCCAAGATCATCAACCTCCGGAGTCACGGCTGCAGGCCGGTACAAGCGGGGACACTACAGTCCAGACGTGACCGGTTCCGGCATGGCCGACCGACCACAGACCGATTTGCTCGGCGTGGCGGACATTCGGCTTCTCGCCAACCGGATCGGGCTGCGGCCGACGAAGGCGCTCGGGCAGAACTTCGTACACGACGCGAACACGATCAGGCGCATTACCCGGATCGCTGATCTCGCACCCGGGGAGGTCGTGCTCGAGGTCGGGCCTGGCCTCGGATCGCTCACCCTCGGGCTGCTCGACGAGGGGGCCCGGGTGGTGGCCGTCGAGGTCGACCCGCGTCTCGCGGCGGCATTGCCGGAGACGATCCGGGCGCGCGCACCCGGTTTGGCGAATGATTTGACGGTGATCGCGCGTGACGCCCGAAGGCTTGACACGCGTTTGGATCCGCCGCCTACCGCACTCGTTGCCAATCTGCCCTATAACGTCGCCGTCCCAGTGCTCCTGCATCTGTTGGAGCTCTTGCCCTCGATACGGCATGGCCTCGTGCTGCTGCAATCCGAGGTCGCGGATCGGCTGGCCGCGCCGCCGGGCAGCAGAGTGTACGGCGGGCCGAGCGTCAAGACCGCCTGGTATGCGCGGGCCGAACGCGCGGGCGCTGTGCCACGCTCGGTCTTCTGGCCGGTGCCGAACGTCGACTCCGGCCTGGTGCGACTGGTGCGGACCGAGCCGCCGCCATTGCCCGCAGGAGTCGACCGGGCGGACGTCTTCGCGGTGATCGACGCTGCCTTTGCCCAGCGGCGCAAGATGCTTCGCTCAGCGTTGGCCGCATGGGCCGGATCCGCTGCTGCGGCCGAATCCGTCTTGGTGCGCGCGCATGTCGATCCACGCGCCCGCGCCGAGACGCTCGACGTGGCCGCGTTCGCGCGGCTCGCCTCGGCTCGTTAGCTGACTGTAGGCAAATTCCGTTGCTAGAGCCGCGGAAAATGCATACCAATGGCGCGCGACGGCGCAAGAAGCGGGCTCAGCTGCGGCCGTCGAACAAGCTGGTTACCGACCCGTCCTCGAAGACCTCCTTGATCGCACGTCCGATCATCGGGGCAATCGAGAGAACGGTGAGTTTGTCGAAGTCCTGGTCAGGTCGAATGGGCAGCGTATTGGTAACGACCACTTCGGTGATGCGGCTGTTCTTCAGGCGATCGGTCGCCGGCGGGGTCAGCTCACCGTGGGTTGCCGTCACGATGACCTCGGCCGCACCGGCCTCGAACAGCACCTCCGACGCCTTCACGATCGTGCTGCCCGTGGCGATCATGTCGTCGACCAACAAGCAGGTACGGCCCGCTACTTCGCCGACGACCCGGTTGGCCACGACTTGGTTCGGCACGCGAGGATCGCGGGTCTTGTGGACGAAAGCGATCGGGCTGCCACCAAAGCGGTCCGACCACTGCTCGGCCATCCGGACGCGGCCGGTGTCGGGCGACACGACCGTGAACTCCTGCCCGCGGTAGCGCTCCTTCACGTAGTCGGAAAGCAGCGGCATGGCAAAGAGGTGATCGACCGGCCCGTCGAAGAAACCCTGGATCTGCGCGGTGTGCAGATCGATGGCCATGAGCCGGTCCGCTCCAGCGGTCCGGAAGAGATCAGCCATCAGCCGCGCGGATATCGGCTCGCGACCGCGATGCTTCTTGTCTTGCCGGGCGTATGGGTAGAACGGGGCGACGACAGTGATGCGCTTCGCTGACGCGCGCTTGAGCGCGTCGACCAGGATCAGCGTTTCCATGATCCAGTGATTGATCGGCGCCGTGAAGGACTGAATAACGAAGGCGTCGCTTCCGCGCACCGATTCATCAGGTTTGATAAACGTCTCGCCGTTTGCGAACTCGAAGGCGGTCGTCGAGGTGACAGTGACGCCCAGGTACCGCGCGATCTCGTCGGCCAGCTCGGGATAGGCCCGCCCGGAGATCAGCATCAGGCTCTTCCGGCCTGCCAGTTCGATCGTGCTCACCGCTCAGTCCCGTTCCTCCCGCGTCCGACGCCTTGGGCGTTCCGATGCTCGCTCATGTCAATCCTCGATGTCGGCAGAGTCTGCGGTTCTTGTCGAGTCGGCGGAATTGATGTGGTCGGTGGTTTCGATGGCTTGAGCGGCTCGTCGAGCCGCGTCGTCGGCGGCGGTGCCGGATCGGCGCTTCGCTACCCAGCCTGCCACGTTTCGCTGGCGGGCGCGCGCAATGCCGAGCGCTCCGGGCGGCACATCCTGGTCGATAACCGACCCGGCCGCGGTGTAGGCACCGTCGCCCACGCTGACCGGCGCCACGAACATGTTGTCCGCGCCGGTGCGGACATAGCTGCCAATCGTCGAGTGGTGTTTGCCCACGCCGTCGTAGTTGACGAAGACGGTTGCCGCCCCGATGTTGGTGTGATCGCCGATCGTGGCGTCGCCGACGTACGACAAGTGCGGCACTTTGCTACCCGTGCCGATATCGCTGGCTTTTACCTCGACGTAGGTGCCGACCTTCACCCTGTCGGCCAGCCGCGCACCTGGGCGCAGATAGGCGAACGGGCCGACTTCGCAGTCCGCGCCGATCATCGCCGAGTTGCACACGGCCCGGGAAACCTGGGTGCCTTCACCAACGGAGGTGTCGATCAACGTGACGTCCGGACCGATCGTCGCACCGTCATGGACGGCCGTGGCACCGTGCAGATAGACCGATGGGTGCAGGGTCACGTCCGGCGCAAGGTGCACGCCGACATCGATCCAGGTGGTCGCCGGGTCAACCACCGTCACGCCGGCCCGCATATGGGCGTCGAGCAGCCGACGGTTGTAGACCTGGTGAGCCGCGGCGAGTTGGACGCGATCGTTCACACCGAGCGTGTCGGTTGCCGCTGCAGCCGCCGCCGCGACGCGTCGCCCGTCGCCGACCAAGATCCCCACGACGTCGGTCAGATACTCCTCGCCCTGAGCGTTGTCGGTGGACAACCGGCTGAGCGCGTTGCCCAGCGCCGCCTGGTCGAACGCATACATGCCGGCCGCGAACTCGCGGATGGTGAGTTCCGCGTCGGTAGCGTCCTTCTGCTCGACGATCCGCGTAACGTGGTCCCCATCGCGAATGACTCGGCCGTACCCCGTCGGGTCGTCGAGGAAGCTCGTGAGCATGGTCGCAGCGGCGCCGCTGCGATGATGCTCGTTGAGCAGGGCCAGCAGGCTCGTCGGCTGCAACAGTGGGGTATCCCCGGGCACCACGACGATGGTGCCGCCCTCCTCTGGCGGCAAGGCTTCCACGGCGATCCGCACGGCGTGGCCCGTGCCGCGCTGCGGTTCTTGCACGACCGTGGTCACCGGCCAGCCAGTCTTCTCGAGGTGGGCCCGCACGTCCTCGCGACCATGGCCGACCACCACGATCGTGCGCTCCGCATCGAGCGGGGCGCACGCGGCGAGCACATGGCCAAGGAGCGATCGCCCGGCGAAACCGTGCAGAACCTTCGGGCGAGCCGACTTCATCCGGGTGCCCTCGCCGGCGGCCAGCACCACAACCGCGAATGGCCGACGGGGAATCGCCGGGGACGAAGCCGCCCGAGTGCCGTAGGACGGATCGGTCACGCAGCGTCCTCCCCGGGTACGCGATCGGGCTGGTAAACCGGCCTACCGAGCCTATCCCGGCTCCTTGCTCGCTCCAGCTTCCGGGGCACGGAGAGGAAATGGGGCTGGTCGAGTCGACGAATGCTGGGGGACTCGGACTCGAACCGAGACTGCAAGGCTCCAAAGGCCTGCGGGCTGCCGATTACCCCATCCCCCATCGCGGGACGTGGCCAGCCTACCGACGACCGTCTGACGGCCGCCTCAGCGCCGTGGCTGACGGTGGAGCGCTTCGGCCACCAACAGTTGGGCGTAGGCCGCCACGAGCACGGCTCCCTGGCTGGCTACGGCGCCGTAAGTTACGGTGGCGTAACTCGAATGTGAGAGGTGGTCGCCCATGACCCTGGTCGAATCCACTCCACCGGCGGAGACCACGACCGACGCCGGTCCAGTCATGGCCCAGCCCAAGCCCGTCGTCGAAGGCACCAAGAAGAGCGGCGAGCAGATCGCGCTGTATGCGTTCGTGATCGTCCCCTTCCTCGCGGTGCTTGCCGCCGTGCCCGTCGCCTGGGGCTGGGGCCTGGGCTGGACGGACCTCGCGTTGTTCGCGGTGTTCTTCACCGTCTCCGGTTTCGGTGTCACAGTCGGATACCACCGGTACCTCACCCACGGATCGTTCAAGGCCAAGCGGCCGCTCCACATCGCGTTGGCCATCGCGGGAAGCATGGCCATCGAAGGTCCAGCGATCCGGTGGGTAGCCGATCACCGCCGCCATCACGCGTTCAGCGATCGGGAGGGCGATCCCCATTCCCCCTGGCGCTATGGGAACTCCATACCGGCGCTGATGAAAGGGTTCGGCTACGCCCATGTTGGCTGGCTGTTCGATGTCGAACACACCAATCGCGAGAAGTTCGCCCCCGATCTGCTTCGCGATCGCGACATTGTGCGTATCGATCGGCAGTTCGGGTTGTGGACGGCCATCTCGGTCCTGGGGCCGATGCTGCTCGGCGGCCTGATCACCTGGTCCTGGGCCGGCGCGCTGTCGGCATTGTTCTGGGCTTCGTTGGTGCGCATCTTCGTCGTGCATCACATCACCTGGTCGATCAACTCGGTGTGTCACACCATCGGCGAGCGGCCTTTCACCGCGCGGGACAAGAGCTCCAACTTCTGGCCCCTTGCCGTCATCAGTTTCGGGGAGGGTTGGCACAACACGCACCACGCCGATCCCACCGGCGCTCGGACCGGGGTGCTGCGCGGGCAGCTCGATGCGTCAGCCCGTCTGATCTGGATATTCGAGAAGCTGGGCTGGGCGACGGATGTTCGGTGGCCCCGGCCCGAGCGGCTGAACCGGCTGAGGACCTGAGCGAGCGCTAGGTCGACTGATGCTGAAGTCATCTCGTGTAACGCCCCTCTGGCCTCCGGGTCGCGGAGAATGAGCCCTGCGGACGGGCGACCACGCGTTCGCATGACCGGCAAGGAACGGCGCGAGCAATTGCTCGACGTCGGCCGGTCACTGTTCGCGGAGAAGGGATTCGAAGCAACGTCCATCGAGGAGATCGCCGCGCGGGCCGGCGTAAGCAAGCCGGTGGTCTATGAACACTTCGGCGGCAAGGAAGGGTTGTACGCGGTCGTTGTCGATCGAGAGATGCAGGCCCTCCTCTCCCGGATCACCTCGGCGTTGACGGGAGGGCATGCGCGAGAGCTCGTGGAGCAGGCCGCCCTCGCATTGCTCACGTACATCGAGGAGGACACCGACGGATTTCGGGTCTTGACCAGGGATTCGCCCGTGGCCTCCGGCGCAGGGACGTTTTCCTCATTGCTGAACGACATCGCCAGCCAAGTCGAGCACATCCTGGGCCGGGAATTCGACCGCCGCGGCCTACAAACGAAGCTCGCCGGCATGTACGCGCAAATGCTTGTTGGCATGGTTGCGTTAACTGGGCAATGGTGGCTCGATGTTCGCAAGCCTGGCCGCGACGAAGTAGCGGCACACCTGGTGAATCTCGGCTGGAATGGTTTGCGCGGGCTGGAGGCGAAACCCCAGCTGCGGACGCGCCGGCGCCGACCCGCCTGAGCCGCGCTACCGGACCAGACGAGCTCCGGGAACTGGACCTTTCACAACCCGGGTGCGTCGGCAGACGCCCTCCGCGGCGAGGGCAGCGGCTAATCGGGTCGCGCCCGCTGCACTGTCGACGAGAAACAAGCAGGTCGGCCCAGAACCCGACACCATTGCGGCAAGAGCGCCGAGTTCTCGCCCCGCCGACAGAGTTCGCTGCAGGCCGGGTGAGAGAGACAGGGCCGGTCTTTGCAGGTCGTTGACCAGGGCGGCCGCAAGCTGTGGGACGTCGTTATGTCGAAGGGCATCCAGCACTACACGCGACCCGTTCAGATCGAGCGTTGGCGCGATGTCGCCGCGCATCCGGTCAAGGATGCGGTAGGCCTCGGGGGTGGCGATGCCATGATCAGCAAACGCCAGGACCAAGTGAAATTCACCGCTGGTCATGGCGGGCGACAGCAGTTCGCCCCGCCCTGTGCCAACTGCACATCCGCCCGTGAGCGCGAAGGGCACGTCACTGCCTAACTGGGCCGCTATCGCAGCAAGCTCGGACCGGCTGGCGCCGATTCGCCAGAGCTCCGCGCAGGCAACCAGGGCAGCAGCCGCATCGGCCGAACCGCCCGCGAGGCCGCCAGCGACGGGAATCCCCTTGCGGATGGTCAACCGCGCCGCCGGAGGAACGCCCGCGTGCGTCGCGAGCAACGACGCAGCCTGCCAGGCGAGATTGTTCGGGTCAGCCGGTAGCGAACCGGCTCCCTCACCTTCGATCGACATGGCGAAGTCATCGGCCGCCAGGGCGATGAGCTCGTCGAATAGGTCAACGGCCAAATAGACCGTCACAAGGTCATGGAAGCCGTCCCGTCGTCGCGCACCGACGCGAAGATGCAGGTTCACCTTCGCAGGGACGCGGACGCGCACCATGTCCGACACAAGCGGCCACCTTCCGGCGCCCCGGATTTCGCCCTCCGCGTCGCCCGCCGGTAAGCTTATGGGGTTGCCCGGCGAGGGATTGCGACCCACCGCATCGGTGGCGCGTCCGTGATCGACGCGGTGTCGTCGACGGCTCGTGTCCATCGCCGTGCGACGCCCGCGACCGGAATCGGTCCCATTCGTGAGGAGTTCCTGCCGTGCCTGAAGTTCGTCTGTCCGCCGAGCCGCGTACCGAGTTCGGCAAGGGGGGCGCACGACGCACGCGGCGCGCCGGCAAGATCCCCGCTGTGATCTATGGCCACGGTGCTGATCCTCGGCACATATCGATTCCGGCCCGTGAGTTCGCCCAAGCGCTCAAGCACGGCGGGATGAACGTCCTCCTCACCGTAAATGTCAATGGTGCCGATCAGCTCGCCATCCCGAAGGCGATTCAGCGCCACCCCATCAAGGGCATCTTCGAGCATGTCGATCTGCTCGCCGTACGCCGTGGCGAGAAGGTCACCATCGATGTCCCGCTGCAGATTGTCGGCGAAGTCGTGCGCGGCGGTCTGCTTGCTCAAGAGAACACGACCGTCAGCATCGAGGCGGAAGCGACGAACCTGCCCTCCGGCATCGAGGTGAACATCGAGGGAGTGGAGATCGGCTCGCACATCACGGCCGCGGATCTGGCGCTGCCGGCTGGGGCGACCCTCGCCGGTGACCCAGACCAGGTTCTGCTGCTCATCCAGGAGGCTCCGTCGGCCGAGGAGCTCGAGGCCGAGGCAGCCGAAGCGGCCAGCGAGCTGGGCATTGTCGAAGAGAAGCCGGAGGCCGAACGGGAGGCTGGCGCTCCGTCCGAAACTCCGCCTGCGGCCGAGGAATAGTCCGCTACGACCATCGGTGTTCAACCGGCGACGCGGCATCGTGGGACCTGAATCGAGTAACTCCGACGCGAGAGCGACGGAGCGAGCGCTCGTCGTTGGTCTCGGCAATCCCGGTCCGCGATACGCCGGCAACCGCCACAACGTCGGCTTCATGGTGGTCGACCTGCTCGCCACGCGCATGGGCGGACGATTCAAAGCGCACCGCGGTCGCGTTGATGTGGTCGACGGTCGGCTTGCGGGGCGATCAGTCGTACTGGCCAAGCCAAAGTCGTACATGAACGAATCCGGCGGCCCGATCGTCGCGATCTCCCGGTTCTTCAAGGTCCCGGTGGCCCGGCTGACCGTTGTGCACGATGACCTCGACCTGCCCTATGGCGCGCTGCGGATCAAACGAGGTGGCGGTGATGGCGGCCACAACGGCTTGCGCTCCGCCACCGCGGCGCTGGGGAGCAACGACTACCTGCGCGTCCGTTTCGGCATCGGACGGCCGCCGGGTCGGCAGGATCCGGCCGACTACGTGCTGCACGACTTCACGGCCGCCGAGCGCAAAGAGCTGGCCTACCTCGTCGACCGGGCGGCGGACGCCGTCGAAGCGCTGCTTGCCGACGGCCTCGACGCCGCGCAGAACGCCTTCAACAGCTAGCGGGACACCCTCCGCGAGCCCTGCACGACCCTCTCCCGCGAACCCTCCCGGCTAGCCCGGCACGAGCCCCGCGCGAACACCCGCCCATATACCTCCCCCGAGATGATCTTGGACTCATCATTGCCGGGCGGTAAAGCCCAAGATCATCAGGGCGAAGGGTGCGGACGTCGGCTGCTGAGCGCGCCACACTGCGCCTACCGCGAAGAATTCCTACAGCAGGGTGAGCCCCGCGTGCTCCGCCTCATGCGCCAGTAGCCAGCGTTTGGCCGGCAGTCCTCCACCGTAGCCGGTGAGCGAGCCGTCCGCGCCGATGACCCGGTGGCAGGGCACGATGATCGGGATCGGGTTCTGGCCGTTGGCCCAGCCGATCGCTCGCGCGGCGTCCGGCCGGCCCATCGCCGCAGCGATCTTGCCGTAGCTCGTCGTCTCCCCGTAGGGGATCCCGCGCAGGGCCGACCAGACTGCTAGCTGGAATGGCGTACCGGCCGGATTCAGGGTCAGCTCGAAGTCCATCCGGGTGCCGGCGAAGTACTCGGCGAGCTGCCCTCGCTCCTCGTCGAAGTCGGCATCGGCGCGCCGCCAGGTTGCGTGCGGCGCTACCACGTGCCGACCGGTCGGCAGGTACAAGCCGGTGAGGCCACCATCGTCGCGAACCGCGAGCAGGCCGCCGAGGGGTGAATCGAGAACAGTGAATCGCAGCAAGGTATGCCTCCGGGTGGATCGTTGTGTTCGTAGGTCAGGGAAATGTTCATTCCGACGTGGCAGGCTCATGGCAGCGCCGCCCACAAGTGATGGGTGGCATAGGAGCGCCAGGGCGCCCAATCCGGCCGTCCGCCGTTCAGGTCCAGATCGAGCGAGCGGGCCGCGCGTCGCACGCCGAGGTCGGTCGCGAGCAGGATGTCGGGATCGCCGAGCGCCCGCATGACAACGTAGTCGGCTGTCCACGGACCGATGCCGGGCACTTCGCCAAGCGCGGCCCGTGCCACGGCGCGATCAGCTCCCGGATCGAGTGCCATTGCGCCACCGCCAGTGGCCTCAGCGAGCGCGTGCAGCGTCGCCGCCCGTGCCTTCGGCATCGGCATCTCGGACGGATTCTGTGCCGCCAGCTGCGGCGCGGTGGGAAACAGCCGGCTCGGTTCGTCGGGAAAGACCGTCGCTCCGGCCGTTTCGACCAGCCGGGCCAGCACCCGCCCGGCTCCGGCGACCGATACCTGTTGGCCGACTACCGCTCGAACCGCGAGTTCGAAGCCGTCGACGGTGCCCGGGGATCGTAACCCCGGCCGCTTCGTCACCAAGGTGCCGAGTTCGGGGCGGGCGCCTAGGGCGGCGTCAACGGCAGCCGGATCGGCGTCGAGGTCGAGCAAGCGCCGCAAGCGGGCCACGGCGGCCACCAGATCTCGCTGGTGGGCGAGCTCCAATCGGCATAAGAGATAGCTGTCGCCGCCGGGGCGAATCTCTGCCCGCGCAGCGCCGTTCGGCAAAGCCAGCGTGCGCTGATAGGTGTCGCCACGCACCGACTCGACGCCAGGAATCGCCCGCGCGGCGAGGTAATCGAGCATCGACGGCAGATCCAGCGGCTTCCGGAACGGCAGGCGTAGCTGGACCACTCCGGGATGCGAGTCCACCCCGGCATCGCGTCGTCTGGCCGCGCGAAGCCCGGTCGGAGTCGTAGCGAACACCTCTCGCACCGTGTCGTTGAATTGCCGGACGCTTGCGAATCCGGCGGCAAATGCGACGTCCGCGGTGGGCAGCTCAGTCGTCTCGAGCAGAATCCGCGCCGTCTGGGCCCGCTGGGCCCGGGCGAGCGCTATCGGGCCTGCTCCGACCTCCGTGACGAGAACGCGGTGCAGCTGTCGTTCGGAATAGCCAACGCGCCGAGCGAGGCCAGGTACGCCCTCCCGGTCGACGATGCCGTCCGCGATCAGCCGCAGCGCGCGCCCAGCGAGGTCGCCTCGAACATTCCACTCCGGCGAGCCGGGGGATGCATCCGGACGGCACCGCTTGCAGGCTCGATAGCCCGCCCGCTGAGCGGACGCGGCAGTGGAGTGAAACGCGACATTGCGCCGGAGCGGCGTACGAGACGGGCACGACGGCCGGCAATAGATGCCGGTCGAACGCACGGCAACGAAGAACCACCCGTCGAATCGGGGGTCCTTGGCCTCCATCGCCCGGTAGCAGGTGTCGGCGTCAGGGATCATCACACTGCTAGTCTGCCTGCCCGGTCCGACAATGGCTGGCGGATTTCAGACGGCACGGTACGGCGTCGGCACGGCCCCGAGCTAGCCGGTGTTGCGCAGCCCTGCGGCGATGCCGTTGATCGTAAGGAGCAGGGCGCGCTGCAGTTCCGGAGGGACCGCGTCCTCGTCGGCCCGGACACGAGACAGCAGATCGACTTGGAGGTAGGAGATGGGGTCCAGGTAGGCGTCGCGGACGCTGAACGTCCGCTTGAGCAGCTGTGCGTTCTCCAGCAGCGTGGATTCGCCGGTCAACCGGAGCACCTCGGCCAGGGTGCGGTCGTGCTCCGCCCTTATCACGTCGAACAAGCGCCGCAACCGCTGCGGCACTAGCGACGTCACGTAGTGCTCCGCGATCTCGAGGTCGGTTTTGGACAGCGTCATCTCGACGTTTGCGATGAACGTTCGGAAGAAGTGCCACTGGGCGTGCATCTCGGCCAACGCGTCGGCAAGGCCGGCCTCACGAGCTGCCCGTAGCCCGGAGCCGACGCCGAACCAGCCCGGCACGATTTGGCGGGACTGGGTCCATCCGAATACCCACGGGATCGCGCGAAGCCCGTCGAGTCCAGCGCCGGACGACGGTCTGCGGGCCGGCCGGGAGCCGATGTTGAGTGATCCGAGCTGCTCGACCGGAGTGGACAACAGAAAGTATGCCGGCAGCTCGCGGTCGTCGATCAGACGCCGGTACGCCCCGAACGCCGCCTCACTGATCTGCTCCATGGCGTCGTCCCACCGGGCGAGCGTGCTCGCTGGCTGGCGGGACCTCACATGGAGCGTCGACGCGGTCAAGACGGCCGAGACCGTCAATTCGAGGTTCTCCCGCGCGAGTTCCGGCAGGGCGTACTTGTCGGAGATCACCTCGCCCTGTTCGGTGAACTTGATCTCCCCGTCGAGCACGCCCCACGGCTGGGCGAGGATGGCGTCGTAAGTCGGGCCGCCCCCGCGGCCGACAGTGCCGCCGCGGCCGTGAAACAGCCGTAGGCGTACGCCGTGTCGTGCCGCCACGTCCCGGAGCCGTCGCTGGGTCTTGTGGATCTCCCATTGCGAGGTGGTGATGCCGGCCTCTTTGTTGGAGTCCGAATAGCCCAGCATGACTTCCTGCACATCGCCCCGGAGCCGGACGATCAGCCGATACGTCGGGTCGGACAGCAGCTCGTCGAGCACCTCTCCCGAACGGCGCAGTTCGTCGACGGTTTCCAACAGCGGGACGAATCCGATGCGGGCCATCGGTTGTCGCGTGCCCGCTCCGTGGAGATCTATGAGTCCGGCCTCCCGAGCCAGGATTACTGCCGCGAGCACGTCGTCCGCGCCCCGCGTCATCGAGATGATGTAGCTTTCGATGACTTCGGGGCCGTAGGTGTCGAGGGCGTCGCGAATTGTGCTGAACACCGCGAAGGTCTTTCCTCCGGCGTCGTCCAGCGGCGGTGGCGATTGCGCGAGCGGTCGACGCGAGGCGAGCTCCTTCGACAGCATCCGCAGCCGATAGTCGCGGGGCAAGTCGGCGTAGAGCCACGTCTCTTCGGCCAGCCGATCGATCAGCTGGCCGAGTGCGTGGTGGTGAGCGTCTGCGTGCTCGCGAACGTCCATGGTCGCCAAGTGCAGGCCGAACACGGCTAGCGTGCGCTCGACCCGAGCGAGGAGGCCGTCAGCGATGAGTTCGCCCGCATTGGCCCGCAGCGAGTCGCCGATCAGTGCCAGCTCCGCGAGCAGCTCGCTCTTACCGAGATAATCTCGGCCCGGAGTATGCGGCAGGCCGGCGTCGATTCGCCGCCGGGTGTTCGCGATCTTGCCATTCATGCACGTCAGCTTCAGCCGGTAGGGTTCCGTAGCGTTGAGCTCGATGACATGCGGGTCCAACCCGGGGAGAGCCACGATATCCGCTGCTACCGAGGCCTCGAGTGCGGCGCTGACTCCCGTGTTCGTCGTCGACATGGACAATTCGGCGATCAACCCGTCCAGCGCCTGCGTCGCGACTCGAGCGGCGACGTGGTGTTGCAGCCGGAGAACCTCACGAGTGACGTCAGCGGTCACGTTGGGATTGCCGTCGCGGTCCCCGCCGATCCACGTTCCGAACGTGAGCGGACGCGCCGCTCCGTCGAGCCCGGCGCCATGGCGGGCGAGTTCTTCGGCCAGATCGGCGGCAAGATCCGGCACAGTCTCCTGCGCGATTTCCTCGAGGTAGTAAAGCGCGTTGCGGGCTTCGTCGGTTGGCGTGGGACGTTGCTGGCGCAGCTCGTCGGTCTGCCAGATGAGATCAATGATTTCTGCGAGCGATCTGTCCTGGCGGGCTCGGGCGGCGCTGCCGGCCTCTGTTGGTACGGCGAGTACCGCGGCGACGCGGCGCAGCTTCGTCAGCATGGACCGCCGGCTCGCTTCCGTCGGGTGAGCGGTGAACACCGGCCGCACGGCGAGTGCATCGATGGCGGTCTCCAGGCCTTCCGACCCGGTCGCCTCCGCCACGGCGGCTACCGACTGTGACAGCCAACCCTCGTCCGCCGGCCGGCGCCGCCAACCTCGGACCCGATGGACCTGCTCGGCGACATTGGCGAGCAGGAAGTACGCGGAAAACGCGCGGACCAGATCAGCGGCTGTGTCGATGGGCTGCCCGGCCAGCAAGGCCCGAACTTCACCTCGGGCCCGGTGCCGATCAATCTCGAGACAGGCCTCCTTGCTGTGCTTGGTCAACGCTCGCACCCGTTCAACGAGGTCCAGCAATTTCGGGCCTTTTTGGCGCACCAAGGATTCGCCGAGCAGACCCACGACGCGGCGTACGTCGGCTCGGAGGGCAGCGTCCGCGTCCGCGGCAACCGGCAATAACGGAGCGGCAGCATGGTCGGCCGGAGTAGCTAGCAGAGCCGGCGGTTCCACGTCGTAGGCCACACACCTATTGTCACCCGCAGGCACCTTCGCCTCAGCGTGATCACCCGCCGCGCGGCCGCCAGGATGAGCGGGCAACGTGTGGCAGCTGTGACTTAAAGGTGGCCGCGACATGCCGAGGACGATCAGGAACTTACGCTTTCCAAATGTCCGTGAGCACGGTATAAAGAGCGGCACAGCCGTCGTCGGGTCGTCTTGATCGTTACGACACGACCGGCGGCGGGTCACGGGGGTGCCGTCAGGGTTCGGGGCGGCTGCATAAACGGGGGATAAATGGTTAGCGGTGGCCTTGGGGCCACCGACGGGGGATCGAGTGACGCGCGTGCCCTAGGCACGCGCGCGCTCGGTGGACCTTCGTCGGGGCCAAGCCAGAGTAACTACGTCGCCCGGCCGGGCCCTGCATTCGCGCGGCATTTCCATCCGTCGCGAGCCGTAGACAGGCACCGACCGGCTGGACCCGCTTCAGCAACCACAGCTGAACAGGTTGCGTCCTCGATCGACGACCCGACCGGCGCGAGTTTCGGTGTGCCCGCCGGCCGCGAGCGATGGGTGGGCCGATACCAAGTCGGACTGGTCATAATCGATATGCTGGCCGCGTTAGTTGCGGTCGTTGCTGCATATGTCATTCGCTTTGGCGTGCCGGGCTACGAAGTCAACGCGGGGCTATATGTTGGCATTGCCATCGCTCTGCCGCTGGCCTGGGTCGCGGTTGTCGCGTTCAACCGCGCCTACGAGGGCCGGTTCGTCGGGGTTGGACCGGCGGAGTTTCAACGAATCTTCCGGGCCTTTCTCCACCTGACCGCCCTCGTTGCCTTCGTGTCATTCGCAACCGGCGCCGACCTTTCCCGTGGCTTTATCGTCCTAGCCCTGCCCTTCGCCTTGACTCTTGACCTCATCGGCCGGTACGCGGCCCGCAAATACCTGCACAGAATGCGTTCGGCCGGCCGGGCAATGCGTTCTGTACTGGCCGTCGGCGACTATGAGGCGATCGCGAGCTTTACGGCCATGCTGCTGCGCGATGAGTACGCCGGAATGCACGTCGTCGGGGCGTGCGTCCCTGGCGACATGAGTGACGATGTCGCCCGGCGGCTCGACGAAATAGGAATTCCGCTTCTTGGTGATGTGGACGCGATTCTCGACTCGGCGCAGTTCATCGGCGCCGACACGGTCGCTGTCATTTCCTCGAGCCTGATCGGCCCGGAGAAGCTGCGTTGGATATCTTGGCAACTCGAAGGTACCAACCTGCAGCTGGTCGTTTCGCCTGGGCTCATCGAGGTCGCGGGGCCTCGCCTGCATATCCAGCCGGTCGCCGGTCTGCCATTGCTGCATGTTGAGCAGCCGCAGTTCGGTGGATTCCGCCGATTTGTCAAGGGCGCATTCGACCGGACAGTAGCCTGCCTGTCCTTGGCCGTGCTGTCACCGATCTTGGTTAGTATCGCCGTGGCGGTGCGCATGACCAGCCGCGGGCCAGTGCTGTTCCATCAGAAACGAGTGGGGCGAGACGGCAAGACGTTCACCATGGTCAAGTTCCGCTCTATGTATACCAACGCCGAGGACCGGCTTGCCGAGCTGCGGGAAAAGAACGTCAACGCCGATGGGTTGCTATTCAAGATGCGTGACGACCCTCGCGTCACGCGAATCGGCCAGTTCCTCCGCAAGTTCTCGCTCGACGAGTTGCCGCAATTGTTTAACATCGTCGCCGGGTCCATGTCGCTTGTCGGTCCTCGGCCTCCACTTCCGTCGGAGGTTGCGCAATACGGCGACGATGTGCGACGTCGATTACTCGTCAAGCCAGGGCTAACCGGCCTATGGCAGGTGAGCGGACGCAGCGATTTGACCTGGGAAGAATCGGTGCGGCTCGATCTCCGCTATGTGGAGAACTGGTCACCTGCCCTTGACCTCATGATTCTGTGGAAAACCGCGTTCGCGGTATTAGGTCGGTCAGGAGCGTATTGACCTTGGGGGTCTATTACGCACCATCAAGCCAGCGGTCACCGACCGCTGGCTTGACCGTGTGTGCACACCTCGCACACCAGCTCGGCCGGCCGCTCGGCGGCACGCGAGACGACTTCGCCGCAGCGGCAGACCCAGCCCCCCGGGCGAGCCGGATTGCCGAGAACCAGCTGATGCGGCAGGACGTCCTTCGTCACGACGGCGCCCGCAGCGACCAGGCAATGCTCGCCGAGCTCGTTTCCGCAGATCACGGTGGCATTGGCGCCGACCGAAGCGCCGAAACGGACCGGAGTAGGTGTGAGCAGCCAGGGCCCGGTCGCGCGGGGGTTCAGATCGTTCGTAAAGACAGCGGCGGGTCCGACGAAGGATTCGTCCTCGAGAGAAACACCCTCGTATACAGACACATTGTTCTGGATCTTGACCCGATCGCCGATGTGGACGTCCACATCGACAAACACGTTGGCCCCGATGTTGCAGTCGCGGCCGATGACGGCGCCGCCGCGCACATGCGCGCTGCGCCAGATCCGGGTTCCAGCCCCTACCGCTGCGCCGGGCTCGATCTCGACGCTGGCATGGATCTGCGCCGTCGGATCGACTCGACTGTCCATCTCGTCACTCCTTATAAGAATCACCCAGTTGTGATCGCGATTCGCGAACACATGCGGTTCGGCGTTAATCTAGTTCGCCGCTCACGATGCGTGGGGGCTGTCCGGGGGGAGTCCAATGTTCGGTAGCCGGCCTAACGCTGCGTCCGCTCAGGTCATTGGTGTGCCTGCTTCAAGACGCAGGATCGCAATGCTTGCCGTGGCGGCGCTAGTTGTCGCGCTAGCCAGCGTGGTGGCTGTATCCACGGCTCCGCCTGCAGCCGCGGCGGGTTCGAGCTGCGGGCCGACGATCAACCTCATTGCGTGTGAGAACCAACAGACTGGTGACCCAGCCAGCGACTGGCAGGTGAGCGGCGCCGGGGACTCGACGCTCCAGGGCTTCGCCACGTCGATGAGTGTGAACGCCGGGCAGACCGTGTCGTTCAAGGTCAGCAATACGGGGGCGGCGTATCACATCGACATTCTGCGGGTGGGGTATTACCAGGGCAATGGCGCCCGCAAGATCGTTTCGAACATAGCCGGGAGTACACAGACCCAGCCCGCGTGCAAAAATGACACTGCGCCCACCGGGCTCATCGACTGCGGTAACTGGTCCGTGTCAGCATCGTGGGCGGTGCCGTCCACCGCGGTGTCTGGTTTGTATCTCGCGCATTTGGTCCGCACCACCGGCGGCAGCCTTATCCCATTCGTCGTCCGCAACGACGCGACCCAATCCCAATCCGACATCGTGGTCCAGACCTCGGATGAGACCTGGCAGGCCTATAACACTTACGGCGGCAACAGTCTCTACACCTGTGCAACCAATTGCCCGGCCGGTAGCCCGACGGCGTACAAGGGTGCCTCGAAGGTGTCGTACAACCGGCCGTTCCATACCGCGTTGGACGACAGCGGCCGGAGCTGGTTCATGTATGCCGAGTACGACATGATCCGTTTCCTGGAGCGGAACGGGTACGACGTGAGCTACATAAGCGGCCTGGACACCGCCACCAACGGCTCGCTCCTGCTCAACCACAAAGTCTTCTTGTCCTCCGCCCACGACGAGTACTGGACCGGCCAGCAGCGGGCGAACGTCGAGGCCGCCCGCGATGCGGGGGTGGACCTGGCGTTCTTCAGCGGCAACGAGGTGTTCTGGAAGACCCGGCTGGAACCCAGCATCGATAGTTCGAACACACCGAACCGGACGCTGGTGGCCTACAAGGAGACGCATTACGACGCTCCGGTCGACCCGCAGGACCCGCCCACCTGGACCGGCACCTGGATGGATCCGCGGTTCAGCCCGCCGGCGGATGGCGGTCGACCGCAAAACGCGCTGACCGGGCAGCTGTTCGTGGTGAACTCCGGCACGACCGACATCACGGTACCGGCGCAATACAGCAAGCTGCGGTT
>Ga0207683_10000890_pt1 | contig 27458 bp, 26 predicted proteins | sample KBSM73metaG_FD_184333 | JGI IMG/M metagenome (GOLD analysis project Ga0207683, IMG submission 184333) | Miscanthus rhizosphere microbial communities from Kellogg Biological Station, Michigan, USA - KBS M7-3 metaG (SPAdes) (version 2) | ecosystem: Host-associated > Plants > Roots > Rhizosphere >... | reverse complement strand
TCAACTGGAGGCGGCGAGCGGATTCGAACCGCTGCATCGAGGTTTTGCAGACCTCTCCCTTAACCACTTGGGTACGCCGCCTTGCTCCGTTAGCTAACACGAACCTTTTGCGACTTGCAACAATGTCCTAAATTATTGACAAGACTTAGTGAAACACGTAATTAAAAAAACCGGTTTACGAGGAGTTTTCCAATGGCAACGATGATTACCAGCGATTGCATTAATTGCGGCGCATGCGAGCCCGAATGCCCAAATAACGCAATCAGCCAGGGTGATCCTGTTTACGTGATCGATCCACAGCTCTGCACCGAATGCGTCGGGTTTCATGATTACGAAGCGTGCGCTGCGGTTTGCCCGGTCGATGTGTGCGTGACCGATCCGAATAATATCGAGTCCGAAGAGGTGTTGATCGCCCGTGCCCGCGCTTTGCACCCGGAAACGGATTTCGGCAACGGTTTTCAATCGCGATTCCGAAAAGCTCAAAGCGACGGCGCGGCGGCGGCAACAGAGAAACCGGCGCTGGCTGAGCCGAAACCGGCTCCTGTTCAGACCGCCGCAGCGAAACCGGCAAGTACACCGGTGACTGCGGCGTCATCTGTTGCTACGCCGGTGCCGGTGGCTTCGCCGGTAGCCCCTGCCGCCAAAGCGGCTGCGCCAGCGGTTGCTCCCCAAGCCGCAGCGATAAAAACTCAGCCCCGACCGAAGAAAACATTCGCCAAGGAATTACCGATTGGCTTCGAAGAAGCAGAAAAACAGTTTGCCGGGGAACGCAGCCGTCTCACCGGCGGCGTTCGGCTGGCGATTATTCTATTACAGCCGGTGATCGGGGCGTTGCCACATGGCGTTAAGAAACGGCTCGAGCTGGCAATGCAGACGCCCTTGTTCACTGCGGCCGGAAGCACTGCAGTCAATATCGTTCATAACGCGCTGCTCTACCCACTGGCGTTTATTGCTGTAGCGGCGCTCATGAACGGGCCGGAAATTATATTCAGCCAAGATATGAACAAGTACATCCTAATCGGACTGTTGCTTGCTGGGCTCGAAGGCGTATTTCGTCTAAAAGATGGTATTTTTAGCGCTAAGCCAGCGAACGAAATGAAATTTCTGGCCTCATTTTACGGAGCGCCACTGGGCGTTGGCGCTGCACCCTTGTTGGAACGGTACACTGGACTGGTACGTGATATTCCCGTTCCGGTCCAAGGATTCTACTCCGAAGGATTCGTCGACAAGGTTGAGCGGGAACGGCGCTACGGCAATGTGTATACGGTCGAGGATCGCGGTAAGTCGTTTCTCGTGCGCATGGAATTTCCGCGGTATGTTCCTGATATTGGCATTGCCGAGCGCGCGCGGCTGCCCGACGAAATGCCCGATTATGACTACGATCTCGCACTCGGCGATGAAGAGTTGATCGTCAAGGGTAAGTGCACCGATGAAAATGTGAGAAAAATCTCTTCCAGCATCGGCGCGTTTCCACCGGAATTTACGACGGTCATTCCGCTGCACGAGAGAATCGCGGGGTTTGTCCATCAGTTTGATAACAAACTTCTCGAAGTGCTTCTAGTAAAAGCTTGAGCCAGCTCGACACCCATTTGAGAGACAGAATCGATACCGACCCCAAAATAGTCACCGGCCAATCGGAAGCAGCTCACGGGCAGATGGCAGCCGATGGCGCCTCACTATTGTCCGAGACTCTGTATTTCCGACCGATCACCACAGCCGATCTCGACGAAGTCATGGTGATCGAGCGAATGTCATTTCGTTTTCCCTGGAGCGCAGGGTTTTTTCTTCAAGAGCTGCAAGTGCCCTGTGCCCGTTCCATCTTGGCCGAGCTTAGCAATCGGACCGTAGGCTATATTCTGTTCTGGTTGCTGCCCGATGCCATAGACATTCATAACATTGCGGTTCATCTGGAGTACCGCCGACGCGGCATCGCCCGCGCACTTCTGGGCGAGGTCATCGACGAAGCTAGGCGCCAATCATTCACTCGAGTGATGCTTGAGGTTCGACGCTCAAATACGCCGGCTCAAACACTTTATCGACGGCTCGGATTCGTAACGACTGGCATTCGCAAAGGCTACTATTCCGATGACGGGGAGGATGCCCTAGCGATGACTCTGGACATCACGTGAAGAATCGTTGGGCACAAGAAACGGCTGATATCACTTACAGCAGACGTGGATATTTCACATGTAAACCGTTGTAAGGTAGTTTTTTTCGCGGTTTGCCCACTGCCCTTGACGGACTCTCCTCCTCTGGTATATAAATTATTTGTTGCCCGAATAATTTAGCGGTCAGACCACCGACCGCTAATTTTTTTGACTGCCATCAACTTGGGCGAAGAGAGCGGCATGCTGGAGACCCTTCACGCAAACCCTCAATTGTTTTCTTTGCCCTTCAGTACGTTTTTTAACCATCGTTATTCCCGTCAACTGAGCCCCTTCGATCGTTTTGCTGATTCGATCCGGCAGAGTTTTTTTAAAAACGCTGATAGTCTTCGGTCCAGGAGGAGATCCCTATGTTCAAGGTAGGAGAGAAGGTCGTTTACCCCGCCCACGGGGTGGGTGAGATTGAAGCGATTCGCAGCCACGTGATATCGGGCACGGAAAAAAAGTTTTACATGCTGAGAATTCTCGAAACCGACATGAAAATAATGATTCCGATCGACAACGTCGAATCGGTGGGTCTCCGCAAAATTATCGATCGCGCCATGGTCATGAAAGTTTACAAGGTGTTGCGTCAGAAAAAAGTCGAAACGGATCAGCAGACCTGGAACCGTCGCTATCGTGAATACACTGAAAAAATCAAAACCGGATCGATCCTCGAGATCGCAAAAGTGTTGCGCGATCTTTTCGTCCTGAAGGGTGACAAGGAACTTTCGTTCGGCGAGCGAAAGATGCTTGATACGGCGCGTAATCTCCTGGTCAAAGAACTTTCAATCGCACGCTCCCATTCCGAGGAAAAGATCATGGAGGAGTTGCGGCACATCTTTACGCACTAGATCTTCTTGGTCCCTAGACTGATCAAAAGAGCCGAGAACCCCCTCTCGGCTCTTTTGTTTTGAGGCATCATGCGCGTCAGTGCCATTGTCCTCGCTGCGGGCGAAGGGCGCCGTCTTGGCGGTGCCGTCCCAAAAGCCTTTGCGCCGATCGCCGGTCGTCCCCTCGTGCTTCGAACTCTCGAGCGAATTCTTTCAGTGCCGATGATCGAGCGAGTCACGTTGGTCGTGGCCGCCGCTCAGCTCGAACGCTGCGAGGCGCTCCTCAATGCCGACCCGGCTCTGCGGAATCGACGCTGGCATTTACAGGTGGGTGGGGCGACACGCCAGCAGTCGGCCAAGCTCGGTTTGGAAAATGTCGGCGCCGACAACGATCTCATTTTGATCCATGATGCGGCGCGACCGTTTGTCTCCGCGGAACTGATCGTCCGCTGTATCGAAGCAGCGCTGCGCCATGGCGCGGCGGTGCCCGGATTGCGGGCGCACGATACGATCAAGGTAGTCGCTCAGGATCACTGGGTTGAAAGAACGCTCGAACGTGCTTCGCTGTGGGAAATCCAGACGCCACAGGTTTTCCGGCGCGAGCTGATTGTCGCCGCGCACGACAATGCGGCGAGTGCGAAGCTTGATGTCAGCGATGATGCGCTCGCGGTGGAGCGGTATGGCAAGCCGGTTTTTGTCGTTGAAGGCGAGCGACTGAATTTTAAAATCACCGTGCCCGAAGATGTCTGGCTCGCTGAACTTTTGTTACGAGAGGGACGAGTTTCCTAGGCGGATTTGTTTCGCAATACCTCATTGAGGCTGCCGCTGCGAAAACCTTGCAGGTCGACGCTCACGTAATTGAAACCCACTTCCTTGAATTTGCTGACGATCGCTGCCCGGGTGGAAGTGTCGAGCATGCGGTCGATCTCGTTCGGCGCGAGCTCGATGCGCGCGAGATCGCCGTGATAACGCACGCGAAACTCGCGAAAGTGCAGTTGCTTCAAGAAGAGCTCGCAGGTGCCCACTTTGCGCAGCTTCTCGAGGTCGATCTCAGTTCCGTATGGAAAGCGCGAAGAGAGGCACGGACTCGACGGTTTGTCCCACGTCGGTAGAGCCAGCGCCTGGCTGTAACGCCGGATGTCATTCTTCGTCATCTCCGCTTCGACCAGAGGATGGCGGACACCCCATTCATTCGCGGCCTGCAATCCGGGCCGGTGATCGTGCAAATCGTCCAGGTTTGTCCCGTCGACAATCGTGCTGATACCGAGCTTATCCGCTTCCTCGCGGCAAATGCGATAGAGTTCGTCTTTGCAGAAAAAACAGCGGTTGACCGGATTTTTGGCGAATAATGGATTCGCCAATTCGTGAGAATCCAGGACGATATGACGGCAACCCAAATCCGCAGCAAAATTTTTCGCAGCTTCGAGCTCGCCGGGAGGCGCGCTGGGCGAAGATGCGGTCAGAGCGACAGCGCGATCGCCGAGAGCTAAATAGGCAGTTTTCAGCAAAAACGTCGAGTCAACGCCCGCGGAAAACGCCACCAGGATTGTTGGCTGCTCGCGCAGGATTTCGGTCAGTCGTTCAAGTTTCGGGTCCATTTTTTGTCGCTGAAAAGATCCGTGCTCAAATAGTGTTCACCCTTGTCCGGGAAGATCGTGACGACGATGTGACCGGCTCCAAGGGTCTTGGCCACTTTGAGGGCCGCGCAACACGCCGCGCCCGAAGAGATCCCGACCAGTAGACCTTCCTCGGCCGCCAAGCGACGCGTGTAGCTCGTGGCATCTTCATCGGTGACGGTGATCACGTCATCGAGAATCTGCCGGTTCAATACCGCGGGAATGAAACCCGCGCCGATGCCCTGAATTTTGTGAAAGCCCGGTTCTCCGCCCGATATCACGGGTGAAGCTGCGGGCTCGACGGCGCATATTCGGACGCCCTTCATTTTCGGCTTAAGAACCTCGCCGACGCCGGTGATCGTACCGCCCGTGCCCACGCCCGCAACAAATGCATCGATGCGCTTAAACTGCTTCAGCAGTTCGACCGCCGTCGTACGCCGGTGAATTTCTGGATTCGCCGGATTATTGAACTGCTGCGGCATAAAATAGTCACTGTTTTGCTCCAGCAACTCTTCGGCTTTATGAATTGCGCCGCCCATGCCTTTCGTGTCCGGAGTCAAAATCAGCCGCGCACCGTAAGCGCACAATAAGCTCCGCCGCTCCTCACTCATGGTGTCGGGCATGGTCAGGATGAGCCGGTAACCCTTCACCGCGGCGATGAGCGCGAGGCCAATGCCTGTATTGCCGCTGGTAGGCTCGACGATGGTTGCTCCCGGTTTGAGCTTGCCCTGGCGTTCCGCTGTCTCGATCATGTTAAGACAAATACGATCCTTAACCGATCCCCCGGGATTAAACGACTCCAATTTAGCCCAGACTTCCGCATCGTTTTTCCCAGGGAGCGCCTTGAGTTTAACAACAGGAGTGGAGCCGATCAGATCCAGAACGGATCTGGCGCCGTTCAAGTTTGTCGCAGGCAATGTCACTCGTCTTTCGTCAGGGGCGAGAAATTCGATTTAAGTCTTAGTGAATGCTATATTCTCACCCCAACAAAGTCAATGAAATCACTCCCTAACACCGCTCGGGTCGTGACCCAGCGAAATGTCTGCGTGCTTTTTCCCGGCGCGCTGGGCGATTTTATCTGCTTTGTGCCGACGCTCGAGCTGCTCGCGGAAGCGGCGCACGTCGATGTTTACGCGCGCAGCGAGTTCGCCGATCTTGTGCCGGAGGGAATCACGGTTCATTCCCTCGAACAATCGGCAATCCGAAAGCTCTTCACAGCGGAAGTTGACACTGACGAAGAAGCGCAGAGTTTTTTCGGCAATTACGCAACGGTTTATTCTTGGCTAGGGAGTCGGCAAGCCGATTTCGTCCGGCGGATTACCGCAGCGTCATTCGGCAGAGCACAAATTTTTCCGTTTCGTCCCGCCGGGGCACGTATCCATCAGGTGGATCATTATCTGAGTTGTCTTCGCATCGGTGGAACGTTAAAAGGGCAACCGATGATTCGGCTCCGCGCTGAGGCCATCCGGTGGCGCGCGGATTTCTGGAGAAAGCACAAGCTCAACGGCCATCCCGTGCTTGTGATCGGAGCGGGAAGCGGGGCGCGCGAAAAGAATTGGCCCGAGGAATTTTTTGTTCGCGTGTTGCGGTGGTGGCGGACGGCAACGGGAGGAGATGTCGTTTTGCCCGTCGGCGTAGTCGAACAAGAACGCGGCGGAATCGAGCAGCTGTCGCGTCACTGCGTCACAATCTCGGGATTGCGTTTAGCGCAACTGGCGGCGCTCCTTGCTGGTAGTGATCTATATCTTGGCAATGATAGCGGCGTGTCTCATCTTGCCGCCGCAGTTGACGTTAGGACGGTGGCTTTGTTCGGTCCTTCGGATATTGAACAGTGGGCGCCGCGCGGTACGAGAGTGACCCTTGTGCGACAGTCTTTCGATTGTTCGCCTTGCGAAACTTCTGCGATGAAAAGCTGTCCGCACCGCTCTTGCCTGACGGCGCTGTCACCTGATGAAGTGATTCAAACTTTGGCACGGCTGCCGGAGGTGCTTACCTTGACACGAGGGTAGCCAGGGATTACATTTTGAGACGAGAAAGATTGGCAAAACGAAAGCAAAAGCAGCGGTTTAGATTGCTCGTATTTGTCAGCGGCAGATAATTACGAAGCATTGCAATTAGGAGATAAGACACCTGGTAATCGGACGGCTTGGGAGTCGCGCGATTCCAGGTTTTTTTTCGTGCCATTTCGGAGTTGAACCATGGCTGATGAAGAATCCAAACAGGCGGGCAAAGGGTTTACTGTGCAGGATCGACGACGTTTTTCACCGGATACGGGTGAAGCACGGGAGGAAGCTCCAGAGCAAGCTCCTGAGCGAGCCGAGACTCAGCCGAAATCCAGCGAAGAGCGGCACGAATCAAGCGGCCAGGGCGCGAGCGGTGAGGCGTTGCCGGAGATTAACTTTTCGACCTTTGTTATCGGTTTGAGCACGCAAGCGCTCATGCATCTCGGTGAGATTGCCAACCCGGTGAGCGGCAACGTTGAAATCGATGTGCCCACGGCGAAGCAAATGATCGATATACTCGGGTTGCTGAAAGACAAAACGCGGGGAAATCTTAATGCGAGCGAAGATCGGCTGATGGAAGACATCTTGTTCGATTTGCGCATGAAATACGTCGAGGCGGTCAAAAAACGATAGGAGCCATTCGATGAAACTGAAAGAGATCTGGGGTGGTGGCGTGGGCCTGAAGGGGGCCGTGTTGATCGCCTTGGTTTCGCTCGCCATAGGACTTGGGATCAGTGGTAGCCTCGATTGGTTGGCGCCCAGCCGGGCAGTCAACATGTTGGGAGATGCCGGCAATAGCGAAGTCCGAACAAGCGCTGGCCTGCCGGACTTTGTCAGCTTGGCAAAGAAAATGCGGCCCGTGGTGGTCAACATTTCTACGACTCAGGTTAGCGAGGGGCGGGGTGGTGCATCGCCGGAGTTCGGCAGCCCGTTCGGCGAGGAGGATCCTTTCAATGATTTTTGGCGGCGTTTTTTTGGCGGGCCGATGCCGCGCGGTCCGCAGCGGCAGCGAAGTTTGGGCTCCGGATTTATTATCGACGGTGACGGTTCAATCCTCACCAACAATCACGTCGTCGAGAATGCCAGCAAGATCGTCGTCAAGCTCTCCGATGATCAGGAATACGAAGCCAAGGTTATCGGGCGCGATCAGAAAACCGATATCGCTATCATAAGGATCGACGGCAAGCCGAACCTTCCCGCCGCCAGCCTGGGCGACTCGGATAAGCTCGAAGTCGGCGAATGGGTCGTTGCCATCGGTAATCCATTCGGCCTCGACAGCACGGTGACCTCGGGCATCGTCAGCGCCAAGGGCCGACATATCGGTCAGGGCCCATACGATAATTTCATTCAGACCGATGCCTCGATCAACCCCGGCAATTCGGGCGGGCCGCTGATCAATTTGCGCGGCGAAGTGATCGGCATCAATACCGCTATTTTCAGCCGGACCGGCGGTAACATCGGCATTGGCTTCGCGATTCCGATCAATCTTGTCAAAGAATTGCTGCCGCAGCTACGCGGCAAAGGCAAAGTGACGCGCGGATATCTCGGCGTGCTGATCCAAAAAGTGACGCCGGAAATTGCCGAGAGCCTGGGAATGGATAAAGCCTCCGGCGCGCTGGTTGCCAACGTTTCGAAGGATGGACCGGCAGACAAAGCGGGTGTGAAAGTCGGCGACGTGATTGTCGAGTTTGACGGCAAGGAAGTCAAAGATTCGGGCGATTTGCCGATCCTGGTGGCCCGGACTGCCGTGGATAAAAAAGCGCGGCTGAAAGTGCTGCGCGACAAAAAAGAAGTCATGCTTACGGTCGCGGTCGGCGAACTCAAGGATGAAGAAGTGGTCGCGACGGCGCCGGAAAAAGGCGAGTTGGGATTGACGGTTCAGCGCCTCACGCCGCAAATGGCCGAAAGTTTGGGACTGGAAAAATCGGAAGGTGTTGTCGTCACCGCTGTGGAGCCGGGGAGCGCCGCCGATGAAGCGGCCATTCGCCGTGGCGACATTATTTTGGAAGTCGATCGTAAGACGGTTCGCAATCTCGACGAATACAAGAAAGCCATCGCCGGTGCGCGCAAAGGGCGCGGCGTGCTGTTTTTGGTCAGGCGCGGCGATAATACACTCTTTCTGGCGCTCAAGCCTCAGCGCTGATCTCTTCAATAATCTACTCGACGCGAACGAGAGCGGATTTAGATCCGCTCTCGTTGCTTTTGCGTCGGTTCTGCGCGAAAATTAGCCATCCCGAGGCGTAAGTTTGACACAATCCAAGCTCCGATTTCTTAGTATTTCTCTTGTCGTTCTCTTGGTGATCACCTCCACTGGGCTGGTCTTCGGCGCATGGTACTTGAAGCAGTTGGAAAATACGGTGACGGAAAAGTTCGAGGGCAGAAAATGGGTTTTTCCGTCAAAGATTTATTCCGACAGTTATCTCTTGTATGTCGGCGCCCCGCTGCGCTCTGAGAATTTGATCGAGAAGCTCCGCCGGCTGGGTTATTACGCCACAAGCGGCGAGTTACGCGCGAAGGGTGAATATCGCGTTTTGCGCTCCGGCACGATCGAAATTTATCTACACGATTTTGCTTTTCCCACCGAGCAATTCAAAGGCGTGCCGGTCCGGCTTTCGCTGCAAGGCAATTTGGTGGCGCGCATCGAAAATATTGCTACCGGACAGGAAATGTTTTCGCTCGAGCTCGAACCCGAGCTGGTCACCGGGCTCTACGAACGGATCTGGCAGGAACGCAGGCTGGTTAAGCTGGCGGATGTGCCGCCGCTCCTGGTGAAAGCGATTTTGGCGGTTGAAGACGAGCGTTTCTACAGGCATCACGGTATCGACCCGGTAGGGATTATGCGCGCGATGTGGGTGAACCTTCGTACCCTGAGCTATCAACAGGGCGGGAGCACTTTGACGCAGCAGTTAGTGAAGAACTTTTTTCTCTCCGATGAGCGCACGATGAGCCGGAAAATTCCCGAAGCGATCATGGCGCTGATCGCGGAGCGGAAGTATTCGAAGGACACCATCCTGGAAAATTATCTGAATGAAATCTACCTGGGACAAAAAGGCTCGCAAGGAATTTTCGGGGTCTGGGAAGCGGCACAATTCTATTTCGCCAAGCCGCTGTCCGATTTAAGCACCAGTGAGTGCGCGCTGCTCGCAGGACTGATTCGCGCGCCCAATCGGTTGTCGCCGTACCGCAGTTATGAGGCGGCGACCCGGCGCCGTAACGTCGTGTTGGCCAAGCTCCTCGACGATCAGATTATCACGCGCAAGGAGTACGATACGGCGCTCCGGGATAAGCTCCCGCAGCGCGCGCTGGTGAAGGTCACCAATGATGCGCCTTTTTATGTCGACTATCTGCGTCGCGAGCTGGAAGAAAACTATTCCAATGCGGTTCTTACAAAAGAGGGGCTGAGAATTTTCAGCAGTCTTGATTTGCCGCTGCAAAAAATCGCCGAGCGAGCTCTCACGGACGGCTTGAGTAAGCTTGAAGCCGCGCATCCGGCGCTACGTCGGAAAGGTGAGGAGAGCCTGGAGGGAGCGATTGTGGTGCTGCGGCCGCAAACTGGCGAGATCAAGGCCATGGTGGGCGGACGGAACTATTCCAAGTCGCAATTCAATCGCGTGTTCCAGGCAAAGCGCCAGCCGGGCTCGGTCTTCAAGCCATTCGTCTATCTCGCCGCGCTTATGTATGGTGGACAAAGCGGGATTAAATATACGCCCGATACGATTATCAACGACAGTCAATTCACCTGGAGCTATGACGGCAGGGACTGGCAGCCGAGCAATTATCGCAACGAGTATTTCGGGGCGGTGACCTTTCGCCGCGCTTTGGAAAATTCGCTCAACTCGGCGACCAGCCGGGTGGCGCAGGACGTGGGGATCCGGCGCGTGCGTGACATGGCGCATCGTCTTGGCATCCAAAGCTCTTTGCCGGCGGTACCGTCGCTGGCTCTTGGCGCAGCCGAGGTCACGCCGCTCGAAGTGGCGGTTGCGTATTCAACTTTGGCCAACGGCGGCGTACGACCGCGCCCTTTGGCGGTGCGGAATGTGATTGATCAAAATACCAAAGTGTTGGAGAAGCGCGACGTTCGAAGCGAGCAGGTGATTTCTCCCCAGCTCGCTTCCACGATGAATGACCTTCTCAGAGGAGTGCTCGACCGAGGGACGGGAGCGATGGCGCGACGCTGGGGCTTTACGCGTCCGGCAGCCGGAAAAACCGGCACGACCAATGATTACAAGGATGCGTGGTTTGTCGGTTACACGCCGGACTTGCTGGCAGTCGTTTGGGTAGGTTTTGACGGTCCAAGTAAGTTAAACCTGTCGGGGTCAGAAGCGGCGCTGCCAATTTGGACTGACTTTATGAAGAGCGCTACGGCCAGCATGCCAGTCACCGATTTTGTTGCGCCTGAGCCCATGCCGGGCAGCGAGGAGGCGCCGAACAGTTGTCCACCGGGACCGGAAGGTACCATCGTTCCCTGCCCACCAGCGGCCGTGCCCGCGCGCGGCGCTTCGGAACCGCTATGATTGTTTCCGGCCATGGCTGGCTTTGATCGTCGACCTTTTTTTTCCGCTCTCAGTATTGCTTCGCTATTGACGTGTGCGGCATGCGAGCCGCCGCGGCCATACCGAATTCCCGTTCCGCCAACCAGTAATCCTGTTTTACGGACTCCACCGCCCGCGCCGTCTCCTGTTCCTTCTCCTCTGCCGTCGCCCGACGAAAGCGCGCGAAAGCCGCTCCCTCAGGAACCAAAGATTCGCGAGCAGGACCTCAAGGATAAGCCGCAAATCGAGCCCGGTCCAAGCAAAGAGACGAAAGAATCTGCGTCATTACCGAGTGCCGGCGAAATTCCGGCTGCGCCAGAGGCAACGCCGCCACCTCTGCCCGATGACAGCTCGTTGCTCGCAAAGATTACCCCCGCAGTCACGGCGCAACGCGCCGCTTCTTTGCGTCTCACCGAAGAAGGAAAAAAACTTCTCGATAGCGGCGATGCGGCAAGAGCGCTCGCTCGACTCGAAAAAACCATCGTCATCGATTCGACCAACGCGTACGGCTATTTCTATTTGGCCAAGGCGCAGTATCGCCTCGGACGTTATCGGGAGTCGCTCAATTTTCTGGATATTGCCGAGTCTCGGTTGCGTAACGAGCCGTTCTGGCTTGCAGAAGTTCATGCCCTCCGTGGCGAGAATTACCGAGCCCTCGGTCAATTTCAAAGTGCCGAAGCAAGCTATCAACAAGCCGTGCGTCTGAACTCCGGAAACCGGACGGCGGCCGATGGTCTGCTCCGGCTGCAAAACGATAATTCGCCGTCGGGAAAGTAGGTTTCGTCTTATGCTGACCCTTGGAGTGGAAACCTCCTGCGATGACACAGCGGCAGCGGTGTTACAGGACGGCACAAAAATTCTCTCCAACATTGTCTCTTCACAGGATCAAGTGCATGGAGCGTACGGCGGTGTTGTGCCGGAGCTCGCATCGCGCCAGCACATCAGAAATGTCTTGCCGATTATCGATGCCGCGCTTGCAAACGCCGGCGTGAAATTAGCGGATTTAAACGGTATCGCCGTGACCTACGGCCCGGGTCTAGTCGGCTCTTTGCTCGTGGGACTGTCGCTTGTCAAAGGCATTTCTTTTCGTTCGGGAATTCCTTACGTCGGAGTCAATCATCTGGAAGCGCACTTGCTCGCGATCCAGCTGGAGCACCAGGTGGCGTTTCCTTACATCGCACTGCTGGCTTCGGGCGGCCATACGCTCCTGTATCGAGTCGACAACGTCGGCGAATATCTCCATTTGGGCGGGACTCGCGATGATGCGGCCGGCGAGGCGTACGATAAGGTCGCGAAAATGATGGGGCTTGGTTATCCCGGCGGACGAATCATCGACAACCTCGCCAAAGAGGGTAACCCCGAGGCGATTCGGTTTCCGCGCGCCAGGCTCAAAAAAAATTCCTACGATTTTAGCTTTAGCGGGATCAAAACCGCCGTATGGCATTATCTCAACGGCGGTGATCGGGGGCAGTGCCAAGCGGCAAAACAGGATGTTGCGGCAAGCTTTCAAGAAGCGGTCGTCGACATGCTAGTCGATCCAACCATCAAAGCTGCCGTGGCGCACGGAATTGGTCGAATCGTTCTTTCTGGTGGAGTTGCGGCGAACAGTCGATTGCGCGTCAAAATGACCGAACGGGCCAAGGACGATCAATTACAAGTCTTCTATCCGGCACCCAAGTTCTGCACCGATAATGGAGCGATGATTGCTCTGACCGGCTATCATTGGCTCAGGCGTGGCCGTTGCAATGATTACGCGTTGAATGCGGATGCGGATTTAACTCTTTAAATTTTGTCTCGGCAAATTCTACTAAACCGTTGAAGTGGTGAGCAGTGTTCCGCATGCTTTGACTCTTGGGCGCGGAAGCTATCGGCCGGATGACTGACCAATCAGCGGCACTGCTAACTCATTTACCGTTTTGACACAGTTTTTTAGCCAGCGGTAGCCAAGCGTTGCGAGTTCTCCGGCGACGTGTTTCTATCTGTAGCTGCCTTACAAATACAATGACGACTCTTTACGAGGAAGTTCGCACGGTCCTGCGCGGCTCCGATTTCACACCGAGAAAAAGCCGCGGACAGAATTTTCTGATCCACGAGCGCGTGATTGATAAAATTATCGATTTACTCGATCCTCAACCGAATGATGGCGTTGTCGAGATCGGTCCTGGGCTTGGGTTTTTGACCCGTCGGCTGCTCGAACGCACGGGGCAGGTGTGGGCGGTCGAAGTGGATCGGTTTTTGGCGGAGCAATTGCGGCACAGCGCTTTGGGCGCTGATCCCAGGTTCCACCTGATTCAAGGCGATTTTCTTGAATTTGCGCCGGCCGAATTCCTGCCGACAATGCCAGTCAAGCTTGCCGGAAATCTTCCTTACAGCATTGCCACGGCCGTATTGTTTCGAATTTTCGAAATACGCGAGCAGTTTTCTCTGCTCGTTTTGATGCTGCAAAAGGAAGTCGCCGACCGAATCATCGCCAAACCCGGCACCAAGGAATTTGGCGCGCTCTCGGTTTGGTGCCAGATTCACGGCCGGGTCACGGGCAAGCTACCGGTTTCACCCGATGCGTTTTTTCCACGGCCGAAGGTGCGTTCGATGGTGCTCAAAATTGAATTGTTTTCTGAGCCGCGGATCGCGCCCGCAGATTTTCCGGCGCTGCAAAATTTGGTGCGCGCGGCGTTCGGTCAGAGGCGCAAGACCTTAAGCAATGCGCTGGCAGCCTATTTCGGGAAGCCACGGGGTGCAATTGAAAGCTGGCTCCGCTCTGAACAAATTGATCCCACCCGCCGCGGGGAAACCCTAACCGTGGATGAATTTATCGCCTTGGCCGCTGCTTCACGACCTTATGATTTTTTGCCTGCTAAGAGCGATTGCTGATTACTTCCCGCAATCTCAAGATGCCGGAATTGCCTGAAGTCGAGACCGTCTGCCGAAGCTTGCGGCCGCACCTACTGGGACGAACGATTGTTCGCGTGGGGGTGATTGATGCTCGCTTGCGCGTGCCGGTCAATCGGCGCGCATTGCACAGCGTTGCGGGCCGGCGAGTCGAAGAGATTGCCCGTACGGCCAAGTATATTTTGCTCCACTTATCAGGCGGCGTCGTCTGGATCTTTCATCTGGGCATGTCCGGAAAATTGATCTGCGTCAAAGCCGAGACGCCGCGCCGCAAGCATGATCATATCATCGTCCGGCTCGATAACGGCGCCGAGCTTCGCTATCACGATCCGCGCCGGTTCGGCTTGAGCATTGTCTGCCGTCGTGAGCAAATGCTCGAGATCCCTCAGTTGCGCCATGTCGGAATCGATCCATTTGATCCTCGTCTCACGGCGGATTATCTGTTCAGCTTCACGCGCGGATCAACGCGGCGCATTCGCGATCTCCTGCTCGACCAGCAGATTGTTGCCGGACTCGGAAATATTTACGCCAATGAGATCCTTGCGATTGCCGGAGTCAAGCCGACGGCGCGAGCGCATCGGCTCACCCGTAACCAGGTTAAGAAGATTGCCGAAACGATTCCCCGCCTGCTCGGGGATGCGATTCGCTGGTGCGGTACGTCATTTTCCGATTATCGCGATGCCGACGACCGCTCGGGAGAGTTTCAAAACCATTTGCGCGTCTACGATCGCCACGGCGAGCGCTGTCGAGCCTGTTCGCGCGTGATCAAGCGCGTGGCCATTGGCAACCGCGGCGGTTACTACTGCCCAGGCTGTCAGAAGTAGGCCGGCGTCCAAACCGCTCAAACGGTCAAGTCACCGTTTCGCACGTTTCAGGATAGATGGATGATCGCATTTTTATGACCGCAGGTTCGCGTTCCAATCAGGGAGTGCTTTCGCCGCTGCGGCATCGTGATTTTCGGGTTTTCTGGATTGGACTGATCCTGTCGAGCGTTGGTAGTCAGTTCACCCAGGTCGCGATGGCATGGCAGATCTACGAGCTCACCAATTCGCCCTTGCAGATAGGATTGATCGGATTAGTGCGGGCGGTGCCGCAAATGATCATCCTGCTGTTTGGCGGTTTGTTGGCAGACGCGATGAACCGGCGCAAATTGATGATGGTGACCCAAGGCAGTTTATTTTTTGTTTCGGGAGCCTTGGCGCTATTAAGTTCCAGCGGGCAGGTCACGCCTGCAAAGCTGTACGCGGTAACGGCGCTCCTGGCATTATTCGGCTCTTTGGAATCACCCTCGCGCCAGGCGATCGTGACCAACCTCGTGCCCGCAGAAGACCTGTCGCGCGCTTTAGCGATTTTTAGCAGCCAACGGCAGATCGCGACGATTGCCGGCCCTTCGATCGCCGGAATCGTGCTGGCGTTCGCCGGTCCAGCGGCGTGCTACGCCGTCGATGCCATATCCTGGTTGATCATGCTCGGCGCGCTGGCTCTGATCCGCACCCAATTATACGAACGCGGCGGCTGGCGTAACATCACCCTCAACTCGCTGCGGGTAGGATTTCAATTTGTCTGGCACCACGCCGTGATCTTTCCGTTTCTGATGATGGATTTCGGCGCCAATATTTTCGGCACCGTCCGGTCGCTATTTCCGATCTATGCGCGTGATATCCTGAGCGTCGGGCCGGAAGGGTTGGGCGTGCTCTACGCCGCCAGCGCGGCCGGCGCTTTGCTCGGCGCGATTGGCTTCAGCTTCTGGGGCGGAGTGCGTTGTGCGGGCCGGTGGATTCTGGTCGGCGTGGCGGTTTATGGTGTATGCCTGGTGTTTTTTGCCAAATCGCATTTATTTTGGCTGTCAATTCTTCTCTTGGTCGGCTCGGGTATCGGCGACACGATCAGCGCCATTCTGCGCGCGACGATCAACCAACTCAGCACTCCCGACGATTTGCGCGGCAGAATGGCCGCGATCAACAGCATCTTTACCAATAGCGGCCCACAGCTTGGGCAATTTCAAATTGGCGCGCTGGCGACTGTTGCCGGGGCGGAAGTTGCCGCGATGAGCGGCGCGCTGATGATCCTTATGATCGTCGCCGTTCTGCTCGTGCGTTTTCCAAACCTAAGAGATTATCAACTCAGTTGAGCCTCGTTGGGCCTAATGTGGGGAGGCTGAACTGCGTTTCAGTTTCAACCATCATCCCGGGCAAGCTGGCGTAAGCTAGCGCGACTCGGAATCCAGGAACTCGAATTAGATCCGCGGCATGACGGCAAAATACTGGATGATTGGTAGATGACAAATAGATCGACTTACGCTTTTGCAGCAGCGCCTGCGCCGTTACCCTGCTGCTTGATGACATTCATCGCCAGGGAAATCATCGAGCCGACATCGCTCAACGTCGCCGGTAAGACCAGGGTATTCCCGGTTTGAGCGAGCTTCCCGAACTCGACCAGGTAGTTTTCCGCGACGCGGAGTTGCACCGCCTCGAAGCCACCGGGTTGCTGAATCGCTTCAGCGACTTTTCTGATGCCATTCGCCGTGGCATCGGCAATCGCGAGAATCGCCGCTGCGTGTCCTTCCGCTTCGTTGATCTGTTGCTGCTTTTTGCCTTCCGAAGCCTTGATCGCCTGCTGCTTTTCGCCTTCGGCGCTATTGATCGCGGCGTCCCTCTGGCCCTCTGAGGTCAAAATCAACGCGCGCTTCTCGCGCTCGGCGCGCATCTGTTTTTCCATTGCGGCGAGAATATCCTGCGGCGGCGTGATGTTTTTGATTTCATAGCGCATCACTTTGATGCCCCACGGTTCTGAAGCTTTGTCCAGTTCGCTCACTAACTGAGTGTTGATGTTGGTGCGCTCTTCGAATGTGCGATCGAGTTCGATTTTGCCAAGCTCGCTGCGCAGCGTCGTTTGTGCCAGCTGGGTAATGCCGAAAATGTAATCGGCGATGCCATAGGATGCCCGCTCGGGATTCAGCACTTTCATATAAAGCACGCCGTCGACGGACACCTGGACGTTGTCGCGGGTGATGCAAACCTGCGGCGGGATATCGATGGCCTGCTCTTTGAGCGAGTGCTTGTAACGAACGACATCGAGGAAGGGCACCAGGATGTGAAAACCGGCGCTTAGAGTCCCGCTGTATCGCCCGAGTCGCTCGACCACATACGCGCTCTGCTGCGGCACAACCACCGCGGTCTTGGCCACGACGAGAATGACAAGGAATGCCAAGGCTATAACGACGATGAATCCGCCCATAAGCGATCTCCGTTCTAAGTCGTTTCGGCCCGCACGAAAATAGTCAGCCCTTCGACTCGCTCGACTTTACAGCGTTCGCCGCGGGCGAGCGGCCGGCCGCTCACATTTCGCGTATTCCACGGGGTGCCGCGCATTTCGGCTTTGCCAATGCCGTTGACCGAAATGTCATCAAGAACGACAGCCGTCTCGCCAATGTAGGTGTCGACTCGGTCCATGCTCGGCCCGCGGGTGAGTTCGAGAAGCTTTTCCCGGAAAAACCAGAGTGAAAATACCGAAATGATAGAGAATAGAACAATTTGGAACCAGATCGGTCCGGCCGCTTCGAACACAGAGAGCAGGCCCACAGCAATGCCGCCGAGGCCAAAAAAGAGAATGTAAAAACCGCCCGGCGTAACGAGCTCGGCAAGGAGGAGCACGAGACCGAGCAGGATCCAAATCCACCAGTCCATATTTTATGCCGGTCGAAGGTAGCCGAGGTGGGTCGGAATTTCAAGCTGAGGCGATTGTGCTGACCGTCAGCGCAACGGTAGCCGGCGAAACTTCTTCTCGATCGCAAACAGCTTGATGAACTCGCCGAAAACCTGGTCGCTGAGATCGTGTAAGCGGCGGATGTGGAGCGCGGTTTCCGCGTGAATTCGCTCGGGCTTGATTTTTCCCCCAAGAGAGGCGATCTCGATCTGGTTTTCCTGCACGCGAAGCCAGCGCTGGATCATGCGCTCCTCGACCTCGAGGTGAAACTGAAAACCGTAAACGTTCGAGGTGTAACGGAACGCTTGATTCGAGCAAAGCGAGGAAAAGGCGAGATGCCGGGTGGTTTTCGGAATATCGAAGGTTTCGCCGTGCCACTGAAATATTTTTTCCGATGGTGCCCACGTGCCGAGCAACGGATCATTTTTTGCCTCCTCAGTCGGTGCGATGTCGTACCAGCCGATTTCCTTTTCGCGATTGGGGTAAACGGCTGCGCCGAGGGTTTTCGCGATCAACTGGGCGCCCAGACAAATGCCCAAGACGGGAAGATCTCGTTTCATTGCCTGTTCGATCAAATGCATCTCGGTGACCAGGTGCGGTAAGCGGTCGGAATCGTTGACGCTCATCGGCCCGCCCAGAATCACCAAGCCGTCATAGCCATCAACGCTCGGTTGCGCATCGGGATGGCGCGAGAAATTGATATAGCGAATTCGGAAACCGGCGCGTTTGAGCAAAGGATCGAGTGTGCCGAGGATCTCGTGGGCGACATGTTGGAGGACGAGGAGCCTTTTCACAGGAAGAATTATAACGGCCCACCCAAAAAAAATGAAATCACTGTAACGCTCAATCATACAGAGCGCGGCCGGTGGCGCTGACGGTTTTCCGATGATAGGAATTTACTTTAGTGTGAACTTCCAATGAAAGACGATGAGATCAACGCGGCATGGGCGTATCACAACGGCACGAAGCATTCGCTTCGAAGCGTTCGCGAGGGCGGCCATTTTCTCGACTGGGAGAACCAGCCGCTTCCTTTCAAGATCTATCGCCACCTCGAAGCGCTGCGCTTGCCTGAACATCTGTCGTCGTCAGGAGTTCCGGCGCTCTCGGCGCTATCCACGAGCACTTCAGATGAGGGACGCGCGGTTCTAACGCGCCAGAGCTTGGCGGAAATTCTGTTTCTGAGCGCTGGCATTACCCGGCGCCGAACTTACCCGGGCGGTGAAATGTTGTTTCGCGCGGCCGCCTGCACCGGCGCGCTCTATCACATCGATTTGTATATCGTCGGCGTGCTCGAGGATCTCAAGGCGGGCGTCTATCAGTTCAGTCCGCAAGATTTTGTACTGCGGAAACTTCGCGACGGCGATTTTCGCTCAGTGCTCATCCAGGCCTCCGGCGAGGAGCCGTCGATCGCAACGGCGTCATGCGTCGTTGTTTGCGCTTCCACGTTCTGGCGCAATGCATGGAAATATCAGTCGCGCGCGTACCGGCATTGTTTTTGGGACACCGGTACGATCATCGGCAACTTATTGGCCGCGGCGTCAGCACGGGAAATTCCAGCAAATGTTGTGGCAGGCTTCGTCGACACGGCGGTAAGCCGGCTTGTGGGCTTAGATGTCGGGCGCGAGGCGCCGATCGCGCTGGTGGCTCTGGGCAACACGGCGCATCCGGCGAGTAAGGCGGCGGTGATCGTCGAGCCATTGGGTATAGAGACCGAGCCGCTTTCGAAAACAGAAGTCGATTACCCGGCGATGAGAAGAATGCATGAAGCTTCAGCATTACCGAGCGCAGCGGAAGTGACAGCCTGGCGCGCTGGAACCACATCAGTGCAAGTCCAAAGCACCAATCTTGATCGCCAACAGATTGGTCGAACATTTGCTCTACATCCATTGGACGCTGCCGCGCTGCCGAACGATTCGATCGAAGATGTCATCGTGCGCCGTGGTTCGACGCGTGAATTTGCCCGCGAACCCATTGCGTTCGAGCAGCTCTCGACCGTGCTAGAGCGGGCGAGCGGCGCTCTTTCCGCCGACTTTCTCACTGCGCCGGAGCGGTCGCTCAACGATATTTATTTGATCGTCAACGCGGTGACAGGGCTTCCTTCGGGCGCGTACTTCTTTCAACGCGCTCAGCGTATGCTCGAATTATTGAATGAAGGTGATTTCCGCCGGGAAGCCGGTCATCTCGGGCTCGGTCAGGAAATTCCAGCGGATTGCAGCGTCAATATTTATTTTCTGGCGGATCTCAATCGAGCTCTGGCGCGCTTCGGCAACCGCGGCTACCGCGCGGCGCAGCTCGAAGCAGGAATTATTGGCGGAAAGATTTATCTCGCGGCGTATGCGCAGCGGCTCGGCGCCTCCGGACTTACGTTTTTTGATGATGACGTGACGGAATTCTTCTCGCCGCATGCAGCCGGGAAGAGCGTAATGTTTTTGGTCGCGTTGGGAAAATCAGCAAAAAAGCGAATCGGCTAGTCTTGGCGCAGTTGCGGCAATCGACGGCGTTGCTGCGCTGATCAGCGATAGCTCATGGCGCCGCGGGGCACCAAAACGTCAATTTCCGTAGGCATCGGCAGGGCATCTTTGCTTACCGTGAGCGTGTCTGAATTCAACATGCGTGTCTTCATGCCCGCGCTAAACTGCTGAACCAGATATGGGCTGTCGCGGTGGTGCATCGGAATCGCGATCTTGGGTTTGAGCTGGGTAAGAACTTCTCTCGCCAGATCGGGTGCCATGGTGCGGCCGCCGCCGATTGGCGTCAAGGCAACATCGACTTTGCCGAAGGATTTGATCTGTTGCTCATTCAACTTTTGGCTTAAATCGCCAAGGTGAGCAATGCACAATGTGCCGAGGTCGAAAACGAAGGCCGAGCCCTGAATGCCCTCGATCACTTCAGCGTTCTGGTGGATGGGGACATTATAGATGAGAGTATCCTTAAAGCTGGTGCTGACCCTATTCCAATCGGCGCCGTAGTTCTTGAGCCCGCGGAGGATGACCGGATTCCCGCGCACGATCTGCACGGCGTTGTGGTTGAACATTTCTTTGCCCACGGTGACGACATCAGCGGACACATTGGGGTTGGGGTACCATCCCGGTCCCAATGGATCGGTCACGATCCGGGTACCCTTGCTGGTGGTAATCAGAAAAAAGTTGTGTCCGAAGTACTGGATCGTCGCGTCCACATTGGCGGCATGGGCAACAGAGCCAAAGCCCAGCGCCACCTCAGGATCGCGGCAAGCGGAATGCGCGACGGAATGGAATGGAAGCACCAACGTGAAAACAACCGCCGAAGTTACGATCAAGCGCGCAATCTCGGAAAAAGATGCCTTTTTCATAACGATGCACAGCTACGGGATCCAAGCTATTGGATCGAGGGCAAAAAGACAATGCTTCCGGCGGCCTGAGCGCACGACTCGATTCGCCAGCCCGCATCAGCGAACAGTTCGGGCGAGTTCGTCGGTCCCCAAATCCCAGCGCTGCTCCGCCAGATCCGTGCGGGTAAAATGAACGATGATCAGAATTGTATAGTCGTCGTGCTCGGACGCTCCGCTCGATGAAGGAGATGCGCCGATGAATTCGCCACTTTGCGCGTCGGTCAGTGACATTTTAATTTCAGCGTGGCCGCTGTGTTCGATATCTTTAAATAACGGAATCTCAGGCATCGCAAAGCCGATGAGCGGAACTGTAAACGATGGCGCGCCCAGGAATGATTGGCCCTGATCGACGGCCAGCACCGACGCGAAGACTTTCAAGTTGACCTGCGCAAGTCTAGGATTTGAAGTAACCCGTACTCGCTGAGACTGCAGCCAGGCTGTAAAGTATTCTCTCGCGAAGTCCTTGTCTGGTGTAAGACCGTAAAAATCGATCGCGACAGTCTTGTCGGTCAGTTTTCGTGTGTCCAGCTTCGCCAGGGCGCGATCCAATGCCCGAACGAGTAATTCCTGCTCGATGCTCGAGCGAGGCGTATTGGTGATCTGTGCGGTGGCTGCGCAGCCTGTGATCAGGAAAAATGAAATCGACCAGCACCAGTTGTTGAACCGGCTCGCTCTCATATTGCGTTCCTTTCCTCACGAACGTTTCATAAAGTCTAGCCCCAGAGACATCTTTCTCAAGGAGCTGACCGGTCTTCGTCAGCGGTCCCTCGAGACGCGCTTCGCGCTACTCGGGAAATCGGCTTCCGACGATCCTGAGTAGGCAGCGGATAATGCTGCAGATCGAAAAATGCTCGCTTCGCCCACTCGTGAATCGGTTTTACCGCCATCCTGAGCAGGCGTAGGAAAACCTGCTGGCTCGAAGCGCAACTCGAAATAAGCAGGCTTGGCTGCCGTCGTTGTCTTTGATAGCGTCACTGCGCCGTATTCAAATTGGAGGTGCGCGATGAAATTACCGGTGCTTGCGGCGGCGATAATTTTGTTGGTTGCCAACGGAACGGCTTCTCCGGCCGAGAAAATTCGCGTCGGCGTGCCGCAACAGGTTGTCCATTGGATGGTTTTTCCGTTGGCGCAACAAAAGGGTTTTTTCAAAGAAGAAGGATTCGATGCGGAAATCGTCCAGATCACCGGCCCGTCCGGTAGATCCGCTCTGATGAGCGGAGACATCGACTATTACACGACAATCGCATTCATCGTGCAGTCGGCAATCGTCGGATTGCCGGTCAAAGTTATCGCGGCTTATGTGAATTGCCCGCCGTTCGTCCTCATGTCACGGCCGGAGCTCAAATCGGCCCAGGATCTAAAAGGGAAAACCATGGGGATTGGCGCGCCGCCCGGGAGCTCGCCGGACGTGATCGCTAAACTTTCACTCAAGCATCTCGGCTTGAACCCGGACAAGGATGTGAAGTACGTGTACTTGAACTCTCACGAACGAACCTACCTCGCTCTCGAACAGGGGCTTTATGCGGCGGGATTGATTCCGCCGCCGTTCGACTTCAAAGGCGCAAAGCTCGGTCTCAACTCACTCGCGCGAGCTGCGGAAATTCTCACGTATCCGGAAGATGGCCTGATCGCCACCGTAAAAAAAATCAAAGAAAAACCGGACGAAGTGAAGCGGGTGATTCGAGCCGGCATCAAGGCCAATCGCTATATTCGTACCCAGCGCGAGGGCACGATTCAATTTTTGATGGCTTGGCAGAAAGTCGATCGGGAAACCGCGACCGCCAATTACGATAGCGCCGTGCGCAGCTTCAACGACGACGGCTCACTCCCCGAAGCGGGGTTGCGCTTGATTATCGATGAAGCCAAAAAAACCGCCAAGGTCGAGCGCGAGATACCGTTAACGAATGTCGCAGATCTCTCGATCTTAAGAGAAGCGCAAAAAGAGCTTGGAATCAGGGCCAAATAATGTCAGCGGCTTGAGACCGGCGGGGTTTACTCCGGAAGCGTGCGTCAGACGACAGTACCGTCTTCATGCGTGCGCAAAAAATTTTCCCAAGCAGAGCGCGAGGGTGCGATTTTCTCGCGCAACCGTTGCTTGTCGCTCTCTCTGGCCGGTGTGAAGCTCAGCGCCGCTTGAATGTTTTGCCCGAGCAGCGCCATCTGTGCACAGCCGATAATGACGCTGGCGACGGGCTGACTCAGGTTGAACCGTAGGAGTTCGGCGGCGGCCGCTCGCCCGCTGCCGCTGCCCACAAGCATGCCTTGTCCCATGACCTTCATGGACAAATGCCCATCTTTTGCAGGAAATCATTTCCCCCCGTGATGCCCAACTGGCGCTTCGGTAGGAACCGGCACCGGCTGCAAAAGCCTTTTCGCCAGTCCCGAGCACGACAGCAGCCGCGGTGGTTGTCAAAAACTCACGGTGAGACCACTGTTATTTCATATCGAATTCTCCATATATCCAGGCAGATGGTAAAGATCATAAGCAGCTTACGGCCGCAGCGTCAAGTCTTGCAGACAGCAGATCCTCCGCGTCATGGGACGGGGCGGGTTTGCCGGATACTATTTCTTAGACCGTCCGGGTGACAATATGAACAGCAGTCCTATAGGTCAGGAGGAACGTAAACGTCTTAATTTTTGCTCATTTATGATGCTTCCGAACGAACCTGGTCTGGTTGAATCGATCGATTGGTACCCGAGCGGGTACTTGACTCGATTCCATTTAATTGCTCAAAGCACAGTCGTGGATCGTGTAAAACCTAGTATCACCCAAGCAGGCGCTCTTTCTAGGAAACATCAACGCTAGGAAACATCAACGGGTTTCATCTGAAAGGAGATTTTATGGAATCGATCAGGAGCGCGCGCATTACGATTGTTGCGCTTGCAATTCTGCAGTTCTTCATCAGTCAATCTGCCGCGTTCGCGTGGGAACCTACCAAGCCGATCGAATTTGTCATACCCGCGGGTACCGGCGGCGGCGCCGATCAAATGGCGCGGCTGATCGCCGGCATCGCGGATAAGAACAAATTGTCGCCGCGCCCGCTTCTCGCCGTCAACAAGTCCGGCGGCGCTGGGGCGGAGGGATTTCTCTACGTCAAGGAGAAGAAGGGCGATCCCCACGTCATCGTGATAACGCTCTCGAACTTGTTTACTACGCCGCTTCATACCGGCGTGCCGTTCAATTGGAAAGATCTCACGCCGGTCGCGCGCCTGGCCCTTGATGAATTCATTCTCTGGGTCAATGCTGAAACGCCGTATAAAACAGCAAAGGAATATGTCGCTGCGGCCAAGGAACGATCGCAAGGTGGCAATCGGCTGAAGATGGGCGGTACCGGATCGGCGCAAGAAGATCAAATCATCACGATCCAAATGGAGCAGGCTTTAGGCGTTAAGTTTACGTACGTGCCATTTAAAGGCGGCGGCGAGGTTTGCGTCAACCTAGTCGGCAAGCACATCGATTCCACGGTGAATAATCCGATCGAGTGCGCGAGCCATTGGAAAGCCGGACGAGTGCGGCCGCTAGCAGTTTTCGACACGGCGCGCATTCCTATTGGCAATTGGAAGGAAATCCTGACGGTCAAAGAGGCGCTCGGTGTTGATATCCACTACCTCATGCTGCGCGGCATCTTCGGCGCGCCGGAAATGCCGAAAGACGCCTTGCAGTGGTACGTCGAATTCTTGAAGAAAGTCTATGACACAGCGGATTTCAAGAAATACTTGTCGGACGGTGCCCTGAAGCCGGCGTTTCTCACCGGTGCCGAGTACGCTAAATGGGTCGAGGAAAACGATAACCTGCACCGCGATCTCATGAAAAAAGGCGGTCTGTTGAAAAACTAATATGCGCGCCGCAGAGATCATCACCGCATCGGTTCTCGGGCTTCTCGGCGGACTGGTCATTGCTGACTCGCTGCGCCTCGGCATCGGCTGGGGCACCGATGGGCCGAAAAGCGGTTTTTTCCCGTTTTGGCTCGCGCTCATTATGGTGGTCTGCTGCGCAATCATCTGCTTCCAAGAAAGCCGCAGGGCGACCGGTACCTTCGTCGAGCGGGAAAAATTCAAGCCGGTGCTCAAGGTGCTTTGGCCTGCCGTGCTGGCGGTCGGCCTGATGGAGTGGCTGGGTCTCTATGTCGCAGCAGCGCTGTACCTAGGATTTTATATGCGCTGGGTCGGTCGCCATTCCTGGAGCCTGGTCATCGTGCTGTCGCTCGGCGTACCTTTAGCGACCTTTCTGATATTCGAACAGTGGTTTCTTGTGCCGATGCCGAAGGGACCGCTGGAAGCCTGGCTGGGATACTGATGGGCATCGAAAATCTATTCCTCGGATTTGAAGTTGCGATCACACCGTTCAACGTCTGGGTGGCGGTCCTTGGGATTGTTCTCGGCACGATTATCGGCGTGCTCCCGGGACTTGGCGGCGCCAATGGCGTCGCGATTCTTTTGCCGGTGACTTTCACGATGCCGCCGACCTCCGGCATTATTCTCTTGACGTCGATTTACTGGGGCGCATTGTTCGGCGGAGCGATCACGTCGATCCTTTTCAATATTCCCGGTGAGCCGTGGTCGGTGGCGACCACGTTTGATGGCTATCCGATGGCGCGCCGTGGCGAGGGAGGACAAGCGCTGACCGCGGCGTTTACGTCATCGTTCGTCGGCGCCTTTTTTTCGATTGTTTTGATCACCCTCTTTGCGCCGCTCCTGGCCGAAGTCGCGCTCAGGTTCGGCCCCCCGGAATTTTTTGCGATTCAATTCTTGACGTTTTCGAGCTTTGTCGGCCTAGGAGGCGGCAATCCGATAAAAACCATCGTTGCTATCCTGCTCGGTTTCATACTCGGCGCGGTCGGTCTCGATATCGTCACCGGACAACTGCGTATGACCTTCGGCTTCAACGGCCTCATGACCGGATTTGATTTTATCATCGCTGTCATTGGGCTATTTGGCATCGGTGAAATTCTGCTCACGGTCGAGGAAGGGCTCAGATTCGAAGGGACGAAAACCAGAATGCATCCGCGCGTCGTTCTGGATACCTGGAAGATTCTCCCAGCTTACTGGCGAACCTTTCTACGTAGCTCGTTCATCGGATTTTGGATGGGTTTCAAGCCCGGTGGTGCGACGCCCGCGTCTTTCATGAGCTATGCCTTCGCGAAAAGATTTTCAAAGCACCAAGAAAAATTCGGCAAAGGTGAAATCGAAGGCGTGGTCGCTCCGGAAACCGCCGCGCACGCCGCGGGCGTGGCGGCGATCTTGCCGATGATCACTCTGGGAATCCCCGGATCTCCCACCGCGGCGGTCATGCTCGGTGGGCTGATTATTTGGGGATTGCAGCCCGGCCCGCTTTTATTCACTGAAAAACCGGATTTTGTCTGGGGACTGATCGCCAGCATGTACACCGGAAATATCATCGGCGTCCTCATGGTCCTGGCTTTCGTGCCGTTCTTCGCGGCGATCCTGCGCATTCCCTTCGCCATCCTGACGCCGCTGATCATCGTTGTCTGCGCCATCGGTTCATACGCTGTGCACAACAGCATGCTCGACGTCTGGTACATGCTGATATTCGGCGTGGTCGGTTACGTTTTCAAAAAGCTCGATTATCCGCTGGCGCCGCTCGTCTTGGCGTTGGTGTTGGGAGACCTGGCGGAGAATGCGCTGCGCCAGAGCCTGATTATGTCGCAAGGATCTCTCGGGATCTTTTTTACGCGTCCGATTGCCGCCGCGATCACGCTCTTCGCGATTTTTATTTTTACGCTGCCGATCGTAAGCCGCTGCTGGCGCCGGCTGAGGGGTTTGCCGTTAGCACCGCCCGCGCCGCGGGAAATTTGATCTTGCATCGGGATCGCTGATGGAATCTCTAATTCAAGCAGAGTTCTGGGCTCGCTGGCTAGGTATTGTCGTCATCGATCTTTCGTTAGCCGGAGACAATGCATTAGTTCTCGCGATGGCCGTTCTGAGTTTATCGCCGCGTCAGCGGGTTGTCGGATTGATCGGTGGAACCGTCGGTGCGGTGGTCCTGCGGATCGTGCTGATCGCCGTAATTACGCGGGTGCTGCTGATTCCGCTGCTTCAAGCGCTGGGCGGTCTGGTGCTGGTATGGATCGCGATCAAGCTCGTGCGTCAGGACAGTAATGACGCAAAGAACCATAAAGTACGTCAAGTGACGACCCTGTGGGAAGCGGTCGGAATTATCATTGTCGCCGATCTGATCATGAGTCTCGACAACGTACTGGCAGTTGCCGCAACCGCTCATGGCGACCTGAGGCTTGTGCTTTTCGGGATTGGCCTCTCCATTCCGATTGTGATTTGTGGCAGCACTCTCCTGGCGCGTTTGATGGATCGGTTCCGTTGGATTGTCTGGGTCGGCGGAGGAGTTCT
>Ga0207683_10000888_pt1 | contig 27470 bp, 23 predicted proteins | sample KBSM73metaG_FD_184333 | JGI IMG/M metagenome (GOLD analysis project Ga0207683, IMG submission 184333) | Miscanthus rhizosphere microbial communities from Kellogg Biological Station, Michigan, USA - KBS M7-3 metaG (SPAdes) (version 2) | ecosystem: Host-associated > Plants > Roots > Rhizosphere >... | reverse complement strand
GCCGCCCGTCCTGTTCAGATCTGAACCCCAGCTCGCAGCGCCCAGCGCCGAATAGTCGGGCAACGTCATGGTTTGCGAAGCGGCGAAGCGGAACACCACGTCGTCGGCCATCTGGAATTTCAGGTTCGCGCTCGGCAGCACCTTGCTGTGCTTGTTGTTGGTGTCCTGGTAGATCCAGTTGCCGAACAGGCTGCTGACATCGGCATTCGCTGCCGACGCAACCGCCTGATAGGAATTGATCTCCTGATCGATGTCGACGTAGCGCAGGCCGAGGTTGCCGCTCCACGCGTCGCTCGCAAAGTTCGCCTGTACGTAGGCGGAGAAATTCTTCTCGCCCACCTTCCATTCACCACCGTAGTTGTGGCGACCGCTGGCGCCGTCGTTGTCCGACAACCAGGTGGAGTTGGCAAGGATCGCCTCCTTCAGCGCGCCGGGAGTGAAGTACCACAGGTCACGCGGAAAGCTGCCACCGAGATCAGCGGCGAAATCGCCGGGGTAGGCATTGGTCTCGCCGGATTGCAGTGCGGGCCAGATGTCGCCGGGGCTCGCACCTTCCGGCGACTGGGTTTCACGCTCGTGATCGGCGTAACGGGCGCCGAAGTCGAGCGAGGTGAGAACACCGGTGTCCAGGTCCTTGCTGAAATCGACGTTGAACCAGTCCTCCTTATCTATGGCGGTGACTTCCTGATTGCCCCAGGTTCCAAAACCGGTCACGCCGGCCGGGGTGCTATCCCCGCCGACACTCCAGTCGAGGGGCGAGCTCGTGCCATGACTGGTCCAGCTGGCGCCGCCAGCGCGGTTCGTGGTCACTTCGGCGATGAACTGCCGTTCCGTCGAGCCCTTGCCTTCGGTGGTTCCCGCCTCGAAGCTGGCGCTCAACGCGTCATTGATCTTCCAGTCGGCATCGAAGGTGATGTAGTTGCTCTTCGCTGTAGCTTCGCGCGAGATCATGTCGTAGACCGCGTAGTCACGGCCGGCCACGCCCGCATACGTCGCATTGGTCAGCACGCCGTTCTCGACGGTGTATCCGGCCTGCGGGGCCTGCGCGCGGGCAAAGTTACCGCCCCACAGCATGAAGTTGCGGTTGTAGTTGTTGGCGTCCATGTTCGAGAGGAAGCCGCTCAATCCCAAGGTCAGGTTGTCCGTAGGTTTGAATTGCAGTTCCAGCAATCCGCCGGTGCGATCGCGCACCTGTTCGAACAGCGTCGATCCTATGAGGCCAGGAACCTGCACGCCCACCAGGTCCGGATTGGTGGCAGCGACCGGATCGGCGCCCGCGATCGTGAAGAAGCCGCCCGGAATTTCCTGCGCATCGCGGCGCAGTGAGCGCTCTTCCTTGAAGACCTGCAGCAACAAGCCGAAGGTTTCATTGTCGTTCTTGTAGTTGAGCAGACCCGACAGCTGCGGATCATAGGAATCAGCCTGGTCGGAATACACGGTCCCGACTGAAGCCTCGATGCTGAACGACTTGTCGAATTGGAACGGCTTGCGCGTGAGGATGTTGACCGTGCCTGTGGTGCCGCCTTCCTGCAGGCTGGCGTGTGAGGACTTGTTCACTTCCACTGAGTTGACCAGCTCAGAGGGCAGCAGCGTGTAGCTGACGCTGCGGCCCACGTTGTTGCCCTGGCTCAGCACGAACCAGTCTGCCGAACCGACACTGTGCCCGTTGATGAGCGTCTGGGTCAGGCTGGGACTGGTACCACGCAGACTCACGCGGTCGGATTCATCGAAGCCGCCTTCATCGGCGCTCGATGAGCTGATGTTCACTCCGGGCAGACCTCGCAGCGCGTCGGCCACGTTGTGCGCAGGGAGCTTGCCGACGTCTTCAGCCGTCACTACCTCCAGGCGCGCGTCGGCATTGCGCTTCACTTCAAGCGATTTTTCGAGGCTTGCGCGGACGCCCGTGACCGTGACCTCGTCCATTTCTTCGCCGCCGGCAGTTGAAGTAGCCGATGCGGAAACGACCGTCTGCGCCGCTGCGGACTGGTTATACAAAGCGAACGCAATCGCCGTACCGATCAAGGTCGACCGTCTGATGTTCATAAAGACTCCTATCCCCTGTTGTTTTGTCTGCGGACCAATTGGAGGCCAATATAGTACCAATCGGATCCAGAAAACTAGTCTCTTGCATACCAATTTCGCGATATTCGACTTTTCTCGTCCCAGTTGTGGCGAAGAAGAAGCAGATTGGTATTGCATTGGTTATATACAGATGGCAAGGTTGACGCCGAATAGCAGGGGGAGAACGACTTGGTTTCACTGATGCAGCTACTGGGGCCGCTCGACGAATCGAGCGCGCAGCCGCTTTATCAACAACTCGAACGGGCGCTGCGCTCGGCCATCGAAAACCGCGTCATCGGGCCCGATGACGCGCTGCCGCCCGAGCGCGACCTGGCAGAAATGCTTGCCGTCTCGCGCATCACCGTGCGCAAGGCCATCGACGAGCTCGTGGAAGAAGGCCTGCTGGTTCGCAAACAGGGCTCCGGGACTTTCGTGAGCAACCGCGTGGAGAAGAATTTCGCGAAGCTCACCTCGTTCTCCGAGGACATGCGCGCGCGCGGCCGGGAGCCACGCAGCGTCTGGCTGAATCGCGCCGAGGGCACCGTGACTCCCGAGGAGTCACTGACGTTGCGTTCGAGTCCCGGCACCGCTGTGTATCGCTTCAGCCGTATCCGCTACGCCGACGACGCACCGATGGCGCTCGAATACGCCACGGTGTTGCGCGACTGCCTGTCGTCGCTCGATTCGGTGGAATCCTCGCTGTACGAAGCGCTCGAGCAGAAAGGCAATCGTCCCGTGCGCGCGTTGCAACGCCTGCGCGCCGTGTTGTTGACGGCCGAGCAGGCCAAACTACTGAAGGCGCAGGAGCGCGACGCCGGGTTGCTGGTGGCGCGCGTCGGCTATCTCAAGGATGGCCGCGCGGTGGAGTTTTCGCAGTCTTACTACCGCGGCGAGATCTACGACTTCGTGGCGGAGCTCAGCGCAGCATCGTGAACGCACCGTCGCTGATGTACCAGGAAGCCATGCAGGCGCCGCGCGTGGTGGATGTGCAGCTCGCGCAGAATGCAGCGCGCCTGCGGGAGCTCGGCGCGCGCCTGCGTGCAGAGCCGCCGCGCGCGGTGGTGACCTGCGCGCGCGGCAGCTCGGATCACGCGGCGACCTACGCGCGATACCTCATCGAGGCGCACACGCACGTGCTCACCTCCTCGGCCGCTCCGTCGGTGAGCTCGGTGTACGAAGCGCAGTCAGATCTCGAGGGCGTACTGTTCATCGCCATCTCGCAGTCGGGCCGCAGTCCCGACCTGCTCGCCGCCACGCGCAACGCGAAGGACAGCGGCGCGCTCACCGTCGCGATGTGCAACACCGCCGACTCGCCGCTCATGGAACTGGCGGATGTCGCCGTGCCGTTGCACGCCGGAGCGGAGCGCAGCGTCGCCGCGACCAAGTCCTACGTCGCCTCGCTGAGCTGCGTGGCGCAACTGGTGGCGAACTGGATAGAGGATCGCCGGCTGCTGGCGATCCTGCCGCAGGTCCCCGACCTGTTGGCGCGCGCCGGGCAATGCGACTGGACTCGCGCTGTCGAAACGCTGCGCGACGCGATGAACCTGTTCGTGGTGGCGCGCGGCTTCGGGCTCGGCATCGCGCAGGAGGCCGCGCTCAAGCTCAAGGAAACCTGCGGCCTGCATGCGGAAGCCTTCAGCTCCGCGGAGGTCAAGCACGGACCCATGGCGCTGGTGCGGGCCGGATTTCCGGTGCTCATGTTCACGCAGCGCGACGATACCCGCGCGGGCATCCAGCAACTCGCGGCCGAGTTCGCGTCCCGCGGCGCGCGCGTGCTGATTGCGGGCGCCGAAGCTGCGGGCGCGATTTCGCTGCCCGTCATCGCCTCACATCCTGTCATCGAGCCGCTGCTGACGATTCAGTCTTTCTATGCGATGGCCAACGAACTGGCGCTGGCGCGCGGCCTGGATCCCGACTGCCCGCCGCATCTCCACAAAGTGACCGAGACCGTCTGATGCTGCTCGCATTCAGGAACGGCAGGATGCTCACGGATGGGGGCATCGAGAACGGCAAGACACTGCTGGTGCGCGATGGGCGCATCGAGGCGATCGTCGGCGCGAGCGCGGTCATTGGTCCCGATCGGACCGTCGATCTCAACGGCGGCCTGCTGCTCCCGGGTTTCATCGATACGCAGGTGAATGGCGGCGGGGGCGTGTTGTTCAACGACGACCCCAGCGTCGAGAGCATCGCCGCCATCGGCCGCGCGCACCGCCGTTTCGGCACGACGGGCTTCCTGCCGACCCTGATCAGCGACGATCTCCACGTGGTGGCGCGCGCCATCGATGCGGTGCGCGATGCGATCACGCAAGGCGTGCCGGGCGTCCTCGGCATCCACATCGAAGGGCCGTTCCTCAGCAACGAACGACGCGGCGTACACGACTCGAGCAAGCTGCGCTCGCTCGATGACGATGCCGTGAAGCTGCTCAGCACTCCGCATGGCGGCGTCACGATGGCGACGCTGGCGCCCGAGCGCACCACGCCGGCCATCATCCGCACGCTGTCCGACGCAGGCGTCATCGTGTCCGCCGGGCACACCAACGCCACCTACGACCAACTGCAGCCCTCGCTGGCCGCGGGGGTTCGCGGATTCACGCATCTGTTCAATGCCATGTCGCAGCTCACGCCGCGAGAACCCGGCGCTGTCGGTGCGGCGCTCGCGCACGCAGAGAGCTGGGTCGGGCTCATCGTCGATGGGCATCACGTGCATCCCGAAGTGCTCAAGATCGCGTTGCGCGCGAAGCAACAGGACCGCTTCATGCTGGTGAGCGATGCAATGCCGAGCGTAGGCGCGGAAGTGAACGAGTTTCGTATCCAGGGCCGGTTGATCACCATCGAGGGCGACCGCATCGTCGATGACGAAGGACGGCTGGCCGGCGCACACCTCGACATGGCGAGTGCAGTGCGCAATACCTGCCAGATGCTCGGACTTTCACTCGCGGACGCCGTACGCATGGCCAGCCGTAATCCGGCGGAATTCCTGAAGTTAGGCAGCCAGACGGGCCGCATCGCGCCAGGGCAGCGTGCGAATCTCGTGCTCGTCGATGACGAGATCAACGTGCTGGGGACCTGGATAGAAGGTGTATAGCGACCCAGTCAATGAGATGTAGGGCCCATCCCCGCCTGCGGCGCAACCACTCAATCTCCGCCGATGCCACAGTCGCTCCCAGCCGCGCTCATGGCGCGATGCGTCCAGGTCCTGCTCATGATGTTAGGCGCTATCGGAACGGCGCACGCGCAGGAGAGCACGAGCCCGGATCCCGCCACGGCGGAATTCCACGCGCAGATCGAGCTACTGCTCAAGGCCGTGCCGGCAGAGGTGCATGGCGCGCGCATCGCGCATGCCGATCCCATCTACCAGTTCTATGCGCAACGTTCGTTTCATCCCGCCTGGACCAATCCGCACACGGCCAGTGAATTCCGGCGGGCGCTGAAGGACACCGAGGCCGACGGACTCGATCCCCGCGATTACCACTTGCCGATCCTCGAGCAGTTGACCAGCGATGGCCCCGCGCTGGCGGCGTACGAGATCCTGCACACCGACGCGCTGTTACGGGTCGCCGACCATCTGTCATTCGGCAAGGTGGATCCGGCCTCATTCGATCCGCACTGGAACTACGGCCGCGCCCACGATCAGACCGACCTGTCGCAGAAAATTGAATCGGTCGTGGGCAGCGCGGACATCTACGCCGAGATAGAAAAACTGAAACCCACGCACCGGATGTACGTCGCCCTCAAACAGGAACTGGCGCGCTTCCGGCAGGCGGCACCGGATATCTCGCAACTCACGGTCGCGCCTGGCAGCGCGATCGAGCCGGACACACATGACACACGGGTCGTTTCACTGCGCGCGAGGCTCGCCTTCAGCGGCGATCTGGATGCGGCCGAGAACAATGCATCCGATCTCTACGATCCGACTCTGCAGGCCGCGGTTCGCCGTTACCAGGAACGCATGGGGCTCGACGCCGACGGGAAGATAGGCGCGCGCACCATCGAGGAATTGAATGTCCCCGTCGACGGCCGCATCCGTCAGTTGCGCGTCAATCTCGATCGCGCCCGCGTACTGCTGCAGGACCTGCCGAATGAGTTCGTGGTGGTGAACATCGCCGCGTACTGGGTGTTCTTCGTGCGCGGCCAGGAAATCGCGTGGAGCGCCCGCGCGCAGGTCGGCAAGACTTACCGGCGTACACCCATGTTCCGCTCCGCCATCGACCACCTGGTGTTGAATCCCACCTGGACTGTGCCTCCCGGAATCCTCAGCAAGGACATCATTCCGGCGGCGCGCAAGGATCCCGCGTCGATCACCCGGCGCGGCCTGCGAGTGCTCGACTCAAGCGGCAACGAAGTCGACCCGGCGAGCATCGACTGGTCGAAGTACCGGAGCGGCAATATTCCCTACACCCTGCGGCAGGACCCCGGCCCCAAGAACGCGCTCGGCCGCGTCAAGTTCATGTTCCCGAACTCGTACTCGGTGTATCTGCACGACACGCCGTCGGGCAACCTGTTCGAGTCTTCCGACCGCGCGTTCAGCTCCGGCTGCGTGCGCATCGATCGACCGCTGGAGCTCGCCGAGCTATTGCTTGCGGATCCGGCGAAATGGGATGCCGCTGCGATCCGCAGGACGGTCGATGCCGGCGTCACACAGCCGGTGACGCTGGCCAACAAGGTGCCGGTACTGCTCGCCTACTGGACCGCGTGGGTCGACGATCAGGGGCGCGTCAACTTCCGCCGTGACGTCTACGGGCAGGATGCGCAATGGGCCGCTGGGCTCGAGCAGGGGTACAGCACGCGCAAGCCCGGAAGGTCGGCCGCTAGATAGTCGGCGACTGTCGCGCACGCATGAGAGTAAAGGCCGCGGCGCCGAACACCAGGCCATTGGCGACGACGACGGGTATCGCACCGATGAGCGCGCCGTAGACGATCCAGAGCGCAGCTCCGGACATCTGCATGGCGCGCAGCAGTGCAGGACGCTTGAAGAAGTAGGAGCCGACGAACAGTGCGGTTGCAATCCAGCCAAGAGTATCTGTCATCGCGGCTCAGCCCGCGCTCGCCAGCGGCATCTGTTCGCGGATCCACACGCGATCGGTGCGCGCACGCTGCCAGTCGTCCAGCACCAGGCCGGTCGATTCGAGCAGCCCGCGGATTTCTGCCGAGCTCATCCGCAGGACCTGGTCGAGCACCGGCACCAGCACGCTGCTGGCGTTGTCGCTCAACACGGTGCTCTTCGCGATGCGCGCGAGCTGCCGGTTCTCGGACACGGCAATCGTGAAGCCGTCCCCGTTGTTCACGTGGAGCATCACGTGGATGTCGGAGCTGCCGTCACCGACATAGATCATGCGATCGGGCGTGACGCCGAGCCGATTGCCCAGCTCTTCGAGCACCGCCACCTTGCCGTACCCGGCGCGCACCCGGTTGATCGAGCGTACTTCGCCCGAGTGCGGATCGAAATCGAGCTCGGTGCCGAAGATGTGCTCGGCCGGCACGATGCCGTCGAGCGCGGACACGACCACCTCGCGCGGTGCCGCCGACACCACGTAGAAAGAAAACTGGTGGCCGGCGATGCCCTGGTCGAGCAATGCGACGAATGCCGGAAGCCCGCTCTTGAGGCGGACGCGCCGCCCGGCCTCGATGAGGTGCTCGCGACGCACGCCGCGATATTCCGGATCGTGGCGAATCAGGTACGCGAGCTCGCCGCCCTGTTGCACGAGATGGCTGTGCGCCAGGCCGGCGACTTTGTGTTCGAAATTGCCGATGCCGAGCAACTCGGAAAGCTCGATGCCCGAATCGTTGAAGCTCAGCGTCTGATCGAAGTCGGACGCGAGCAGGAAATGTTTCGCGGGTATGATATTCATGCGAACCACCTTAGCAGGCGAACTACTGCTAATTCGTGAATGCGATCACGCCGGACCCTTGAAATTAATTTGCGGTCCGGTGAATTGGCGCGCGCTTGCGCCAACCTCGTGCGGCGCGACGCGCGATGCTGGATTGTGGTGCCGCGTCAGCCGCGATCAGCGGAACACGCCTCTTTCCAGTATCGTGCCGTGGCCGACGGGTCGCCCGACGCTGAACCACAGACTCCAGGATTCGGTGGATGTAGTGCCGATGCCAAGCGTCAACGGGCCGATCATGGTGCGGCCAGTGAGGAACACAGAGCCGCCGTAGAGTTCGCCATCTTCGCCGCCTTCCAGGCGGTCGAAAACCTCGCCTCCCGTCACGCCGACTCCCATGTAGAGCGCGAGATTGCGGATGGGCAGCACATCCCTGACCTTCCACAGGTAGTTAGTGCTGGCCAGCCAGTACCCTTGCACGCGCAGCTCGCCCTGTTCGAACCCGGGGAAACTGCCGGGGCCGCCCACCGAGAACATCCGGTCGCCGGGCAGATCGCTGCCCAGATCCGAGCCGCCGGCGAGCGTCAGCCACAACACGTCGCGCCGCAGCGGCACCGCCATGCCGATGCCGAGCTCCGCGCGCTCCCACTCGCGATCGGCGCCGAGCGAGCTGTCGCTCTGCAGGTAGTCGGCAGCCAGGGCGAAACCACGCGTCGGATTGAAGGACGTATCGCGACTGTCGACCTCGGCATGGACACGAACCCCGGCATCCACGGGTTTGCCCTCGGGCATGAGCGCGGCGCCGATATCCACGTCGATGTCGCGCTCGTCGTATACGTAGCCGACGCGGACCTGGCCGTAGCGGCCCATGTTGGCGCCGACGTCGAGCTGTCCGACGAAATCCTTGAACTCGTATCGGGCTACCCGCTCGTCCTCGACGTACACGTCTTCGAGCAGGCGCGACAGGACGATGTGCGGCTCGATGAAGAACCGGTGCGCGGAATCGAGCGGCTGGTACAGGCTGGTCGACAACTGGGTCTCGCCGCCGAGCTGCACTTCGTTGATCCACTGCCCGCCGAGCGAGTTCAGCCAGGTGCGCGTATGCCGGCCATACAGCGAAAAGGTCACGTCGCCTTCGCGCGAAGCGTAAGCGCCGATATCCAGCCGCAGATAGTTGGGACCGAACTTCTTTTCTTTCGGCAGCCAGGTGAGCGTCGGCGAGTCCCGATCACCATCGAGGCGATAGCTCACGGAATCGAAATCCTGCAGCGCGGAGATGCGCTGCGCCTCCTCGCTGATCGTCACGATGTCGACAGGGTCGCCCGCGTCCACCTTCTGTCTTTTGGCGAGGTACTCGGGATTGACGCGCTCGAGCCCTTCGTAGCGCACGCCCGCGAGCTGACCATCAAACTTCTGCGACTGGGTGACACCCAATCGCCAGGCGGCGTACTCGGCGGCGGGAACCGAGTATTGGGAAAGAGCGCTCGCCATTTTGCGCGCCGCCTCGACGCCGAGCGGCACCGTATCCGGCACGCGCTCGAAATCCGCCGTCCCGATGTCGCCCATGATGACATCGATGCGCACGTCGCCAGGCCGCAGCGACGCCAGTTGCAACTCTTCGTTGGCGATGATCATGACGTCCATCGCCCGCGACAGCAGCTGCGTGGCAGCCTGCAACTTCAATGGATCCGCCTCGGGCTCGACCAGGTTCACGACGATGACGTGATCCGCGCACAGGCTGCGCCCGACATCGATCGGAATGTTTCGCACCAGGCCGCCGTCCGACAGGATCATGTCGTCCAGGAGCACCGGGGCGAACGCACCGGGAATCGCCATGCTGGCGCGCATCGCGGTTGCGAGATCTCCCTTGTCGAGCACCACCATGCGGCTCGAGACCATATCGGTGGCGACGGCGCGGTACGGGATGGGTAGTTTGTCGAAGTCCGTCTCGAGCCGCGCGCGCGCGACATAGACGCGCAGCAGGTCTTCGACGTTGCTGGTGTTGACCAGACCGGAGGGCGCCATGATGCCCCTGGGCGTGATGCCGAATTCGAACTCGTTGCTGTATGTGGGACCGGAACGTTTCTGTTCGATGGGCTCGAGATCGCGGCGTCCCTGGCTGCCGACGACCTTCTTCCAGTCGATTCCGACGAGGAATTTCTCGAGCTCGTCCGCCGGTATCCCTGCGGCGTAGCCGCCGCCGATGAGCGCGCCCATGCTGGTGCCTGCGATGCAGTCGACGGGCACGTGCAACTCTTCGAGCACCTTGAGCACACCGACGTGCGCGCCGCCTTTTGCGCCACCACCGGCAAGCACCAGACCGATGCGCGGCCTTCCAGCGATATGCGGCGCTTCAGCGCTGTACGAGCCGACCGGACTCAAGCCCAGCAACGCACCTGCAATCAAAAGGACGCACGGGAGCCGGCGGGGAAATTGCATTGCGGATACCTCGTTTATTCACAACGAAGCTTCCGCCCATACCTAACAGGTGGCTATCGACAATTCGCAGACCGTCGGAACCAGCCTTGCGCCCTCAGAACTCCTTCCACTCCGTATCCTCGGCGCCATTGGCGACGCGCGTGGTGGATGCGCGGCCCTTGAGCGCTGTGGCAGCCGCTGGCTTGTTGCCCGTCCACGGTCTGTCTGCCTTGCGGCGATCGGTCGCAGAGCTCTGTGCGGCGGCCGCCGTTGAAGTTGGTGCAACGGCGCTGGCCGCATCGTTCACCTGGTAACGCTCCATCGACTGGTTCAGGTCGCGGGCCTGCTCCGCCATGGCCTGACTCGCGGCCGATGCCTGCTCGACCAGCGCGGCATTCTGTTGCGTGAGCTCATCGAGCTGCATCACGGCCTTGTTCACCTGTTCGATGCCCGAGGACTGTTCGTTCGAAGCGGTGGCGATTTCGGTGACGATGTCGGTCACTTTCTTCACGGCGGTGACGATCTGTTCCAGCGTCGCGCCGGACTGCGTCACCAGCTTCGAACCTTCGTCCACCTTGCTCACCGTATCCTGGATGAGGCCCTTGATCTCTTTCGCGGCCGTCGCCGAACGTCCGGCGAGGTTGCGCACCTCTGTGGCAACCACGGCGAAGCCGCGGCCCTGTTCACCGGCGCGCGCGGCTTCCACCGCGGCGTTCAGCGCCAGCAGATTGGTCTGGAACGCGATGCCGTCGATCACGCTGATGATGTCGGCGATCTTCTTCGACGCGTCGTTGATGCCGACCATCGCGTTCACTGCCTTCGAGACCACTGCGCCACCCTTCTCCGCCTGATCGCGCGCGGCGATGGCGAGCTTGCTCGCGTGCGCCGCGTTATCGGCGTTCTGCTTGACGGTGCTGGTCATCTCTTCCATCGACGAAGCGGTTTCTTCGAGCGACGAGGCCTGCTCTTCCGTGCGCTGCGACAGGTTGGCATTGCCCTGGCTGATTTCGTCGGCACCGCGGCTCACTTCGGCCGAAGCCGTCTTCACCTGCGAGACCAGCGCCGACAACGTGCTGGTGAGATCGTTGATGCCGGAGCCGATCTGGACCAGCAGCCCCGCCTTGCCCTTCGTGTCGATGCGTCGGTTCAGGTCGCCCTGGTTCGCTGCTGCGACCACGCCGCGCACTTCCACGACCACCGTGGCAATCGCCTCCACCAGCTCGTTGATGCCGCGCGACAGCGTCAGGAAGAATTCTCGCTTGCCGTCGAGCGAAATGCGGTTCTCGAGATTGCCGGCCGTGACGGCGGCGATGACCTCGTGCAGTTCGGATTCGGTGGCGACTTCCTGCGTGCGGTCGAACCACTCGAGCACCGTGCCCAGGCGCCGGCCGGTGTCGTCTTTCATCGGGCTCATGAAGGCCTTCATCGTGCGGCCGCCGATGACCTCCTGGCGCGTCGCGATATCGGTGAGCTTGTCGATCACGCCGCGAAGCACTGCAGGCTCGCGCGTCATCGCGTCGAGGCTCGTGCCCAGCAACTTGCCGGCATCGAATCCGGGCAGATCCTTGCGGAACGAGTCCTGCGCCCGCGCGAGCATCTGCGAGGCGGCGGGGTTCACGAAGATGATGTTGCGGTCGTTGTCGGCCACCATGACGTTGGCGTCGAGGCGATCCAGTGCACCACGGAACGCCGCATTCAACAGCGCTTCCTGACGTTGTTTGGTGACGTCGTTCAGATAGGCGACGACCTTGAACGGCTTGCCCGTGGCGTCGACGATCGGGTTGAACACGCCTTGCAGCCAGACCTCCTGCTTGCCGCGGCCCACTACCCGGAATTCGCCCTGGCGGCTCTCGCCACGCTGCAGTGCCTGCCAGAGTCCCTGGTTGGCGGCCGAGTCCTGCGAGTCGACGAACATCGAATAGTTTTTCGCTTTCACGTCCTCGAGCGCGTAGCCGAGGACATTGAGGAAGATCTCATTGGCGTTGGCGACGTCGCCGTCCACCGAACACTCGATGACTCCCTGCACCTTGGCGATCGCATTGATCTGCCCCTGATAGTCGAGCTTGGAGTGCTGAAGACTGTCCTTCATCTGGCGCAGCGCGCCCATGAGACTGATGGCGTCGTGACGGCGCGCCTCCATCTCGAACTCGAGATCGCCGGAGGCCACGCGGCGTGCGACCTTCATGGCCACACCGGGATCCGCGCCGAGCTTGCGCATGGCCATGTGGATGATGAACCACGCCAGCAGGAGCGCGAGCAGCGCGCCCGCCGACATCAGCACGATGCTGTTGCGCAGGGCGAGCTGGTAATTCTTGTTGGCATTTTCGAGATCGAGGTTGGCAGCAGTGAGCTGCATGGCGATCAGCTTCTTGAGATTGGCGGCGCCGTCGATCAGCGCCGGGCGCAGCGTCTCGTTGCGCCACGCGGCGAGATCCGCCACCTCGCCGCTTTCGAGTTTCTTGAGCAACTTGTCGATCTTGCCGTAGGCGGCATCGAGCATCGGCGTGGTTTCATCGGCGAGTTCCTGCTCTTCGGTGATCATGTCCCCCAGGAAATAGTTGTCCCAGTCATCGCGCGCCTTGTCGATCGCCTTCTTGACCTGATCATGCGCATCGATCGCGCTCTGCTTCTTCTCGATGACATCGAGCGATGCCTCGAGCGACAGCGACAGCGCATCGGCCACCCCTTGGATCGACTGTCCCGACACCATGCGGTTGTCGATGGTGTGCTTGAGTGTTCCCTGGGTACTGCGCACCTGCTGCATCGCGTAGGCGATGAGCGCCGAGGAGATGGCGAGCGTGACTGCAACCAGCGCAAACAACTGCACTGACAGGCGAATATTCTTGAAGACATTGAAGCGCATGCGAAGTCTCGATGAAGTTCAGGCGGCCGCGGCGGCGGGCCCGGTGGTGGACAGCTGATGGCAAGCCAGGTTTTCCGCGTTGAGCAGGATCAGCATCTGCTCATCGTGGGTTGCAATTCCTTCGATGAATTCGCTGGTGTGGGCGCCACCCATTTCTGGCGACGGCCTGATGGTTTCGGTGGCGACGTCGACGACGTCATTGACGTTGTCCACGACGATGCCGCACTCGCGCTGGCCGCTCTGCGTGCGAAGTGACAGCACGATGATCACGGTCAGCGGCGTGAACTCCGCCGACGCGAGCGAGAAGCGCACGCGCAAATCCACGATCGGCACGATGAGCCCGCGCAGGTTGAGCACACCGAGCACGGCGTCCGGTGACTGCGGAATGCGTGTGACCGGCGACCACCCGCGGATCTCCTTCACGCGCAGGATGTCGACGCCGTAGATCTCGCCGCCCAGGGAAAAGGTGAGTACCTGCCGGGTACCGTGGTCCCCGACGCTTCCGCTGGCCCGAATCTCTTTGTGGTTGTCCATCGACGCGGTGATGCCATCGACGGGGGGTTCCCCGCGATTTCCGACCTCTCACCTGGTCGCTATCGGCGGCTGGCGCCCGGGATGGAGGACGCAGATCACACTTTGTCTTATCCCGCAGCCCTTGGTGGGCCTAAAGGAACGGCAACGCGTTGCCGATAACTTGGGTACGCAGGACTGTTTAGTTAACTTGGAGAGAGAGAATGATGAGGTTCGTTTCGGTGGCGATTCTGTGCGCGATGGGTTCCACACCGGTTTTTGCGTGCGAAAGGCCGAGCGCTCCGTCGTCGATCCCGGACGGCGCTACTGCCTCCAAGGAAGACATGCTGGCCGCCAAGAAGGCCGTCGATGCGTTCAAGAGCGGCATGGAAGAGTATCTGGCGTGTGAGCAAAGCACCGCGAAGAAAGATGCCGCTGGCGCTGAGCTCGTCAAGGTGGCCGACCGTTTCAACGCGCAGGTGAAGGCCTTCAAGGCGAAGAGCTGATCGCAAGAACCGATCGCGGAATCAGAAATGAAAAGGCACCGCTCGGAGCGGTGCCTTTTCGTGCGCGCAAAAAATTCCGCGTTTGCGGCTACTTCGCCTTGTACTTGAATTTCTGCCCGCCGATGGCGGCCTGGTACATGAGCCCGCCCTTGGCGATCGTGAACACGGCCAATCCCTTGCGATACTTTCCGACCGTTGTCGCGTCATTCTGCCCCGCAGACGCGCCCGCGGTCGTACCCGTCGATCCGGCGCTGGCCGTGGCTGAAGCGGTGATCGCAACGGCCTGAGCGGTTGCGTCGAACTCGAAGTTGCCGCCGATGAATTCGTCGAAGGCGCGTTTGTCTTCGAAGAAGATGATCTGGCTGAATGCCTGACCACCGGCCTGTAGGCCGACGCTTATCTGATTCATCTTCACGTCGCCGACGTGCTTGCCCTGTTCATAGACCCGTCCTGAGCCATGAGCAGCTCCGACGCCCAGGCCACCCTTGCCGATGGACGGAAACACCGCATAGCCATAGCTGTGGTCGAAGAACGCAGCGCTTTCGCCGGATTTTTTGAAAACCGCGATCGTGTCGTCGTAGTCATCGGCCGAAGCCACGCCGGCCAACAACAACAAAAGCGCCGACGCGAAGATCAATGCTGACAATTTGGACTTCATGGCATATCCCCTTATCCATCACCGATTAGAGATTGCATCGATAATGGCCCTGTTGGAGCACGGTCGATGTCCGCCCTTGGTCCGATTGCGCGACTTGCCAGACTTGCGTCAAACGGGTGTCGCGATGCACAAGGCCTGCGCGCACTTGATAGCTCGAGCGGCTACGTAGTCAGTCGTTTGGCGACTGTGTCCCACTGGATGTTCGCGAAAAACGCATCGATGTATTTCGCAGCAGCCGCACCATAGTCCATCTGATACGCGTGCTCGTACATGTCCATGACGAGCACGGGCCGAGTGAATGCCGGATTCGTCGCGTGATCCGCCAGCCAGTAGTTCTCCAGCAACTTCAGATGCTCATTGAAACCGAGCACCACCCACCCCGATCCTCCGCCGAGTCCTTGGCCGATCTTGCGGAATTCACTCTCCCAGTTGTCGTAGGTGCCGAAGGAATCCGAGATTCGTTTGCGAAGGTCTGCCGGCGCGTTGCCGTTGCCGCCGAGATTTGCGAAATACAATTCGTGCAGGACCACGGATCCTGTGCGGATCGACTGCTCCCGTTTGAATCCCGTGTACACGTACGGGGGAGTGTTTGAATCGGCGGATGCCTGCATCAGACGCGCACGGATCGTGTTCAGCGCCTTGCTTGCGCCAACGTAGTTGTTCTCCCAGTGGGATTGAATGAGTTTCTCGGAAATGCCGCGCAGACTTTTCGTATCGAAAGGCAGCGGCACCGGCGTGTGCTGGAAACCGAAGGCGCCGGCGTTCATGGTGCTCTGACTGTCTGGAGACGTTGCCGGTGCTGCGGCAGCAGTCGCGAGCACAGGGCTCATGGCAGCCGCCTGAATGACGGTACGGCGTGTCAGTGGGGTCATGGTCTCTCCTCGTACGCGTGCGGTGAAAGCTGCACCCGGTAGCGAGGCAGTGCAATCAGCGCATTTCCCTACGGTGCAGGACTCCACACCCATACCGCAGCTTCGCCACCAGTTCGGGCGGGTACCGCGATGAACAGCAGATCTGCTTCGCTCGAGTACAGCCCGGTTCGAGCCCCTGGGGACGTTGCCAATCTCTCGATCCGCTTCAGGGTCACCGACTCCAGAATGTCGATGGCCCCCTGACCACAGACGACGTACAGACGGCGGCGCTTCGCGTCCAGGAATACGTCGTCTGCGTCTGCGCAGGTCTCCACGTCTCGCAGCAGGTGACCATCCTTGCTCGAGTAACGCGCGATTCGTGGTGGCTTGCGAAACACCGCCAGCAAGGTTTGGCTCACCTCGTCGATCGCCATTGGAAAGTTGCCGCCCCACTTCGCGTCGAACGAAGACACCCGGTTGTCGGCAGTGGTGTCGACAATCGCAATGCTGTGCGATTCCGGAATGTTTATGTAGATGCGCCCATCGCTCGCCGACAGCTGGAAGCTTTCCGGATGCGCGTTCAAACGGATGTCCCCGACGAGATCGAGCGAATCGGGCTGCAAGATTGCCACGCCACCATCGCCATAACCGACGTACAAGCGCTGCGCACGCAGGTCGACGCGGATATTGTCGGCATCGCTCCCGAGTTTGATCCTCTTGAGTTCCCGGTAGTCGCGCGCGTCGTATGCGCGCACGGTACCGTCGCCACCTCCGGTCACGTACAGCCGCTGCAGCGGCGCGTAATATGCGATGCCTTGCGGCTCGCGTAAGTCTGCGATGCGGCGCTCGAGGCGGTGATCGTCGACATCGATGACAGCCACACTGTCATTGCCCAACTCCGCGACGAACAGCCGCCGACTCACGGGATCGAAGGCCATGTGATCGATGCGACCCTCGCCGCCAGCAAGAGAAATCTTCGCCTGCAGCTCCAGGTTTGCTGCGGAGGCGGGGCTGGTCGACAAGGCTGCAAGTACGACGAGAAAGGCGGCGCGCATGGCTCTGTTCCAAATTCTCAGCAAAGACTACTGTGCCCGTCGAGGACCACATGGAGAAGCAGCATGAAGGTTTCAATTCGCTGGCGCGATACGCTGGCGGTCCTCACGCTGGTTTTTGCAACGATGCTTTTCACTCCAGCATTCCCCGGCGATCCAGCCGGCGATCAGGTGCTGTTCGTGTGTGAACACGGAAACGTCAAAAGCCTGATGGCAGCTTCGTACTTCGATCAGTTGGCGCGCGAACGACGATTGCCATATCGGGCCGTATCCCGGGGGTCGGCGCCAGATTCCACGACAGTACCGCCTGCAATCATCGATGGGCTTCGCAAGGATGGCATCGATGTCGCGTCGTTCCATCCGACCGCCGTTGACGCTGCGGACATCACGGCTTCTCAACACCTGGTGTTGATCAATACTGAATTGCCCGCGAACACTCCTGCGCAGGGCGTAAGCACCGAACGCTGGAATGACGTGCCACCTGCCAGCGTCAACTTCGAAGCCGCACGGGATGCATTGAAAAGGCACGTCGCGAAACTTATCGACGAGCTTGCGCGGGCTCGGGGTCTGGTGCCGGCTGCAGGGATCGAACCCGCGACCCCCTGATTACAAATCAGGTGCTCTACCAACTGAGCTAAGCCGGCCCTGGAACTTCAAAAATCGGCGGGCTGCGATTTTAGGCGCCCACGCGCCGCGATGCTATTGCGCGGCGGGCGTGCCCGCAGGCGTGGCCTCGCAGGAGCGGAATTCGAGCTCCGTGTCCCCCGCCGGGAATTTCTGCCCCTCGAGCGGCGGCGAATCGGACTTGAGCGTGAGGTCGAGCCAGATGGCCGTGCCGGGTTTCTCGCGGGCCTCGATCTGCGGCAAGAGGCCCAGCTTGGCCACCTTCTCCGACTGTGTGGCTGCCCGGGTTTCCTCGGTGAACACGCCGAGCGATATGCGCCGCGCATTCCCGGGTTCGCCGACGGTCTGCGCATCGGTAATGCCGCCCTTCCTGAGCCGGTCCAGCAGACGGCGCTCCCCGGTTTCGGTGGGCGGGCTCTCGAGATACACCCAATAACCCTCGAATTCGCGGGTTTCGACTTCGCGCGGCAGCGACGTGTAGCCACTGTCATTCAAGGTTTGACGTGCACGCGCGGCGAGCTCGGTGGTCGCGAACGGACCCACGGTGACACAGCTGCCATTGCCAGCCGCTACGGGAAGGGTTTCGCGCGCCAGTTGCAGCCGCGGTGCGTCCACCTTCGCGGACACGGGCAACCGGGCTTCTTCGGGCGCAAGCCACTGCGACCACGCGAAGAACGCGAGGTTGACGAGCAACAGTAGGAGTAAGGCGGCACGCACGCGAGGCGCGAGTGTAGCAAATGACGTCCGCACCCCGGTCCTCAGGGCTTCGCAAACTCCGCCAGGCCGCGCAGCACGAGGTCGGGCACGAAGCGCGCGGGACTCTTCAGATAGCGCTGCAAGGCGGGCGCACCGCCACCCGTGAGCAAGAGCCGCGGCCGACCCTTCAGTTCGCGCTGCGCTTCCAGCAGCGCGCGGTCGATGAATGCCGCGGCCGCAAACATCGAGCCCGCAGCGAGCGCGCTCGCGGTGTCGCTGGCGAACAGCGAACTCGACCTGGCCCGACCGCCATTCGCACGGCGCCGGATGCCATGCGTGCCGCTGAGCAGGCTCGTCATCATGGTTGCGGGACCGGGAACGATGGCGCCGCCGCGATGCAAGCCGCTGGCCGAGACCGCGTCGATGGTGAGCGCGGTGCCGACGTTCGCGACTACGACTGGTCCCGGCGCCATTGCATGCGCGCCGACGGCCGACACCCAACGATCCGCGCCGAGCCTCCAGACATCGCGATACCTGTTGGTGACGCCGTGCGCACGCTTCGCAGAACGGATGTACTCGGGGGCGACTCCAAACCGGCGCCGCGCTGCGGTGTCGAGAACATGGGACAGCCCTTCGTCCACGACGCTCACGACGATGACGCGGCTCACATCGCGCGGCGCGGAACGCACCAGCGCGCGCAGCGCGAGACCTGAGTTCTCATGCGCCGATGCACGCATGCGGCCCTGCCTGCCGTCGCGCAGCGTGGCCCATTTGACGCGTGTATTGCCGATATCGACTAACAAAGTGATCGTATTCGGGGTCATAGTTCGATTCGCACCGTGACTTCGCCGGAGATGAAGCGTCGCACGCCGGCCGGTGTCTCGACCAGCAAGGCGCCGTGCGCGTCGACGCCGCGCGCCACGCCGCCGATGATCTCGCCGGCGTTCTCGACGCGGACTTCGTGCTCGCGCAAGGCGTCGCAGGCATGCCAGTTGTCGAGGTGCGGTGTCAGGCCCTGGCGTGGATATGCTTCGAGCGCCGGCACCAGGCGCGTAAGCAACGCGGCCACGATGGCATTGCGGTCGGGCACCGGTATGTGATGCGCCCGCATGTCGTCGGCGATATTGCCGGTGGCTTTCACGGCGGCCCGCGCTTCCGCGTCGAGCGCCACATTGAGGCCGATGCCCACCACCACGTGCACCGGCCCCCCCGACTCCGCGCGCATCTCGATGAGGATGCCGCCGAGTTTGCCTGCGGGAGTCACGAGGTCGTTGGGCCACTTGAGCTGCACGCCTGGCACTTCGAGCTCAGCCAACGCGTTCACGGTGCAGAGGCCGACCACGAGCGACAACGCGGAGAGATCTGCGGGCATGTCCGCGTACTGCCAGGCAACTGAAAGGCAGATGGCGCCACCGGGAGGTGCGACCCAGCCCCGCCCGCGCCGCCCGCGGCCACCCGTCTGGTGCTCGGCGAGCACGACGGCCGCGCGGCCCGCGCCAGGCGGCAGCGCCGCTAACAACTTCGTGTTGGTGGATTCCAGCGTCCATTCCACCAGCAGGGCTTCGATGCGCGCGCGCACATCGGCGGGCAGCAGCGCCTGGATACGATCCACGGACAGCGCCGTGACGCCCGATGCGAGCCGGTATCCCTTGTTGGATTGCGCGTCGAGCGTCACACCCATCTCGCGCAGCTGCTCCACTGCTTTCCACACCGCCGCGCGGGTCACGGACAGATCCGCGGCCAGTGCTTCGCCGGACTGGAACGCCTGATCGTCGAGGCGCTGGAACACGCGCTGCGCCAGCGGGCCCGGGGTAGACGATGAATTCACGTGCGGCCGCGCCCGAACAGCCACAGCCGGCGGGCGCGCGGTTCGGTGCCAGAGCGCATGCGCCGGACGTTGCCGCGGTGGGTGTAGATGACGAGCAACGCGCAGGACAGCGCAAACGCCATGACCGGCGACAGCACTGGCCCGTCACGCATCAGTAGATAGACGGGGATGGCGCACGCGGCGATGATCGATGCCAGGCCGACGAATCCCGAGATCGTCACCACGCCGAGCCAGGTGGCGAACAGCGGCAGCAGCAGCGCGAGCTCGATGCCGGCGAACGCGCCGACGAGCGTCGCCACACCCTTGCCGCCGCGAAAGCCGTGCCACACCGGAAATACGTGACCTAAGATGGCGGCGAAGGCGCACAGCGCCGGCAGCCACTGCGCCTGCAACTCTGGCGACGGCGCAATGCCGGGCAACACAAGGCCTGGCAGGGCGGCGGCAGCAATCCAGCCCTTGGCGATATCGATGACGATGACGCAGATTGCGAACGCCGCGCCCTGCGTGCGCAATGCATTGGTGGCCCCGGCATTGCCGCTGCCGGACTTGCGGATGTCGACGCCGCCCTTGAGCCTGCCCACGACGAGGCTTCCGACAATCGAGCCCAGAAGATAGGCGAGCAGAATCTTGAGGGGAGAATCCATCGCGTGCTTGAAAACTCAGGTCAGGAAAATTTCCGCGAGCATACATCGGACGCTGCCACCCCCGTGGCGTTCGATGGTCTCGATGGGCACCGCCAGCACCGCGTCCACCGAGGCATAGAGGCGCTTGTACTTGGGCGTGGCCAGCGCGTGGCGCGCGGTCTCCGACATCACGAGGATGTTGAAGTCGCCGAGGTATTCGTCCCAGCTGCCCACTTCGAGCATGTTGCCCGCGAAGGCGCGCATTTCGGCGTGATCGATGGGGAGCACGTCGCGCGAGGCGGCTGCGAGACGTTCGCTGATCCGGCCGCGGTCGGCAGCCGCGATCGCGTCGAGCGCCACCACCGCGATGCGTGTTCCCACGTGCATTAGAACGTTCGTGTGGTAGATGGGCGTGCCGGACTCGTCGGTGGCGGTGAACAACTCGAGCTCATAACCCATCTCGCGCGCCCATTCGGTCGCCACCGCCTGGTCGGTGCGCGGCGAGCGGCAGGCGTAGGCCACACGCGAGAAGTGATCGAGCACCAGGCTGCCCGTGCCTTCGAGGAATCGCCCCGCCTTCTCGTAGTGGGTGAGATCGAGAAGGCGCCGAACCTTGAAGCCGGTCTCCCGCACCACCGCATCGACGACTTCGGTGCGTCGTTCCGCGCGGCGGTTCTCGGCATACATTGGATACAGCACCACGGTGCCATCGGCATGGAAGCTCACCCAGTTGTTGGGGAACACGGCGTCGGGTTTCGGCGGGGAGTCGGAGTCGGCCACTACACATACGCCCACGCCTTCCGCTGTCAGCGCCGCCGCGAACGCGTCGAATTCGCGCAGCGCCCTTTGCGCGACTTCGCTCGAGACTCCGCGATCCAGAGTGCCCGCCTGCTGGAATCGATTGGTCCCGGCGGTCTGCGCGTTGAAGCCGAAGTGTTTAGGGCGAACCATCAGAATGGCGCTGGCGCACTGCGACGGACCGCTGCGGCCCCGGAATTTCCCACCCTGCATAACCGACTTCTACATCCCGTACGCGGTAGGCACAATAGCCCGCCCATGCCCGACACAGTCCCAACACTCGATGCGCTCAAGTCCGAGAGCGCGCAGTTCGCGAAAGACATATCCGCTGCCTACGAGGAGTTCGGCTTCGTCATCATCGAGAACCATGGCATCGACAGGCAGCTCATCGACCGCTGTCTCGACTGTTTCCGGCGCTTTTTCGCCCTCCCCGAGGCCGAGAAGCTGCGCTATCGCGTTCCGGGTGGCGGCGGGGCCCGCGGCTACACGGCGTTTGGCATCGAAACCGCCAAGGGCGCGAAACATCACGATCTGAAGGAATTCTGGCACGTCGGCCGCGAGCTGCCGCCCGGCCACCCTTTCAACGCAGTGATGGCGCCTAACATCTGGGTGGAGGGCATACCCGGATTTCGCGAGTCCACGCTCGGTCTGTACAAGGCCTTCGATGCGCTCGGCCTGCGCCTGCTGTCGGCCATCGCCCGCTCGGTGAAACTGCCCGCGGATTTCTTCGACGACAAGGTGAATCTCGGCAACAGCGTGCTGCGGGTCATCCACTACCCGCCGATGCCGCCCGAGCCCACGGCATCGGTGCGCGCCGGCGCGCACGAGGACATCAATGTCATCACGCTGTTGTTAGGCGCCGAGGAACCCGGCCTCGAGGTGCTGTCGCGCAAGGGCGAGTGGCTGCCCATCAATCCGGCCCCCGGCACGCTGGTGTGCAACGTGGGCGACATGCTGCAGCGGCTGACGAATCGCCATCTTCGCTCCACGACGCATCGTGTCGTGAATCCGCCGCGCGAGCGCGCCAGCAATGCCCGCTACTCGCTGCCGTTCTTCCTGCACTTCAATCCGGACTTCCTCATCAAGACGCTGCCGCAGTACATCGACGCGCAGCATCCCGACCAGTTCCCGGTACCGATCAATGCGCATGATTTCCTGCAGGAGCGTCTGCGGGAAATCAAGCTCATCTAGTGGATGGCAAAGCTCTACTTCTATTACTCGACGATGAACGCGGGCAAATCCACCGCGTTGCTGCAGGCCAGCCACAACTATGAAGAGCGTGGCATGCGCACTCTGCTGTACACGGCGAGGATCGATCACCGTGACGGCGGCCGCATCCACTCACGCATCGGCATCGAGCGGGAGGCGTTGCACTTCCATCCCGACCTCGATCTGCGCGCGCAGATTTTTGCCGAGCATCAGCGTGCCCAACTTGCCTGCGTGCTCGTCGACGAATCGCAATTCCTGACGCCCCTGCAGGTGAAGCAGCTCGGCGCCGTGGTCGACGAGCTCAACATTCCGGTGCTGTGCTACGGACTGCGCACCGACTTTCGCGGCGAGCTGTTCCCCGGCAGTGCCCAGTTGCTGGCCTGGGCTGACAATCTCGTCGAGCTCAAGACCATCTGCCACTGCGGGCGCAAGGCCATCATGGTGGTACGTGTCAAGGCCGACGGCACCGCCGAACGCGAAGGCGCGCAGATCGAAATCGGCGGCAATGAGCGCTACGTGCCACTGTGCCGGAGGCATTTTTCGCAAGCTCTTGCCGGCGCGAAGATTCCTGCCTGAGGTTGCGCCGCGTTAGCGTAACCATTGATCAAGATTCGTACTGCACGCTAACGAGTCACTAACGGAATCCCTGCCCCAAGACGGTTATCCGTGTTGCGCACGCGCCGCATCGGTTCGATTTTCGGTTGTAACTGTCACGTCATGTCATTAACGTGTACTCCACAAAACGCGCACGGTCACCGAGATGGCCGCGCAAATTACCGGAGATACCCCATGCGTAACGTCAACGGAGCGATGTTGCTCCGATTCCACAAGTGGTCGCTTGCCGCCTTCGTCGTGTTAGGCGCCGGTGGCGCACAGAACGTGCTCGCGCAGTCGAGCGGTACCGAAGCCATCGAAGAAGACATGTCCGAAGTCGTCGTGTCGGCCACGCGGGTGCGCACGATCGGCATCATGAACGACCAAACGGCGCCCAAGTCACGCGTCACGCTCTCGGGCGAATACCTGGAGTCCCAGCTTTCCGGTCAGAGCCTGTTCCAGGCGCTGAACCAGATTCCCGGCGTCAATTTCACCAATAGCGACCCCTACGGCACATCGGGCGGCAACCTGCGCATCCGTGGCTTCGACGGCTCCCGCGTTTCGGTCACGTTCGACGGCGTGCCGCTCAATGACTCCGGCAACTACGCGCTGTTCACCAACCAGATGCTCGACGCCGAGCTCGTCGACCGTGTCGATGTGAACCTGGGCACGACCGACGTCGACAGCCCGACGGCATCGGCGACCGGCGGCACCGTCGCCTACAAGACGAAGAAGCCCACCGACGAATTCGGCGGCGAGGTCGTGGTGTCGGGTGGAGAGTTCAATTACAAGCGTGCGTTTGCGCGCCTGGACTCGGGCGAGTTCGGCCCGTGGGGCACCAAGGCGTTCATCGCAGGTTCCTTCCAGAGCTACGACAAGTTCAAAGGCCCGGGCGATCTCGAGAAGAAGCAGATCAACGCAGTCATTCGCCAGGACTTCGAGAACGAGAACTTCATCTCGATCGGTCTCCACTACAACGAGAACCGCAACGACTTCTACCGCACCACGAGCAAGCTCAACTACCAGCGCTACGGGCGTGACTACGACAACCTCGATGTGTGTACGCGGGATGCTCCGACCGCCGGTATTTTCGACAACGAAAATTTCCTGCCGAACCCGATCACGCAGCCGCAGCCGCCGCCGCCTGCGCCCCTGTACGCGGACAATCCTCTGTACACCGGCAGCTGCACGAACTTCCACGGCGTGCGCATCAACCCGTCGAACACCGGAAACATTCGTATCCAGTCGCTGTGGCATCTCGGCGAGAAGATGATCCTGACTTTCGACCCGTCGTATCAGTACACGCTGGCGAACGGCGGCGGCACGACCACGATCGCGGAGACCGCCAATCCCTTTTCGTCTGATGTGCGCGTGCGCGGCAGCTCCAGCGCGCCGGGCGTCGACCTGAATGGCGACGGCGACCTGCTCGACACCGTGCGCTTCTACACACCGAACACCACCAACACCAATCGATACGGCGCCACCGCGTCGCTGATCTTCGACATGACCGACACGCAGCGCATGCGCTTCGCGTACACCTATGATCGCGCGCAGCATCGCCAGACTGCCCAGTGGGGCCCGATGGATTTCGATGACGGCGAACCCGAGGACGTGTTCGCAGGCCGCGAGGGTGATCGCGTCTATGCCGCCGACGGCGACATCATCCGTGGCCGTGACCGCTACTCGATCGCTGAGCTCAACCAGTACGCGCTCGAGTGGCGCGGTGAATTCCTCGAAAACAAGATGATCGCCACGGTCGGCGTGCGCGCACCGTTCTTCACGCGCGACCTCAACCAGTATTGCTACACGCCGAACGGTGGCAGCGGCAGCTCGGGCACCATCGGCCCGGCGGGCGGTGTGCTGTGCACTTCGCGCGCGCCACTGACGACGACCGCGAACGGCAACGTCACGTTCGCGCCGCCTACTCCTCCCTCACCCACCAATCCCAATGGCATACCGGCGGTCGTGTTCATCCCGCCATACAGCGAGACGGTCAAGTTCGACGACATCCTGCCGAACCTGGGCCTGTCTTTCCGGCCCTGGGATCAGCACATGTTCTATCTGTCGTACGCGGAAGGCCTTTCGGCTCCGCGCACCGACAATCTGTATGCGGCGGTTCGTAATGTCGGCGAGACCGAAGTCACACGCCCGACGCCGGAATCGGAGACCACCAAGTCCTACGATATCGGCTGGCGCCTCAATCACCCGACCAACATCGCGTCGCTCGCGCTCTATTACATCGACTACACCAACCGCATCGTGTCGACGTTCAACTCCACGCTTGGGTACAACGAAGATCGCAACGTGGGCGACGTCAAGGTCCAGGGCTTCGATGCACAACTCGGTCATCGATTCGGCGAACTGGTAACGCTGACCGCGTCGGCGTCGTTCAATGACAGTGAGCTACAGGGCAGTATCAATCCCGCGCTCGACGGCAAGCAGCTGGTGGAGACCCCAGAGTGGACCTATGCCGCGCGCATGGATCTCGCAGTAACCGAGGACCTGCACATCGGAATGCAGGCCAAGAAAGTCGGCGACCGCTTCTCCACCGACAACAATGACGAGGTCGCGCCGAGCTACACCGTGGTCGACGTCGACCTGAACTGGGGATTCAACCTGCATGGCTTCGAACGCGCCGAGTTTCAGTTCAACGTGACCAACCTGCTCGACGAAGAGTACTTCGGCAACATCAGCTCGGGCCTCGGCGGTCCGACCTCGGTGGGCTTCTTCTCCATCGGTGCTCCGCGCACCGTGGTGGCGTCGCTGCGCTTCGACTTCTGAACTTTCACATGGACGTGCGCAGCGTCCTTGCATTGCTGATCCTGGCGGCGGCGGGCCACTCGCCCGCTGCCGCCGCGGAACGGCCAGCCGGCCTCATCCGCATCGCCACTTTTAACTGCAGTCTCAATCGCGCGAGCGTCGGCGAGCTGCGCCGCGACCTCGCCACGCCCGACAACCCGCAGGCGCGCGCGGTCGCCGAGATCATCCAGCGCGTGCGACCGGACATCCTGCTGCTGCAGGAGTTTGATTTCGATGCGGCTGGCGAGAGCCTGCGCGCGTTCCAGTCCCACTATCTCGCCCGCCCGCAGAACGGCGCCGCGCCGATCGAATTCGGATACAGCTTTTTGGCGGAATCGAATACGGGCATGCCGTCCGGCTTCGACCTGGACCGCGATGGCAGCATCGGCGGAGGTGCCGACGCACTGGGCTTCGGCGAGTTTCCAGGTCAGTACGGCATGGTGGTGCTGTCGCGGTTTCCGATCGACACCAGGAGCGCCCGCACTTTTCGCAAGTTCCTGTGGCGCGACATGCCTGGAGCGCTATTGCCCGACGACGCAGCGACTCCGGCAGCCGCTGACTGGTATTCGCCCGCGCAGCTCGCCGTGCTGCCCCTGTCGTCGAAGAGCCATTGGGATTTGCCGGTCCACATCGGCCGCGTCACGCTGCACCTGCTCGCGAGCCACCCGACGCCGCCCGCATTCGATGGCGCGGAAGATCGCAACGGCAGGCGCAATCACGACGAAATCCGTTTCTGGAACGACTATCTGACGAGCGGGAAATCCGCATACATTCGCGACGACCAGGGTGGACGCGGTGGCTTCAGGGACAAGGCATTCATCGTCATGGGCGACCAGAATTCCGATCCGGTGGACGGCGCGAGTCTCAGCGACGGCATCAACTCGCTGCTCGCCAACCCCCGGTTGAATGCGCAGTTCGTGCCGCAGAGCGGCGGCGCCATCGAGGCCAGCATGGCGCAAGGCGGCGCCAATCTGGCGCAGCATGCCGACCCGCGCTACGACACCGCCGATTTCAACGATCGCGTCGCCGGCAACCTGCGCGTGGACTATCTACTGCCGTCGAAAGGCATGCCGGTCTGCGCCGGCGGCGTGTTCTGGCCGCCGCAGGGAGATCCGGCGGCCGGGCTGGTGTGGGGCGATCATCCGCCCCCGAGTTCGGATCATCGTCTCGTGTGGCTCGACATCATTGCAGACGGAGCTCGATGCCCACGGGGCAGTGATCCGAAAGCCAGTGACTCTTCGCATCATCATCATTGAAGACGACACGTACGAAGGACTTTCTCAGGACACGCTTTGCAAGATCGCGGCCGAGCAGGATGTTGTCGATGAACTCGACGACGGAATCCCTGCCGCTTCGAAGCTCACCAACATCACCGGCGCCGCGAAGTTCACGCCCTGCACGAAGGACAGCGAATACCGCGAGTTCATCGACAACATCCTGCTCGGCCGCGATCTGGCGAAGAGTGTCTTGAAAAAGTCCTTCGTTCGCGTCGTCTTCAATGATGATGATGCGAAGAGTCACTGGCTTTCGGATCACTGCCCCGTGGGCATCGAGC
>Ga0207683_10000886_pt1 | contig 27514 bp, 21 predicted proteins | sample KBSM73metaG_FD_184333 | JGI IMG/M metagenome (GOLD analysis project Ga0207683, IMG submission 184333) | Miscanthus rhizosphere microbial communities from Kellogg Biological Station, Michigan, USA - KBS M7-3 metaG (SPAdes) (version 2) | ecosystem: Host-associated > Plants > Roots > Rhizosphere >... | reverse complement strand
ATGCCGAGCACAACCAATCCGGCACTACCGAGAGCAAATGCATTCCGTGCCATGCGACCGCGCACGCTTCACCTCCGGGTCAATGTTTTCATCGGCATCAGCGCACCTGCCCAGGTAGGCCGGGTCGGCGATGCTTCGGGAAGACCATAGCCAACAGGGGGCCATGACGCGTGATGTTGGAAGACGCACACGCCCAACCGACTGCTAAATCGTTGTCAACGGCGGGTCAGAAACGCAGTATTTACGCCTTCTCAGGAGCATCGAGGGTTTCCAGCACCACCTCGGCGACGCGCTTCATCGTGGTCCGGCGATCCATCGCTGCGCGCTGGATCCACTTGAACGCCTCGGGCTCGGTCATCCCCTGCTTTGTCTGCAGCAAACCCTTGGCGCGCTCGACCAGCTTGCGGGTCTCCAACCGGTCCGACATCGTCGCAACCTCGTTCTCCAGCGCGGTGATCTCGCTGAACCGGCTCACCGCCACCTCGATGGCGGGAATGAGGTCGGTGATGTTGAACGGTTTGACGAGATACGCCATGGCGCCCGCATCGCGAGCCCGCTCGACCAGGTCGCGTTGGCTGAACGCGGTGAGGATGACGATCGGCGCGATCCGCTTGCTTGCGATCTCCGACGCGGCGTCGATGCCGTCGCGACGCGGCATCTTGACGTCCATGATCACCAGATCGGGCTTGAGGCTCTCGGCCAGATCGACGGCCTCCTGCCCGTCGCCGGCCTCGCCGACGACCTCGTAGCCTTCTTCGCGCAGCATCTCGGCCAAGTCCAGCCGGATGAGTGCCTCGTCTTCGGCGACGAGAACACGGCGCGGCTTGTCGGCGTCGGTCGGTGACCCGGTCATGGGACACATTGTGGCGGTCCCACGCGCGATCAGCGACCGCGGGGCATGCAACAGGCAGAGTTAGGTCGGCTGATGTTCTCGGCCGTCGCGGGCAGGGTGGTCGCCGTGGAACTGGAACTGGACGGCGTCCACGCCGAATAAGTACCCGAGGTGGGACTCGAACCCACACGGTGTTGCCACCACCGGATTTTGAGTCCGGCGCGTCTACCAATTCCGCCACTCGGGCTTGCAAAGAAGCAAGGCTAGGGTACGCGAGCTCGATAGCGCACCCGCGTAGAGGTCAGCCGATGAAGGCCAAGGTGACGCGGGCGACTCTGCGAGTCAGCTGAGACACGGCGTCTTCTTGGCGCATCCGTGCCAGGATGAACCGGTGCGTTCGATCCGAGTGCTCGTCATCCTCGCAGCGCTGCTCTCGGTTCTCGGCGGACTGAAGTGGGCGGCCGGTGTACCGGCGTCGAATGCCGACCCCTGCACCGACATTCACGTCGTGTTCGCGCGCGGTACCAGCGGTTCGCCCGGGCTCAGCCGGGTGGGGCAGTCTTTTGTCGACACGCTGCGCACGCAGATCGGAAACCGCACGATGAGCGTGTACGCAGTCGACTACCCGGGCTCCCTCGACTTCGGACCCTCGACGACCGCGGGCGCACAGGACGCACTCGCACACATCGAACAGACGGTCCAGGCATGCCCGTCGACCAAGATCGTGCTGGGCGGTTATTCCCAGGGTGCCGACGTGGTCGGACTCCTCACGGCGCCGACCGGTACGGCGTGGGGAGATCCCAGTCCGCTACCCCCAGACGTGGCCGACCATGTGGCCGCCGTCGTCCTTTTCGGGAATCCGTCACGCAAGTTCGGCGGCGGCCCACTAAACGTGCTCAGTCCCGCATTCGGGCCGAAGACCATCGACCTCTGTGTGCCCGGCGACCTGGTGTGCTCGACCGACGGCGTCAGCCTCGACGCCCACGGTCAGTACATTGCGTCCGGCGCTACCGGGCAGGCCGCCGCGTTCGCGGCGAGCCGCCTATGACGCCAGCGCGGGCGCCGCTTCAGCCTCGCGTCCGCTGCTGCGGCGGTCCCACTCGGCGAGCACCGCAGGATCTGTGGGCTTGCTGACGAGGCTGCCGATCACGAACACCACAAGTCGGCAGGCCAGTCCGAAGTAGATCGGCTCGTTCGCCTCGATGCCGAACTTGAACATCGTCGCCCCATCACGATGCCCCACCCCGCCACGTACAGCCTGTTGTTGTCGCCGCGCCGGACGATGCCGACGACCTGGCCGCCGACCTGCTGATCACCCTGCCTGCCGCCTTGGTGCGCGTCGTGGGCGAGGTGGTCGAACTGGCCGTACCGCTCGACACCGATCTGCCGGGCGTCCTCGGCACATTGGCTGGCGGCCGGGCGGCGGGCATCGGCATCGCGGTGCGGCCGGGTGCGCTGGTGGTCTCGCTCCGTCAAGCCCGCTCGGCGTTGCCTGCCAGCCGGCTGCAAGGCAAGCACATGCACGCCGAGGACATCGCCAGCAGCCGGGTGTTGCTCAACACGGTTGGGGCGCAACCCCTTCAGGCATACGCCGATGCAGTACTCGGGCCGCCGGACGCGACGGATCGATCGGGTGAGCTGCTACGCGGACTCACCGCGTTCCTGGAACACAACGGGCACTGGGGATCAGCCGCCACCGCGCTGCGGGTCCACCGGCACACCATGCGCAACCGCATCGAAGCGATCGAACGACTGACCGGGCGGCGAATGGACTCCGCGCAGGACCGCCACGAGTTGTGGCTGGCACTGCGGGCCGCGACGCCGCCCGGATGTCGTCTGGCTAAGAAAAGCCCAGGTCGGCGCAGCCCTGCCGCGTTACGCTTAGCTCGTGGCGGTCAAGGGCCGACCCGTCTGCGTGCCGGACGTGGCGCTCGAAAGCCGTGTCCCCGCGCGGACGCGGCACGATGGCGAGACCGTTGCGCGTCACCTCAGGGTTCTGACCGTCACAGCCCGGATCGGCGCTGCCGTCGGCCTCTTCTTCGGCATCCAAGGCCTGATCGTGGGCCAGGACGTGCTGTGGATCCCCATGCTGAACCTGGCCAGCGGCGCGATCTTTCTGATGATTCCGCTGTTGTACCGGTTCGGTGAACTGGTTGCGCCACTGGTGTTCTTCTTCGTCGCCTATACATCCATCACGGTCCTGTGCTGGCACCTCGGCACCGGCTCGGGTCTCCCCTTCTACTACTTGGTGGCGGCCACCCTCATGGTGCTGATCCTTGGCGTCGAGCACATCGGGCTCGCATCGGTACTCGCTGCCTTGGGCGCCACGACGGTCATCGTTCTCGCGATCCTCGTTCCCTACAACACTGGCGTGCAACCGGATTGGTCATTCCGACTGGGCTTCATCCTCTCGGTGATCTCCGCCTGGGTGATGGTCGTCGCGGTGGTCTGGTACGCGCTGCGGGAAATCCGTCGCGCCCGCGAAGCGATGGAGTCCGAGTACGAACGGTCTGAACGACTGCTCACCAATATCCTGCCGGCCACGATCGCCCAGCGGCTGAAAGACCCATCGCGCAACATCATCGCCGACAAATACGACGACGCGTCGATCCTGTTCGCCGACATCGCCGGCTACACCAAGCGCGCCAGTGACACCGCGCCAACCGAACTGGTGCGGTTTCTCGACCGGCTCTACACCGATCTCGACGCCCTGGTCGACCGTCACGGCCTGGAGAAGGTCAAGACCAGCGGCGACTCGTACATGGTCGTCAGCGGAGTACCGGAGCCCCGCGACGATCACATCGAGGCACTGGCCTGCCTCGCGCTGGACATGGCCGAGGCGGTTGCGGGTCTGAAAGATCCGCAGGGACGGGAGGTGCCACTGCGGATCGGCCTCGCAGCCGGGCCCGTGGTCGCCGGAGTCGTCGGGGCACGCAAGTTCTTCTATGACGTGTGGGGTGACGCCGTCAACGTCGCGGCCCGGATGGAGACCACAGATGTCGAGGGCCGAATCCAGGTGCCGCACGACGTCTATGAGCGGCTCAACCACGCATTCCTACTCGAGGAGCGCGGCGAGGTCGACATCAAGGGCAAGGGCGTGATGCACACCTGGTACCTGGTCGGGCGGCGTAACGACGAAGCCATTCGGCACCCGGTCGAACACCGCGCCGCCGCAGGCAGTGCCTAGTGCCTCGCCAGCAGTTCCAGTAGCGCAGCCGTGACCTCGTCCGGGCGGCCTGCTTAGACCTTGCGGTTCTCCGACTTGATCAGCCAGGCCAGCTTCTCCAGGCCGTCGATCAGCTGATGCAGGATATCGGCGGTGCTGGGATCCTCGGCGTCGACCGCGTCATGCAAGGTGCGGATCGTGTCGACGGCCGCATACACCCGGCCCGTGATCAGGTCGACGACCTCTCCGGTGTTGAGCTCGTAGGGCGGGAACTCCGGCAACGTGGTGTCCGCCGCGACGGTGTCCGACCGCCCGTCCGGCACGACGTCCAGCGCCCGCATCCGCTCGGCGATGGTGTCGCTGCCTTCGCGGGCAAAGTCGACGAGCTCGTCGAGTTGGAGATGCAGGTCGCGGAAGTTGGTCCCGACGACGTTCCAATGTGCCTGCTTGCCCTGCAGGTGCAGCTCGATCAGGTCGACCAAGACCCGCTGCAGGTTGGCGCTCAACTCGGGCGATGCCTGAAATCCGTGTACTTGTGTGTCTGTGCGACGTGTTGTGGTGCTCATGCCTCGATCAACGCCCCGCTAATCTGGAATGAGTCCAGATTAAAGTGTCGCCCCGGTCACACCGGCGTGGTCCTGCTGCTGGTCCTGCCTCTCCAGCAGCCGCGCGTAGCCCGCGCCCATGCCCAGCAGGACAAGCCCGACGACGATGAACACCACCACTCGGAAGATGCCGTCGAGTGTGCCGAGGTCGAACAGGAACAGCTTCGCCATCGCCGCGGCGACCAGCGCCAACCCTCCGCCGATCGGCAGCGACCGGTCCGCTTTAGTCAGGCGCGCCGCGTAGCCGAACAGCGCGGCCGCCATCGCGATCCAGCAGATCGTCGCCGCCATGTGTCCTGCGAAGAAGCCACCGTTGTCGCCGCCCACCAGCACACCGGCGGTGACGGTGAACGCGGTGACGGCGTACGCGATCACCGCTGCCGCACCCGCCCAGACAACGGCTCCTTGCTGCCCCGAGGCGAACTTCCACGACCACGCGATCGTGATCGCCGATGCCACCAGCAGCAGGCTCGCGACCAATGTAGAGATGCCCGCAGCGGCGGTCGTCTCGGTCGCTTCCACCAATGTGCTCGGCGGGGCGTAGCTGCCGAAGATGCCGCCACCGACGACACCGAACCCGATCGCCGCCCACCGCGCGACCTCATCGCGGCGCCCCGCGATCGCGACCACGACGGACATCGCCAGCAGAACCGGACCCGCGATGTACCCGTCGAACGCGACCGTCACCGCGATCAGCACCGAGATCGCCGACAGCGCAGACCAGATCTGGCGCACTACGCCCGTCACTCCCGGCAGACCGGTCAGCACGATCGCCAGCAGCGCCGCGGCCAGTGCCGCCGCCATCGATGCGGCCACGACCCGGTCGACGGCCAGCGAGACGGACAGCACGGGCACCACACCTGCGGCGGTCAGCAGGGCCATGGCGGCCCGATTTACCATGCGCGGCAACAGGATCAGCGCCCCAGCGACGGCCAGCACAGCGGCGATGCCGCAGGCGCCCGCGAGCCACAGATCGCGGCCGTCGTCGAAGTACTCCCCGGCCAGCGCAACGAGCAGCGGGACCGTGCTGGCCGCCGTGCGCGACGCGTGCAGCCAGATCCAGTCCTTGCCGAGCTGCACCGGCAGCGAGGCGGCGGTCAGCGCCAGCATGAAACCGACGAGCAGCAGCGTGATGCCGTCGGTGACCACCGGAGCCAGCACGATCAGCGGCACCAGCACCAGCAGGCCGAGATGCTGGGAATCCCAGCGCCTGGCCAGGGTCAAACCGCCGCCGCCGACGACCGCGGCTATGACCAGCCCGAGGGGTGCGGGCACCCAGTGGTAGATCGTCGTGACGGCGATGACGTCGATGTAGGCCGCCGCGACGCCCGTGGCGGCCAGCGCGATCGCGCCGACGCGTCCACCAGGCCTGCCGGACAGCCACCACGCCGTGGCCATCAATGCCATGGCGAGCACGGCGCCGCCGGCGACTCGGAACTCGGGACGCAGAATGCCCGCCTGGGCCGCCAGCACCAGCAGCAACACGACGCCGATCAGGGTGACCGCGACGCCGGCTACAGCCAGCATCTTGCCGATCCAGCCTTCGGAGCGGTCCTGCCTGGGCTTCGCCGGAACGGGCTGAGGTGGCGGGGGAACATATGGGCGCGGCCCGTACGGCGTTGGGTACTGCGGCCAGTACGGCACCGCAGGTGGGACGTAAGGCGTGGCCTGTGGCTGCGCGGCGGGCTGAGGCTGCTCCGATAACAGGCGATCCAGCTCGGTCAGATCCGCGGACGCCCGGGCCAGCTGCTGCGAGATCGTGGCGAAGTCCGCGGACAACCGGGAAATGACGGCGCGATGAGGCGATTCGGTCATGTCGAACAGCGTCACAGCGCGCGGGCGAAAGCGGATGAGTAGGACTACTCGACTACTCCTTGTCCAAGCCGTGTTCGATCGCATAGCGGGCCAGTTCGACCCGGTTGGCGACCTGAAGCTTGCGGAAGGTGGCCTGCACGTGGTTCTCGACTGTGCGGTGGCTCAGCGAGAGCCGGGCCGCGATCTGTTTGGCCGTCAAACCCTTGGCGACGTGGCGCAGTATCTCGGTTTCCCGTTCCGTCAGGCTAGGCACCGACGTCCCAGGCGGGCCGGTGGTAGCGGATTGCGCGATGCGCCGGTACTCCCCCAACACGAGTCCCGCCAACCCAGGAGTGAACACCGCACGCCCGTCAGCGGTCGCGCGCACCGCGTCGCCGAGTTCCTGCTTCGATGCGCTCTTGACGAGATAGCCTGTGGCGCCTGCCTTCACCGCCTCCAGGACGTCATCGCGCTCGTCGGACGCCGAGAGCACCAGGATGCGTGACGACGGCGAAACCGCGAGCACCTCGGCGGTAGCCTGGGCGCCGTCGCCGTCCGACAACTGCATGTCCATCACCACCACGTCGGGGTGCACGACGGCCGCGCGGCGCCGAGCCGCGGCCACCCCGTCCGCGGTCGCGACGACAGCGAAGCCGTCCTCGGTGAGATCGCGGGCCACTGCTTCGCGCCAGATCGGATGGTCGTCGACGACCATCACCGTCGGGGTACCGTCAGTTCCCATTCCGTCCCACATCCCGGCGCGGTGGTCAGCTTCGCGCTGCCACCCAGCCAATTCATCCGTCCCACAATCGATCTGGCAACCCCGACGCGGCCCTCGGCGACCGCTTCCTCCAACCTGCCCTCGGCGATGCCGACACCGTCGTCGCGGATGCTCACGGTGACCGAGTCGCCGAGGTCCTCCAGCAGGACGTAGGCACGGGCCTCGGGTCCGGCGTGCGCCGCGGCATTGTCCAACGCGTTGGCCGCCGCCGCGCACAGCTCGTCGGCCACCGCCGAGCCGAGCAACACCGGCTCCGCGGGCACGCTGACCGAGATGCGATCCGACGCTCGCCGCCGCAGCAGCGCCCCGACGTCGGCCATCGCACCCGTCCGCGGCTCGGCACCGGCCGCGCTGACCAGCCGCCGCAACGCGCGCTCCTGCTCACCGGCCAGTTCGGCCAACTGGGCTGTCTCCCCGCCGATTTCGCGCCCACGCCGAGCCACCAGCGCGAGAACTTGTATCGCGCCGTCGTGCACCTGACGCGACAGCCGGTCACGTTCTTCCAGCGAGGCCGCAAGCCTGGTCGCGCGTTCCAGTTCGGCGTGGGCGCGCCTGGCGGTCTGCGCTGCCATGCCCACCGCGAGGCCTACCGCCAGCTCGATGACGATTGTCGCGTTGCGGCCGAGGTCGTAGTCGATGAAGCCTTTCACGACCGTGCTCGCGATCATCACCGCCACACCGGCGAGCATGCCGGGGATCGGACCCAACTGGATCGCCGCGGAGATCGTTGCGTTGGTGGCCCACAACGTCGTCGGCCATGACTGGTTGTCCAGCGCCCACTGCGCAGAGGCGACGAACTCGGTGGACAGCACCAGCGCGACCACCACGACGATTTCGGCGATCACCCAGGCGCGCCTGCGACCGAATCCCTGCAGATATGCCACCGCGCAGGCAACGCTCCAGCCGATCAGGACGGCGAACAGCAGCCAGCCGGCCGTCGGGTGGTCGAGGTCGGGATTGATCGCGATCTGGAAGCCGAGCGCGTAAAGGCAACTCAGCAGCCGGAATACCTGCGCCGCCCGCCAAAGCGGGGCGACAGGGTCCGGCTCGCGCACTACAGCACCTTGGACAGAAATGCTTTCGTGCGTTCGTGTTTCGGGTTTGCCAGTACCTCACGGGGAGGTCCGCTCTCCACGACGACGCCGCCGTCCATGAACACGAGTTGGTCGGCGACCTCGCGGGCGAAGCCCATCTCGTGGGTAACGACCACCATCGTCATGCCTTCTTGGGCCAGCTTTTTCATCACCTCCAGCACCTCGCCGACCAGCTCGGGGTCGAGCGCCGAGGTCGGCTCGTCGAACAGCATCAGCTTGGGGTTCATCGCGAGCGCGCGGGCGATCGCCACGCGTTGCTGCTGGCCGCCGGACAGCTGTGCCGGATAGGCGGTGGCCTTTTCCGCCATCCCCACTTGATCCAGCAGATCCTTTGCCCGCTTCACAGCGTCAGCCTTCTTGACCCCCTTGACGTGTATCGGCGCCTCGATGAGGTTCTCGAGCGCGGTGCGATGCGGGAAGAGGTTGAAGTGCTGGAACACCATACCGATGTCGCGGCGCTGCTTGGCGGCGTCACGGGGCGAAATCTCGTACAGCTTGTCACCCCGTTTTTTTTCGCGGTAACCGATCAAATCACCGTCGACGTACAGCCGGCCCGCGTTGACCTGCTCGAGATGGTTGATACAGCGCAGGAACGTCGACTTGCCCGACCCCGACGGACCGACCATGACAAGCACCTGCCCCTTGCCGACCTCCAGCGTTATGCCCTTCAGGACTTGCAGGGCGCCGAAGCTCTTGCAGACGCTCTCGGCGAGCACCATCGGCTTGGATTCTTGTGTCGTCGTCATACGTGCCCCGCCTCACCTATCTGCTGCGCCTTGGCCAACGCCTCAAGCTGTTTGGTGGTCAACTTTCGGCTTGCCCCGCGGGAGTAATACCGCTCCAGGTAATACTGTCCGACCATCAAGATGCTGGTGACCACGAGATACCAGGTCGCAGCCACCAGCGCCAGCGGGACGGGCTCGAAGGTCCGGGCGGCGATTTCGCGGGTGGCGATGCTGTACAGGTCATACGCGTAGGGCACGGCGGTGACCAGCGATGTTGTCTTCAACATGCTGATGACCTCGTTGCCGGTCGGCGGAATGATCACCCGCATCGCCTGTGGAAGCACGGTGCGCTGCATCGTCATCCCCCACGACATGCCAAGCGCCGTGGAGGCCTCCGACTGACCCTCCGGCACGGAACTGATTCCGGCGCGGATGATTTCGGCCATGTAGGCGGCCTCGTTGAGGGCCAGGCCGAGCATCGCGAGGATAAACGGGATGGACAGCGCCTGCAGATTGAGATGAAAAAACGACGGCCCGAATGGGACGCCGAGCTGGATGTTCGCATAGATCGTCGGGATTAGGCCCCAGAACGCCAACTGCACGTATATCGGCGTGCCGCGGAAGATCCACAGGTACACCCACGACACCGAATTGAAAACGGGGTTGGGCGACAACCGCATCACCGCGAGGAGCACGCCCAGCACGATCGCCAACACCATCGAGTAGACGGTGAGCTGCAGGGTGTTCCACACACCCAACATGATCCGGTGGTTGAAGAGGTAATCCGCATAGACCGGCCAGCGGTAGGCCGGATTGGTGGCCGCCCCGTAGAGAAACAGCACTGCCAGGATAACGATGACGACCGCCGCCACCCACCGCCACGGATGACGCAGGGGGACGGCATCAATCGCGGCTGGGCTGGTGGATGGCGACGAATCGACAACAGTCATTTCGAGCCTCCGTAACTAGCTGATCGCGCCGTTGATGACCGGCTTGTCGATGATGCCCTTCTCGACGCCCCAGTTCGTGGCGATCTGCTTGTAAGTGCCGGTTTCGATCAGGTGCTCGAGCGCCTGCTGGAGCGACTGCGCGAGCGGCGAGCCCTTCTTCACCGGCCAGCCATACGGCGCCGCGTCGGCGATCTCGCCGGCGGTCTCGAGCTTGCCGTTGCTCTGCTTGACCGCGTACAGCGTCACCGGCGAGTCGGCCGACATCGCGTCGGATTGGCCGAGCACCACGGCGTTGGTGGCCGCGTCCTGGCCGTCGAACTTGATGATATCGATCGGCGGTTTTCCTGCATCGGTGCACGCCTTGCTCTTGGCAGGCAGCTCATCGGTTTCCTCCGTCGTGGTGGCCTGGACCGAGACCTTCTTCCCGCACGCATTGTTCGGGTCGATTCCGGCGCCCGCCTTTTGGGCCCAGAGGATGCCAGCCGAGAAGTAGGTGACGAAGTCGACGGTCTGCTCGCGTTCCTTGGTGTCGGTGAACGACGACATGCCGACGTTGAACGTGTCGCCCTGGATCGACGGGATGATCTTCGCGAAGTCAGCCTCGCGGTATTCCGCTTGAAGGCCCAACGTTGCGGCGATCGCGTTCATCAGGTCGACGTCGAAACCGACGATCTTGCCGCTGGGATCCTTGAATTCATTAGGGGTGTAGGGAATGTTGACGCCGACGATCAGCTTTCCGGACGACTTGATGGCCTCAGGCACGGTGTTGGCGATTGCATCGACCTTCTCGGCGTTCACCGCCGACGTGGGCGTCGTCGGTCCGCTGCTCTCTTCGCTCTTACTCGAGCATCCCGACAGCACGAGTGCGCCGGTCGCAGCAAACACTGCTGCGATGCGCCAGAACTTCATTGGTCCGCCTTGACATCCAGCTGACACGATTGCCTCTACTTTCTGCTTCGTGGGTCCGGCGCGCAGCACCGGTAACGGAACAGTAGTAGAGACTTAATGCGCTGGCAGGAGAACGGAAGCGGCCGATCAACCCCACGCGTTGGGACAGTAGGCAGGGACCGCCGCGTGGATGAGGTTCGTTGCCTCGGTGTGTATCCAGCCCTGACTCTGTCATGAGCGTGTATCCAGCCTCCCACGTCGAACCATCCTGCCTGGAACTGTCGAGACAGAGTTGCTTGACGACCCGGATGATCTCCGTCCGGATTTTGTAGGAAACGCCCTTAACTTGTCCAAGTAGTCGATGAACTTCTAAAAGGGCCGCAAGCGCGCCGGTGGTGCCGCGAAACGCCGTCTTCGCCATCGAGCTGCTTGTTTGCTGGATGGCACAGACCAGGTGTGCTGAACAGGGATCACTCGCCCACTCATTAAAGCGAACTCATTTTGCATTAAAGCAATCTCGAACTTTGAGCTTGGAGCGGGGTATTTGCGCTGGAGCCCACCATACTTTGCGGGAGGTTGAACAACCGCTGAAATACGCGTCAATTACGGCCGGTTGTGCCACACTTCGCGCATGGAAAGCCCTGCACCTCCGCCCATGTTGCAACATCTGTGGAAATCAACGCTGCTGTCAGGGATTCTCGCGGTCATCCTTGGCATTCTGGTTTTGGCATGGCCAGGCAAGACGATAATTGTCGCCGCGATCTTCTTCGGCGCTTACCTTTTGATCACCGGCATAGCGCAAGTGATATTCGCCTTCAGCTTGCACGTCTCGGCAGGCGGGCGGGTGCTGCTGTTCATCAGTGGCGCCGCGTCGCTGATCCTGGCCGTGCTCGCTTTCCGCCACTTCGGTGAGGGCTACGCATTGCTTCTGCTGGCCATCTGGATCGGAGTCGGCTTCATCTTCCGCGGCGTGGCTACCACGGTGTCGGCCATCAGCGATCCCGGAATGCCGGGACGAGGGTGGGAGATCTTCTTCGGCATCATCTCCATAATCGCCGGCGTCGTGGTGATGGGCAGTCCGCTCGACTCGCTCGCGGTATTGACGCTTGTCGTGGGTATCTGGCTGATCATCCTCGGGGTCTTCGAGGTGATTTCCGCCTTCGGCATCCGCAAAGCGGGTAAGGACGTCACAGCGGTCAAGGAGAAGCTGACCGCGCCACCGCCTGTCCAGCCGACAGGGTAGGCCCGTACGTCTCGGCAAAGCGGGCACTATGGCCCTATCGAACCAGGCCAAATAGCTACTACAATGTGTCGTAGGTAGGACTCTAAGCCTGGGAGTGGCGCATGGATGCCCTTGACGTCTCGCGGTGGCAGTTCGGAATCACCACCGTCTACCACTTCATCTTCGTCCCGCTCACAATTGGCCTTGCGCCGCTCATCGCGGCGATGCAAACCGCCTGGGTCGTCACGGGCAACACCGACTGGTACCGCCTGACGCGGTTCTTCGGGAAGTTGTTCCTGATCAACTTCGCGATCGGCGTCGCGACGGGAATCGTGCAGGAATTCCAGTTCGGCATGAACTGGAGCGAATACTCCCGCTTCGTCGGTGACATCTTCGGCGCGCCACTGGCGTTCGAAGGCTTGATCGCGTTCTTCTTCGAATCGACGTTCCTCGGACTGTGGATCTTCGGCTGGAGCCGGTTGCCGCGACTGGTCCACCTGGCCTGCATCTGGATCGTCGCGTTCGGGGTGAACGCCTCGGCGTTCTTCATCATCGCGGCGAATTCGTTCATGCAGCATCCGGTGGGGGCCCGATTCAATCCCGAAACGAAACGGGCCGAACTGGTCGACTTCGGCGCACTGCTGACGAACAACACCGCGATATGGGCGTTCCTTCATGTCGTCGCCGCATCACTGCTGACCGCCGGGGCGTTCGTCGCGGGGGTGTCCGCATGGCTGATGGTCCGCACGCACAAGCGACCGGAGGAATCCGCGGACGCCACGACGATGTATCGGCCGGCGACGATCGCGGGCAGCCTGATCGTACTGGCGGCCGCGGCGGGACTGTTCTTCACCGGCGACTTCCAGGGCAAGCTGATGTTCGTCCAGCAGCCGATGAAGATGGCGTCTGCGGAATCGTTGTGCCACACCGAATACGATCCCGACTTCTCGGTCCTGACAGTCGGTACGCACAACAACTGCGACAGCGTCACACATGCCATCGAGGTGCCTTACGTGCTGCCCTTCCTGGCAGAGAGCAAGTTCACCGGTGTCACGCTGCAGGGCGTCAAGGACCTCCAGCTGCAATACGAGCAGAAGTTCGGCCCCGGCGACTACCGGCCCAACCTGTTCGTCACGTATTGGGCGTTCCGGGCGATGATCGGATTCTTGGCGGTCCCAGTGGCTTTCGCGCTGTTGGCACTGTGGCTCACACGTCGCGGGCGAATACCCGACCAGCGCTGGTTCGGGTGGGCCGCGCTGCTCACCATTCCGACGCCGTTCCTTGCCAACTCCGCCGGGTGGGTGTTCACCGAAATGGGCAGACAGCCATGGGTAGTGGTGCCCAATCCGACCGGCGACCAGATGGTGCGGCTGACCGTGCAACACGGCGTGTCCGACCACTCGGCCGGGATGGTGTTCTTTTCGCTGTCCGTGTTCACCCTCCTCTACGGCGTGCTGGCGGTGATCTGGTTCTGGTTGATGCGCCGCTACATCGTCGAAGGACCCCAGGAACACGACTCCGAACCCGCACCGCCCGCACCGCCCGACTCGGACGACGTGGCTCCCCTGTCCTTCGCCTACTGAGAGGACTAGATCGTGGGACTTCAAGAACTGTGGTTCTTCCTCATCGCGGCGCTGTTCCTCGGCTTCCTGGTCCTCGAGGGGTTCGACTTCGGCGTCGGCATGCTGATGGTGCCGCTGGGCGCGGCCGGTGAAGGTGATCCCGAAAAGCGCAGGCGCGCAGTGCTGAACACCATCGGGCCCGTCTGGGACGCCAACGAGGTGTGGCTGATCACCGCGGGCGCGGCGATGTTCGCGGCATTTCCCAACTGGTACGCGACGGTGTTCTCGTCGCTGTACCTGCCGCTGTTGGCGATCCTGTTCGCGATGATCCTGCGCATCGTGAGTATCGAATGGCGCGGCAAGATCGACGACCCACGGTGGCGGGCAGCCGCCGACGCCGGCATCGCGATCGGGTCGTGGCTGCCCGCGATCCTGTGGGGCGTGGCGTTCGCAATCCTGGTGCGCGGCTTGCCCATCGACGCCGACCACCGCGTGCACCTGTCGATCGGCGATGTGCTCAACCCCTACACGCTGCTCGGCGGGCTGGCGACCGCGTCGCTGTTCGCCTTTTACGGCGCCGTGTTCATCGCGCTCAAGACCGCAGGCCCGGTACACGACGACGCATTCCGGTTCGCGCGGATATTGGCGGTCCCGGCCATTGTGCTGGCAGGCGGGTTCGGCTTGTGGACACAACTGGCGCACGGCAAGGGCTGGACCTGGCTGGCTCTCGGCATCGCGGTCGTCGCGCTGTTGACGGCGGTCGCTCTGATGTGGACCGGGCGCCGCGAGGGGTGGGCGTTCGTGTCCACGGTGGTCGTCATCGCGGCCGTCGTCGTGCTGTTGTTCGGTTCGATGTACCCAAACCTGTTGCCGTCCACGCTCAACCCGGAGTGGAGCGTGACGATCTACAACGGGTCGTCGACCCCGTACACGCTGAAGATCATGACTTGGGCGTCGCTCACGTTGCTGCCACTGGTGATCGGCTACCAGGCGTGGACATACTGGGTGTTCCGCCGCCGCATCACCGCCGAGGCGATACCCGCGTCCATCGGGCTGGCGAGGCGATCGAGCTGAACCTCTTCCAGGCCTCCCCGGCGATGCGGCGCTTCCTGGCCGCATCGGTGGCGTGCGGTGTGGTGATCAGCGGCGCCACCATCGTGTCCGCCGTGGTGCTGGCGCACATCGTCGCCGGCGTCGTCACCGACCCGGCGACGCGCACGGTGGCGCACTGGGCAGGGCAGTTGTGGATCCTGGTGGCGCTGTGGATGACCCGCACGGTCGCGCACTGGTGGCAGGGCAGGCTGTCTCAGCGGGGGGCGACGGCGGTCATCGGGGATCTGGCCGGCGAGGTGCTGCGCACGGTCACCGCGCTGCCGCCGCGTCAACTCGCCGGGCACCGTGATTCGGCGGCCGCGTTGATCACCCGGGGCCTCGACGGGCTGCGGCCCTACTTCACCGCTTACCTACCCTCGCTGTTCCTCGCGGGCATTCTCACCCCGGCCGCGGTCGTGGTCATCGCGGCCTACGATGTCTCCTCTGCGGTGATCGTGCTGATCGCGCTGCCGCTCATCCCGATCTTCATGGTGCTCATCGGCATGCTCACGCGCGACCGGTCCGCGGCGGCACTCGCCGCGATGACCACGCTGCAGTCACGGCTGCTGGACCTGGTGGCGGGGATTCCCACGCTGCGGGCGCTCGGCCGGGTGGGCGGATCCGCACAGCGGATCGCCGAACTCGGTGCAGCCCATCGCCGGTCGGCAATGGCCACGCTGCGTATCGCGTTTCTCTCGGCGCTGGTACTGGAACTGCTGGCCACCCTCGGTGTCGCGCTCGTCGCGGTCAGTGTCGGCCTGCGCCTTGTGTTCGGCGACGTGACGCTTGCGGCCGCTCTGACCGCCCTGCTGCTGGCACCGGAGGTCTTCTGGCCACTGCGCCGCGTCGGCGTGGAGTTCCACGCCGCCCAGGATGGAAAGACGGCCGCGGAGAAGGCGTTCCGGCTACTCGACACGCTGCACACGCCGCCTGCGGGCACGCGCATCGTGGCGGCGGAGGGCGCGACGATCCATATCGGTGCGCTGGGCGCCGACGTCGAACCTGGTCTGGTAACGGTGTTGACAGGGCCCAATGGTGTTGGCAAAACGACACTGCTGCAGACCATTCTCGGGTTGAGCCCAGGCGACGTCCGGATCGACGGCATTGACGTCGCCGACCTGGATCCACGGGCGTGGTGGGCTCAGGTGGCATGGCTCGCTCAGCGTCCCGTGTTGGTACCCGGCAGCATCCGCGACAACCTCGCGCTGTTCGGGACGCTTGCCGACCTCGACAGCGCCTGCCGCGCCGCGGGTTTTGACGAGGTGCTGGCCGTGTTGCCGGACGGACTGGACACGGTGATAGGCCGCGGAGGGGTCGGCCTGTCACTGGGTCAGCGGCAGCGACTCGGCCTCGCGCGGGTGCTCTGTTCGGCCGCACCGCTACTCCTGCTCGACGAGCCGACGTCGCACCTCGATGCGCCCATGGAAGCCCGCGTCCTGCAGGCCATCGTGGCGCGCGCACGGGCCGGGGCGACGGTGCTCGTCGTCGGCCACCGCGAACCGGTGCTGGCCATCGGGGAAAAGGTGCTTTATATGGGGAGCATGGTCGATGCGTGACCTGTTGCGCCCACGGCTGCCGCGGCTGCTGCTGGCCGTGGCGCTGGGTGTGCTGTCGCTCGGCAGCGCGCTGGCGCTGGCCGGTGTCTCGGCATGGCTGATCACCCGGGCCTGGCAGATGCCCCCCGTGCTGGACCTTACGGTCGCGGTGGTGTCCGTGCGCGCGCTCGGCATCTCGCGCGGTGTGCTCGGCTACTGCCAGCGGTTGGCCTCTCACGACACCGCGCTGCGGGCCGCGGCGAGTGCTCGCGAGACCTTGTACCGCAGGCTTGCCGACGCGCCCGCCGACGTCGTGATGCGATTGCACAGCGGCGAATTGGTGGCCCGTATCGGCGCCTCTGTCGACGAGCTGTCCGATGTGCTGGTGCGCGCGGTGTTGCCGATTGCGGTCGCAGCCGTGCTTTCAGTGGCCGCCGTCGCGACGATCGCCCTGATTTCCCCCGCTGCGGGCGTGGTGCTCGCGGTCTGTCTGACGATTGCAGGTGTGGCCGCGCCATGGCTGGCGGCCTGCGCCGCCGCCGCCGCAGAGAACGTTGCGGCACAACATCATTCCGGCCGTGACGTCGCGGTGATGTTGGCGCTAGAGCACGCGCCCGAATTGCGGGTCGCGGGCCGCCTCGACGATGCAATCGCCGAATCCGAGCACCGGCACGGCGCGTGGGGCCGCGCCACCGACCGGGCCGCAGCGCCCGCGGCGGTGGCGGCCGCCGCACCGACCGCTGCCGTCGGTGTCAGCGTGCTCGGCGGCGTCGTCGCCGCGATCGGGATCGCGGACGCGGTTTCACCGATGACCGCGGCGATACTGATGCTGTTGCCGCTGTCGGCGTTCGAGGCGACCGTGGCGTTACCCGCTGCCGCAGTGCAACTCACCCGCTCGCGGATCGCCGCGCGCCGGTTGCGCGAACTCACCGAACCCGACAGCGACGTGCGCAGGCGGCCGCCGGTGGCGCCCGTGTCGCTCGAACCGGGTGCCCGGCTCGCCGTCACCGGACCCAGCGGTGCGGGCAAGACCACGCTGTTGATGGCTATGGCCGAAAACCCTTCGCAAACAGCGTTTTTCGCCGAGGATGCGCATCTGTTCGCCACCACCGTACGCGACAATCTGCTCGTTGCCCGCGGCGATGCCACCGACCACGAGCTGCGAAATGCCCTGCAGCGCGTGGGCCTTGGCGACTGGCTCGACGCGTTGCCCAACGGCCTGGCGACGATCCTGGTCGGCGGCGCCTCGGCCGTCTCGGCCGGACAGCGCAGGCGACTGCTGCTCGCGCGGGCGCTGGTCTCGGCGGTGCCGACCGTGCTACTCGACGAGCCGACCGAACACCTCGATGCCTCGGACGGCAGCCAACTGCTGAGCGAACTCCTCACCCCTGGCGCCCTTTTCCCTGCCGAACGCACGGTCGTCGTCGCCACCCATCACCTGCCCGACGACGTTTGTTGTCCCGTACTCAATCTCAGTTCTGGCGAGTAGCCTCACCGGCATGAGCGAACCGCCGCCGCCACCTCCCCCACCTCAGTGGGGTGCGTACCCCGGCAGCTACCCGCCGCCGCCACCGCTGCCCTACGCCGGATACACGTATCCGCCGACCGGGCCACGCAACGGGCTCGGCATCACCGCCCTGGTGCTCGCGATCATCGGACTGGTGTTCTGCTGGACGGTGGCCGGCGGCGTCATCCTCGGTGTGATCGCCGTCGTCATCGGATTCGTCGCGCGAGGCCGCGTCAAAAGCGGTCAAGCCACTAACGGCGGCGTTGCGATCGCGGGAATCGTGTTGGGGTTCTTGGCGATCATCGTGTCGCTCATCTTCATCCCGATCTGGATCGGCGTCTTCCGACAGGTCGGCGGGACGGACTACGTCGACTGCCTTTCCAAGGCGGGCTCCGACCAGCAGGCGATCCAGAAGTGCGCCGACCAGTTCCGCGAACGCGTCGAGAACCAGTTCTCGATCACCGTCACGCCGACCCCCTAGCCCAGCTGGCGCCGCCTAGGCAGGAACTCCAGCGACAGCAGCACGACCAGCAGCGGCAGCAACTGCGTCAGCGACGCCATCACATATCGGCGATCGCCGAGCACGTGGAATTTGCGCAGATAGCGGTACAGCGATTCGAGTGCGATCAGCGCGTCGCCGAGGTGGATCGCCACGTAGATCAGGCTCGAGATCTTGCCCCGGTCCTTGTCGTTGAAGATCTCGGGGAACGCCGCGAAGGCCAACGACAGCCGCTGCCCCCCGTTGTCGCGGGCCCACGCGATCATGTCCACCGACAGCCGCTCGTCGATACCGTTGGGCGCGCCGCGGCGCCGCCACGGCACGTCGAGCGATACCTCGCTGGCCCGCCCGGCCGTCGTATACCGGTGAAAGCCCTGCACCCGGCCGTGGTTGTCGCGGGCGACGATCAGCTGCACCCCGGGATAGCGGCCCTCGAGTGCACCGTCGAGGCACATCGAGAACCCCCGCTGGGTGCGTGCTCCGCTCGGTGAAGCCAGCAGCACCTCCGTCAGCTCGGCAAGCATGCGGTCGTCGAGGCCCTGCTCGGAAACAACCTCCGTGGTGACACCGACGTTCTGTGTGCGCTGCACCGCCTGCCGCAGGTTGCGGTACTTACGCCCGACCATGTCGAACGTCGCGACGTCGATGACCACGTCGCGCCCGATCGGCACCGCATGCAGCGACTGGCCGAGCACCGTCGCATCGGCCCACAGTTCCAGCCGCCGCTGGCTGCAGCCCAGCACGACCATGCGCCAACCGCGGCCGTGGCACATCGTGGCGAAGTCGGCGACAAGCTCGGCGAAACAGGTTTCGTCGCCGATCGGGTCGCCGCTGACCACCGCATAACCCATCCGCGTGCGGTAGGCGATGGCCGCCGTGCCGTCGGCGTTGAAGTGATAGCACTTCGACGGCTGCATGGCGAACGGCGCAAGCGGGTCGCCCTCGGTCATATCCACCAGAGCCCAAATCCGGGGCAGCTCAGCAGGATTCGGCCGCGCCGCGGTCGGCCACATCAACAGCCCGCCTGCAGACGCGATGAGCAGATTGCCGGGCACGTCGAACACCAGCATGTGTGCCCCGAGTCCGGCGAGCACCGCCGCCAACGCCAGCCAGGCGTGTGCGGCCGTGACCGGCCTGCCGAGGAAGATGCCGCGGGCGATCAGTGCGACGGCGGTGAGAAGGGTCAGCGACCACGCCAGCCGGCCCGCGGCCTGCCAGTCGCGGTCGTGGTCGCGAGTCAGCAGGATGATCAACCAACAGAACAGGCTGAGCACCGCCAGCGCACCGATCCAGCGGGCGGCGGGCGAATCGACATGGACGACGACCCGTTCGCGGGCCCGCAACCGCGGGGCAAAATTGACGCGCGAATCGCTCACAGCAAAAGGTTACGCCCGCTACCTGTTTGCACCGGGGAAGTACATGACGATGCCCTCCTGCACGACGGTCGCCAACAACTGACCCGACCGGTCGAAGAAATGCCCCGTCCCGAGACCGCGCGAGTCCGCAGCCACCGGCGACGATGTGGAGTACAGCACCCATTCGTCAAAGCGCACCGGCCGGTGAAACCACACTGAGTGGTTCGCGGTCGCGGCAAAGATCCGGTCGTAGCCCCACGACAGCCCGTGCGTGGTGATGATCGAGTCCAGCACAGTGGTGTCTGACGAGTACACCAGCGCCGCACAGTTCAGCGCCGGGTCGTCGGGCATGGTGCCTTCGGCCTTCATCCAGACCCGGTTGTAGGTGAGCCGCTCCGCTTTGTCGCGCATCACCCAGGTCGGATCGTTGGTGTACCGCCAGTCGATCGGGCGGAGCGCATTCACGAAATGTGGGACGACGTCCTCGTAACCGCGCAGGAGCTCGTCGATGGGCGGCACCGACTCAGGGTCCGGCAGCTCGGGCGGTTCGATGCCATGCTCGATGCTCCGACCGCCTGCAAGGTAGGAGACCATCGCCGTGGTCAGCAGCCGGCCGTCCTGCATGACGTCAACGCGGCGGTTGGCGAAGCGGCGTTCGTCTCGCAGCCGCACCACCTGGAATTCGAGGTCCTTTTCGGGGTCGCCGCCGGCGATGAAGTGCGTCGAGATGTTGCTCGGCGGCAGCTTCTCCGAAACCGTCCGGCTGCCGGCCACGAACGCCTGCGCCATCATCTGACCGCCGAACGTGCGCACCGGGTTCTTGCTCGGATGGGAGCCGACGAACATGTCGTCGGCTATTTGCTTGAGGTCGAGTACCGCCAGCAGCTCATCGAAATCCGCTGTCGACACTCAGTCCCTCCTAGCCCGCGGCTGCCGCCTTATCGTCGTCCGACTAGACGTCTTCCTCCCCGATCCGATGCACGTGGATCAGGTTCGTCGAGCCTACTGTGCCAGGTGGCGCACCGGCGACGATGACCACCAGCTCACCGCGCTTGTAGCGGCCGAGCTCCAGCAGCGACTTGTCCACCTGACGGATCATGTTGTCGGTGCTGTTCATGTGCGGCACGATGAACGTCTCTGTCCCCCAGGTCAGCGCCAGTTGGCTGCGCACCTCGGGCAGCGCGGTGAACGCCAGCACCGGCAGCGGCGTGTGCAAGCGAGCCAGCCTGCGCACGGTGTCGCCGGATTGGGTGAACGCGACAAGCGCCTTGGCGTCCAGCCGTTCACCGATGTCACGGGCCGCGTAGGAAATGACGCCGCGCTTGGTGCGGGGCACATGCGCGAGAGGCGGTGCGGCAACCGAGTTCTCCTCGACCGCCGAGATGATGCGGGCCATCGTCTTGACGGCCTCCAGCGGATACTTGCCCACCGACGTCTCGCCGGACAGCATCACCGCGTCTGCGCCGTCGAGCACCGCGTTGGCGACATCGGACGCCTCGGCACGCGTCGGCCGAGAATTTTCGATCATCGACTCCAGCATCTGGGTGGCGACAATGACGGGTTTGGCGTTCTCCCTTGCCATTTGGATGGCGCGCTTCTGCACCAACGGCACTTCCTCGAGCGGCAGCTCGACGCCGAGATCACCGCGCGCGACCATGATCGCGTCGAACGCCAGCACGATCGCCTCGAGATTGTCGATGGCGTCCGGCTTTTCGAGCTTGGCGATGACGGGCACTCGGCGTCCGACGCGGTCCATGACCTCGTGCACGAGCTCGATATCGGCGGGCGACCGGACGAACGACAGCGCGACCAGGTCGACCCCGACTTTCAGCGCGAACTCGAGGTCCTCGATGTCCTTCTGTGAGAGCGCAGGCACGGACACGTTCATGCCGGGCAGCGAGAGGCCCTTGTTGTTGCTGACCGGGCCACCCTCGGTGACCGTGCAGATGACGTCGTTTCCTTCGACGTCATCGACGACGAGGCCAACCTTGCCGTCGTCGACGAGCAGCCGATCGCCCTTCTGAGCGTCGTCGGCCAGCTGCTTGTACGTGGTGGACACCCTGTCGTGATTGCCTTCGCAATCATCGACGGTGATGCGGACGGTTTCACCGTTGGCCCAGAAGGTCGGGCCATCCTTGAACCGGCCGAGGCGGATCTTGGGGCCCTGCAGGTCGGCCAGGATGCCGACGGCGTGTCCGGTCACGTCGGAGGCGGCGCGTACGCGCTTGTAACTGGCCTCGTGATCGGCGTAGTCGCCGTGGCTGAAGTTCAGCCGTGCCACGTCCATCCCGGCCTCCACCAGGGCCCTGAGGGTCTCGTCGCTGGCGGTGGCAGGGCCAAGCGTACAGACGATCTTTCCGCGTCTATTCACGACTGATGAGCATAGTCGTGAATCGGTTCAGACGACGGCCAGGGGAATGGCGCCGGGCTTCACGGGCTCGGGCAGATCCGAGTCGCCCATCAGGTAGGTGTCGACGGCGTAGGCGGCACTTCGGCCCTCCGCGATGGCCCACACGATCAGCGACGCACCCCGGTGCGCGTCGCCGCAGACAAACACGCCGGGGGTGTCTGTCTGCCAATCCGAACCGCACGGCAAAGCGCCACGCCGGTTGAGTTCCAGGCCGAGTCCGTCCAGCAGTGGCATGTGTTCGACGCCGTCGAACCCGATCGCCAGCAACGCCAATTCACAGGGAATCTCAAGCGATGCCCCCACCGGGGTGATGTGCCTGCGCCCGTCGGCGTCACGTTCGACCTTGACTTCGGCGATCTCGATGGCCCGCAGGTGCCCGTACTCGTCGCCGAGGAATCGCTGCACCGCGACCTCGTAGCGGCGCGCGCCGCCCTCGGCGTGCGCCGGCGACAGTCTGGTGCGCAGCAAGATCGGCCACATCGGCCATGGCGAGCGCGATTCGTCGCGGTATTCCGGCGGCTCGGGGTTGTAGTCCAGTTGGGTCACCGACCTGGCGCCCTGGCGGTGCGCGGTGCCGAGGCAGTCGGCGCCGGTGTCGCCGCCGCCGATGATCACCACGTGCTTGTCCTTGGCGGAGAGCGGGCTCAGCCCGTCGCCCTCGCATTCCTTGTTGGCGGGCACCAGGTGCTCCATCGCCAGGTGCACGCCCTCGAGGTGGCGGCCCTCGACGTCGGTGTCGCGGCCCCTCAGCGCGCCAACGGCGAGCACGACCGCGTCGTACTGGTTCCGCAGCTGCTCGACGGGCAGGTCGACCCCGACCTCGCATTCGGTGACGAAGCGGGTTCCCTCCGCGCGCATCTGGGCCAGCCGCTGGTTCAGCGTGCGCTTCTCCAGCTTGTACTCGGGGATGCCGTAGCGCATCAGGCCGCCGATGCGGTCGTCGCGCTCGTAGACGGTGACATCGTGGCCTGCCCGCGTGAGTTGTTGTGCCGCAGCAAGTCCGGCGGGCCCGGAGCCTACGACGGCCACTTTCTTGCCGGTCGAGATCGCGGCGGGTTGCGGTTCGACGATGCCGTCCATCCACGCCTGGTCGGCGATGGTCTGCTCGATCCGCTTGATCGTGACGCTGCCGCCGGTCTGCTCCTCGGCGATGGACAGCACACAGGCGGCCTCACACGGCGCGGGGCACAGCCGGCCGGTGAACTCCGGGAAGTTGTTGGTGGCGTGCAGGCGGTCGCTGGCCGCATCCCAGCGGCCCCGCCGGACTAGGTCGTTCCACTCGGGGATGAGGTTGCCCAGTGGACAGCCCGCGGTTCCCGAGTGGCAGAACGGGATTCCGCAGTCCATGCAGCGGCGGGCCTGTTGCGACACCTCGCCTGCGCGCTGGTGCGGGTCCTGCAACTCATAAACCTCACGCCAGTCGCCGACGCGCTCGTCGACAGGTCGCTTTGCGGCCTCGACCTTTGGCACTTCGAGGAACCCGTGCGGATCAGCCACGGCTGGCCTCCATGATGGCGGTGTCCACGTCGCGACCCTCGGCCTTGGCCATCCGGGTGGCCTGCAGTACGCGCTGGTAGTCGGTGGGCATGATCTTGGTGAATTGCGCGCTGCGCCTTGGCCAGTCGGACAGCACCGACGTGGCCACCGTGCTTCCGGTGTACACGGCATGCTTGGCGATGACCTCGTGCAGCCAGATCAGGTCCTCGGGCTCGAGGCGCTGCAGCTCGACCATTTCGGCATTGACCTTGGCGGGATCGAGGCCCAGCACGAATGCGATGCCGCCGGACATCCCCGCCGCCATGTTGCGGCCGGTCTTGCCGAGCACCACGACCCGGCCACCCGTCATGTACTCGCAGGCGTGGTCGCCGACACCCTCGACAACGGTAAGCGCGCCGGAGTTACGCGCGGCGAACCGCTCGCCCACCCGCCCACGCAGGTAGATCTCGCCGGACGTCGCGCCGAACAACAACGTGTTTCCTGCGATCACGTTGTCCTCCGGCAGGAACAACACGTCGTCGGGCGGCCGGACGATGACGCGGCCACCCGAAAGGCCCTTGCCGACATAGTCGTTGGCGTCGCCGATCAGCTCCAGGGTGATGCCGGGCGGCAGGAACGCGCCGATCGACTGCCCCGCCGAGCCGGTGAGCGTGACGTGAATGGTGTCGTCGGGTAGACCCTGCGCGCCGTAGCGGCGCGTGACCTCGGAACCGAGGAGCGTGCCGACGGTGCGGTTGACGTTGCGCACCGGGAGCTCGAGCCGCACCGGATGCGCATCCTCGAGCGCACCCTCCGCAAGCTGGATCAGCGTGCGGTCCAGCGCTTGTTCGAGGCCGTGGTCCTGACCACGGACCCGTCGCCGCTGGGTCACGTTCTCCGGGACGGCGAACACCGGTGTCAGGTCGATGCCCTTTGCCTTCCAGTGCGAGACGCCGCTGTCGGTGTCGAGCACCTCGGCGTGGCCGACGGCCTCGTCGATGCTGCGGAACCCGAGCTCGGCCAGATAGCGCCGGATGTCTTCGGCGATGAAGCGGAAGAAGTTCTCGACGAACTCCGGCTTACCGTTGAATCTGGCACGAAGTTCCGGGTTTTGGGTGGCGACGCCGACCGGACAGGTATCGAGGTGGCAGACCCGCATCATGATGCAGCCGGACACCACAAGCGGCGCGGTGGCGAAGCCGTACTCCTCCGCGCCCAGGAGGGCGGCGACGATCACGTCGCGTGCGGTGCGCATGCCACCGTCGCATTGCACGGTGATCCGGTCCCTCAGGCCGTTGAGCATCAACGTCTGCTGGGTGTCGGCGAGGCCGATCTCCCATGGCACGCCCGCATGTTTAAGGCTCGTCAGCGGCGCGGCGCCGGTGCCGCCGTCGTAGCCCGAGATCAGGACGACGTCGGCGTGTGCCTTGGACACGCCTGCCGCGACGGTGCCCACACCCACGGAGCTGACCAGCTTCACGTGGATGCGGGCGTCCTGGTTGGCGTTCTTCAGGTCGTGGATGAGCTGGGCGAGGTCCTCGATCGAATAGATGTCGTGGTGCGGTGGCGGGCTGATAAGCCCGACGCCGGGCGTCGAGTGCCGGGTTTTGGCGATGTTCGGATAGACCTTGAAGCCCGGAAGCTGGCCGCCCTCACCGGGTTTGGCGCCCTGAGCCATCTTGATCTGGATGTCCGTGGCGTTGACCAGGTAGTCGCTGGTGACGCCGAAGCGGCCCGATGCGACCTGCTTGACCGCGCTACGGCGTTTCGGGTCGTAGAGACGGTCGACGTCCTCACCGCCCTCGCCGGAGTTGGACCGGCCGCCGAGGTTGTTCATGGCTATGGCCATGGTCTCGTGCGCCTCGGCGGAGATCGACCCGTAGCTCATCGCGCCGGTGTTGAAGCGGGTCACGATCGACTCGACCGATTCGACTTCTTCCAGCGGCACGGGTGGCCGCAGGCCCTGCTTGAACTCGAACAGGCCCCTGAGAGTGCCGCCTTCTTTGGACAGCCGGTTCACTTCGTCGGAGTACTGGCCGAAGATGTCATGCCGACCGGCGCGGGTCGAATGTTGTAGCAGGAACACGACTTCCGGGGTGAACAGGTGCAGCTCGCCTTCGCGCCGGAAGGCGTATTCACCGCCCACCTCGAGCCGCCGATGCACACGCTCGGTCGGGTTCTCCGGATAGGCGCGGCGGTGCCGCTGTTTGACTTCTTCGGCGATCACGTCCAGCCCGGCACCGCCGAGTTGGCTTGGCGTACCGGTGAAGTACTCGTTGACGACGTCCTTGTTGATGCCGACGGCCTCGAACGCCTGCGCGGCGGTGTAGGAGGCGACGGTCGAGATGCCCATCTTGCTCATCACCTTCATCACGCCCTTGCCGAGCGCCTTGAGGTAATTGCGTACGGCGGTGGCCGGTTCGATGCCGGTGAGTTCGCCTTCGCGGATGAGGTCCTCGATGGACTCGAAGGCCAGGTACGGGTTGACGGCAGCCGCACCGAACCCGATGAGCATCGCGATATGGTGCACCTCGCGGGCGTCGCCGCTTTCCACGACGAGGGCGACGTTGGTGCGCTCCTTGGTGCGGACGAGGTGGTGGTGTACCGCAGAGACAGCCAGGAGCGACGGGATCGGCGCCCTGGTGTGGTCGGAGTCGCGATCCGAGATGACCAGCGTGCGTGCGCCTTTGGCGATCGCGTCGCACGCCCGGTGCCGCAGGTCGTCGAGCGCGTCGGCGAGGCCCTCGCCACCGCGTTCTACCTCGTAGAGGGCCTTGAGCACGGCTGTCCTGAGGCCGGGATGCTCGTGATCGTCGTTGATGTGGACGATCTTGTTGAGTTCGTCGTTGTCCAGAACGGGCCAGCGCAACACGATCTGGCGGCAGGACGCGGCGGTCGGCTCGAGCAGGTTCTGCTCCGGGCCCATGATGCGGGCCATCGACGTGACGACCTCTTCGCGGATGGCGTCCAGCGGCGGGTTGGTCACCTGGGCGAACAGTTCGACGAAGTAATCGTAAAGAAGCCGGGACCGTTGCGACAGCACGGCGGTCGGGGTGTCGGTGCCCATCGAGCCGAGCGGCTCGGCACCCGATGCGGCCATCGGGGTGAGCAGGATGCGGAGGTCCTCTTCGGTGTAGCCGAACGAGATCTGGCGTCGTACCACCGATTCGTGGTTTGGCTGGACGCGCACGCGGTCGGGAAGCGTCTTGAGGTCGAGCAGGCCGGCGTGCAGCCATTCGCCGTAGGGCTCTTGCCTGCCCAGCTCCTCCTTGATCTCGTCGTCGGAGACGATGCGGCCCTGCGCGGTGTCGATCAGGAACATCTTGCCGGGCTGGAGCCGACCCTTGGCGACGATTTCGGCGGACGGCACGTCGAGCACGCCGCTTTCGCTGGCAAGGATGACTTTGTCGTCGATGGTGCGCCACCAGCGGCCCGGCCGTAACCCGTTGCGGTCCAACACCGCTCCCACGAGCGTGCCGTCGGTGAACGTCACGCAAGCGGGGCCGTCCCACGGCTCCATGAGGGAGGCGTGGAACCGCCAGAACGCGCGTTCGGCGGGGTCCATGGTGGTGTTGTTCTCCCACGCCTCGGGAATCATCATCAGCACTGCGTGCGGCAGGCTGCGGCCGCCGAGGTGCAGCAGTTCGAGCACCTCGTCGAAGGACGCCGAGTCGGATGCCTCCGGCGTGCAGATCGGTGAGAGCCGCGACAGGTCGCCGGGGATGTTGGCGCTGGCGAGCATCGCTTCGCGGGCATGCATGCGGTTGCGGTTGCCGCGGACGGTGTTGATCTCACCGTTGTGCGCGACGAAGCGGAACGGGTGCGCAAGCGGCCAAGACGGAAACGTGTTGGTCGAGAACCGGCTGTGCACGATCGCGATCGCACTCATGCATCGTTCGTCGCGCAGGTCCGGAAAGTATTGGGGCAGCTGCATTGTCGTGAGCATGCCCTTGTAGACCATCGTGCGGCTGGACAGTGACGGGAAGTACACCCCGTTGCGCTCGGCGCGTTTACGCACGGC